>Ga0247790_10000252_pt1 | contig 24509 bp, 14 predicted proteins | sample UWRJS171409R4_FD_179913 | JGI IMG/M metagenome (GOLD analysis project Ga0247790, IMG submission 179913) | Soil microbial communities from Arlington Agricultural Research Station in Wisconsin, United States - UWRJ-S171-409R-4 | ecosystem: Environmental > Terrestrial > Soil > Agricultural land... | reverse complement strand
GGTGGAGTCGCTCGCGGCCGAGCCGCAGCCGGGCGTGCCGCCGCCGATCATCATGGGCAAGGAGCTGGCCCACAAGCTCAAGGCCAAGATCGGCGACGACGTCACGGTCGTGGTCCCGCTGAGTAACCTCGACTTCGACACCTGGCGCGCCAAGTCGAGCGCGCCGCGCACGCGCCGGTTCCGCGTGACCGGCATCTTCTACAGCGGCTTCGACGAGTACGACCGCCGGCTCATGTACACGTCGCTCGCGGACACGCAGGAGCTCGTGGGGCGCGGCGATCAAGTGATGGGCGTCGAGATGAAGGTGCGGGACGTCGACCGCGCCGAGGAGATCGCGGACAAGCTCGAGGACAAGCTCGGCGGTCCGCCGTACCAGGTGCAGGACTGGTACGAGCTCAACCACAACCTGTTCACCGCGCTCGAGCTACAGAAGTTCGTGCTCGTCGTGATCCTGACTCTGATCATCATCGTCGCCGCGGTGAACATGGTCTCGGCGCTCACGATGATGGTCACCGACAAGACGCGGGAGATCGCGATCCTGAAGTCGATGGGCGCGACGTCGACGAGCCTGGCGAACGTGTTCCAGGTGGTCGGCCTGACGATCGGCGGGCTCGGCACGCTGATCGGCGTCGCCGTGGGCCTGGCGACCTGCTACGTCGTCGCCGGCTACGGGTACCACCTCGATCCGAAGGTGTATCTGATCGACCGATTGCCGATCGAGGTCCGGTGGTGGGAGGTGCTGATCGTTGCAGGGATCACGATGCTCATCAGCGTGGTCGCGACGCTCGTGCCCGCGTCCTCGGCAGCGTCGCTCCGGCCGGTCGACGGCCTCCGCTACGACTAGCACCGGGCGTCCCCGCACGCAGGCTCCGTGGAGCAGGGTTTGCATTGCCCCCGCGCGGAGGACAAATACATGAGCTATTTATCTTCGGCAGCGTGGATCGCCCACGATCTCGGGCTCGCGACGACGATCGGCGGCACCCTCTTCGGGCAGGGTGCGCTTCAGCCGGCGCTCAACGAGCGCCTGGGAGACGATCAGGAGCGCAAGATGGTCGCCGATGCCGCGTGGCGCAAGTTCACGTGGATGAACCTGGCCGCGCACACCGTGTTCGCGGCGACCTGGTTCGCGGGGCGGACGATGCTGAGCGGCCGTGAGGTCAGCCAGACGTCGCGCGTGCTCACCAAGGTCAAGGATGGCCTCGTGATCGCGAGCCTCGCCACGGGCGTGGCGACCGCGATCGTCGGCCGCGTCCTCGGCAAGAAGGTGCGCGACCGCGAGGTCGCGCAGCAGGACAGCAGGTTCGGAGGGAGCGTGAGCTCCGCCGAGCCCGCGGACGCGGGCACCGACGCTTCGATCGAGCGTCTGCGCAAGGTGGTCGGTACGCTCGGGAAGCTCAACCTCTTGGCCACGGCGGGCATCGGCGCGGTGACGACGGCGCTGTCGATGGAGGCGGGCAAGTCGCTGCCGTTCTCGTTCGTGAGCCGCACGCTGCCCTGAGCGGAGCCGCGCTGGCGCTCACGGCCGAGAGTCAGGCGGCGCCGCGAGCAGCTCGCGGGCGTCGGCGCACGTCTGATCGAGCGCCGCGCGCGCGGCGCGCACCGCGCCGGCCAGCGAGACGTAGCCGTGGATGAGCGACGAGAAGCGGCGGTGCCGCACCGTGACGCCGGCATCGCGCAGGCGCGCGGCGTAGGCGTCGCCCTCGTCGACCAGCGGATCGTAGCCGGCCGTCGTGACGATGGCGGGCGCCGCGCCGCGCAGATCGGGCCAGTACAGCGGCGAGATCGCGCGGCGGTCGTCGTCGGAGTGCAGGTAGTGGCCGCGGAACCAGTGCGTCATCGCGCGCGTCAGCAGGTAGCCCTCGCCGTTGCGATCGAGCGACGGTGACGTCAGCGTCATGTCGACGATCGGGTAGATCAGGATCTGCAGATCGGGCTGCCGGATCACCGCGCGCTCGACGTGCGCCGCCAGAAAGCCGCCGAAGCTGTCGCCGGCCACCGCGATGTGCGCGCGGCGGCCGGCGCGCGCGGCGATCGCGTTCCACGCGGCGCACGCGTCGTCGATCGCGGCGGGGTGCCGGTGCTCGGGGCCGAGCCGGTAGCCGACCGACGCGACGGTCGCGCCGGTCTGCGCGGCGAGGTGCCGCGTCACCGGCTCGGAGCTGCGGATCGAGCCGATCACGCCGCCGCCGCCGTGGAGGTACACGATCCAGTGTGGCCCGGCCCCGTGCGGGACGTATATGCGCACCGGGATCGTGCAGCGGTGGCCCTCCACCGTCGTGTCGATGATCTCGGCCATCGGGACCGGATCGATGTCGAGCGGGGACAGCCCCTCCTCGGCGAACCGGCGCGCCGGCACCGGCTCCATCGAGTCGAGGGCAGGCAGCCCGAGGAGCCGCTGCAGCTCGAGCACCGCCGCGACCTGTGGATCGAGCTCCTGCTCGACGCCGCGCTGGCGGCGGCGTCCGAGCACGCGCGCGATCGGATCCACGAGCGCCGCCCGCGCGGCCCCACGCAAGAGGCGGTCCTTCACGGCGGTGAGCCTAACACCGGTGCCGAACACCGTGCCTGGCGCCGTGCCTGGCACCGTGCCTGGCTCCGGTGCCGAGCCGGGATATTGCGTTCCCCATGCGTTTCGCGGGATGACCCCCGCATGCTCGCAATCGATCTCTCGGGGAAGCACGCCCTCGTCGCCGGGGTCGCCGACGACGGCGGCTTCGGCTTCGCCATCGCCAAGGCATTCGTCCTGGCCGGCGCGAAGGTCTCCGTCGCCACGTGGCCGCCAGCGCTCGGCATCTTCCGGACGATGCTCGAGCGCGGCAAGCTCGACGCCTCGCTCGCCCTGCCGGGTGGCGAGAAGATGGCGTTCGCGAAGATCTATCCCCTCGACGCCGAGTACGACCGGCTCGAGGACGTTCCTCCCGAGGTACGGGACAACCGCCGCTACCGCGACGCGGGCGACTTCACGATCGGCGGGCTGGCGGCGGCGGTCCAGGCCGACGGCGGCGTCGACATCGTGGTCCACAGCCTCGCGAACGGCCCGGAGGTCAAGAAGCCGCTGCTCGAGACGTCGCGCCGCGGCTACCTGGCGGCGATCTCGACGTCGGCGTACTCGATGGTGTCGATGGTCCGCCACTTCGCGCCGGTGATGCGCCCGGGCGGGGCGTTCCTGTCTCTGTCGTACATGGCCGCGGAGCGCGCGGTGCCAGGCTATGGCGGGGGCATGTCCTCGGCGAAGGCGGCGCTCGAGTCGGACACGCGCCTGCTCGCCTACGAGGCGGGCCGCGCGTGGGGGCACCGGGTCAACGTCATCTCCGCGGGGGCCTACGCCTCGCGCGCGGCGAGCGCGATCGGCTCTGCGTTCATCGACATGATGATCGAGTACACCAAGCGCAACGCGCCGCTGGCCGATCCCTTGACGGCGGCGGAGGTCGGCGCCACGGCGGCCTTCCTGTGCAGCCCGCTCGCGAGCGGCATCACCGGCACCACGGTCTACGTCGACAAGGGCCACCACGCGATGGGCCTCGCCGCGGGAGACGTCCACGCGGCGAAGTAGCCGGCTTCACTTCTTGCGGACGAGGTTACGGACGAGCTGCTGCGGCGGGATGACGGCGGGGGGCTTGGGCGACATCGCGATCGGATCGAGGTCGGTCGTGCCGCAGTAGAAGCAGGCGCCGTTCAGGACGACGTCGTGCTCGCAGTGGCCGCAGCGCGTGCAGACGCCGTGCTCGCGGACGGCGTGCGGGCACGTCGGGTTGCCGTAGCCGGGCGGCGGCGCGGTCATCGCCGCAGCGTAGCTCGGAGCAGCCGGCTGGCGAGGCCGGAGTGCCGCTGCGCGCCGCGCTTGCCGCCCGCGACGAGCACCTGCTTCGCGCCGGCGATCGCGACGCCGGTGCGCGCGCGCGTGATCGCGGTGTAGATCAGCTCGCGCGTGACGAGCGGCAGCTCCTCGTGGGGCAGGAGCAGCGCGACGGCGTCGAGCTCGCTGCCCTGGCTCTTGTGGACGGTGAGCGCCCACGCGAGCTCGAGGCGATCGCGCAGGGCCTCGATCGCGAACGGCCGCAGCTGGCCGCCGCAGCGGAACACGGCGCGGTAGTGCTGGCGGCCGAGGCCCTCGTCGGCGCGGACGATGATGCCCTGATCGCCGTTGAACAGGCCGCGCTGGTAGTCGTTCGCCGTGACCATCACCGGCTCGCCGGGCACGAAGTCGGGCCGGCCGGGGGCGGCCAGGGTCTCGAGGGCGAGCTCGTGCAGGTGCTCGTTGATGGCGACCGAGCCGGTGGCGAGCGCGCGCGTGACGGTGAGGATGCGCGCGCGGTTCAGGAGGCGCCACAGCACCTCGAGGCCGGGGGCGTGGGCGGGATCGATCACGCCGTCGGCGAAGCGGAACACGTGGTGCGCCGAGCGCAGCGCGACGGGACCGTCGAAGTGGTGCCACAGCGCCTCGGCGACGGCGAGCGTCGTCTCCTGCTCGGCCTTCGAGGGGCGCGCGGCCTTCGGCGGCGGCACGGCGGCGGGGGCGGCGGCGGGGGGCTCGGACTCACCGGGCGACGCGGCGGCGGCGGCGGGCTCGGCGGCGGCGGGCTCGGCGGCGGCGGGCTCGGCGGCCTTGCCTGCCTTGGCCGCGGCGCGGGCCGCGGCCTTGCCTGCCTTGGCCGCCTCCTTCGCCGCCTGGCTCGCCTGCGTGTCGACCCACTCGACGCCGCGGAACGTCAACGTGCCGGGCGTTCGCGGCACCGCGAGCCCGCCGCGCTCGACGAGCCGCTGGATCGCGCCCTCGTGGACCGCCGCGGCGGCCTGGTAGACGGCGCGGCCGTGGACGTCGCCGGTGTCCATCCGGTAGCTCTGCGAGAGCACCGCGACGCGCGGCGCGGCGGCGCCGTCCGGCTCGGCGAGGTCGGCGAGGATCTGCCCGACGTCGATCGCGGGGAGCTGGTGCGCGTCGCCGACCAGGACCAGCGGCGCCGACGGCGGCAGCGCGTCGAGCAGCGCATCCACCAGCTCGAGATCGATCATCGACGCCTCGTCGACGATCACCGCCGACACCGGCAGCGGGTTCTGCACGTGGTGCATGAACCGGCCGCCCTGGTAGCCGAGCAGGCGGTGCAGGGTCTGCGCCACGGGCGGCGCCGCGGCGAGCGCCAGGTCCGCGCCGTCCGGATCGGCGATCGCGGCGAGCTGCTCGCCGATCACCTGCGTCAGCCGGTTCGCCGCCTTGCCGGTCTGCGCGGCGAGCGCGATCGGCCCGCGCGCGAGGAGCCCCAGCCGCGCGAAGCCGCGCACGATCGCGCCGGCGACGACGGTCTTGCCGGTGCCGGGGCCGCCGGTCACGACGGCGAGCTTGCCGGCGAGCGCGATGCCGACCGCGCGCGCCTGCTCGTCGGAGAGCGGCCGCCCGGCGGGGCGCGCGCACAGCTCCGCGACGACGGTGGCGGCGGCGACCGCGGCGACCCCGGCGGAGAGCTCGGGCTCCCCCAGCCGCTCGGCGAGGCGCGCGGCCACGCGCTGCTCGAGCCAGCGCGAGCGCTCGGTGTACAGGCAGTCGTCGTCGACGATCAGCGGCAGCCGCGCCTCGCCGCCGCCGAGCACCGAGCCGAACGCCGGCGCGCTCGTCAGCTTGGCGATCGCCTTGACGAGCGCGGGGCCGTCGAGGTCGCCGCCCGAGAGCCGCGCGATGTCTCCGACGAGGGCCTTGAGCGGCCCGCGCGGATCGAGCGGCAGCCGCGTCGAGCCCTGGCGCTGCGCGATCATGAGCGCGAGCACGAGCACGCCGAGCGTGAGCGGATCCGAGCCGCCGAACCAGCGATCCGCGGCAACGAGCTCCTCGGCGAGGTAGAGCCCCGCGTCGCCGAGGTCGCAGGTGCGCGCGCCGATGCCGAGGCGGCGGAACATGTCGTCGTCGCGCGCGCCGGGCACGAACCGGGCGCGCAGCGTGCCGCGCGGGTGCAGGGGCGCCGTCACGACGCCTCCAGGCGCGGGATGCCGGCGAGCCAGTCGGTCCACGCGGCGAGCGTGTCTGCGTCGAGCCGCACGGGGACGGCGACGCCGTGGCGCACGAACGCGAACAGGAGGCCCGCGAGGCGGCGCTCGCCGCGCATCCGGTCGGCGGCGAGCGCGTAGAGCCGCGCCTGCACGGCGTAGTGCTCGCGCACCCGGCGCTGCGCGGCGAGGGCGACGTCCTCGCCCGCGAGCACGTCGCTCTTGTAGTCGATGACCCAGAGCTCGTCGTCCCACGCCGCGATCGCGTCGATGAAGCCCTTCACCAGCGCGGGCTGGCCGGTGGGCCCCGGCGGCACCGGGTAGCTGAACGCGACCTCGCGCGCGAGCGCGCCGGCGTGGACGAGCGGCGGCAGCGCGCTGCCGTCGGTGAGCGTGATGGGCCCCGTCATCGCCGCGTAGACGATCTCCGCGGCCTTCGCGAGGAAGCGCGGGCTCACGCCGCGGGCGCGCGCGGCGTCGCTGAGCTCGGCGCGCACCACCGGATCATAGTGCCAGTTGACGGGCGAGCCGGCGCGCCGCAGCCAGTCGACGTCGACGGTCTCGAGCACGTCGTGGAGGAGCAGGCCCGAGGCGGGGCCCGGCGGCAGATCGTCCGGGCCGACCTCGCCGACGGAGTCGTCGACGTCGAACTCGGCGGGATCGATCGCGAGCGCGTCGCCGGCGCGGGCGGCCATCGCGGCCATCGCGGCGTCGCTCGCCAGGCGCGTGTACGACAGGACGGCGAGCCCGCTGCGGCTGTGCGGCAGCGCGGCGAGCTCGGCCGGGGGCGGCGGGGGCGGCGGCACGAACCCGAGGAGGGCGTCCGGCGGCGCGGGCGGCAGCTCGGGGACGCCGACCTCGACGGGCATGACCTGGAACAGCGTGCGGCCAGCGGGCGCCGGCCGGCGCGTGAACGGCTCGAGGCAGCGCTGGATCGGCCCGTACGCCGCGACGCGGTTCAGCACGTGCTCGCCGTACAGCGGCAGGTAGAGCCGGATCTGCGCGCGCGTGAGCGCGACGTACGCGAGCCGCTGGTTCTCGGCCTCGGCGGCCGCCTCGAGCTCCTCCTTCGTCTTGGCGTCGGGGGTGCCGACCACGATCCGGCGCCCGACGGCGTCGCGCAGGGTCTGCACGTCGACGCGCGGCCCGCCGGTGGTGGCGCCGTAGACGAACACGTACGGCGCCTCGAGGCCCTTGGCCTTGTGGATCGTGAGCACGCGGATCGCCTGGGCCTCGGTCTCGGCGCGCTGGACGTCGCGCTCGTCGGGGCTCGCGGCCTCGTCGGCGATCCACCGCCGGAGCTGCACCACGAGCTCGTGGAGGTCCGAGCGCGAGCGCGCGACCTCGGCGAGGAGGAGCTCGACCAGGTGCCAGGTGTTCGTGAGCGCGCGCTCGCCGCCGCCGAGCACGAGCGCGCGCTCGGCGAAGCGGCTGTCCTCGACGATCCGGCGGAACAGGGTCTCGTACGCGCGCCGGCCGGCGAGCTGCGCCCAGTCGAAGATGCGCGCGATCAGCGGGTGGTGGTCCGGCGCGTCGACGACGCGCATGAGCTCGTCCCACGGCACGTCGAAGAACCGGGTCCGCAGCGCGCGCAGGCGCGCCGAGCGGTCGCGCGGCGCGGCGATCGCGCCGAGCACGCCGGCGAGCTCGGATGCCTCGCGGGTCTGGAACAGCTTCTCGGGCTCGACGAGCGCGCACGGCAGGCCCCGCGCGCGCAGCGCGGCGGCGATGTCCGTCGAGTCCTTGTTCGTGCGCGTCAGGACCATCACCTGATCGAGCGCGAACGGCGGCGGCACCGGGCGCGCGCGCGACGTCCACACCGGCGGCGCTGCGCGCAAGGCCTCGATCGCGTCGCCGATCGCGCCGGCCAGCGCGGCGCGGTTGGCCTCGCCCTGGCCGCGGCCGGCGGACCTAAGGACGAAGACGCCCACCGGCGGCCGCAGGTCGTCGCACACGACGTCGCCGCTCGCGCGCACTGGCTCGTCGTAGGTGATGTCGCCCTTGTCGAGCAGCGGCATCGCCGGGTTGCCGATGAGGATCTGGTTGACGGCTGCCACCATCTGCTCGGTCGACCGGCGGTTCACGTCGAGCGACACGCGCACGGCGGCGTTGCGCAGCATCTCGTTGCGCGCGTCGATGTACGTGTTCACGTCGGCGCCGCGGAAGCTGTAGATCGCCTGCTTCGGATCGCCGACGATCGTGAGGCCGCGCGCCTCGGGGTGCATCCAGACGGTGCGGAAGATGTTCCACTGCACCGGATCGGTGTCCTGGAACTCGTCGATCATCGCCCACGGCGTGCGCGCGCGGAGGCGCTGGGCGAGCTCGTCGCGCCGCGGCCCGCACAGCGCGCGCCACACGAGCTGCAGCATGTCGTCGTAGTCGAACAGGCCGAGCTCCGTCTTGTCGGCGCGGATCCGCTCGAGGATCGGCGGCAGCAGCGCGGCGGCGACCGCCTCGTCGAGCGAGACGGTGGTGAGGGCGCCGCGCAGCGCGGCGGCGAGGTCCGGGAGCTCTCGGCCGGAGAGGCGCTCGAGGAGCTTGGCCGCCGGCTCGCGCAGCTCGTCGAACACGGCGAGGAGGCGCGCCGGGGGCGCGTCCGGGTCGGCGGTGGCGAGCGCGGCGCCGATCGCGTCGAGCCACGGCGGCACCCAGCGCCGGTCGTTGCCCGAGAGTGGCAGCGCGCGCAGGACGTCGGCGCGGCGGTCCTCGGTGCCGAGGGCGGCGTAGAGCTTTTGCGCGGTCTCGTGGACAGCCTCGGGATCGAGGTGGCGCCGGACGCGCGCGTCCTGCCCGGCGCGCGCGCAGCCGAGCAAGATGTCGCGCAGCTTGTCGACGGTGCGCTCGGTCTCGAGGAACGCGCCGAGGAGGTCGCGGTCCGGGCGCAGGCGCGCGAACCGCTCGCGCAGGAGCGCGGAGAACGCGGCGTCGAACGCGACCTCGTCGGCGACCTGCTGCTGGTGGAACATGCGCTGCGCGGCGAACGCGTCCTCGATCAGGATGCGCTGGCAGTAGCCGTGGATCGTGAAGATCGGCGCGTGATCGAACGCGGTGATCGCGGCGCGCAGCCGGCGCCGCGCGATCTCGTCGAGCCGCCAGTGGCCCGCCGGATCGGCGGCGGCGTTGCCGTGCACGGTGTCGGCCGTGGCGCGCGACAGCCGATCGAGCAGGTCGCGGATGCGCATCCGCAGCTCGGCCACGGCCTTCTCGGTGAACGTGACGAGCAGGATCTGCGGCAGCTCGGCCCCGGCGCCGAGGATCAGATCGACGACGCGGTGCTCGAGGAAGTACGTCTTGCCGGTGCCGGCGGACGCCTCGACGACGACGAGCTGCGCGTCGGGCGCCGGCAGTGACTCCGGGCGCGCCACGCGCGTGGGCTCGGTCATCCCACGGGGTTCCGTCGGGCCAGGGTCGCCCGTCCTCGCTGCGCTGCGGGCGGGCATCGATCCATCGCCCTCGGTCATCGCCTGCCCTCCGACCGCGAGGCGCGCGCGCCCTCGAAGCCGTGGTCGCCGAGCATGCGCTCGACGAGCGGGCCCAGACGGCGGTGCGCGATCGCGGCGGCGTCCTCGGGCGCCTCGAGCCCGTCCGCGCGCTCGATCGGCCCGAAGCCCAGGCCGCCCGTCGGATCGCCGTACCGGCTGGGCGGCTTGCCGCCGCCGAGCGCCTTCGCGAGCGCCTCGAACGGCAGGAGGTAGCCGTGCGACGCGCCGACGAGCTCGTCGGCGAGCGCCGCCAGGTGTGCGCGCGCCTCGGCCTCCGTCCACGGCCGGTGCTCGACGCGGCGGGCCTGGCCCTCGCCGTCGAGCAGGATGTGCGCGTGGCCGCTCGGCGCGAGCCCGGCCGCCGCGAGCACGAGGTGGTCGAGCGCGCCGCGCAGGTGGTACGGCGAGCGGCTCTCGACCTTGCGCAGCACCGGCACGACCGACGTGAAGACCTCGCCGCGCAGGAGCAGCTCGGTCTGGCCGACCAGGCGGATCGTCCGGCAGCCGGACAGCGCGAGCACGAGCGCCGGCCGCAGCTCCGCGCCGGGCGCCGACGCGCGCCCGAAGCCGAACCGCACCGCCGCGCCGACGGCGATCGGCCCGAGCGCGGCGCGCCACTGTTCGAGCAGCCGCAGATCGAGCGCGCGCGCCGCCTCGGCGAACACGCCGACCGGGAACTGGCCGCGCAGCGCCAGGCCGGAGACGTACTCGTCGTAGCGCTCCTCGAGCGGGCGCCCGGGCTCGCGGAGGTGCGCGGCGAACACCTCGCGCAGGACCCGCGCGCGCTCGGCCCGCGTCAGGTGGAACGGCTCGTCGCTGTGCTCGGCCGCCGAGTCGTCGGGGAGCTCGTCGAGCCCGAGCACCGCCTGCGCCCAGGCCTGGACGGGGTGCTCGAGGAACGCGCGCAGGTTCGAGATCGTGAGCGGCCGCGCGTCCGGGCCCGCCGCGGCGGGCGGCGCCGCCGGGACCTCCTCGATCGCGAGCGCGGCGCGCAGCTGGGCCTGCGATGCGTGCGCGAGCAGCGCGAGCTGGCCGTCCTCGTCGGGGATCGGGTGCCCGGCGGCCCGCAGGTGCGCGTGCAGCGCGTCCCGCACGGCGATGCCCCAGCGCTCGCGCGCGACCGCGGGCAGCACGGCCGCCGCGGCGGCCCGCGGCAGGCCCTGCGGGACGCCGAACCGGTGCAGCGGGTGCCGCACGGTGATCGACTCGAGCGCCTCGCGGCTCGACGGGGCGCCGAGGTACGGCGCGAGCGCGTCGGCGAGCTCGAGCACGACCGACGACGGCCCGAGCGGCTGGCCGCTCTTGGGCTCGACGGCGACGTACGACAGGTACAGCGCGTCGCGCGCGCACAAGAGGACGTCGAGGAACGCGGAGCGGTCGCGGTCGCGCGGCGAGACGTCGCCGCGGCGCGTGTCGCGGCGGACGTCGAGCGGGCTCGTCTGCTCGCCGGCGGGGAACACGCCCTCGTCGAGGCCCGCGACGAACGAGAGCCGGAACGGCACGGCGCGCATCGCGGCGAGCGGCGCGATCATGACGCCAGCGGACAGGGGCTCGCCGCGGCTCGCGCGCGCGGCACCGAGCAGGCGCGCCGCGTGCTCGCGCGCCTCGCGGAACCCGAGCTCCCGGCCGTCGATGTCCATCTGCGCGAGCCCGGCGAGCAGCGAGCGCACGCGCTCGAGGTCGCGCTGCGCCTCCTCGTCGCGCGGCGCGAGGTAGTCGCCGACGAGGCTCGCGAGCACGTCGGCCCACCGCGCGAGCGGCAGCTGGGCGTCGCCGAGCCACGCCGCGTCGGAGCAGAGCGAGCGCACGAGCAGCGCGTAGGTGGCCGCGCTCGCCTGCTGATCGGGCCGGAGCTCCTCGGGCGCGAACGGCTCGCCGGCGATCCGCGCCGGGCCGCGGTCCGAGCGCTCGCCGATCATGAACGCGCCGAGCGCGAGGCGCCGCACGCCCTGGTCCCAGTGGAAGTGGCCAGGGTGCTCCTCGAGGTACGTGTTCAGGTAGGCCGACGCGTCGGCGCCGTGCGCGATGCCGAGCCGGTCGGTCCAGCGCACCCAGTCCGCGCCGTCGACGTGCGGGTGCCCGGCGAGCACCGCGGGGTGCGTCATCACGCGCAGGAGGTCGCGCCGCGCCATCGTCGACGTCGGCAGCTCGAGCAGCGCGAGCACGGCCTCGCCGATCCGGCCGCGGTCGTCGATCGGCGCGTCGATCAGGTGGCACGGCACGCCGACGGCCTCGAACGCCGACGGCGCGAGCGCGAGGTAAGCCTCCGCGTCGCCGGCGATCCACACGCCGATCTGGTGCGCCGACAGCGTCGGATCGGCGTCGAGCCGGCGGCGGACCTCGCTCGCGATCGCCTCGATCTCGCGGCGCGCGTTCGGGCACGCGAGCACCTGCACGCCCGGCTCGGCGGACACCGCGCCGCTCGGCGCCGCGCGCACGAGCACATCGGCGAGCAGGCGCTCGCGGGCGCTCTGCCCGGCCGGCTCGACGAACCGGCCCTCGAGCAGGCCGCCGCTGCGATCGACGAGCGCGCTCAGCGTGTCGCGCACCGGCCGGCCCCACAGGATGAGCGGCAGCGGATCGGGCGCGCCGTCGTCGATCGCCTCGGGTTCGACGGCGATCGGGGCAGGGGCCGTCGCGTCGTCGTCGTCGTCGGCGTCCGCGGCCGCGTCGTCCGCGTTTGCGTCCGCGGCCGCGTCGTCGCCGAAGATGTCCTCGTCGGTCGCCTCGGCCGTCACCGCCGCGGCCGCCGCGCCCGCCGGATCCACGGACCACGCCGGCGCCGTGACGTGCTTGCGGCGCCGCCCGGCGACGTCCTCCCAGAGCTCCTTGCACGGATCGAGGACGTAGACCGTCACGTCCGTCGTCTCCGCGAGATCCGTCAGCGCCTCGAGCTGCGCGCGCGCGAGGAACGACATGCCGAACGCCGCGAGCGGCGCATCGAGCCGCGGCGTCGGGATCCCGAGCTTGCGCCGCAGCCACGGCAGCATCGGCGCCGGCACCCAGCGCCGGTCCCGGGGGAGCCCCTTGATCGCCGCGCCGATCAGCGCCGCCTGCCAGCGCGCCGTCGAGCTCCCCGCCAGTGCCGCGGGCGCCTTGCCGGCGAGCAGGGCCGGCATCCAGTCCGGCCGCGTCAGCGCGTAGCTCCACGCGAGCTCGGCGACGTGCTCGGCGAGCTGCACGCGGCGCGGGGCCGCGCGATCACCGGGCGCGGGGGCCGCCGCGAGGTACGCGGCGACCGGCGGCAGTCCGTTCACGAAGTCCTCGTCGGCGAGCACCGACGCGAGCGCCGCGGCCAGCCGGCGGCGATCGAGCCCCGCGATCTTCCGCGCGCGGCCCCGCTCGTCCTGCGCCCACACGAGCTCGAGGAAGCGGTCGAACGTGAGCAGCTCGAGGCCCGAGGCGATGCCGCGCTCGAGCGCGATCTCGCGCACGAGCCAGCGCCCCACCAGATCGCTACCGACGACGATCCGCGACGGCGCGAACGGGTCCGCCGGAGGCAGGGCCTCGAGGAGCGCCGCGAAGAGCTCCTCGACGCGGTTGCTGTGGACCGCGTGCAGCATGGTCAATTCACGGCCGGCGCGGTCATCCAGAGCGCGCCGGGCAAGAGCTCGAAGCGCGCCGGCAGCCGGCCGGGGGACTCTCCATCGACGTCGAGCTCGACGACCGCGCCGGGCTCCAGGGCTTCCGCCTCGACCACCTGCGCGCGCCGCGCCGTCACCTTGTCCATCGCGAGGTGCGTCCCCTGGTAGAGCCGGCGGCCGCTCTTCAGGAGATCGGCGAACCCGAAGTCGCCCATCGCGATCACGTCGAAGCGGCCATCGTCGAGCTCGGCGTCGGGGGCGACCATCATGCCGCCGCCGAAGTAGCGGCCGTTCGCCACCGCGACCGTGTTGATCGTGGCCTCGACGCGCTCCTTGCCGTCGAACGTGAGCTGTACGCGCTGGTTCTTGTACGACCACGTCGCGCGCGCCGTGGCGAGCATGAACGACAGCCGCCCGAAGCGCTTGCCGGACTCGTTGACCAGCCGATCGACCACGCCCGACACGCCGAACGACGCGATGTTCACGAACATCCGGTGCACGCGCGCGCCCGCCGCCGACGTGAACGTGAGCCGCCCGACGTCGATCCGCCGGCGGTAGCCCGTCGCGAGCACGCGCACCGCGGCGGCGAGCGCGGTCGGCATCGCGAGCGTGCGCCGGAAGTCGCCGCCGGTGCCGAACGGCAGGATCGCCATCGTCGCCTCGGGCGCGAGCGGCGCGCCGGCGTCGTCGAAGAACCCGTTGACGACCTCGTTGATCGTGCCGTCGCCGCCGACCGCGACCACGCGCTCGGCCCCGGCGCGCAGCGCCTCGCGCGTGAGCCGCGTCGCGTCGCCCGGCGCCTGCGTGATCGCCTCGTCGAACGGCAGCGCGCGGCCGAGCGTCTCGGCGACCTCGGACCATCGCTTGCCGAGCCGCCCGCCCTGCGACTTCGGATTGACGATCACGGTGGTCCGCGGCGCCTTCATGAGCGGCGCGGACTGTATCCCCTGCCTCTGTCAATCCGGACCGGCGAAGGCCGCGGGAACCCTGTGGAAATGCTGTGGATAACCCGATTCACAGGCGTTCGCGGCGAGCATTGGTATGCGCGCCGACATCGATTACGGCGCGCCCGCGAGAGTCAGGCGCACGCCAGGTGCACGCCAAGTGCTCGAAAGCAGATCACTTCGCGCGCTCGTCGCGCGCGGGGCTTACTGGGCGTTGACGACGAGCCGGGCGCGGAAGACGACGTTCGTCGACTTCTTCGGGTAGTTCGCGTGGAGGCGGACCTCGTAGGTGCCGTCCTTGGTCGGCGCGGGGAGGGTCATGCCGCGCGCGGCGGCGGGGACGTACTGCCACTGGCCCCACTCGGTGTCGGCGGCGCCGCGATCGATCACGGTGATCCAGAACTGCTCGCCGGACGCCGCGCGCAGCGGGCCGGGGAACCGCACGGCCACCTTGTCGCTGGCGGTCACCTCGGAGGACGCGAGCGTGAATCGCTGGCCCGAGCGCGGCGTGGCGCCGTCCTGCGCCTGGTCGGTGGCGATGGCGGCCGGCTCGGTGACTGCGAACGGCACCGCGCGCACGAGGTTGAACGACTTCGTCGGGTAGTCGGTGTGCAGCCGCACCTCGTACGCGCCCGGCTTGCCCGGCGCGGCGAGCTTGGATTGCCGCGCGCCGTCGGTGACGAACTCCCAGGTGCCGTACGCCGTCGGCGCCGAGCCGGCGGGCGCCACGGTCACCCAGGCGCGGCGCGACTGTGTGGAGCGCACCGCGCGCGAGTACTTGATCTCGATCGGCGCGCCGGGCGCGAAGGACGAGGCGCCGAGCTGGATCGTCGGCCCGGGCGCGCCGACGAACGTGTCGTCCGGCAGGGGCGGCACCGGCGGGGCCCCCGGCTTGCCGGGCTTCACCGGCTCCGCCTCGGCGAGGACGGCCGCGCACTGCTCGCCATTGGCGCGCGTGCCGGGCGGGCACGTCGGCGCGCCGACGCAGCGCTGCTTCGTCGCCGACCACGCCTGGCCGCTCCAGCAGCAGTGGCCGCGCGTGTCGTCGGAGCGGAGCTGGCCCGAGGGGCAGGGCGCCTCGGCGGTCGCGGTCCCGGGCGCCGGCTCGGGCGGCGGTGGCGGCGTCTCGGGCGGCTGGGGCGGCTGCGGCGGCTGCGGCGGCTGCGGCGTCGCCTCGTCGGGGCGTGACGCGGACCCGGCGGTCGTGCCCACGTCCACCTTGTCATGGGCCTTGTCCTCGGGCCCTGGGAGCGCGAGGCGCCCGCCCGCATCGTCGATGTTGCCGCCGTCGCGCGTCACCGCGACGCCCACGCCGATGCCGCCGATGCCGAGCAGCAGCGCGCCGACGGCGATCCACGCGCCGCGCTTGCCGCCGCCTCCGCGCGCCGGGGCGCCGCCGCGCTCGGGCCGCGTCATCTGCTCGGCGGCTGCGCCGCTGCGCGTCGTCGGCGAGGCCGTGGCCGCCGCCATCACGGGCGCCGTCCCGCCGTACGCGGGCGCCGTCCCGCCGTAGCCAGGCGCCGTCCCGCCGTAGCCGGGCGCCGTCCCGCCGTAGCCGGACGCCGCCGTCGCGGCGTACGCGTCCCCGAGGCTGCGCGGCGCGGGCGACGCCGGGGTCGGCGCCATCGTGGCTCCGTACGGATCGGGGCTCTGGCCTGCGCCCGGCCCCGCGCCCGGTGCCGTCATCGGCGCGATCGCGCCCGCCATGATGAGCGCCTGGCGGAGCTCTTGCGCCGACTGGTACCGCGCCGCCGGATCCTTCTCGAGGAGGCGCAGCATGATCGCGACGAGCGGCTCGGGCAGGTGCGGCGCGAGCGAGCGCGGATCCGGCACCGGATCGCGGAGGTGCATCGCGATCATGACGCCGGTGCCCTGCTCACTCAGGAACGGCGGCCGGCCGCACAGCATGTGATAGAGGATGCAGCCGATCGAGTACAGGTCCGTCCGGTGATCGAGGTCGGCGCGGCCCATGCACTGCTCGGGGCTCATGTACGCGGGCGTCCCGATCAGGATGCCGGTCTGTGTCCGGAACCCGGACGTCTTCTCGTCGGCGAGCTTGGCGATCCCGAAGTCGAGCAGCTTCACCTGGATCCCGCCGGGCAAGAGCTCGTTGGGGACCAGGTAGATGTTGTCGGGCTTGAGGTCGCGGTGGATGATCCCGCGCGCGTGCGCCGCGGCGAGCGCGCCGGCGACCTGCGCGATGAGCGAGGCCGCCTCGAGCGGCGCGATCGGCCGCATCAGGCGGTGATCGAGGCTCTCGCCCTTGAGCAGCGCCATCACGATGAAGGCGCTGCCGTCGGTGTGCCGCCCGAAATCGTAGATCTCGACGATGCCCGGGTGATCGATCGACGACGCGGCGCGCGCCTCGTTCCAGAACCGCTGCACGATCTGCGCGTCGCTCGAGAGCTGCGGCAGGAGCACCTTGAGCGCCGCCGGGCGCCCGAGCTGGACGTGCTCGGCGCGGTAGACCACGCCCATGCCGCCGCGCCCGAGCTCGGAGACGATCCGGTAGTTGCCGATGATCTGCCCGATCAACTTCGCCGTAGTCTGGTGGGCCGACCCGGGCCGGTCAAGCTGCGTGTTGCGGTCGGGCCGCGGTACGATCCTCCCGGCGAGCGCGAGGACGTTCTTCGCGCCTGCATCCGATCCGCCGCGTGCTAGCGTGGCGCGGTGGAAGCCAAGCAGGGGGCGCGCAGGTCTCTCCCGAGAGTAGACCAGAAGGCCGAAGACCTGGTCGGCTCGAATGTGGACCAGGCCAAGTCTCACGATCTGGTCTTTGCCGTCACTGGCTATGCTGGTGCCGGAGCGTCGTGGGTTGCCACTGCATTGGCTGACAAGCTCACCGCTGCAGGATACGTGGCTCGGACGATCCAGCTCAGTGAGCTGATCAAGACAGCGTGCGCCAAGCTGGGAGAGCCGCTCAAGCTCGAGGGCCTCGACAAGTTGACATGCACGGAACGTCTGCAGGGCGCCGGTGATGATCTTCGCCGCGGCCATGGGACGACGTTTGTCGCCGGGCTCGGCATCCGTGAGGTCTATCAACAGCGCGAAGCCGCGCGCGCGCAGAACAAGGACCCGCAGATCGCGTTCATCATCGACCAGCTGAAGCACCCGGACGAAGAAGCCGCGCTGAGAGCTGTCTATGGCAATGGCTTCTACCTGATCAGTGTTGTCTGTCACCCGCAGGTCAGGCGCGGGCGTCTCACCCTCAAGTTCAAGGGCTCTGCCCCCAAGCAGTTGAGCGCGTTCATCGAGCGCGACGAGGCCGCCGACGAGCCGCACGGACAACAGGTCCGTAAGACCTTGCATCGCGGCGACTTCTTCGTCAGCAACGATCGCCAATCGGCTCCCTCTGAAGGTCTGCACAGTGAAGATCCGCTGTCAGACGGCCTCGAACGATTCGTTAACATCGTGCTGCGTCGCGGGGTCGTGCGACCCACCAAGCACGAGCGCGGGATGTACTCGGCATGGGCAGCTTCGCTTCGATCTGCCTGTTTGTCACGTCAAGTAGGCGCCGCCATCCTGAATGAATCCGGTGAGATATTATCGACTGGAACGAACGACGTCCCCAAGTACAAAGGCGGACTCTACGAGGATGACGACGGAGATGCCGATCATCGGTGCTATCGGTGGACCGCGCGGACCGGCGCGCCGCAGTGTCATAACGACCACGAGAAAAAGCAGATCTATTCGCAGATCTATAGCGAGCTGAGCGAGCAGGGGCTCCTCTCCGCCGCGGCCGACGCGCAGAAAGTACGGCGCGCGATCGAGGGAACGCGGGTTCGCGAGCTGATCGAGTTCTCGCGCGCGGTGCACGCCGAGATGGACGCGCTCGTGTCACTGGCGCGGATAGGTGGCCTGTCCTGCAGGAATGGTAGTCTCTATTGTACGACCTATCCCTGTCATAGTTGTGCGCGCCATATCGTGGCCGCCGGGATCGCAGAAGTATTCTTCATCGAGCCTTACGCCAAGAGCATGGCGACTGACCTGCACCAGGACTCGATCTGTGACTCCACCGAGACGCATGGTGCGTCCGAGGTTCAGGTCAACTTCCAGTTGTTTTCGGGCGTGGCTCCGCGTCGTTATCCCAGGTTGTTCGAGAAGCGGTCGAACCTGAAGGACGAGGAAGGCTACTTCAAAGGATCGGCACGCGAGAGCATTCACCACGACCCGGTCCTCACGAAGTCGTTCAAGGACCTCGAGCGTGAGATCGCCGCGCGGATCGATGATATCGAGCGGAGCGCCGCTACGGTGAGGCCGGAGGGCGCATGACCGACGAGCGAAAGATGCTCCACCTTCGCGTCCTCGACGGGGATGGGGGCGAGCGCGACGTCGCCTCGGTGGTCAGGCCATCCTTGCACGTCGTGGAGCCCAGGGAAGCTCCGGCCGTGCAACTCGGGTTTTCGTTTGCATACCTCAACCCCGAGACCATCCTGAGCCTGGGCTACGATGGCCTCGGGCCGGAACGACTGCGTGAGATTCTGTGCACGTATACTCCGCGCTACTTCATCGATCTGAGAGTCTCAGCCTCCTTCAATACAGGTCGACTCTCGAGGCAGCTCGTCGGCGGCTTGTTCAGGGAATTTCGTGTTCAGTACTTTCACATGACAGAGCTGTCGAATCGGTTCGTGGGATCTTCGCTCGACTATTCTCGAACCTTGGAGATGTACGCCAGATCTATCGTGCAGGCTCCACAGCTCTCGCATTTGTCCGAGATGGTCGCGAACGGCCCTGTCGTGTTGCTCAGCGGTGTGCGCAAGCACGAGCCGTCCGAGCGGATGGTCTTGGTCCACGAGCTGCGCCGGAAGCATCGGCGCATGGATGTCGTGATCTGCGATTGACCGTGAAATGGGCACTCGCGTGTGCGCTCGCGGCGTGCACAGGCGGCGAGCCGGCCCCCGACCCCGATGATCCGATCGTCTGCGGCAAGGGCCCGACGGTGGCGGGCATCGACGTCTCGTTCCACCAGGGCGACATCGACTGGCCCGCCGTCCGCGCCGGCGGCGTCGAGTTCGCGTTCATCCGCGCCGCCGACGGGGTCGACCGCGCAGATCCCGAGTTCGCGCGCAACTGGGGCGCCGCCGGGGCGCAGGGCCTCCTCCGCGGCGCGTACCAGTTCTTCCGCCCCGCGCAGGATCCGATCGCGCAGGCCGATCTCATGCTCGGCATGCTCGCGGGCTCGTCCGGCGAGCTGCCGCCGGCCCTCGCCGTCGAGGCGACCGGCGAGCTCACGCCGCCGGAGATCGAGGCCGCCGTCCGCGCGTGGCTCGATCGGGTCCGGCCTGCGCTCGGGCGCGAGCCGATCCTCTACACCGGCTTCTACTTCTGGCGCGACGAGGTCGGCGCGCCCGATCTGACGTCGTCGCCGCTGTGGCACGCGCAGTACACGTCCGCCGCGTGCCCGCGCATCGCGCCGCCGTGGCGCGACTGGGCGTTCTGGCAGCACTCGAACACCGGCCGCGTCGCCGGGATCGCCGTCGACGTCGATCTCGACATCTGGAACGGCACGCGCGAGGAGCTGGCGAGCTTCGCTGCCCGCTAGGCGACCGGCCTTGCTCGATCAGATCCTCGCCGATCCGGCCGACGACGCGCTGCGCCTCGTCTACGCCGACCAGCTGCTCGCTGCCGGCGACACGCGGGGCGAGTACATCACGGTCGAGGCGCGGCTCGCCGCTGCGCCGCGCGGCTCGCCCGAGCGCGCGGCGCTCGCCTGGCGGCGGGCGGAGCTGCGGCAGGCACATGGCGCCGCGTGGTGGCCGGAGCTGCCGGAGCGGCGGATCGGGACGCGCCACGGCTTCGCCGAGACGATCGCGCTGTACCCGATCGAGGTCGAGCTCTTGCCGCGGCTCGCGCGCCGCGAGCCGATCCGGACGCTGGAGCTGCTCGAGTACCGGGCAGGCTCGTGGTTACCCAGGGACCCGTGGCCGACCCAGATCCGCCGGCTGGTCGTCCACAGCGAGCGGGAAGAAACGCTGAACAGCGACGCGTTGCAAGGCCTGTGGCTGAGCCCGCTCTGCGACGAGATCGAGGAGCTCGCGGTGGCCTGCCAGAGCTACGCGAGGTGGCTGCCGTTCGGCCCTCACCTGCCGCGCTGCCGGCGACTCTGCCTCGCCGGATCGCAGCTCGAGGACGTCGCGCCCGGGTCGCCGCTCCGCGCGCTGCGGCGCTGGGACCCGCACGCGCGCCTGGAGGTGCTCGACGTCTCGCATTGCCGGCTGGCCGTCACCGAGCTTCGCATCCTCCTGTCGCTGCACCTGCCGGCGCTGCGCGTGCTGCGGCTGTCGGGCAACCGCATCGACGACGATGGCGCGCGCGTGCTCGCGAGCCACATGTCGAAGCTCCCGGCGCTGGAGCGGCTGGAGCTCCTCGATGCGGGCATCAGCGCGCGCAGCGCCGCGATGCTGCGGGAGTCGACTGGCTCCCGCGTGGAGATCGTCCTCGAGGCACCGCCGCCATCGCGGCTCGCGATCGACGCGCTCGGGATCGAGCTCGAGCTGATCCGGGTCGACGCGTCCGGGTGGGTCGCGGAGGTCGATGGCGCGCGCCGGCCGATCCGGGTCGTGACGCACCACGGGCGGCGCGTCACCTCGCAGGCTCCCCTGGGGCCGCTCGTGCACGCGCTCGCGACGGGCGCGCCGCGCGAGCTCGTGTCGGACGCCATCAGCGTCGCGGTCGGGCCTCACGAGGAGGCGCGGCTCGGGATCGCGCTGGATCGCTCGGAGGTCTGGTTCGAGCCCCGCGCTGCACCTGCGATCCCGGACCTGTGATCGCGCGCCCCCCGAGCCTCGCCGCGCCCTAGGCGCGCGCACTCGCCTGGCCGCGCCGTGGCAGGACCGGATCCGCCGGCTCGTTATTAAACAGGAACGCTTGAAGTGTTAGCATCCGTGAATGGTCTGACTAACAGGCCGTGGTTTAGTGCGCAGGTCTCTTGTCCTCACGAATGCGCCACGCGAACGAGGAAGGTCATGAAACTCGAAGATGCCAAGGCACGAATTCTGGAACTTGTTCCAAGGAACACGATTTTGTTTGTCGGTGCCGGGATGAGCATGGATCTGGGCTTCCCCGGGTGGAACAAACTCGTCGAGCAGTTCGCGACCGCGATCGAAGCGGACTCGCCGGAGTGCGCTGTGCTGATGAGGGGGCGGCTGCAACGCAATCGGGTTATCGAGGCGGCTGATCCAGCTTACCTTGAGGAAGTCCGCCCGGAGACCAGGGTTCGCTTTCTCGAAAAGACGTTCGGTACCACGCCGGAGATCAAACGGCGTCACAAGCTGATGGGACAGCTGCCGGTGGCCGCCTTCGTGACTCTGAACTTCGACAGCGTACTCGAGGCGGCCATCGGGAACTCTGATCTTGGGACTCGCCAGCGCATGGCCCAAGTCTTCAACGGACCCACCCGATTTACCCGGTTCAACTCCGCTTTTAGCATGTACCTGGAGCAGTACTCGGAGATCTCCAAAAAGAAGGCATTGCTACTGAAGATTCACAACGACATGACGGATCCCGAGAATATAGTCCTTAGTAGCACCCATATGCGTGCGCTGGGTTCGGAGCCGGGATATAGAGCCTTCTACGAGACCTGCTTTCGAAGCAGCAACGTCGTTTTTTTGGGATTCGGCGGAAACGATCCCAACTTCCTCGAAATCTTGGCGCGCGAGGTCAACAACTACGCTGGCTTCTCGGCGCGGAACTCCTATCTCATCGTCCCTGCCGGGACCACGATCCCTCCAGCCCTAGCGTCTCATCCCCAGGTCGTCCCTGTACACTACGATACCCGAGACAACCATCAGCAGATCGAGGAGTTGCTCAAGGAGCTCGGTGACCGATGGAACGAACAGCCTCGAGAGGACACCAACCTCGCAGTCGCCCTTGCCGAGCAACCAATCGTCTCGATCTTCGAGTTGATGACACCCGCACTGCGCGCCGGTGTCGACTCGACCATTATCGAACAGCTCGGCCGATTCATGGTCGCCACAGGGAAGCACCTCGCCCGATCAAACACAGACAGGAACTCGATCGCGAACCGCGTGAGCCAACGCTACGGGATCCCGATCACGCAGGCGAAGGCGCTCGTGGATGCCTATCAAGGAGAACCCGCTGCAGCAACGTTGAGTGGAGGCCAGGACCCGGCCCCGACGCTCGCGGAGGGGTTGTATACACGTGCGCTGGCCTACGACGCACGCCTGCAGATCAAGGCGGCGGACATCATTCCGATCGTCAAGGCTGTTTTGCAGCACAGCCTGAGCGCGTTCGGAGGGAATGTCGCATTGACCGTGCTTCACTTGGAGACGCCGTCTCCCAGCCTATTCAAGCAAGAGGTTGATAAGCAGATCCGAAAACCGTGGCCGAAGGTCGGCGATGTCGAGCGAGAGGCGCTCGCGCTGGCCTTCTCAGATATGTTCCAGAACCCTCAGCCAGCGGAGGAGGAGATCATCTCGCGACTGTCCTTGACGGCGGTCGCCTTCGGCCTGATCCAGGCACTCCCTGAAGCGTCGTTGGCAACGGACGTGGTCCCCGATGTGATCTACATTGACTCAAACATTGCCTTACCACTGCTGACGCGTATGCCGCGAAAGGACGCCACGATCCGCAATCTCTTGAAGACAGCGCAGGCGCAGCGACGCATGGTGTTGATGCACGAGGGATTCCTGAGCGAGATTGAAGCGCATTATGAGCTCGCTTTCAGACGTCTCAGCGAGCAGCGCCTAGTGACGGTCGACGACGTGACCAGGTACCTCCAGTCACTCGCCGAGCCAGATGAGTTCGTGAACGTCTTTTTGTTGATGATTCAGCAGGTCCAGGCTGCGCCGACGGATCGGGCCGAGCAGGTGCTGAGGAAGCACTTCGGGGATGGGCGCCAGGTGACTTTCGCCAGGCAGCTACGGCTGAGCGGGATTGACATCACAGATGTTATAGGTCCCGCCGAGCGTGAGAACGATCTTCGTCATTACATCCTAACCAACAAGCAAGAGACCTACAACCGAAGCCTTCGGGTGCGCGAGATTCTAGCCCGAAATGAAGCTCGCCAACTGACGGTCATGGAGATCGACAGGGCCACTCAGCGCAGGAGCTGGTTCATCACGGATGATAATCAGTTGCGGGCCTTGGCACGTAGGGCCGAAGGTCTCGCGGACCTCACGCTATTGTCGCTCTTATCATCGCATGCACTCTTGACCGCAGTCACGGTGGGCGCGCAGATCGGGAATGCATTTGCGAAAATGCTGTGGAGCCCAGACTGGCACGATCGCGCAGATCTTGTTGTGGCGGAGGCCATCCAGCGGCTCCTGCCGGCACTCGATTCCAAGGTCCGGATCCCTATCGAGGAAGCCAGGAGATATGCCGTGGCCGAGCTCGAGAAGCGACACGCCGCGGAGCAGGATGATGATAACCTCGTGGGTACACCCCCGGCACCGCAGGAGAGTGTCGTCGAGAGCGTCTACCACTTCATCGGGAAGCGGATACAGGCCCAGAAGGGCTCTAAGTCGTAACGCGCGTTAACGCGCGCTCGGTCAGCCCGGCCCGTCGCGGATCGCGCGCTCGATCTTCGTTTTGATCTCGACGTAGCGGCGCAAGAAGTCGTAGTGCTTCTCGCGGAAGGCCTGCGTGTAGCGGCGCTCGCGCGCCTTGGCGCGCCACGCCTCGGCGAGGTCCTCGAGGCGATCGATCAGCTGCTGCGGATCGGTGAACGGCTTCACGAGGACGCGCGTGCCGGTGGTCTCGACGAGCTCGACCATGCCCTGGGCGGCGGGGCCGAGGAACGTCAGGACGACGGTGTCGGGGTGCTGGTTGCGGATCGTGCGCGCGAGGGTGGTCGCGGGCAGGTCCGAGACGTTCTGCGCGATCATCGCGTAGTGGAAGGTGCCGGAGCTGATCCGGTCGAGACCCTCGCCGCCGGAGGTCGCGTGCAAGAGCTCGAAGCCCGCGGGCCGGGCCGCGGTGAGCGCAGAGACCAGATCCGTCGCCTCGTCGATGACGAGGACGCGCAGCTCGTCGAGCTGGAACTGGCGCGACGGATCGCGGCCGGCCACCTTGTCCTCGAGATCGATCGTGCGGCGCTCCGACTCCATGAAGCGCTGGAGGAACTCCTCGTGCACGACCCGCACGTCGACGAGCACCGAGTCGATCTCGCGCTTGCCGACGGAGCGGCCGGCGGCGTCGAGCACTCGCTCCTTGAGGTACGCGACGGACTCGGGCGACTTCAGGATCAGATCGATCGCGCCGGCGCGCACCGCCGCGACGGCGTCGTCGTACGAGCGGCGCGGCGTCATCGCGATCACCATCGACGTCGGCGAGGCCCGCTTGATCTGCCGGATCGTCTCGATGCCGGCGTTCGGCGTCGGCGTGTCGATGTCGAGCAGCACCACCGAGAAGAACTGGCGATCGACCATGCGCAGCGCGCGCTCGGGCTCCGCCACGCACGTGACGTGGAGGTTCGCCTCGGAGAGCAGCTGCTCCATGCCGGCGTGCACGCGCTTGTCGGTGTCGAGGACGAGCACCTCCATGCCACGAGTGACACCGCCGAT
>Ga0247790_10000251_pt1 | contig 24528 bp, 20 predicted proteins | sample UWRJS171409R4_FD_179913 | JGI IMG/M metagenome (GOLD analysis project Ga0247790, IMG submission 179913) | Soil microbial communities from Arlington Agricultural Research Station in Wisconsin, United States - UWRJ-S171-409R-4 | ecosystem: Environmental > Terrestrial > Soil > Agricultural land... | reverse complement strand
GAGGCGAAGGCGGCCGAGGCGAAGGCGGCCGAGGCGAAGGCGGCCGAGGCGAAGGCGGCCGAGGCGAAGGCGGCCGAGGCGAAGGCGGCCGAGGCGAAGCCAGACGAGGCGAAGCCAGACGAGGCAAAGGCCGACGAGGCGAAGCCAGACGAGGCCAAGCCAGACGAGGCCAAGGACCCCAAGAACCCGAAGAAGTCGACGAAGACCGGCCGCCAGACCCCGCGCGTGAAGCAGACGCGGGTCACGACGCCGAAGAAAGATCCCGCCAAGAAGGTCGAGACCAAACCCGATCCGGAGAAGGACCCGAAATGGACCCCCGACTCGCCATTCATGCCGGTTCGCCCGCCCGACAAAAAGTGAGAGCGTGGCTGGCGGCGTTCGCCGTGCTGGCGCTGGCGGCGCCGGCCGCCGCGGCGCCGAAGGGCAAGCAGGCCGTCGCGGCGTTCGAGCGCGGCGTCGCGGACTACCAGAAGGGGAACTTCGCGGGCGCGAGCGAGCAGCTCGCGATCTCGTTCAAGCTCGAGCCCGACCCCGAGACGCTGTTCGCGTGGGCGCAGACGGAGCGCCAGCTCGAGCACTGCGAGAAGGCGATCGAGCTGTTCGAGAAGCTGCTCGAGTTCAACCTGCCCGCCGAGAACAAGAAGGTGGTGGGCGAGAAGATCGCCGAGTGCAGGACGATCATGGCGGCCAAGCCGGCCAGCGCGAAGCAGCCGGAGAAGCAGCTCGAGAAGCAGCCGGACAAGCAGCCCGAGAAGCAGCCGGAGAAGCAGCCCGAGGCCTCCGGCCCGGCCGACCCGGGCACGCCGCCGGTCGCCGACAAGCCCGCGGAGGGATCGGGGCGCTCGCCGTGGTGGAAGGATCCGATCGGCGACGGGCTCGTCGGGCTCGGTATCGTCGGGCTCGGCGTGGGCGGCTTTTACCTCATGTCCTCACGGAGCGAGGCGAACGAGTTCGAGCAGAAGCCTCCTCTGAACGACCGGGAGGTCACGGCGGCGAAGGATCGCATCGACTCGCAGGGCAGGATCGGCGTCATCGCGGTCGGCGTCGGTGGCGCGCTCATCGTCGGTGGCATCGTGCGCTACATGACCCGCGGCGGCGGCGGCAAGGAGCAGCCGGCGGTCACCGGCTGGATCACGCCCGAGGGCGGCGGCCTCACCGCGATCGGGCGCTTCTGACGTGCGGCGCGCCGGCGCTCGACCGCTGACGCCGCCGGCCGGCATCGCCGCGCTCGCCGCGCTCGCCGCGCTCGCCGCGCTCGCCGCGTGCCGCGACACCGCGTCTGGCCTCCCGGACGCCGCCGCGCCCGCCGACGCCGATGACTGGCCGTACCCGCCGCCGCGCACCGACGTCGCCGAGCGCATCGGCTCGCCCGACACGCTCGAGATCGCGACCTGGAACATCGAGAACTTCCCGGCGGACATGAGCACGCCGCGCTACGTGGCCGATCTGATCACGAGCCTGGATCTGGACGTGCTCGTCGTCGAGGAGATCGCGAGCGAGACCGCGTGGCGCGAGCTGCTCGAGCGCCTGCGCGAGCACGACGGCATCCTGTCGACGCACACCTACAGCGCGACCTCGTACCAGAAGATCGGCGTCATCTACCGCGCCTCGATGGTCACGCCGGGCGCGCCGAAGCTCCTGTTCCCGACCGACGCGTACGCGTTCCCCCGCCCGCCGCTGTCTCTGCCGATCATCGTCGACGATCACGTCCACCCGTCGCTCCAGCTCGAGCTGATCGGCGTCCACCTCAAGGCGGGCATCGCCGCCGACGACGGCCTGCGCCGCCAGCGCGCCGTCGAGGCGCTCGACGCCTATCTCCGCGCGCAGGTCGACGGCGGCGGCGAGGACGAGGTGATCGTTGCGGGCGACTACAACGAGGTCGTCACGACGGCCACCGGGCAGACGAACCTCGCCGCGTTCCTCGGCGCGCCCGAGCGCTACACGATGCGCTCGCGGCCGCTCGCCCAGCTCGGCGAGATCAGCTTCGTCCCGTCGGGCCGCATGCTCGATCACATCACGACGACCGCGGGGCTCACCGCCGAATTCGCCGCCGCGCGCGTCGTGGTCCCGCACCTCAACACCACGTACAGCGGCTACCTGACGTATATCAGCGATCACCTCCCGGTGATCCTCGTGACTCCGCTCTAGCCGCGGCGCCCCGCTCTAGATCGTCACGACGATCTTGCCGCGCGCGCGCCCGCCCTCGAGCTCGCGGAACGCGCCCCGCACCCCGTCGAGCGTGAACGGGAACGTGCCGTGCAGGAGCGGCCGCAGCTTCCCCTCGTCGATCCACGCGGCGAGCTCGGCGAGCTGGGCGCCGTCGGGACGCATGAACAGGTACGTGAAGCGCACGCCGGCCCGCGCCGCGGCGCGCCGCCGCCGGGCCGTCATGAGCCACAGCGCCGGCCGCAGCCACGCGGGCAGCCGCTCGCGCGCGAACGCCTCATCGGGCAGCCCGCCGACCCCGACGACCGTGCCGCCGCGCCGGGTCGCCGCGATCGAGGCCAGCTCCGAGGCGCCGCCGAGCGTGTCGAACACGGCGTCCTGGCCCTCGGGCAGCGGCTCGTTCTTCGTGTAGTCGATGACCTGATCGGCGCCGAGGCCGCGCACGAGCTCGACGTTGCGCGTGCTCGTCGTCGTCGCGACGGTCAGGCCGAGGATCTTGCCGATCTGGATCGCGAGGCTACCGACGCCGCCAGCGCCCGCGTGGACGAGCACGCGCTGGCCCGCGCGCAGCCCGGCTGCCTCGCGCAGCGCCTGCAGCGCCGTCAGCGCCGCGAGCGGGATCGACGCGGCCTCCTCGAACGTGGCGCGCGCCGGCTTCTTGGCGACGACGCGCTCGTCCGCCACGGCCAGCTCGGCGAGGGCGCCCATCCGGTCCTTCTCGAGCCGCACGTAGACTAGGTCCCCGACGGCGAAGCGCGTGACGTTCGCGCCGACGCGCTCGACGACGCCGGCGACGTCGCAGCCGAGCGCGATCGGTGGCCGCAGGGGGAGCACGAGCTTCACCTTGCCGTCGCGGATCTTGAAGTCGAGCGGGTTCAGGCTCGCGGCCCGGACCGCGATGCGGACGTCGCCCGGGCGCACCTCGGGCGGCTCGCGCTCGGCGATCGCGAGGACCTCGGGCCCGCCGTACCGCTCGGCGACGACCGCCCGCATGCGCCGCCTAGCCGATCTCCTCGGCGTACGTCATGACGAGGTACATCACGGCCTCGACGCGGCCGGTGTTTCGGTACGCGTGCGGCGTGTCGGCCTCGAACAGGATCGAGTCGCCGGTCTCGAGCTGGTGCGTGTCGCCGCTGACGTCGATCTCGAGCGTGCCGGCGGTGACGACGAGGTTCTCGCTCGTGCCGGGCGGGTGCGCGTCGGCCTCCTCGGTGGCGCCGGCCCCGAGGCGCAGCTCGTAGAACTCGACGCGGCGCGGCTCGTCGAACGGGAACAGCGCGCGCGAGCTGAACGTGCGGTCCTTGCTGGTCAGGATCTTCGAGTCGGCCGAGCGGAGCACGAGCGCGCCGGACTGGGTGCGCGCGCTGATCAGCGCCGAGAACGTCACCTCGAGCGCGCGCGCGATCTTCCACATGACGTTGATCGTCGGCGCGCTCTGCCCGAGCTCGATCTGGCCGAGCATCGCGCGCGACACGCCAGAGATCTGCGCGAGCCGCTCGAGCGACAGCCCGCGCCGCGTGCGCAGCCGCCGCAGATTCGCGCCGACGACGGGCGCCAGATCGGTGGACTCCTGCGCCGCGGCGCTGCTCGGCGTGCCGGCGCCGGTCGGCGCGGCGGCGGGCGCGGCGGCGGGCGCGGCGGCGGGCGCGGCGGTCGGCGCGGCGGTGCCGCCGGTCGGCGCGGCGGTGCCGCCGGTCGGCGCGCCGCTGCTGCCACTGGTCGCGGCGGTGCCGCCGGTCGGCGCGGCGCTGCTCGCCTCGGCGGCGCCGGACGTGCCGCGGGCTGTCGCGGAGGCGTCACGGCGCGCCGGCTTGTCGCTTGCTGAGGCTTTCTTCTTCACCGAATCCGAACCGCCGGAAAGTATACCCACCTTCTCGCCCGGCCGAGCGCGGGCGCGATCAGGTTTCTCGGGCCGTCGCGGAGGAGGAGGCGTACGCCGACTCGCCGTGGAGCACGCCATCGAGCCCGTCGTGCTCGGCCTCGGCATCGACCCGCAGGCCGAGGGCGCGGTCGAGCACCTTGAGCAGCACGAACGTCACGACGGCGGACCACGCGGCGGCCGCGCCGAGCGCGATCGCCTGGCGGCCGAGCAGCTCGAGCCCGCCGCCGAGCCCCTTGTTGTCCGCGGCGCGCGCGAGGAGGCCCGTGAGCAGCGCGCCCGTCGCGCCGCCGACGCCGTGCACGCCGAACGCGTCGAGCGCGTCGTCGTAGCCGAGGCGCACCTTGACGAGGATCGCGCCGTAGCAGACGGCGCCGGCCACCGCGCCGATCGCGAGCGCGCTCATCGGCGACACGAAGCCGGCGGCCGGAGTGATCGCGACGAGGCCGGCGACGAGGCCCGAGGCGAACCCGAGCATCGTCGCCTTGCGGATGCGCGAGCCCTCGAGCAGCACCCAGGACAGCGCGCCCGCCGCCGCGGCGACGTGCGTGTTGACGAGCGCGCGCGCGGCGAGCCCGCCCGCGCCGAGCGCCGAGCCGGCGTTGAAGCCGAACCAGCCGAACCACAGGAGGCCGGCGCCGACGGCGGTCATCGTGAGCGCGTGCGGCGGGTGGCGCACCGTCGGGTAGCCGCGCCGTACGCCGATCACGAGCGCGCACACGAGCGCCGAGATCCCCGACGACAGGTGCACGACGGTCCCGCCCGCGAAGTCGATCGCGCCGAGCTGGGCGAGCCAGCCGCCGGACGCCCACGACCAGTGCGCGATCGGATCGTAGACGAGCGTGGTCCAGCCGAGCGTGAACAGGACGTACACCGAGAACCGGAGCCGCTCGGCGTACGCGCCCGAGATCAAGGCCGGCGCGATCACCGCGAACATGCACTGGTACGCCATGAACGCGAGGTGCGGCACCTTGACGTCGGCGGAGAGCGCGGTGCCGTCGACGCCGGACAGGCCGGCGAGGTCGAGGTTACCGATCACGCCGTGCACGCTCGGCCCGAAGCACAGGCTATAGCCGACCAGCACGAACTGCACGGTCACGAGGCCGAGCGCGAAGAAGCTGTGCATGAACGTCGACAGGACGTTCTTGCCCTGGACCATGCCGCCGTAGAACAGCGCGAGGGCAGGCGTCATGAGCATCACGAGGCCCGCCGACAGGAGGAGCCACGCGGTATCGCCGGAGTCGATCATGCCGACGATGGTCGGCCGCGGCGTGTTTCCAGCGCGTGTCCGGCCGGAAAAAAGTAAGCAACTGAAGGGGGTTAGCGGCTCAGGAACGCGGGGGCGCTGGGAGCGCTGGGAGATCTGGGAGATCTGGGAGCTCGCGGGCGTTACTTCGTGCCGAACAGGCGATCGCCCGCGTCGCCGAGGCCGGGCACGATGTAGCTCTTCTCGTTGAGGCGCTCGTCGATGCTCGCGGTGTAGACGGGGACGTCGGGGTGCTGCGCGTGGAACGTCTGCAGGCCCTCGGGGCAAGTGAGCAGGCACACGAACTTGATCGAGCGCGGCGCCGACTCCTTCAGCCGATCGACGGCGGCGATCGCCGAGTTGCCGGTGGCGAGCATCGGGTCCATGACGATCGCGTCGCGGTCCGTCATGTTCTCGGGGACCTTGTAGAAGTACTCGACGGCGGCCAGCGTCTTCGGATCGCGGTACAGGCCGATGTGGCCGACGCGCGCCGACGGGAGGATGTCGAGCATCCCGTTCAGGATGCCGCTGCCGGCGCGCATGATCGAGACGAGCACGATCTTCTTGCCGTCGAGGACGGGCGCGCTCATCGGCGCGATCGGCGTCTCGATCGGGACCAGCGTCAGCGGCATGTCGCGGCACACCTCGTAGGCGAGGAGCATGCTGATCTCCCGCAGGAGGCTGCGGAAGTTGCTCGTGCTCGTGTCCTTCGAGCGCATGAGCGACAGCTTATGCTGCACGAGTGGGTGATCGATGACGTGGACCTTGCCGGTCGTGGTCGTGGTCCCTGTCGCGGTCCCTGTCGCTGTGCCTGACATTTGGCCGAAAATACATCGGCGCCGCGATCTGTCGATCTGCGGCGCCGGGAAAGGGGTCAGCGCTAGCGCTGCGCGACGTCGGTGGACGCCGCGTTAACGGCAGCACCAACCGTGGTCGCTCCGATGATCGCGGCGAGCGCGACGAAGCACGCGAAGAGCAGGTCGCGGTTGCGGCCAGTGCGCTGGCGCTTCGCGATCGTCTCGAGGCGGTTGGTGGTCATCATGGGTGAGCTCCTTATTTGGGGTCTTGCGACTGCGACATCGTCGCAACCTGCGCGGCCCCCATATTCAAGCTCCGCGCCAAGTCCGGCCCACGGGACTGCAGGCACTTGAGGTGATGCGACTGGTGATCGGGACGGTCGCAGCAAAGTCCCAGGGATGTCGCTGTCGCAGTCGGCCGCGGGGGCCTGACAAGCGTCGCGATCAGAACACAGTTCCGTCGGAGTCGATGCGAATCGGAGGTCCCCCTCCAGGACGAAGCTCGGCTGCGACAGCTCGTTCGACCGCCCATGTCCCACCCTCCAGGATGACACCGAGGGGTATCTCGGCAGGAGTCTTGCTAAATACGCAGCGCGTCGCCGCGAGCGGCGCCGCGAGCGGGGCACCGCTCAGGGCAGGCCGCCGGGCGCGAGGAAGACCAGCGGACGCGCCCGGCTGCCGACGATGCGCTGCGACGGCGGCGGCGGATCGCGGAAACCGAGCTCGCCGTGCGCGGGCGGCTCGTCGCGCGGGACCAGCACGAGCGTGCCGCCGACCAGGGCGCGCGCGCCGAGCTCGAGCGTGACCTCGCTGAGCCGGCCGGCCGTCCACGCCGTATCGCGCGCGCTCACGGCGTGGCGCGCGAGGAAGCTGCGCTCGCGGCCCGGGTCGAGCGGCCACAGCCAGAGCGGCGCGAGGCCGAAGATCGCGCGATCGCCCGCGACGACGATCTCCTCGTCGCCGAGATCGAGCACGAACGGCCGGACCTGCATCGTCTCGCGCGGCGCGTAGCCGCCGAGGCCGAGGCGGATGCGCGAGCGGTACGCGACGCACGCGCGGCCGGACAGCGGCGCGATGAGCGTCTCGTCGAGCGGGCGCACCACGCCGGCTGCGGCGACGAGATCGCCCTCGCGCGCGTCGGCGTCGAGCGGGGCGTGCCCGCGGAGCCGCCACCGCGCGCGCCAGCGCTCGCCGTCGAGCAGCATCGCGAGCTCGCGTACGGGGATCACGGCGGCGCTACTCCGCGAGCGTGCGGCCCTTGGGCCAGGCCAGCTCGTCGGGCGCGGGCGGCTCGCCGCGGGGCGAGGTGAGCTTGATGTGCTTGGACCTGTGCTTGACGCCCATCACGGCGCTCCGATCGGGGAGCGAACACCCTACAGGCTCCGTCGAGGGAGCGCACTGCCGCGATCGGGCGGGGCGGGGCGCGCGCGGGATCGCGCCGATGTTTTTCCAGCGGTTCCCAGCGGTTCTCCCGCGCGCTCCCGCGGTCGGAGGCGGCCGGGGCCGGCGCGATCCGGTACGCTCGGTCGGGTGGTGCGCTGTGCGCGGCTCGGCCTGCTTCCGTGCGTGGCCGCGTGCGTGACGGCGTGCGGGCTGCCCGAGGGCGACTACTTCGGCCGGCTCGACGGGCGCGTCGACCCGGCGCACTTCCGGTGGTGCAACCAGGCCGAGCCGGATCACCTCGATCCGGCGCGCGCGTCGAGCACGGCGTCGACGCCGCTCGTCAGCGCGCTGTTCGCCGGGCTCACGACGTACGGCCCGGATGGCAGCCCGGTGCCGAGCCTCGCCACGCGCTGGGAGATCGACGACGATCTGCGCACGTTCACGTTCCACCTCCGCGGCGACGCGCGGTGGACGAGCGGCCGCGCGGTGACGGCGTACGACGTCGCGTACAGCGCGCTGCGCGTCGCGCACCCGCTGACCGGATCGCCGAGCGCCGACGGCCTCGCGCCGATCAAGGGCGCGGCCGGCTACCTCGCGCGCGCGGTGTTCGTGCTGCGCCGCGACGTTCCGCCGTACCGGGCGGGCGAGATCGTCGAGCGGGTCGCCGGCGAGCCGGCGCACGGGGCCGAGGCGGTGGCGGCGGTGGCGGCGGTGGCGGCGGAGCCGGCGCCGGATCTCGCGCTCCGCACCGCCTCGCGCGAGCTGGCGCTGCGCGACCTCGGCGCGCCCGAGCTGGCCGCGTACGCGCGCGTGCCCGCCGGCCGGCCGGTGACGCTCGTCCTGACGACGGGCGGGCGCGCGACGCCGCCATCGCCGCGGACGCCGTCCGGCGACGGGCCGTGGGCGTACGTCTTCGCCGGCGCGCCTGCCGGCGCAGAGGGCGCGCCTGCCGGCGCCGGGGCCGGCGGCGTCTACGGCTGGGTGCCGGCCGCCGAGCTCGACGGCGAGCCGAACGCCGACGCGACCGTGCGTGTCCGGCGCGTCACGGCGAAGCACACGCCGGGGCGCGCGGGGCCGGCCGCGGAGCTCCTCGCCGACGAGCAGGCGCCGCGGCCGATCGTCCTGGCCCGCGGGCGCGATCTCGCGCACTCGCCCGACGCGCTCGGTGTCCGGGTTCCGGACGCGCAGACGATCGTCTTCGAGTGCGCGGATCCGACGCCGTACTTCCTGTCGCTCACGGCGAACCGCGCGCTGCGCACCGCCCCGATCGAGGCGGTGTCGCGCCGGCCGACGGGCTGGACGGATCCGGCCCACATCGCGACGTCGGGGCCGCTGCACCTCGCCGCGTGGCGGGCGCGCGACCGGATCGAGCTCGTGCGCTCGCCGACGTACTGGGCGCCCGGCGAGGTCCGGTTCGCGCGGATGACCGTGTACCCGATGGACGACCAGGCGGCGGCGACGGCCTTCTACCGGACGGGCGGCTGCGACGCGGGCGCGACGAACACGATCCCGGCGACGTACCTGCCGGCGCTCAGCGGCGAGCTGCGCGGCCGGCCGTACAAGGATTACCGCGTCGATCCGTACCTCTCGATCTACTTCCTCTGGATCCAGACCGAGAAGCTGAGCAATCGCCACCTCCGGCGCGCGCTCGCGCTCGCGATCGATCGCGCGGCGGTGCCGCGGTTCACGCACGGCGGCGAGCTGCCGACGAGCCAGCTGACGCCGGGCGCGCCGATCGCGAGCCTGTCCGACGCAGATCTCGCCGCGTGCGGCGTCTCGCGCGATCACCCCGGCTACGCGCTCGTCATGGAGCCCGGCGCGTTGTGCTACGTGCCGCCGCCGGGCCTCGGCTACGATCCGGCGGCGGCCGCGCGCGAGCTCGCGGAGGCGCGCCGCGATCCATCGTGGCGCGAGCCGCTCGAGTACCGCTACAACGCGGGCGCCGAGGCGCACAAGCTGATCGCCGAGTACCTGCAGGCGTCGTGGGGCAAGATCGGCCTGCGCGTCGAGCTCGTAGCGCAGGAGTGGAACTCGCTGCTCGAGGACACGCGCACCGGCAACTATCAGATCGCGCGGCTCGGCGGCGCGGGCACCGTCGCCGACACCGAGAGCGAGTTCCTGCCGCTCTTCCGCTGCGGCTCGCCGGACAACCGCGGCCGCTACTGCTCGCCGGAGTTCGAGCGGCTGATGGACGAGGCGCGCGCGCTGCGCGACCGCCGCGCGCGCAACCTGGTGCTGCGCCGCGCCGAGGCTGTGATGCTCGAGGACGCGCCGGTGATCCCGATCTACGTCTACACGCAGAAGCACCTGATCCGGCCGTACGTGCGCGACTACGCGATCAACCTGGTCGATCAGCCGGCGCTGTGGCGCGTCTGGCTCGATCCCGACTGGAGGCGGTGAGCCGGTGCTCCGGTTCGTCGTCGGGCGGCTCGCCGCGAGCGTGGCGATCGTCCTCGTCGTGGCGACGGCGAGCTTCCTGCTCCTGCACGCGGCGCCCGGCGGCCCGTTCGACACGGGCGAGCGCAGGTCCGCGGAGGTCACGCGCGCGCTCGAGGCGCGCTACGGGCTGCGCGATCCGCTGGCGGTGCAGTACGCGCGCTACATGTCCCGGCTCGTGCGCGGCGACCTCGGCACGTCGATGCGCAAGGATCGCTCGGTGGGCGCGCTGATCGCCGAGCACGGGCCGGTCAGCGCGTCGATCGGCATGATGGCGCTGGCGTTCGCGCTCGGCGCGGGCCTCCTGCTCGGCGCGGCGGCGGCGTGGCGGCGCGACACGTGGATCGATCGCCTCGCGATGGCGGCCGCGCTCGTCGGGATCTCGGTGCCGGCGTTCGTGCTCGGGCCGCTGCTCGTGGCGGCGCTCTCGCTCGAGCTCGGCTGGCTGCCGCCCGCGCGCCTCGACGGGCCGTCGTCGTACCTCCTGCCGGCGCTCACGCTCGGCGCGATCTACACCGGCGCGATCGCGCGGCTCGTGCGCGGCGGCCTCGTCGACGCGCTCGGCCAGGACTTCATCCGCACGGCGCGCGCCAAGGGTCTGCCGGAGCGGCTCATCCTGTGGAAGCACGCGCTGCGGGCCGGCGCCGCGCCGGTGGTGACGTACCTCGGCCCGGCGACCGCGGCGATGATCTCGGGCTCGTTCGTCGTCGAGAAGATCTTCCAGATCCCGGGGCTCGGGACATACTTTGTGACGAGCATCGCCGACCGCGACTACCCGGTGCTGACGGGCGTGTTCGTGTTCTACGCGATCCTCGTCGTCGGCTTGAACCTCGCGGTCGACCTCGCCTACGGCGTGCTCGATCCGCGCGCGAGGGCGCGGTGACCGCGGTGCCGCCGATGCCGCCGGTGCCGCCGGCTCGCTCGCCGTGGCGCGAGGCGTGGGCGCGGCTGCGCAAAGACCGGCTCGCGCTCGCCTGCGCGGCGTCGCTCGCGCTGCTCGGGCTCGCCTGCGCGCTCGGCCCGCCGCTCGCGGGCGCGTTCGGCGTCGACGCGACGACGATCGACACGCTGCTCGGCGCCACGCCGCCGTCGCGCGCGCACTGGCTCGGCACCGACACGCTCGGCCGCGACCTGCTCGTGCGGATCCTGATCGGCGGCCGCGTCGCGCTCACCGTCGGCGCGCTCGCGACGGCCATCGCGGTGCTGATCGGCGTCGCCTACGGCGCGATCGCCGGCTACGCGGGCGGCCGGCTCGACGAGCTCCTGATGCGGCTCGTCGACGCGCTGTACGGCCTGCCGACGGTGGTGCTCGTGATCGTCGTGATGGCGGCGACCGGCGCTCGCTCGCTCCTCGCGCTGATCGGGCTCGTCGGCGCGATCTCCTGGCTGACGATGGCGCGCATCACGCGCGGCCAGGTCCTCTTGCTCAAGCACCGCGAGTTCGCCCTCGCGGCGCGCGCGGCGGGCGCGTCTCCGTCGCGCGTCCTCCTCCGCCACCTCCTGCCGAACGCGGCCGGCCCGGTGATCGTCTACGCGACGCTCGCGCTGCCGCAGGTCATGCTCGTCGAGGCGCTGCTCTCGTTCCTCGGCCTCGGCGTCCAGGCCCCGCTCGCCTCCTGGGGCACGCTCGTCACCGAGGGCGGAAGCCAGCTCGTCGTCTACCCCTGGCTGCTCGTCGGCCCGAGCGCCGTCATGGCCGTGACGGTCCTCGCGCTCAACTTCCTCGGCGACGGCCTGCGCGACGCCCTCGATCCGCAGGCGCCGCCCCGCCGGGACTAGGCTAGGTCGAGCCGGAGCGCTGCGCGTCGGTGATCGTTCCGCCGCGCATGCGGCACCGCTCGCATGCGCCCTCGCTGCAGATGCCGCAGTTCGGGCAGCGAAACTCGTCGGCGGCACCGGTGCTGCACGGCTGCGCCCACAGGTCTCGGCCGAGCACCTTGTCAGGCCAGTCGCGAGGCGACGTCGTCTCTGCGATGCGGCCGACGTCGATGCCGCTCTGGGCGGAGATCGCCCGGTAGCGCCGCCCGCAGATCGTGCAGGGACGTAGCCCCCACGTGCTGCCGCATCCGCCGCACCGCGCCCACCACGTCGCGTCGGAGCCATCGGGCTTCTTGCCGAGGCGAGGCTCGACGTGGCCGTCCGCGCCGCACACGGGGCATGACGCCATGCCGGCGAGCGTCGCGGCGGCGACGACGAGCTGCTGGAAGGCGCTGATGGCCTGACGTGGCGCGATCTCGACGGCCTGCCGCGCCAGCTTGGCCTGATCCGCCTTCGTCTGCAGCTCGCGGGCCTGCGCGGACGCCCACGCTTGCGCGGTGCCCGTCTCGTCGGCGCTGGGCGCCCGGAGCACGACGACGTAAGGCCCCTCGTAGCGGAGCCAGGTCCAGTGACGCGGCGGGGAGGGCAGCGCCTGGATTGCGGTCGTGATCGGGTAGTCGGGCACCGCCGTGCGGCTCAGCCATCCGTTGAGCAGCCGCGCCATGCGCTCCTCGGAGTCAATACCCCAGGGGGAGCAGCTGAACAGCACAGCGCGGCCACCGAAGCTCCAGCCGGTCGCGCGGTCGACGTCCGCGAGATCCACCGGAGCTCCGACGTGAACGGCCACTAGCCCGCCCTCTAGCGCGTCCCATGCTGCGAGCTGGTCGGCGAGCGCCTGCACGTCCACGGCGGCGAAGGTGGCACAGAGCGGCAGGAGCCGCAGGGGCGCGCGCGCATCCGCTCGCAGGCTCACGACGCCGTGCTCGTCGACGTCGATCGCGACCGAGGACCAGTTATCGCGGCGAAGCTGCCATCCCGAGAGCCCGTTCCGCGCGGCTGACCACGCAAGGCTGTCGAACGCGCGGATCACCAGGTGGAGCACGAAGTGATCCCAGGCGGTGGCCTCGCGTCGTCTGCGAGCGGTGCGTTGCTGGTGCGTCTCTTGGCGCTTGTGGCCGAACTTCACCCAAGCTCGCCAGAGCGCGGCAACCTTTCGGTAGTGGGGATCGTTCACGAGGATGTTCGTCGGCTTCAAAGAGAGCGCGACGGTGTGCCGTCCGGGAATGCGCTGGTAGAGCGGTGCGTCGAGCAGAACCTGCAGGCTGCGCTGGGCGAGCTCGAGCCGCTGCACAGTGTGGCCCAGCTCTGCTTCGGTCTTGGACTCCAGGGTGCTCGACCACAGCGCGCTGATGCGGTTCGCTCGCCGGAAGGACGTCCGGCGGATCTCGTCGCTATAGTCACGGCTGGCATCGAGGATGGTCTTGATCCTCCGCAGCTCCTCCAGGCGCTTCGCGAGGTAGGCGAGGAGATGATCGACGAGGCGCACGGCGACGCGGTTCTCGTACAGGTCCCATTCGTCCTCGATCTGACGGGCGAGGATGCGAGACGGCTGGATGCTCCGCAGGGTGCGGTGCTCCCAGTCGCCCGGGTGCGAGACGAGATCGGCCACGGCGCGAACCGGGGTACGACGTGCCCGCGACACCGGGAGCCGCTCCTCCTCGATACGGAGGTTTAGCCTCGGACGATGGCAGACGTGCTGGAGGTGCTGGAGGTGCTGGAGGATCTCCAGATCGAGCGGTTGTAGGCGCGCTCGTTCGGCGAGGCGCTGCGCGACGGGCGGCGTGGTGGCGTAGGTGTCCCAGGTCGGCGCCTCGCCGATGACCTGGTCGAGCCGGACCGCGGCGTCCGTCTCCAACTCGTCGGGCCAGCGGCCGAGCACGTCCTCGGGCCCCAGGCCGTGGAGCTCGTCACCGAACCGATGATCGTCGGCGAGCCAGACGTCGCACAGTGCGGGGCGCGGGAGCGTCTTCGCCGTGACTCCAAGACGGGAGCTGAAGCGCGTCACACCAGATCTTCGCCCTGCTTCGCGGTGAGCTCGCGCCCGATCAATGCCACGCATCGCTCGGGCGAGTTGTCCTCGTCGAGCTCGTCCCATGTCTCGAGGAGCTGGAGCTGCAGCTCTTCGAGGGCGGTGGCGCGCACGTCGTGTCGATCCTTGAGCTTCCGGAGCACCTTGGTGTCGAGCAGGTGATCCATCGCCTCGCCGATGCTGCCGCCGGTCTCCACGACGACCGGTAGGTAGCGGGCGAGCTGGTGCTCCAGGCGGTTGCCCCAGCCGATCCGGAATCGCTGACCCAGCGTCGCGGCGAACGGGGCCTTGCGGAGCCACGCGGTGGCCTTCTGGACCGCGTCTGCTTGCTTCTCGGCGGCAGCCTCGAACGCCTCCTGTAGCTTCGCGTAGGAGATCGGGGCGCGATCGCCCTTCTCCTCCACGTCGAAGTGCGCGCGCTCGGTCTTGCGCGGCATCTCCATGACGTGCGCGCGGTCGTAGGTCTTGTCCGCGAACTCGGCGGTGCTCTCGTCGTGGTTGGCCGTGCCGACGAACCAGACGTTCGGCGGGATCGGGAGGTGCCGGCCGTCGACCATGAGCCGGGGCGCATCGGTCACAGGGTCGTTGACGAGGGTGAGCCGCCGGCTCTTGAGCGGCTGCTCCAGGGCCGACAGGAAGTCGGCGAAGAACTGCTCGGGCCGGGACAGGTTGATCTCGTCGAGGACCATCATGAACAGGCGGTCGCGGCAGGCGGGGGTGCCGGCCCGGTACAGCGCCTGGAGGAAGTTCGTCGCGTAATAGTGACGGTGGAAGGCGTTGTAGTACCCGACGAGATCCTGGCGATCGCGCCAGCCGGCCTGCACCTCGACGACCTCGATGTCGCCGCCGACCGCGCTCGTGAAGGCGAGCGGGAGGCTGGTCTTGCCGGTCCCCGAGATGCCCTGGAGGATCATGAGGCGGGTCATGGCGAGGCCGCCGAGGAAGGCGCGCACATCGCGCTCCGCGTAGTACAGCGTTCTATCCTCGATGCCGGTGGCGATGCGGTGGCGCAGGTCGTCGGCGAACTCGCGCAGGGTTGGTGTGGCACGTCCGAGCGGCGAGGTGGTCCGGATCTCGGACAGGAGGCGCTCCTCTTCGTCGAGGCTCGTGAGCGCCGTCATCGGGTTCCGGTGGTCCTCCTGGCGCGTCAGCTCGTCGATACGGGCGCGCAACTCGTTCACTGCGCCGTCGAGGAGCTGCTTGTGGATCTCCAGCGCCTCCTTCTCCTTCCTGAGCGTCTCGAGCTCGATGGCCGCGAGCCGGCGGGTCGCCAGCTCGCCCCGCGCTCGGGCCAGCTCGCCCTGGAGCGCGGCCTGCTCCTCCAGCCATGCCGAGCGCTCGCGCTCCAGCTCGGCCAGTCGCTCGGCCGCGCGCGCGTCGGGGCGCTCGCGGAGCTCTCGGGCCAGGGCGTCCCGATCGCGCTCCAGCGCGGCGAGATCGGAGAGGATCTGCTCGGGTGGGCGGTCCCCCAGGCGGCGATCCAGCTCGCGGCGAGACTCGAGCTCCCGGCAGTAGCCATCGCGCCCGGCGCGCGCGTCGACGAGTTGCTGGCGGAGCGCGGCGACCTCGTGGCGCAGGTCCTCGGTGCGCTCGGCCACGAGCCGCTCTACCTTGCGCGCGAGGGCGTCCCGCTCCTCGACGAGGAGCTCCTGATCGGTGCGGAGGTCCCACTGCCCGCGGGCCAGCTCGCGCTGCTGTGCGTCGAGGGTCCGCTCGCGCTTGTCCAGCTCGGCGTCGCGCGCGTCGAGGATCGCGCCGCGCCGGTCGCGCTCCGCTCCCCAGGCGGACTCGGCTTCGGACCGCGCGTCCCGCAGCTCGGTGTCGAGTCGCGCGCGCGCGTCTCGGCGCTCTCGGGCCATGTCCTCGTCGAGGGTGCGGCGCTCGGCGGCCTCGCGCGAGGTGCGCGTCGCATCCTCCTGAGCCCATCGCACCGCGCGCTCGGCCGCCGTGGCGCGCGCCTCTGCCTCGACCGCGGCACGCCGCTCCGCGAGTTCGGCGTCGAGCCGGTCGCGCTCCTCACGGAGCCGCGCCACCTCGCCCTCCAGCGGCTGGAGCACACGCGCCTTCTGGCCCAGGAAGTCCTGCTCGGCGTCGAGCTCGCGCTCGGTCAGGCGGGCGGCCTGCTCCAGCTGCTCGGCCTCCCGGGCGAGGCAGGCGGCTTCCCGCGCGGATACGGCGGCCTCGCGGCCCTCGAAGGCCGCCACACGCTGCTTCAGCGCCAGCTCGGCGTGCTCGAGGCTCTGTGTGCGCGCGGCGACCCGATTCTCCTCGGCCCTGGCCGCGTTCTCTCGTTCGCGCGCCTTGTCGGCGTGACCGCGCGCCGCGGCCAAGAGGACCTCGACCCGCTTGAGACTCTCCTCCAGGGTCGCGGCGACCGGCTCCGAGACCGCGTCGGCTCCGGGTGGCCCGTGCTCGGCCGTGAGGGTCTCCGCCAGGCGCTCGGCCGCGCCGAGCCGCGCGATCTGCTCGGTCGTCGGCTCCGGTCGCGCCACCGGCGATGCCGGCGGCGGGGTGGGTTGGCGCGGCGGTGTGGGGCCGCGGTTCTGATACTTCTTGTTCTTACTCATGCGCGGGGACCTCAGATTGGATTCGGCGGGGATCAGCGAGGAGGAGCACCTCGACGGCCGCGTAGGCGGTCTCGACGTGGCGGCTCACCCGCTGCGGCCAGGTGTCGGTGCCGTCGTGAGCCGCGCGGTCCCGCGCGGTCGCGAGCTCGTCGAGGCGGTGCAGGAGATCGGGGTGCGTCCGCGCCGCGCGGCGGAGCGGGTGGACCTCGTTGCGGTCGGCACACAGGAGCGCGAGGACGAGCAGCGGGCGCAGGCTGCCGCTCATGCCTTGCTCGGCGTGCTGCACCTTGCCTCGGCGAACCGACGACAGCGTGGCGGGGAGTGGGGATCGAAAGCCGAATTCGCTGGCGATGTCGTCCAAATGCATCCGGTTGAGCTCGCGGTCGGACACCGCCAGCCTCTCGTACAAGGGCGGGCGCGTGTCTCGGTACGGGCCGTACACAATGTGGAGGGCGCGCTCGACGGCGCGCTGGGCCTTCAACAGCACGTCATCCCACTTGTCGCGCGGTGCGTCGTCTACGGATGCCTCGAGCAGGGCCCGCTGCATGGCGACGAGGCGATCCCAGACGATGGGCTGCTGCCGAATGGCGAGGGTCAGGCGGTCCTCGACCTTCCAGGCGGCCTCGGCTGCGAGGTGCCCGAGCGTGGGTTCGGCCGGGTCCGCGCCGACGAGCGGCGCCAGCCAGGACCGCAGCCCTGCGTAATGGTCCAGGCGCTCCTCCAGGCGTGCGCGCAGGTCGAGGGCCTCGCCGTGGCCGAATGGATCGTCGATCATCCAGTCGCCGGAGGGGTGCCGACGCACCCGTAAGGCGAGCAAGTACGGCTGTGGCCAATCATCGATGAAGGAGACGCGTGCGAGCCGCGGGACGTCGCGGTCATCGTCAAGCTCGTCGCGGTACCGCTGGCGGCGGTGATGCCGTGCAGCTCGCAGCACATCGTGCGGGCTGGGACGGGTCACGACCACCCCGTCCCGGCCGCCGGGGAGCACGCTGAACGCGGGGTCCTTCCATGGATCGCCAGCGCTTCCCCCAACGAGGACGGGCCAGCCGTCCTCGTTGGGCTCCGTGTCGGCAAGGGGGAGGTCCCCCGAGAGGAAGCGCGGCCAGAGCTTGCCGCTGAACGGGTCGGACAGGACGTGCCCGACCCGCACCTCGTCGGGTGAGTCCTCCTCGACGTCATCGAGCACCTTCAGGCCCCGCGTGGTCGGCGCCCCAGCGTGGTCGACGAGCGCCATGCTCTGCAGTTCCAGCGCCACGAGTCCTGCCAGGTCGACTGCGATCAGGAGGTGGCCGGACACCTCGGCCAGGCGGGTCACCCCGGCGCGCGCCAGGCCGAGCACCGCTCGCTGGAACAGGTTGATCGGCCGGTCCCGGGGAACCGGGGCAACGACGCGCCACGCGAGCACCGGCCAGAGCACCCACCGGGCGTCCGGGGCCTTGCCGCGCGTGAGGCGCAGGACGGGCGTGTCCTTCGTGAACGCGAGCTGGGCGCTAGCGAACGATGCCATGCTCGCCTCCACACAGATCGACGTAGGCGCGCAGGGCGCGCAGCGGCCTGGCCGCGTCGTCCGCCTTCACGAAGGCCAGGTCGCCGACCACGGCGAGCATTCGCTGCTGGCGGCTCATGGCGACGCAGAGGCGGTTCTCCAGCATCAGGTGGCCGTACTTGCGGCGCTGCTGCTCGTCGGTCTGGCCCGGTAAGTCGTTCGAGCGGGTGACCGAGAGGAACACCACGTCGAACTCCTTGCCCTGGAAGGCATCGACGGTGCCGATGCGCAGCCGCTCGACCTTCTTGCGCTCGGCGTTGTACGTCGTCGCCCAGGCATCCGCGATTCGCCAGCCCCGCACGTTGTTCGCCGGCTCGGTGAGGCCGGTGGCGAGCATCGCGCGGCCGATCTCGTCCACCTGGGCGCTGTAGAACGCGATGACGCCGAAGGTGAGCGTGGGGGCATGCTCGATGAGGCGGCGGACCTCCTTGGCAAGGGCGCGCGCCTCGGCGGGCCGGCTCTTGCTGACGCCTCGAACCTCGCGGCCCCGGTCGCCTGGGACATCGAGCCATGCCGCCGCGCAAGGTGTCTCGTGCTTGACGTAGCCGGGCAGGTCGTGGGGGAACTCGGCGGCGCGGCGCGGGCTCTCGATGGATCCATCCTCGTGGACCTCGTAGAACGCGCGGCTGACGTAGCTTCCGAGCACCGGGTGCATCCGGTACTGCGCGTTCAAGGTGACGGTGCGCTGGATGCCGTCCTTCTGCTCCAGGGCACGAAGCAGCACCCACAGGCGCTCGAATAAGCTCGCGCGCACCGCCTGGAGGGTCTGGGCCTCGACCGTGCCTTGGTCGACGCCTTCGGCGAGCTGACGCTCCACGTCCGGCTCGAGGTGGTGCGGGAGCTGGCGGTGATCCCCGACGAGCACAGCGCGGCGGCGGGCCATGCTGAGCGGGATGAACAGGTCGAGCGGGTTGGCGCGGGCGGCTTCATCCACGATCACGGACTCGAAGGTCGTCTGTCCCTCGTCGATGCCGCGCACGCGTCGCATCTCGTTGCCGGCCGCGTGCTGGAGCGTCGAGGCGAGGACCACGGTGTAGTGCTCCAGTGCCTTGCGGACGCCCTCGAGGTCGGTCTCCAGATCATTCACGTAGGCGGCGAGCACGGCCTCGCTACCGGCCCGGCCGGCCGCGCGGCGGCGGTCCACGGTGTCGAGGATCTCCAGCAAGAGCCGCTGGGTGTCGTCGTCGAGCCGCGGCTCGGCGGCGGGCGGCGGCCGCGTCAGGCGGTCGACGATCGCGTCGCGGTGCGCGTGGCCCTCGGCGAGCCAGGGCGGGACCTGCTCGGGCGGGAGCTCTGCACAGCGGACGAGGAAGGCGCGCTCCTCGGAGGTGAGCAGCGCGTCGAGGCGGAGCAGCGCCTTGCGCGCCTGGAGCGGGCCATCGTCGGAGAACGCGCCGGCCTCTACGCGGATGCCACGCGCGGCCCTGACCAGAAGCTCCGCTCGCTCGGGGTCCTCGAGGCCGGGCGGTCGGCGCAGGGACGCCGCCCGCTCCATGGCCTTGTCGCGGAGATCGGGTGGCAAGAGCCCGTCGAGCGCGTGGACGAGGTCATGGATGCGCTCGGCCTGTTCCCGGGGGAGCGCCCGCGTGCGGATGCAGGCGAGCGCGAGCCCTCGCGCTCGGGACAGCCGCTCAGCCTCCGGGGGAATCCGCATGCGGGCGCGTAGTTCTTCGACGCGCTCCTCCGCGAACACCTGCGCCGGGTCGATGGAGGTGTCCGAGCCGCGTCGCCGCTGCCCCACCTTGACGGCCGGCAACCCGAACACCTCGGTGCGTAGCGCGACGTTCTCCACGGCGTCGTGCTGGGCTGCCGTCACGAGGATCCGGTGGGAGGGCTCGATCCCTTCGTCGGCGAGCACGGCGAGGCACTGCTCGATGGCGGTGATCACCTTGGTCTTGCCGGTGCCCGGCGGCCCCTGGATCAGGCACACGTCGGGCGTGTTCAGCGCGATCTCGATGGCCTCGATCTGCCGCTGCGTCGGTCCGGCGGCGCCGAACACCTCGCGGATCACGGGCCTGAGCTTGGGGCCATCGACGCTGATCCGTCCCCGCCGCGCGGCCGGGGCCGGCCGGCCCTCCATTAGCAACCCGAGTTGGGGGAGCGGACAGTTGCCCGTTCGCAGCGCCTCCTCGGCGCGCGCGCGCCGGCGCAGTCGGGCCTCGTCTCCGCCGAGAGACAGGTAGAGATATCCGGCCGTCGGCGGCTTGGGGTGCTCGCCGTCCTCGTCCGGTGGAGCGAGATCCACGACGTGCTTGTGCTCGTCGACGTGGACCACAGGCGCGCTGAGGCGCTGCACCCGAGCCGCCGACTTGCGGGGCGTGTCCTCGGCCAGTACCGGCAGAGCGGCGCCGGCTTCCAGCTCGAACCGATCCCATCCGCCCAGCAGGGCCAGCCGGGCACCGAGATCTTCGAGCGGCGCCAGGTGGAAGCGCCAGCCCCCGTCGCGCCGGCGCTCGCAGGTGCGGTACGCGAGCGCGCCGAAGGTCCGGGCGCGGCGCAGCACGGTCTCGCGCTCGAGCCGGTGGTACTCCTGCCAGGTGCGCAGGTAGCTGCTGCTCCCGGAGACCGCCTCGGAGAGCGTCGTCCGCACCGCGCCGTGCAGCGCGGCGGCGGCGGTCGCGTCGACGATGGAGATCGGTACGTAGAGCAGAATCAGTCGAAGGTTGCCGCCCTGACCGCCGCGCAAGACGCGCTCCACGCGCAGCCTGTCGTTGACCCGGCGCACGTCGGCGGCGATTCTGAAGCCGTGGATGCGGAAGGCGTCAAGCCGGCCACGCGCGTCCCCGGAGATCACGAGCCGATGCAGCCCGGCGGGGCCCCCCGGCGTCGGCGGCACGAACAGGCGATCCTGCAGCCACGCCGCCACGTCGGCGACCGTGCCGCCGACTCGGTGGCTCCTGCGGACGTCTTCCAGCACCTTCTCGTCCACGCCGATCTCCACGGGCTCCGTGATGCGGAGCTCCTGCGTGAGCCGGCGCGTCTCGACGACGAGGGCGTCGCTCGCGGCCTGCGCGACGTAGGCGAGCACGGGGAGCCCGCTCACCACGACGTCGGTCAGCCTGGGGGTGTCGGCGGGCGTGCTCCCCTGGATGGCCCACACGTCGTTGCTCCAGGCCAGGAGCGTCTGGCCGCCGGAGCGGCTCAGCGAGACCTCCTGCTCGCGCTCCGGGAGCGGCTGGAAGGCGCGCTCGATGGCGCGGACGCGCAGGGTGGTGGTGACGCCACCTGCGACCTCGGAGACTTTCATGTGTTCCTCCCCAGCACGGCCACGCGCTGTGGCCGGTCGGGGGTCTCGAAGAGCACCATCCACCCGTGCTCGGGCACGGGGCGCGGCCGCTCGGCGACCGCGTGGTGCTCCTCGGTCGCCCTGGCGATCGGCGCGACCCACGCTTCGCAGCCTGCTGCCGCCCGAACGGAGATGCCCTGGTCGATCAAGGCGAGCTCGACGTGCACCTCGCGCGCCCCCGCGCCGCTCACGCCTTGCGTGATCCGGCGCGGGAGCCGCAGGCCCTCAGCGGTCAGGGGGAGCTGCCCGAGTCGCGCCGTGCCCTCGATCAGGCCCTTGTCGGGCTCCCAGCGCGCGAGCTTCACCAGGACGAGCCGGGGCCTGGGGGCGTCACACCATGGGCAAGTCATCTCGGTGACGAAGTAAGTTCCCTTGCATCCGGGACAGGCCACAGTCTGATCGGCGGCGGCGTGCAGGCGATCGATCCACTCGGAGACGCCCGGCCGCTTGCGGCGATCGGCGAGGCCGTCCTCGAAGGTGCGGCGCGCCAGGTTCAAGAGGCGGCTCGCCAGCACGAGGGCTGGCGGGAGCCCGGCGGAGCAGGCGTTGCTGCGATCGGTCGCATGCCAGACCCACGGCAGCTTGCCGGAGAACGCCTGTTCCTCCAGCTCGGGCTCGCCGTCGTTCACGAGATCGCCGACGAACGGGTGCGTGAGCGTGAGCGCCTGCCAGGCCAGGACGCCGAATCCCCAGGCATCCGACAGCGAGGTGCAGCCGGCCGTGCGCGCGACCACCTCCGGTGCGCCGTACCCGGGGGTGAAGATCGCGCCCGCCGGATCGGACTCGTGGCTCAGGTTGTCGACGTCGATGAGCCAGGCCTCGGTTCGCTCCACCGGTTCCGAGACGAACACGTTGTGGTGAGACACGTCGGCGTAGACAACACCGCGCGCGTGGAGGCCGGCCAGCGCTTCGCCGGCGTGAGCGAGCAGGCGGAGGCGACGGCGCAGCCCGCCCGTGGCGATGTGCCAGCGAAGCAGCTCGGCAGAGGGTGCCTCGAGCAGCGTCTTGATCGGCACCATGTCGCCGAGGAACTCGGCGACGTAACCGATGTGCGGTGGCTTGAGCACCGCGATCGGCCGGGCGACGTGCAGGCCGCTGAGCTCGAGCCGCCGCACGAAGACGAGCTGGCGCCGCAGGGCGTCGGCGTTGCGGCGGCCGGCCAGGAGCTTGACGATGCGCCGGCCGCTTTCGGTCAGCCACACCTCGCCCTGGCCGCCCGCGCCGATGCGGCTCTTCAGGGTATGGACCGCGCCGGTCTCATCGATTACTTGCTGGATGGGCTGCATGGCTTCCACATGACGAGGAGGGTCTTGTCGTCTCGGTGGTGGGGTACCGGCCAGGTGCGAAGCTCGCGGGTCAACGCGCGACCGGGGCTCGGATGCGCGGCGAGTTCGTCGATGACCCACGCGACGAGATCCCCGAGCCGCGCTCGCTCGAGATCCTCGGACACGCCGTCCGTTGCGAGCATCATCGCCTCTCCGGCGGTGAGCGGCTGCGTGAGCGCGAAGGACCAGTCGGCGAGGGTGTGCGGTGCGCCCAGCGCGTGCGTCAGGCCGAAGCCTTCGCCGTGCGCGGGGTGGATCGTGACGGCGCCGTCCGCGCCGCGTCGCGCGATGAGCCCGTCGCCGAGCTGAGCCAGCGCCGCGCGTCCGTGCCCGTCCTCGGCGTACAGGAGACACGTGGTCGCGGCCGAGTCAGGGGCGAGCGCGCGCAGACGAATGCGCCAGAGCACCTCGATGAGCCGGATCAGGTCCTCGACCGAGACCACCGGCGATCGCCGCCACAGCCGCCAAGCATCGCGGGTCGCCAGCGTCGCAGCGTGGGCACCCGCCTTCGCGTGGAGACGGCTACCCATGCCGTCGCAGACAACCGCCAGCGACGCACGCGGGTCGGCGACCGCTAGCCAGGCATCCTGGCAGGGCAGGCCGTCGCGTGCGTGCGACGGGCCGCGCACGGAGCTGGCAATGACGCGGACCATCACAGATCCCATCCGTCCTCGGGTGGGGGAGGGGGGCTGTTCGGGTTGGCGCTCCGTGATCGGCTCGACACGCTCATAGTGACGAGCTGGAAGAACCGGCGGATTTGTCGGGCCTCGTCGGCGCGGTACACACGCGCCTCTGGGTCGGCGAGGAATGCCTGGAGCACGCCGAGGTCGGCATCAGCGCCGATGGCGAGCACCATGCGGAACGCCTTACCTCCGCGCGCGCTCGTAAGAAGCTTCTGCAGCGGCTCGACCTCGGAGCCGGACGGCGTCGGCTGACCATCGGAGACGAGCACGAGGGTCGGCCGGTAAGCGCGGCTCGGGACGGCGCCCTGATCCTCGATCATCTCGCGCGCCAGTTCGAAGGCCGCGCCCATCGGCGTACCTCCGCTCGCACTCAGATCAGCCCAGGCCGCGCCGCGGGCCGGGCCGAGCGGCAGGTGGACACGCGCTTGGCCGCCGAACGTGATCACCGAGACGTGGATCTCGGCGCGCAGGTCGGACTCGTCCTGAAACGCCTCGAGCATCTCGCGCACGGCGTGGTTGAGCGCCTGGATCTTACCGTCCACGCTCATGCTACCGGATACGTCGGCGAGCAATATGACGGGCAGTGGGCGGGCGGTCTGGGTGGTGAACTCCTTGAGACGGCTCATCGGTTGGCTTCCTTGTCCGGTGGTCGTTAGTCGAGACGGCGCTCGATCTCTTCGTCATGCGTCCGCGAATTGCGTCGTACTGCGGGTCGGCGAGCCGCCCGATCACGGAAGGCCCGCGGGTTCTTGTTGCGGTACGTCGTGAGCACTTGGCCATCATGGGCGCAGACGACCTCGATACCCTCCCAGCTGGAGAGATCGATACCGTGCCGGGCGCAGCTTCGAACTTCGCGCCAGCCGAGCGTGTACACGTCTGCACCCCGCGCGGCCCGATGCCTCCCGAAGTCGAGCACGACCACGATGGCTTCGGTCGGGATGCCCCGGGTACGGCAGCGGTCGGCGGCGTGGCGTGTGAGCGAGGGTTTGCTGTTCATGGGCTCCTGGTGCCCGCTCCATTGCGGGCTCACCGGTCCCACTCTCACTTCCTGTGCCACTGAGTCGGGGAGCCATAGATCTCGCTATCACCTCGTTTTTTTTGGTTTGCGGGACTTGGTTCCTTCGCTGATGGGCTCGCGGTCGGCATGTTGATTCCGGATCCGCGGCATCTTCGTTCCTCGCCACTTCCGCAGCGCTCTGTCGCTCACCGTGATCAGCTCGGCTTCCGGCTTCTTGAGCCGGGCGGCGAGGGCGGCGACCTCGCTGCCGAACCAGTGCTTGAAGCTCGCGATCACCTGCTCCGGATCGAGCCTGCCGTCTGTGAGCAGCTCCGCGTCGATGGCGCGCCGGTCGGCAAAGGGACCACCG
>Ga0247790_10000250_pt1 | contig 24696 bp, 17 predicted proteins | sample UWRJS171409R4_FD_179913 | JGI IMG/M metagenome (GOLD analysis project Ga0247790, IMG submission 179913) | Soil microbial communities from Arlington Agricultural Research Station in Wisconsin, United States - UWRJ-S171-409R-4 | ecosystem: Environmental > Terrestrial > Soil > Agricultural land... | reverse complement strand
ACGGCCGCAAGACGGTCCGCGCGCACGACTTCATGATCTTCTAGCGAGCTCGCTCGCTGGACGCTTCGCGGGCGCCGCCGGTCACGGCCGCGCCCGCAGCTGTTTTCGGAGCCAGGAGGCGGGCGCGCGAGGCATCCAAGCCGCTTTCAACGCCCCTGACGCTGTCCTACACTCGTTTCCGCCGTGACGAGCGGGGCGCCGATCTACCTGGTCTCGGCCTGCGCCTCGGGCGAGGAGTTCGTCGCCGCGTTCCGGCGCTACGCAGATCGCAGCGGGCTGTTCATCCCGATGGTCGAGCCGATCGAGGTGGGCCGCCGCGGGCGGTTCGCCGTCGCGCTCGCGACCGGCGGCGTGATGATCGAGGGCGAGGCCGAGGTGGTGAGCTCGTCGAGGACACCGACGGTGCTCCACGGGCGGCCGGGCATGACGCTGCGCTTCACCGGCCCCGACGAGCCGAGCAAGACCGTGCTCGTCGAGCTCGAGAAGGCGCGGCTCGCGCTGAAGCCGCCGCCGCCAAGCGTGCCGCCGCGCCCGGCGGCGGTGCCAGCTGCGCCGCGACCTGTGCCACCGGCGCCCAGCGGGCGGATCGACGCGGCCAACGCCCGCGCGGAGTGCGTCGCGATCGGCGACGTCAGCGCGCTCGCGGTCGCCGCCAAGGCGGCGGCGACGACGACGACGAGAGTCGGCGTGCCGCCGAAGGCGGGCGTGCCGCCGAAGGCGGGCGTGCCGCCGAAGGCGGGCCCGCGGTTCGTGGTGCCGGCGGTCCTGCCGGTGGCCGCGAAGCCGGCCTCGTCACCGGCGATCGCGCTCTACGACGCGGACGTCGAGCTGCCGACCTTGGCGGAGTCGGCGCTGCCGGGGGCAGCGGAGCGGAAGACGGAGCTCTCGATCCCGACGCAGCTCGGGCCGGCGGAGGACGAGCTATTGGCGGAGCTCTCGATGGCGGCGCTGTCGGACGAGGCGGAGGTGGTGGAGGCGCTGGAGGACCTGGAGGTGCCGGCTCTTCCGAAGCAGCCAGCGTCGCCGCTGCGCGGGCTCCCCGAGCGGCCGTCGTCCAACAGCGAGTTCGGGGCGCCGCCGCTGCCGCCGCCGCCCAACGTCGAGACCGGCGGCGAGCCGACCGATCTGACGAGGACGCCGCTCACGGTGGCGGAGCCTACCGGAGCAGCAGCCGCTGCATCGAGGCCGCGGGCGATCAGCGAGCCCACGACGGTGTCACCCGGGCCGCCCGGGCCGATCGGGCCGATCGGGCCGCCCAGGCCAATCGGGCCGCCCGGGCCGATGGTGCGGCCGATCAGCGAGCCATCGCTCGCCGAGCCCACGACCGTGTCACCCGGACCGCCCGGGCCGCCCAGGCCGCCCAGGCCGCCCGGGCCGATGGTGCGGGCGATCAGCGAGCCATCGCTCGCCGAGCCTACGACCGTGTACACCGGGCCGCCCAAGCCGCCCGAGCCGGCGGAGGCGCCACGGCCGCCCGTCGTCGGCGTGCCGCCGAAGACGCCGACGCGACCGCCGAACGTCGAGGAGCCGACGCCGAGCGGCGACTGGACGATGGTGCCCGGCGCCGCGGGGCCGACGATCCAGCCGCGCACGGCGCCGCGGCCGCAGCCAGAGAGCGCCCCGGCGGGAGACTGGTTGATCTCGCTCGATCCGAAGTCCTCGGACGGCTGGAGCAAGCCGGCAGCCGCCGACAAGCCCGCCGCTGACAAGCCCGCCGCTGACAAGCCCGCCGCCAGTAAGCCCGCCGCTGGCAAGCCCGCCGCTGGCAAGCCCGCCGCTGGTAAGCCCGCGCGCCCCCGCCCCGAGCCGACGCCGGTGGTGGCGAGCTCGCGCCCGCTCGAGTCCGGGCCGCATCGGCAGACCGCGGAGCTCATGGCGATCTCCGAGCCCAAGGTGCAGATCGATCCGACGCTGATCGAGCCACTCGCGGCGCTGCCGGTGGAGCCCGAACCGCCGGCCGTGCGCTCGAACGGCAACCAGTCTTCGCCGCCGGTGCCGGAGCCAATGGCCCCTTCGGCGTCGGGCGGGATGCGGCTCGCGTCGGTGCCGGAGCCGATGGCCGCTTCGGCATCGGGCGGGATGCGGCTCGCGTCGGTGCCCGAACCGATGGCCGCTTCGGCATCGGGTGGGATGCGGCTCGCGCCGGTGCCCGAGCCGATGGCCGCTTCGGCGTCGGGCGGGATGCGGCTCGCGCCCTACGCGCCGCAGCCAGGAGCGGCGGGACCGGGCGCCGCGCCCACGCCGCTTCCCGGCGGGCCGCACCCCGCGCAAGCGGTCCACCCGGGCGCGATCCCGCAGGGCGGCGTCTCGCGCCGCACGCAGATCCTCCTGATCGCCGCGAGCGCGGTGCTCGTGCTCGGAGCCGTCGCGGCCGTGCTGCTCGTGGTCTCCGGGCGCGACGACGCGCAGCCCCCGCAGGCTCCGGCGCCGCAGCCCGCGGTCGGCTCCGCCGCGCGACCCGCGGCCGGCACTGCCGCGGCCGGCACTGCCGCGGCTCCGGAGAGTGCCGCCGACGGATCCGCTGCACCAGCCGCGGACGCTGCACCAGCCGCCGACGGCTCCGCTGCTGCCGCGGCCGCGGGCTCCGCGAGCTCCGCCGGCTCTGCCGCCGCTGCCGCCGCGCCGCCAGGCGGGCCGTGCTCGTTCGACGTCACGACGACGCCGCCGGGCGCCGAGATCCTGAGCGACCAGGGCGAGGCGCTCGGCACGACGCCCACGAAGCTGTCGCTCCCCTGCGGCGTCGAGGTCAAGCTGACGTTCCGCCGCCCGCGCTACGTCACCGTCGAGCGCAAGCACACGCCGACGGCGGCCGCCAAGCCGCTCAAGGTGGCGCTCGCGCGACCGACGTTCTTGCTCAAGATCAGCTCGTCGCCGAGCGGCGCGACCGTCTCTGTCGGCGGCAAGACGCTGGGCATCACCCCGACGACGATCCGCCTCCCCGTCAACGAGGCCGCGGCGCTGGTCTTCTCGAAGGAGGGCTACACGAGCGAGACGCAGCGGATCACGCCGAAGCAGAACAACCAGGCCGTGACCGTGACCCTCAAGCGGGCCTCGCGCAAGGTCCCGCGCTAGCTCGGCCGCGCGCTCACGGACGGAAGGCGACGCCCAGGCCGACGTGCAGGCGGCCGTCTTCGCGGTCGAGGATCCCGTCGAGCGCCGCGCGCAGCGCCAGCCAGCGCGTCAGCGACAGCTCGAGCCCGAGCCCGGCGTGCGCGCCGAACTGGCCGTCCTCGAAGCTCCCGCCGAGGCGGACGAGCGGACGCACCCCGCCCGGGAGCTTGAACGTGAGGCCCAAGAGCGTCCCGGGCCGGAACCCGATGCCCCGCGCCTGCCAGAGCGCGACGTGCGGCGCGAGCCACGGCATCAGGTCGACGGAGAGATCGGCGCCCGCGAGGGCGTCGTCGCCGCTGCTGCGCCCGGCGCTCACGCCGAACCAGCCGGCGGCGGTGATCTGCCCCGCCTGGCTGCGCGAGCGGGGACCGACGCTGATGCGGATCGTCGCGAGCTGCACCACCGACCCGCCAGCCGCGATCTCGACGGCGACGCCGGCGTCGGGCGACGCGCGATCCGCGCGGAGCGTGAGCCGCACGCCGCGCGCGGTGTGCGTGGCCGATACGACCTCGATCCCGTCGCGCCCCACCGCGCGGATCGCGCCCGGCGGGACACCGGCGGCGACCAGCTCGAGCTCGAACGTCTGGCCGGCGCGGACGCGCGGCACCGTGGTCGCCGGCCGCACCGCGGTCTCGGGGAGCTCGAGCTCCAGGGTCGCCGCCGCCTGCTCCCACGCGCAGGTGATGCGCGCGCGGCCATCGCTCTCGCGCACGAGCGCGAGCCGCTCCGCCGGCGCGTCGGACGCGGCCCGGCCGGCGGCGCACCGCAGGTCCGGCGGAACAGCGAGCTCGGCCCCGGCGATCATCACGGCGGGCCGCGCGAGCTCGACGACGCGGACGCGGCGCGGCGGGCTCGAGAGGCCCTCGAGGCCCTTGGCGTCGACGGTCGCGACGCGGATCTCGTAGTCGCCGACCGGGAGGTTTGACGCGTCGAGGCGCTGGATCGACGCCGGCACCTCGAGCTGCGCCTCGATCTGGGCCTCGGCCGCGCTAGCCGCGCCAGCCGCGCCAGCCGCGCCAGCCGCGCCAGCCGCGCCAGCCGCGCCAGCCGCGCCAGCCGCGCCGGCCGGGCTGGCGCGCACGATCTCGATCCGGTACTTGCTCGCGCCCGCGACCGCGGTCCACTCGCCGCGGACCTGGATCGGCTGATCGGTCCAGCCGAGCATCAGCCCCTCCGGCTCCGTCCAGGCCGGCGGCGGCGGCAGCGGCGTGGGCGGCTCCGGTGCCTTGCCGGGCGCGACCCGCGAGCCGAAGCCGGACTTCACGGCGACGGGCCGGCCGACCTTGCCGGCGAGCCTTGCCGGCGAGCCGGTATGGTTCGCGAGCCGCGTCTCGCCGCCGGGGACGACGTCGATGATGGCCGCGCCGTCGGCCAGCTCGGCCGCGCCGGCGGGCGTCTCCACCGCGACGCGCGGCTTGCCGTCGAGCTTGGCGAGCTGCGCGCGCAGGATGCCGCGCTCGAGCGTGGTGCGCGCCACCCGCCGGCCCGCCGCGGTCGCGCCGAAGATCACGACGACGGTGTCCTCGCGCATGTCGATCTTCGAGTCGTCGACGAACCGGATCCGCGCCGACGACCGCGCGCGCGTGCCGACGCGCCAGCTCCGGAACAGATCCTGCCCCTCGACCCCGGCGAGCCAATCGGTGCTCCCCGCCTGGAGGACCTCGACCTGCCCGCGCCGGGTCGCGAGCGCCGCGTCCGGCAACTGGGTGACCACGGGCAGCCGCAAGATCTGGCCGCGCTTGAGCACGTGCGGCGCCTTGCCCAGGCCCGGATTGAGCCGGTGCAGATCGTCGAGCAGCTTGGGATCGCCGAGCTCGCGGTTCGTGATCCCCAGGCACGTGTCACCGTCTTTCACGACGTAGTCGCGCGTTGACTGGGCCGCGACCGTCCCGGTGGTGACCAGGAAGGTGGCGAGCATCACGAACGTCCTGCGCATCGTCATGAGGATCCTACGACTCCTTTGGTGTCTTCGGGACTTTCGCGCCTTCCGGCCCCTTGCGGTCGTGCAGCGCGCGCTGGATTTTGCGGATGAGGGCCGGCGGGCGCACCGGCTCGAGCACGACCTCGGCGACGCCGGCCCTGAGCAGCTGCGAGACCTGCTCGAAGTCCTGCCGGGAGCTCACGGCGATCACCGGCCGCCCCGTCGCCACGAGCCGCGCCAGCTCGGCCGGCGAGCGCCCGATCGCCACCCACGCGGCCGGCCCGTCGCCCCCCTCGGCAGCGCCGCCCGGGCCGTCCGCGCCGCCCGCGCCGCCCGCGCCGCCCGCGCCGCCCTCTCCGCCGCGCAGCTCGAACCCCGCCGCGCGGAGCGCCGTCACGACCTCGTCCTCCAGCGCGCCCGCGATCCCGAGCGGGATCGCGCCCTCTTCCGGAGGCGCCGGAGCCGGTGCGGGCCGGTACGCCGGCTCGGTCGGCATGTCCTGCATCGAGATCATCCGCACCTCGCGCTCCGCCGCCGACGTGGCGTCGCCGCCCCGCTCGCCCGGCGGCGCCCCGGCGCCCAGGAGGATCGCCAGCCGGTGGCGGACCGCCTCGGCCGACGGGCGCGTGGACGGCGTCTTGGCGAGCATGCGATCGACGAGCTCGTCGAGCCCCGACGGCGTGTCGGGCCGCGCCGTGCCGAGCCGCGGGGGTGGCGCGTAGAGCTGCTGCACGAGCAGGCCCGCCGTCGGGCCCCGGAACGGCGGCACGCCCGCGACCAGCTCGAACAGGATGCAGCCGAGCGCGTAGACGTCCACCGGCGGTCCGACCGGATGGCTCGCGATCTGCTCGGGCGCCATGTAGAGCGGCGTGCCGACGACGTCGCCCTCCCCGGTGAGCCGGCCGTCGCGCGCATCGGCCGCCTCCATCAGGTACGCCATGCCGAAGTCCGCGATCCGCGCGTGCAGGCCGGCACGCCCGTCGAGCAGCACGTTGCCCGGCTTGAGATCGCGGTGGACGACGCCGACCGCGTGCGCCGCGGCGAGCGCGTCGGCGAGCTGGTAGCCGATCTCGCACGCCGTGCGGATCGGCAGCGGCTGCTGCCGGGCCAAGAACTCTTGCAGGTCGCCGCCCGTGATGAGCTGGAGCACCAGGTACCAGACGCCGTCGGCGCGGCCGAAATCGAGCGTCTGGACGATGTGCGGGTGGCTGAGCTGCGCGCCGACGCGCGCCTCGCGCTCGAACCGCGCCGCGTCGCCCTCGCGCGGGATCGACCGCGGCATCATGACTTTGATCGCGATGTCGCGATCGAGCTTCAGATCGCGGCCGAGGAACACCACGCCCATCCCGCCGGAGCCAAGCTCCGGGCCGACCCGGTAGCGCCCGACGAGGACCGTCCCCGGGCCGATCGTTCCCTGGCCCTGGCCCTGGCTCGAACCCGAGCTCGAACCCGCCCCCGGGCCCGCCCCCGGACCGATCGCACCCGAGCCGACGCTCACGACCGCACCTCGAACAGATCGATCGCCTTCCCCTTGCCGATGATCGGCCGGCTCCCGAGCGCGACGAAGCCCGCCTCGCCGTGCGCGGCCGCGCGATCGCGGGTCGCCGCGGTCGTGAGGATCTGGTTTGGCCGCGCGATCGCCTCGAGCCGCGCCGCGACGTTCACGACGTCGCCGATCGCGGTGTACTCCATGCGCGTCTCCGAGCCGAAGTTCCCGATGACCGCCTCGCCGCTGTTGACGCCGATCGCCAGCTCGATCGCGAAGCCGAAGCGCTCCTGCCACAGCTCGTTGCCCACCTCGAGCCAGCGCAGCATGTCGCGCGCGGCGAGCACGGCGCGGCGCGCGTGATCCGGCTGATCCTCGGCCGCGCCCCACACCGCCATCACGCAGTCGCCGACGAACTTGTCGACGGTGCCGCCGTGGCGGAACACGATCTCCGTCAGGATCGTGAACAGCTCGTTCAGGAGGCCGACCACCGTCTCGGCCGACTCGCGCTCGGCGAGCGACGTGAACCCGACGACGTCCGCGAACAGGATCGTGACGTCGCGGCGATCGCCGCCGAGCGCGATCGAGCGCTTGCGCGCGACGATCTGCTCGACGAGCTGATCCGGCAGGTAGCGCTTGAGATCGTTCCGGATCGCCAGCTCGCGCGAGATCCGCTCGTCGCTCGCCCGCAGGTTCGTCGCCGCGTGCTCGAGCGCGGCGCCCAGCACGCCCAGCTCGTCGCGCGTGTGGACCGTCACGCGGCGATCGAAGTTGCGCTGCGCGAGCTGCCCCGCGTAATCGACCAGCTCCTTGATCGGCCGCGTGACCCGGCGCGCGAGCAGGATCCCCACGGCGGTGGCGGCGACGATCGCGATCGCGACCGCGACGAGCACGAACCGCCGCACCGCATCGATCGACGTGAACACGACGTCGTGCGGCAGCTCCACCGCGATCGTGAGCGGCGCGCCCTCGATCGAGCGGAGCGCCCCCAGCACGGCGGTCCCGTCCGCCTTGCGGGTCAGGTTCCACGCGTAGACGTTCTTGGCGAGCGCGCCCGGATCGAACATCGACAGGATCGCCACGTCGTCGTCGCCGATCACCGCGCCCACCCGCTCGCCCTGCGAGTCGGCGACCGCGACGCGCTCCGGGGTCACGACCACGACGTGGCCGGAGAGCTTGAGCGCCTCGACGAGCGCGATCGTGCCGGCGGCGATCGGCGACAGCGCGACGTGGGCGGCGACCGTGAGCCGCCGCGGGCCGTCGGCGGTGAAGGTGCGGAGCAGGTACGCATCGCGGCCCACGAAGCGGATCGCGCCGCTTCGGTACGCGCCGGGCGCGCGCAGCTCGGCCGGCAGCTCGGCCGGCAGGGGCGGCGGCGTGAACGGCTTCGTGCTGTCGACCGTGGTGATGTGGGCGCCGCGCTCGTCGTAGATCGCCACCTGCCGCAGGCCGGACGCCAGATCGAGCGCCGCCTCGACGACGGCGTCGCGCCCCTCCGCGGGCTCGCCCAGCGCGCCAGCGATCACGGACAGCGCCGCGTCGGCCCCGCCGAACGTCTCCCGGGCCGTCGCCGTCACGCTCAGCATCGCGGCATCGATCAGCTGGCGGTTCACGTCGCCGAGCGCCTTGCGGTTCACGGCGCTGACCAGCCAGCCGACGACGACGACCGGCACGACCGCCGCGAGCACGGCCAGGAGCGTGATCTTCAGCCGGAAGCTGAAGCCGCGCCGGGGCGCGGTCACGGAGGCCGGATCGCTCACTACAGGCACACCCTACCGCGCGAAGCCGCGCAAGAAACGTTTTCCGACCGGAGGCTTGCCTCGCATTGCCTCGCATGGGTTCGCCCTAAGGCCGCGGCAGGCGCCGCCAGGTCTTCCGGATCTGCGTGGCGAGCGAGGCGATCGGCCCCGGCCAGCGCGCGACCCCGTCGGCGCCCAGGCGGATCGCGGCCGAGATCGAGCTCGCCGTCGGCGCCGGGTGGAGCGCGACCCGGGCGCGCCGCGCGCCGGCCGGCCGCGCGAGCGCCTCGAACGCGACGATCGCGAGCGGGGCCCCGTCGGCGAGCTCGATCCCCTCGGCCTGCAGACCGGCGGCGAGCGCCGGGTCATCGACCTCGAGGGCGACGGCAGGCACCTCGGCGGGCACCTCGGCCGAGCCCGCCGACTCGCCCGCGACAGAGGACGGCGCGATCGCGCGCGCGAGCCGGCCCTGGGCCGTCGCCGAGCGCTGCCGGCGCCCGCCCCGCGAAGCAGCCGAAACGGTCGAATCGGCCAGCGCGCCCGGCGCGCCGGAGCCGCCCGCGATCCCCGCGGCGCGCAGGCCGCGCAGCCGTTCGGCGACCTCGCTCGCCGTGGGCCGCGCCGCCGGAGACTTGTCGAGCATCGCGAGCACGAGCTGCTCGAGCTCGATCGGCGCGTCCGGCTCGAGCTCGCGCAGCAGGGGCGGCGGCAGGTAGAGGTGGCCGGCGACGATGCGGGCGAGGTTGCCGATGAACGGCGGCCGCCCGCCGATCAGCTCGTGGATCATGCAGCCGAGGCTGTAGACGTCCGCGGACGGGCCGACCTCGCCGCCCGACGCTTGCTCGGGCGCCATGTAGTACGGGGTCCCGAGCATCACGCCCTCCGCCGTGAGGCGCCCCAAGGTCTCCGTGGGCGGCTCGATCATGAACGCCAGCCCGAAATCGGTGAGCCGGCACCGCTGCGGCGCGTCGAGCGGACCCTCGACGAAGACGTTCGAGGGCTTGAGATCGCGGTGCACGACACCAGCCGCGTGCGCGGCGGCGAGCACGTCTGCGATCGCCGCCCCGAGCTCTGTGGCCGCCGCGATGCTCGGCGCGGCGTTCGCGTCCAGGACCGCCCTGGCCAGGGTCGGCGCCGTCACCAGCTCCATCACGAGGAACGGCCGGCCCTCGTGCTCGCCGATGTCGAACACCTCGATCATGTCCGGGTGCCGGAGCCGCGCGGCGATCTTCGCCTCGCGCTCGAACCGGCGCAGCGCGTCGCCCTGCGGCACGTCGTGCATGAGCTTGATCGCGACCTCGCGGCCGAGCGTCCGATCGAAGGCTCGGTGCACGGCGCCGCTCGTGCCGGCGCCGAGCTCCTCGCGGAGCTCGTATCGATCCCGGAGAATCACGCCCTGCCCGTGCTCAGCCACGGCTCGACGATACCGCGCCCTGCGGCGCTCCGCGCGCGCTCAGAGGCCCGCGAGCGAGAGGTCAGCGACCGCTTGCCGCACGCGCCGCAAAAACCGCGCGCCCGGATCCGGCTTGGTGTTGGTGTACCCGCGCACGAGCTCGACGAAGTGCGGATGCCCGGCGAACGCGGCCGCCTCCTGGTGGCCGAGCAGGTGCGTGATCGGGAACCGGCGCGCGAGGTCGCGCACGAGCGCCACGTTGGCGGCGACCTGCGCCTCGGTCAGCGGATATTTGGCCTCGTCGCCCACGTTCTCGATGCCGATCGAGATGTGGTTGAGCCCGATGCAGTGCCGCGCGTAGCGCGTCTCGGGCTGGAGCCGCAGGATCGTGCCGTCGCGATCGACCAGGAAGTGCGCCGAGACGTTGACCGCGCCGCCGCGCAAGAGCTCAGGCCGCGACGTGCCGAGCCGGGCCGGCGCGAACGTGCTCCGCGCCGAGCTGGCGGTGCCTGCGCCCGTGTAGTGCAAGACGATCACGCGCGGCGTGATGTCGAGATCGCGCGCCGCCGCGTCGCTGTGCAGCCGCCGGTACTCGAGCGTCAGCGCGGCGCGCTCCTCGCTCCACGGGATCGGCGCCTCGGTGATCGCGAGCTTCGGCGCGTCCGGCGCGTCCGGCGCGGCGGACGCATCCGGTGGCGCTGCCACGTCCGCGCCCGCAGCGTCCGGCGCGCCCGTTGCGTCCGCCGCGGGCGCCTGCCCAACGCGCCGCTCGTCGTCGCGCGGCCGCCGCGGCGACGAGCAGCCGGCGACGCCGAACGACAGCACGAGGACCAGCACGAGCACGAGCGCCACGCCTCGTGCCTACCAGCACGCCCCCCCGCGCGCTACTTCCAGAACGCGCGCTTCGGCGGCGGCGGCGGCGCGCCGCCCGCGGCCATCCGCGCGAGCTCGGCGGCGACCGCGATCGCCTCGCCTGCCACGTCCTGGCCCGCCGCGAGCGCGCCCGACAGCCGCTGCACCAGCTGCTCGATGGCAGCCGCGAGCGCGTCGTGCCCGCCCACCGAGCGGACGTCCTCGATCCACTCCGTCAGGCGCTGGCGGATCAGGCGGATCGCCGTCGCGTCGGCGCGGCCCCGGCCCTGCGCCTCGAGCTCGCGGGCGAGCGCGCCCAGCGCGACGAGGTATGCCGAGCCCGGCGCCGCCGCGGCGCCGCCAGCGGCCGCCGCCTGCTCCTTGCGGTCGACCTCGCGCTTGGCCGCCTCCTTCTGCTTCTGCGGCGCGCGCTGCACCGTGTTCACCGGCGGAGCGGCCGCCGGCGCCGCCGCCGGCGGCGGACGCGTGCCCGTGCGGGCGTGAGCGAGCGGCACCTCGCCCGTCGCCTCCTCGCGATCGAACGCGTCCCGCGGCGGCTGCATCGGCGCCGCGCCGGCCACGAGGCTCGGCGAGTCGTCCATGTCCTCGTCCAGCTCGACGGACCTGCCGAGCTTCGATGCGCTCAAGGAGAAGTTGCTCGGCGAGTCGTCCATGTCCTCGTCCTCGTCCAGATCGAACCCGGCCGGCGCGGACGCGCCCCGCGGCGGCGGCGGCGGCGGCGCGAAGCCACCCGCCATCGGCGGCGGGCCGCCCGCCGGCATCGGCGCCGCCTCCGTCGGCCGCGGCGCCGCGTAGCCCGGCGTCGGCGGCGCCATCCGGCGCCCCGACCCCGGCATCGCCGGCGGACCGCCGTAGCTCGACGACGCCGGCGGCGGCGACATCGGCATCTGCGCCGCGGCCATCGGCCGGGCCCGCGCCGCCGCCGCCACCACCGGCGCGCCCGCGCCCGCGCCGCCCCAGCCCGCCGGCGCCTCGACCGGCTGCACCACCTGCGAGAGCCGGCCGCCCGGGTTGGCGACCTCGCTGCGATCGATCGCGAGGAACGCCGTGAAGCGCGACAGCACGCTGAACCGCTTCGAGATCGCGACGATCTCGCCCTCGAGCGGGCCGCGCTCGCCCGTGGCGTAGCGATCCTCGAGGTCGCGGATCCGCGCGCGCGCCCAGCTCGCCGCCAGCCACGTCGCGCCCCGCGCCCCGCCCTCGCCGCTCGACCCGTCGCGCGCGATCCGCATGCGCAGCGGATCGCCGAACGTCGTGCCCTCGATCTCGAGCGCCGCGCTCGCCGAGCTGCCCCGGTAGCGGCCGAAGATCGTCACCGGCGCGCCCGCGTAGACGTCCGGCAGCTTGCCTGGCGAGACGCTCGCCACGTCGAGCTCGAAGCCCGCGCCGAACAGCCGCAGCTCCGTCGCCACCGGCGTGCCGATGCGGCGGTGCACCTTCGCCATCACCGCGTCGAGCCGGTCCTCGGACTCCACCAGCTCGCATAGCCCGCCGCCCGCGCTCGCGAGCCGGCGCAGGAACGCCGCGTTGACCGCCTGATCGATGCCCAGCGTGAACATCCGCACGCTGCGCAGCCGCGGCGCCAGGTCGCGCAGGATCAGGTCCTCGTGGCCCACCTGGCCATCCGTGACGAGCACGATCACGCGCTCGCGGTCGGCGTACCCGCCCGCCAGGAGCGCCGCCGCGCGCTCCAGCGGCTCGGCCATCTCGGTGCCGCCGCGCGCGTCGATCTTCGCCAGCGCCTCGACGGCGCGGTAGCGGTTGCGGTCGGTGGCGTCGACCAGCCCCGTCGCCGGCAGCGGCTCGACCCGATCGTCGAACGCGATCGCGCAGAACCGATCGCGCGACGTCAGCGTGTCGATCATGCGCGCCGCCGCGCGCCGCGCCGCCACCATCTTCCAGCCGCCCATGCTGCCCGAGCGATCGATGACGAACACGACGTCGCGCGGCTTCGCGGCGAGCGACAGCGTGCTCGGCGGCACGAGCGTCAGCTGGAACGTGCCGCCGCGGCCGTCCGCGTCGTCGGCGCAGACCAGCGAGCTGCGCAGCGCAGCGCCGTCGATGCGCCAGCGCAAGATGAAGTCGCGATCGAGCCGCTCGCCCGGGTGCACCTCGACCACGTGCGCGTCGCGGTGCGCCGTCGTCACCGCGTGGAGGCTCGACGCCACGTCGCGCAGCCCGTGATCCTCGATCGCCACGCGCAGCCCCAGGCGGACGCGGTTCGGGCAGCCCGGGAGGAGGACCGGCGGCGAGATCCGCGACGCGTCGGGGACCAGGTTCGTGTCGGGCGCCTGGCCCAGGCCCGCCTGCTCGCCGCCCAGGGCCGCGCCCGGGATGTAGCGCGGCGCGACGACCAGCGGGAACCGGAACGTGACCTCGCCGTCGTCGACCGGCAGCGGCCCCACGAGCGACAGCCGCACGGTCGCCGCCTCGCCCGGCATGAGGTTGCCGACGCGCAGCGTGAACACGCCCGCGCGCTCCTCCTCGGTGATCGCCGCGCGGTGCCCTTTGGCGATCGCCGCGTCGTACTGCTCGCGCGCCGCGCCGCGCTCCTCGACCACGCCGTCGACCACGCGCCCCGCGACCTCCATGCGGAACCGGTGCACCGCCGCGCGATCCGGCAGCGGGAAGATGTACGTCGCCTCGATGGCCGTGCCCGTCGTGTTGACGAACGTCTGCGCCACCTCGATCGCCGCGACCGTGCCGACGACGCGCGCGTCCACGTCCATCGCCGCCAGCGGCAAGAGGCCGCGCGCCGTCTGCAGCGCGCCGAATCCGGCGTTCGGGTCCCGCCCGAAGCGGGCCACCTCCTCGTCACTCATCAGCGTCATCGGTAGTGCGGTCATGGCTCGGTTCCTCCAGCATCCATAACGAGCCGGCACCGTGCCAGCTCGGCGATCAGGGGCGCCGCCGCCGCGCGGATCGCGCGGACGTCGGCCGTGGTCAGCGCGACGTCGTCGGACATCGCGATCGAGAGCGAGACTCCCGGCACAAGCTCGAGGCGCAGCTCGACCGGCGCGGGCGAGCGCGGCGCCTGCGCCGGCACCGGCACCGGCGCTGCCGGCGCTGGCACCGCCGAGGGCGGCGGCGCAACTGCCGGCTCGCCCTTCCAGAAGTCGCGGCGGCCCGCCGCGCGCGGCGCCCCGCCCGCCGATGGCAGCTCGATGCCCGCCATGCGCGCGAGCGTCGGCTCGTCGAGCGTCGGCCACAGCGCCTGGATCTCGGCGAGGCTGCGGCCCATCGTCTGCAGCCGCTTGATCGCGATCACCTGCGCGAGGTGCCGCCGGCCGTAGAGCGCCGTCCGCCCGCGCATCGCGAGCGGCCGATCGAGCAGGCCGATCGTCCCGTAGTAGCGGACCGTCCGCTCATCCGGCACCGCGCGGACCTGGCCGTTCGACGGCGCCGGCAGCGCGGCGATCCGCGCCGCGACCTCGGCCACCAGCTCGGAGAGGGTCCACGTCTCGTCCACGCGCCAGAACATGACACTGTCATATGACACTGTCAAATAGAACTTCGCACGCACCACATACGCGCCACGCACGCGCCACGCACGCGCCAGTAACCCCGGCGGCCCGGGAGCCACGTTTCGTTACCCTGCCTCGCGAACACCGCCCTTTCAATTCGCCCACTTGCGCTGGCATGCTCCGTGGAACCGCCCCGGAGGTGCTCGACGTGGCTCGCATCCTGATCGTGGACGACGACCGCTCGATCCGCCGGACGCTCGAGAAGTTCCTCGGCAGCGAAGGCTACGACGTCGCCACCGCCGCCGACGCTCCCGCCGCCATCGCGGGCGCCGGCGCCGCAGATCTAATGTTGCTCGATCTCGGCCTGCCCGGCGGGAGCGGGTTCGACGTCCTCTCGTCGTGGTGATCGTCCATGACGGTCGCCTCCTTGATCTTGTCGAGGCGGGCGGGAGCGGGTTCGACGTCCTCTCGTCGTGGTGATCGGCGGCGGCGGGGCCGTATGGGTCGCGCAGACGTCCCCGCGCTCGGCGCCGATCGCACGCTCGTCGGCGCGTTCCACCTCGACGGCGGCCTCGTCGATCGCGACACGTACCTCGTGGCGCGCGACCTCGCCGCGCGCGTGGCGCTCGCCGTCGAGCGTGCCGAGGCCGTGAGCGCGCTCGAGGACGCGCGCCGGCTCGCCGCCCTCGGCCAGTTCGCCGCCGCGATCGCGCACGACATCCGCACGCCGCTGACCAGCATCTCGTTGAACGTCCAGATCCTGCGCCGCAAGCTCCAGCTCCCCGACGACGATCGCGAGCACCTCGACATCGCGCTCGAGGAGCTCGCGCGCCTCGATCGCTCGGTCGCCGAGATCCTGGACTTCGCCAAGCCCGTGAAGCTGACCGCCGAGCCCATCGACGTCGGCGAGCTCTTCGAGACCGCGGCCCGCGGCCTCTCGCCCGTCCTGTCCGAGAAGGGCGTCGAGCTCCGCTGCGAGCCCGCTCCGCTCACCGTCCAGGGCGACCCCATGCGCCTGCGCCAGGTGCTGACCAACCTCGTCGGCAACGCCGCCGAGGCGTCGCGGCCCGGCGCCCAGGTCACGCTCCGCGCCACCGTCGCCGACGACCGCCACGTCGCCATCGAGGTCGAAGATCACGGCCGCGGCATCGGCGCCGACGAGCTGCCCCGCATCTTCGAGCCCTTCTTCACGACCCGCCCCGACGGCACCGGCCTCGGCCTCGCCATCTGCCACAAGGTCATCCGCGCCCACGGCGGCGACATCCGCGTCCGCTCCACCGTCGGCCAGGGCTCGACGTTCACCGTGCTCCTCCCGGCCGCCGCCGCCTGACTGACCACCGCCGCCGCCTGACCCGCCGCCGCCGCCTGACCCGCCGCCGCGGCAGCAGCAGGAGCCGCTGCCGCGGCCCACCAGCACCGATGATCCGAACGAGGGGTTCGCGCGCGTGCCGTACCTCGCGCTCGTCTACGTCTACGCGCGCCCACCAGCACCGATGATCCGAACGAGGGGCTCGCGCCGCGCGGACCGACCGTCGAGCAGCAGCACCCGCTTCAAGAGAGTTGCATGAGGAACTCGTGCAACTCTCGAGACTATAGGCAAGCAGAACAAGCAGAATTACACATCTTACCCGCAGAACAGCCTCTCTGTGGAATGCCCGGCCCACCTTTATCGCATATTTCCCCCGCTGCCGGATTCACGTAACCATCCCCACAACTGGGCAACTGACAGTTTCCACGTCCATCTTGATTATCATTCCCATTACAGCTTGCCACATTACCTCCTGCATCGCACTGCTCGAAAGCACCCACCCCTCCAGGTGGCCTAAAATTCGGATTCCGATATCCATCGCCACAGCTGGGGATCTGGCAGTTCCCACTACCACTCGCGTTATCATTCCCGTTACAAGTTGCCGCATTACCTCCCACATCGCATTGCTCGAGCTTTCCCCCAGGCGGCGCATAACTCGGGTTCGTGTAACCATCACCGCAACGAGGAATCTGACAGTTTCCCAGACCATTCACATTATCACCACCATTGCACTGCGCCGCATTTCCTCCAGCATCGCACTGCTCTCCGGCAACGGGGTTATAAAAACTATCACCGCATACAGATATCCTACAGAGAGGACCATTGCAGTCATCTGTATTTGGGCCGGCTGTGTCACATTCCTCGCCGGCAGCTTGATTCACGTACGAATCTCCACATCGGACGAGAGTACAGCCACTGTTGCAACTTGGCGAATCCTCAAGCCCTTCGTCACACTCTTCATCGGGCTCTATGAACAGATTGCCGCAACCTTCCGCGATACAATTCGCGTTACACCCGTCTCCATCCAGCTTATTGCCATCATCACACGCCTCCCCTTCCTCAAGATCGATGACCCCGTCACCACATTTATCTGAGACCATCGGGAGGTCGAAGCGGCAAGCGGCAAGGGCGATCAAGAGCGCCGAGCCAACCAACCATCCAGCATTCACCTTCATGATCTCACCTTCCTTGAAGCCGGGTCCAGCCAGATCAATGGCACACTACTGCTGCGCTGGACACGGCCAAGAATGAGATGCGTGCAGGTCTCAAGCTCCCGAGACGAATCGGCAGGCGCCGCGTTTGGCTGCACCAGGAAGCATTGACAAGTAATCCAAGTGATGGGCGTCCACCGGAGTAACTGCGTCCGCCCGTAGCGCCCCACAACGATCGTCCACCGAGTGCAACACCCGTGGCGTGTGTGACGGTGTCGAGACTCGGCCTGGATGCGGCCAATCCTCGGCCGAGATCGAGCCAGCAGAGTGCAGCAGAATGCTCCACCTCGATGCGGTCGAAGTGCGAGTAAGCTCGTCCCTGTGATGCAGGGGCAGACGTTCGGGCAGTACCGCGTGACCGGCGTGCTGGGGCGAGGGGGCATGGGTGTCGTCTACGCGGCCGAGCACATGCTGCTCGGTCGAGCCGCGGCGGTGAAGGTGCTGTTGCCCGAATACTCTGGTCATCCAGAAGTCGTGGCTCGCTTCTTCAACGAAGCGCGAGCGGCGAGCTCCATCGATCACCCTGGGATCATCGAGATCTACGATTTCGGTACCACGCCCGACGGTGCCGCATTCATCGTGATGGAATTTCTGCGCGGCGAGTCGTTGCTGAAGCGGCTTGCACGTCGGCGACTGCCGTGGAGCACCGCCCTCGAGATCACGCGCCAGATCGCGGGCGCGCTCGGCGCTGCCCACGCCCAAGGCATCGTCCACCGCGACCTCAAGCCTGAGAACGTCTTCCTCGTGCGCGATCCGGAAGTCCCGGGCGGCGAGCGCATCAAGCTGCTCGATTTCGGTATCGCGAAGCTCATGATCCACGCGCTCGGGCACCAGCAGACTCGCGCCGGCTCCCTGCTCGGAACGCCGACGTACATGGCACCGGAGCAGTGCCGAGGCGTCGCGGTCGACGCGCGCGCGGACCTGTATGCGCTTGGCTGCATCCTGTTCGAGCTCTGCGCGGGGCGACCGCCCTTCATCGGCGAGGGCGAGGGCGACGTGCTGGCGGCGCACATCTACATGCCACCGCCGCGGGTCGCGTCGTTCGTGAGTGATGTTCCGGAGGAGGTCGATCAACTCATCCAGCGCCTCCTCGCGAAGCTCCCCGTCGATCGCCCGCAGACGGCGGAAGACGTGATCCGGCTCGTGGACGCCGCTGGCGGCGATGCAATCGCCCTCGACGGAGCGCCTACGACGCACTTCGACACGACGCCGGGTCCCGGCAGGGCCGAGCCACCACTGATCCCGAGCGACACCACGCTATCGGCTGCGGCCAGCGTGCGCCTCGATACGCCAGTACACGAGCCACGCCGGTGGCCCCTGCTCGCCGCCAGCATCGCCACGACGGTCGTAATGGCCAGCATCACCTTGCTCGTGATGCAGCATGCATACAAAGCGCCGACGATGACCGCGGGTGCGTCCTCGAAGCCGGCGGCACTTCCCTCACCGCTCGACGCACGATCCGTGCAAGCCTCGCTGCCAGCTCCGGCGTCACCAACCGCCGCCGCGCCGCTTCGAGCGCCGCGCCCCAGTCCGGCCGGCTCGCACGAGCCGACGACGATCAAGGTCGAGCTAGCCACCGTGCCAGCGGGGGCAACAATCGTCCTCGACGGCACCCTCCTGGGCCAAGCCCCCTTCTCTGGCACGCTGCCACGCGCGTACCGCGAGGCCACACTGGTGTTCCGGCTTCCGGGTTACGCCGAGAGGCGGCTTGTCGTCCGGACCGACACACCGATCAAGCAGATCGTGAAGCTGCTCCCGGAGTCGCCCCCTCTACACAGCTCCGAAGAGGTGCGGAAGGAAATCGTGAAGTAGTGAGCGCACCCCGAGCCGCCGCGTTCGTCGTCCTCGCGCTCGGCGCCGCCGAGTTCCTCCCCGCCGCCGCCTGCGCCGGCCCCCGGGCCGCCGCAGTCGACCAACGGGCTCGCTCGTGAGCCTCGTAGCCCGACGCTGGTGGCAGCTTGATCAAATTGTTAGTAATTTACTAACGCATAGCGATCGCCGTAACCATGGACCGGTCCCTCTCGAAGAATGAAGCCAAGGTCGTGCTCGACCTCGAGTGGCGGAACCAGAAGACGGTCACGCTTGAGGATCTGCGGGTCGTCCTGGGCGCATCCGACGAGTACGCCCGATACATGGCCCACCGGCTCGTGCACAAGGGCTGGCTCGAGCGCCTGCGTCCCGGCCTCTTCCAGCTCATTCCGGCCAGCCGAGGTCGCGAAGCGGTCGCCGACACCAACCCGCTCCTGGCCAGCGCGACGCTCGCTCACCCGTATTTCTTCTCGTTCGGCACCGCGTGCACGCACCACAGATTCACCGAGCAAGTGTTCGCGGAGGTCTACCTTGCGTGCCGCGAGCGCCGCCGCCCTCAAGCGATCCGCGGCGCCCGATATGTGCTCGCGTACGTGAGCGAAAACCATTTCTTCGGGTTCGAGGAGACCTCGGTGCTCGGCGCGGCGGTGCAGATGGCCACGCCCGAGCGCGCGCTGGCGGATGCGCTGGATCGTCCGCACTACGCCGGCGGCGTCGGAGAGGTCTCCCGAATGGTCGCGCGCTCACTGCCCAGACTCTCCCCGGAGCGACTGATCCCGTTGCTCGAGCGCTGGGGCGAATCGGCGCTCGCGCAGCGACTCGGCTATCTCGCCGACCTGCACGAGGTGGAGTGCTCGCCCACTCTACGTACCGGGCTCGAGCGGCTCGTGCGACCGGGCAGCAAGGTGCTGCTCGGTCCCCGGGGGCGGTGGGGGACCAGCGGCACGCTCGCCCGTCGCTGGAACATCATCGAGAACGTGCCGCGCGACGTGCTCGTCGAGAAGGGTGCCGCGCGGCGACGCCGCGTGAAATTTCCACCTAGCGACACGTCGTGATCGCCGACAAGTTTTTCGCGCGCCCACGGCGGCGACATCCGCATCCGCTCCACCGTCGGCCAGGGCTCGACCTTCACCGTGCTCCTCCCGGCCGCCGCCGCCTACCCCGCCCCCGCCGCCGCCTCACCGCTCACTTCCGCTGCGAGATCAGCTTCGCGACGGGGAGGGCGTGTGCTGGCTCGAACAGCAGGAGGATACCGCTGCGGCCCCTCAAGAAGAGCTCCTCTCGATCTCCGCTCTGGGGGTCGATCAGCGTCAGCTTCCCGAGGTACGGGGAGACCTTCTCGACAACCGCAAAGAAGCCGTCGCGGACGCTCTCCAGGTGCGCTCGCGCAGGCAGCGCCGGGTCTGTGGGTACATGCATGATGCACGGCGACGAGACGCGCTGGATCAAATCGTGTGCATCGAAGACCTCGAGCCCGGTCGCACGCAGCCCGAAGCTCTTCGCGGCACCGACGATCGAGCCTGCGCTGATATGAAGCGCACCGTCGGCGTGGATCGCGCATCGGACCTCATCGAGCCTGACCTGCTTCTTGTGATAGCGCAGGATCATCGCGAGCGATGCAGTGGCGTCATCGCCAGCCTCCGCCCACGTCACCGGCTCGATCCGCGTCCGCCACGGCCACATGCTCCCGACGCTACCAGAAGCACGAACGCCCGCACCCGCCTGCGCCTGCTCGGCCGGCCGCTCTCTCTCGCGCGCTCAGGGCGCCGTCGAGTCGTAGAGCGGACCGCCGTCGACGCAGGCGCTGCCCTGCCCCTGGTCGTGCGGGACGCACACGGTCACCGTGCCGCTGCACGTGGCGCCCGCGGTGTCGGTCGCCACGAAGCCGATGTGATAGACGCGGCCGTCGCCCGGCACCCGCTTCGAGCCGGTTCGCTCCGCCCGCACCCGCGCCGTGCCGGACCCCAGACCGTCGGCATCCACCTCTGTATCGCCATCGCCGATGATGTTCACCGGCTCGTCCTGGAAGATCGACGTGATCGCGATGGTCACCTCGTCATTGGGATCGGGATCGACCACCCCGGCGACCTGAACCGATACGAGCTTGTGGTTCGGCGGCCAGAGCGCGGCGGGATCTGCCGTCGCGCCGGTGCAGTCCGGCGACTGGTTCGGATCGCGGCAACACAGCACACCACCGTGTGACGTGCCGGACTTCGTGACCGTGTATGCCTCGCAGAGACCGTTGTTGTCGGCGCTCGTGGGCAGGTTGCAGGACCACGGTGAGCCCGAGAGCCCGCTGCAGAGGTTCTGCGAGAACCGATCCAGCGGGCTGCAGCTCGCGTTCGGCGTCGAGGAACCGTAGTTTCCACACCCGAAGACATCGTTGGAGGTCTCGGCCGTCTGGAGGCAGCCCGCGGCACACGAGCTGGAGTTGCAAGACGGCGCCGTGCTCGTCCCGGTCGCGCACTGGCCACAGCCCGTGCTGGTCTGCCGGCTCGCGAAGAAGAGCGGCGGATCGCCATCGCGGGTGGCGCCCGCACAGCCGGTCGCCGATGCCTCGGCGACATCGTCGACGCTGGAGCAGACGTGCCAGCCCACGGCGCACAGATCGGCCACGTTGCACCCGGTCCCGAGCGCGTTCGCGCCGTCGTCGCCCGCGTTGCGATCGCACGCCGGAGTCGAGGTGCCCGCCACCGACAGCCCCGGGCACGCCGGGGCCGCGCCTGGAGCCTCGTTGTGGATGCTGGGAATCGTCCACGCGCCACTGCATCCCGCGATGTTCGGGTGTGCACTGACATCGGTGAACCCCTCACGCTGACCGTCGGCACAGCCCACCGCGCTGAGCGCGTAGGTCGTAGACGACTCCTCATCTCGAGGGTCGCACGCGCCGATGGTGAGTACGACGAATGCGATCCACTGCCACTTCCGCATCGCAACCTCCTTCATATCGAGTGACATCGCTGATGCCGCGCCCTGAACTGCACCAGCGCGTATCCGTCCTCGTCTTGTGGGCCGGCGCGCGCCCGCAGTTGCAGATTTTCGTGAGATGCAGCGAAATGCTGCACTCGAGCTACGGGTGCGCCAGTGAGCTACTCGCAATCTTTCGAGGCTGACGAAGAGGTGCCGGTCGGGGGCTCGAGCGGTGGGATTGCCACCGACGCCATGATCGCGGCTATGCTCCGCCCGGAGGATCGATGGCTTCGCTGCTGGCTCGTGGAGTGCTTGGCGCAGGACTCGCTGCGGCGGTGATGCTGTGCGGACCGACGACCGCCGGCGCGCAGCCCGCTGAGGGAAGCCCGGCGCCCGCGCCGGCAGACGGCGCGCGAGCGAAGGAGGCCGCGAAGCAGCTCGCCGACGAGGCGATCGCGGCCCAGGGCGCAGGCGACCACGACAAGGCGATCGACCTCTACCAGAAGGCGTTCGCGCTCGACCCGCACCCGGCCCTGCTCCTCGGCATCGGACGGGCCCACCGCCTCGCCGGGCGCCCTGAGCGAGCGGTGGAGTTCTACGAGCTGTATCTGCAGCTCGATCCGCGAGCGCTCGATGCCGCCGCCGTGCGCGCGAGCCTCGCCGCCGGCAAGCCCGCGGTGGCGCCCGCCGCGCCGACGCCGACCCGCGAGCCGCCGCCGAGCAATCCGTTCGACACGGACACGGACACGGACACGGACACAGACACAGATACGGACACCGTCACGGCGACGGACACGGACATGGCGAGCATGAGCATGAGCACGAGCATCGCGGCGCACCCGGGCCGGAGGCTCCGGATCACCGGCCTCGCGCTGGGGAGCGCCGGGATCGTGTTCACTCTCGCGGGCGCCTACTTCTCGATGCGCGTCCTCGCCCTGGAGGAGGAGGCCCAACGCGCCTCCCGGATCGGCTTCCCCTTCGATTCGATCGCACGAGACGGGGCCGCGGCCGAGCGGCGGCAGAATATCTCGTACCTCCTCGCTAGCAGCCTGATCGTCGGCGGCGCAGCCACGTACTTCGTCGGGTATCGCCGGGATCGAGCCGCCCAGACGACGGCGCTGGCGCCGGTGATCGGCGCTGGCTTCGCCGGCATCGCGCTCGGCGGATCGCTGCCGTGAGGCGAGGGGCCCTCACAGCGATCGATCGCGGCTATGCTGCGGCTCCGGGAGGTCCCATGGGCTCGCTTCTGTCTCGTCTGGTGCTCGGTGCGGGAGTCGCCGCGACGGTGCTGCTCGGAGGTCCAGCGAGCGCGCCCGCGCAGCCCGCGCCCAAAGACAGCGCCGACGCCTCCGAGGACGAGGCGCAGAAGAAGGAGGCCGCGAAGAAGCTCGCCGCGCAGGCCATCGAGGCGCAGAACGAGAAGGACTACGACAAGGCGATCGAGCTCTTCCGGCAGGCCTACGCGCTCGTCCCGCGCCCGCTCGTGCTCTTCAACGTCGGGCAGGCGCACCGGCTCGCCGGCCGCTCGGGGCTGGCGATCCAGTTCTACGAGCGCTACCTGGCCCGCGAGCCCAACGGGAAGGAGGCGGCGACCGCGCGCACGCACCTCGCCTCGCTCCAGGCCACCGGCGCCAACGGCGGCAAGGGCGAGGCCGTCAACGAGTTCGAGGCATCGGCTCCAAAGCCCGAGCCGACCGAGAAAAAGCCCGAGCCCGAGCAGCGCACCGACGACACCGCCCGGCCGGAGCCGCACGAGAAGCCCCGCACGGACACCGCGGCGCGCCCAGGCCGGGGGCTGCGGATCACGGGCCTCGTCCTGGGCGGCGCCGGCCTCGCCGCCGCCGCCGTCGGCGGCTACTTCACGTCGCAGGTGCTGTCCATCGAGGACGACGCCGCGAAGGCGGCCGAGATGGGGCAGCCGCTCGAGGGCTTCGAGGAGCGCGGCGACGCAGCGGAGAGCAAGCAGGACATCGCGTACGCCCTCGCCGGTGGCCTGATCGTCGGCGGCGTGGTGACCTATTACCTCGGCTACCGGCAGGGCCGCTCCACCCCGACGACGGCCCTCGCCCCGGTCGTCCACCAGGGCTTCACCGGGATCGTGCTCAGCGGCTCGCTGCCTTGAAACGCGGCACCCCCAGGTCCGCGCGACACCAAGCTCGTTTCCGAGGGGTTGGCTGATATAGTTGCGCCCGCGATGCCCGACGTGATCGGCCAGTACCGGATCACAGGCGTCCTCGGTGAGGGCGGCATGGGCAAGGTCTATGCGGCCGAGCACACGCTGCTCGGCCGGACCGCCGCCGTGAAGGTGCTCTTGCCCGATCTGTCGAGCAAGCAGGAGGTCGTGCAGCGGTTCTTCAACGAGGCGCGCGCCGCCACGGCGATCCGGCACCCCGGCATCGTCGAGATCTACGACTTCGGCTGGACCAACGATGGCGCCGCGTTCATCGTCATGGAGCACCTCCAGGGCGAGACGCTGCGCGCCCGGCGCAAGCGCGGGCCGATGCCGCTCTTCCTCGCGCTCGGGGTCACGCGGCAGATCGCCGGCGCGCTCAGCGCCGCGCACGCCAAGGGCATCGTCCACCGCGATCTCAAGCCCGACAACATCTTCCTGGTCCCCGATCCCGAGGTCCCCGGCGGCGAGCGCATCAAGCTGCTCGACTTCGGCATCGCCAAGCTCGTCAGCTCGTCGACCGGTCAGCAGCACAGCATGACGCGCACCGGCGCGCTGATCGGCACGCCGACGTACATGGCGCCCGAGCAGTGCCGCGGCGTCGCCGTCGACTCGCGCGCCGATCTGTACGCGCTCGGCTGCATCCTGTTCGAGCTGCTCAGCGGCCGGCCGCCGTTCGTCGGCGAGGGCGAGGGCGACGTGCTCGCCGCGCACATCTACGTGCCGGCGCCCAAGCTCGCCGAGCACTCGCGCGGCGTCCCGAAAGAGGTGGAGGCCATCGTGCAGCGGCTGCTCGCGAAGGCGCCAGCGGATCGCGCGCAGACCGCCGACGAGGTCATCCGCCTCATCGACGGCGCGGGCACGACGCTCAGCGGCTCGCGCGCGGTCACCGTCTCGCCCGTCGTGTCGGGCGCGCTGCCCGGCGCGCCCATGGCGCATGCCACCTCGCAGGTCGGCGGGACCGTCTACTCCGACACGACGCTGTCGAGCGCCATCACCACCTCGCACCGCATCCCGCGGCAGGGCGCCGCGCCCCGGCGGCGTCTCGTCCTGCTCGGCATCGCTGGCGCCAGCGTCGCGCTCGCCGCCGTCGCGGCCGCGATCATCGTGGGGCGCAGCGGCGACAAGGTGCCCGCCTCGAACGAGCAGCTCGCGGGCGAGGCGTCCGGCTCCGCGCCGGCGCAGGCCGAGGCGACCGCGCCAGTCACGCCGCCCACGACGCCAACGCCAACGCCAACGCCGACGCCAACGCCAACGCCGACGCCAACGCCAACGCCGACGCCGACGCCAACGCCGACCA
>Ga0247790_10000248_pt1 | contig 24900 bp, 18 predicted proteins | sample UWRJS171409R4_FD_179913 | JGI IMG/M metagenome (GOLD analysis project Ga0247790, IMG submission 179913) | Soil microbial communities from Arlington Agricultural Research Station in Wisconsin, United States - UWRJ-S171-409R-4 | ecosystem: Environmental > Terrestrial > Soil > Agricultural land... | reverse complement strand
GGCCAGGTCCGGCTCGCCATCCCGCGAAAGGAGATGACGCACCATCGGAGCCGCGTCGTGGCGAGCCGGACCTGGCCAGCGGTGACGTGCGGCGATGCCGCTTGAGCAGAGCCTCGTCCGGGTTCGGCGGTGCTGTCAAGCGCAAGCGCGGCGGCTCACCCGGGCTCATCCGCGGCGGTGAGTCGATGCGGGCGCCCATGAGCCGCTACCAGACGGCGGTAGTGGCGAATCCATTCACATCGCGATCGATCGATTGTGCGAGGTGCGCAGTGCGCGCGCGCGCGCGGTCGGGGCGTTGTGCCTCACTTCGCTCTCGCCAGCACGGTCAGCGCCGCCGACGTCATCGCCTCCGTCGCGGTGGCGATCGTGGGCTCCGGATCCGGCGCCCAGGTCGGGCTGTGGATCGAGGGCAGCTTGGTCGTGTCGCCCTTCACGGCGTCCCATTTGCTCCGCGGCACGCCGCCGACCCAGAAGAGCAGGCTCTGGATCGACTTGTCGGCGAGGTAGAACTGACTGAAGTCCTCGCCGCCCATCTGCGGCTTGAGCGCGAGCACCCGGTCCTTGCCGAGCCGCGCGGTGAACATCGTGGTGAGTCGCCCCGTCAGCGGCTGCGTGTTGAACGTCGCGGGCGTGAACTCGTCGCGCACCTTCATCACGGGCATGCGGTCCTCGGGCATGCCCGCCGCGATCGCCTCGCCCCGGGCGATCCGCGCGATCCCGTCGAGCAGGATCTTGCGCACCTCCGGCGTGTAGCTCCTGACCGTGAGCTGCAGCTTCGCCTCGTCGGGGATGATGTTGTGCTTCGAGCCGCCGATGAAGCTGCCGACCGTCACCACGCCGGACTCGATCGGGCTGATCTCGCGCGCGACGAGCGTCTGCAGCGCCGTGACGATGCGCGCGGCGAGCACGATCGGATCCTTGGCGAGGTGGGGATAGGCGCCGTGCCCGCCGACGCCCTTCACGGTGAGATCGACGCTGTCGACGTTCGCCAGCGTGTAGCCCTCGGTGTAGCCGATCACGCCCGCGGGGAGCGACGCGCTGTCGTGGAACGCGATCGCGACCTCGGGCTTGGGGAAGCGCTTGTAGAGGCCATCGTCGAGCATCGCCTTGGCGCCGAGCCCGATCTCCTCGGCCGGCTGGCCGATCATGACGAGCGTGCCCGACCAGCTCTGCTTCATGGCCGCGAGGCGCCGCGCGGTGCCGATCCACGCCGTCATGTGCGTGTCGTGCCCGCAGGCGTGCATCACCGAGGTGTCCGCGCCCTCGCGCGTCTGCGCCTTCACCTTGCTGGCGTAGGGGAGCCCCGTCTGCTCGGCGAGCGGCAGCGCGTCCATGTCGGCGCGGATCAGGAGCACGGGCCCCGGCCCGTTCTTCATCACCGCCACGACGCCCGTCTTGCCGACGCCCGTCGTCACCTGGAAGCCGAGCTTCTTCGCCTCGGCCGCCAGGACCGCGGCGCTGCGCGTCTCCTGGAAGCTGAGCTCGGGGTTTGCGTGCAGGTCGCGATAGATCGCGAGGAGGCTCGGCAGGTCCGCCTTGATCGCGTCCGCGAGGGGATCCGCCGCCGCCGGACCGGCGATCAGCAGGGAGAAGACGAGCGGGACGAGGCGCTTCATGATCGGTCGCTCCAAATTGCTCCAGGACGAGCGGCGGCAAGCGTGCCACAAGCGCCGGCCGCGCAGCACGCGCGGCGCGCGCGGGATGCTCGGGTTCGTGGCGCGGGGCGCGCCCGTGCCACGTGTGCTCGGCGGCATCGACGCGCGCGCCGGCTTCCGCGTGGCGGAGGATGCGGCGCCGCGACGAAGGCGAGCCACGGGCCTGCTCGCCGGTCGGCGCGCGGGCGCGAGATCTGCACCCGCGAGCGATCGTGGTGCCACGATCGAGCTTGCTGTCCTTGCCGCTGCCGCCCTCGCTGCCGCTGCCGCGCTCACGTGCCGTGTTGGCCGCCCTCGCGGCTGTGGTGGCCGCCGCGGTCGCCGCGGCTCCCCGGGCCGCGCACGCCGACGACGAGGCAGATCCGCGCGATGCATCGTACTACTGGGACGGCGGCGCGCTCCCTTTCTTCTGGGCCGCGCTCGGCGCCGATTACGCCCTCAGGGGATGGGGGATTCCACGAGAGACTCCCTTGCTCTTTGACGCCGACGAGGGCGGTCAGCCCCGTGCCTCGTGGGAGATCCCGAACTGGGCGGTGCGCGCGGGCGCTGGCGCCGTGGGGCTCGCCATCGCGCTCGGCGGTGCCGGCGCGGAGTGGTACCACGTCAAGGGCCTCGCAGAGTCGGTGGTGACCGCGGGGCTCGTCACCACCACGCTGAAGCTCACCTTCGGCCGCCACCGGCCGGACTACGTGCCTGGCGACACGGCGCGCAAGGGACGCAAGTCCTTCCCTTCAGGGCACGCGACCACCCTGTTCGTGATGGCGACCTACTCCGCCTTGTACCTCCGCGAGCACGTGTTCGATCGCGTGCGCGATCCGGGCTCGCTCGTGGCTCCGGTCGAGGCGCTCGCCTACGCCGGCATCGCCGCGGGGGCGACCGTGCTCTCGCTCGAGCGCGTGTATCACAACCGGCATCACGCCACCGATGTCCTCGCAGGGGCGGCCGTCGGCGCGGCGACCTCGATCGCGTTCTTCCTGTACCAGGAGCACCGCGCGGGCCACCCGCGTGAGGCCCCGGCCCGGGCGCTCCAGCCGAGCTTCGATCGCGGCTCCATGGTGCTCCAATTCGGCGCCCGGTTCTGATCTGAGCCCGCGAGCCCGCGAGCCCGCGCCGATCCGGCGCTGCGGCGCCGCCGGGCCGCGCTCACGGGGCGCGCGCGCCGAGGATCGCGTCCGCGCCCTTGGCCGCGATCATCATCGTCGCGGTGATCCGCTGCGCCGCGTGACGACCACGACCACGACCACGACCACGACCACGACCACGTCAACGCTCATGTGAGCGGCATTGGATCTAGCGCGACCCTCGCATATCGAGCTCGAACAGCTTCACAGCGCGGCGCTGCAGATCAGCTCCGAGCGAGGTCCGGTCCCGTCAGTCGCGGCCCCTTCTCGCACGCTTGTCCAGCTCCGGCCCCACGCTCTTCACGACGAGCGCGGCGGCCGTATCCACGCTGATCACCAGTGCCTGCAACGGCCATTGCTCGATCTTGGCGGGATCGAAGCCCTTGTCGGACAGCTTGACCCGCACCGGCTCGAGCTTCGACGGATCGCGGTACTTGCCGTTCTCCTCGCTCAGCACGGTGAGCGTCGCCTGCTGGTCGCCCAGTTCGTTCGTGAGGGTGTACGAACCCGGATAAAAGAGGCGGAGGGCGATCAGGTCGCCTCTGGCCAGCTTGCGCGAATCGAAGCTCGGTCTCCCGTTCGTATCCTGCGCCTTGGTCAAGGTGACATGCAGAGCGCTGTGCTGGCCGCTGGTATAGAATACGACATAGCCATCCTGCCCGACGACGGACTCGTTCCTCGCCAGGAGGCCCGGCACGTTCGCGCGGGACAACGCGTCGAACGCCGAGAGATCGATGTTCACCTGCGACGCCTCGTGCTTCCGATCGTAGGTCAATCGGAATGTACCCAGCAGTTGCTTGCCCTGTACGATCTGGCCGGTATAGACGCCTTCCTCGGCCAGCTTGTGAATGATCGTACCCAGGTTGTTGAGTGCCGCGGACGTCGTCTCGCGGTGGCGGAACATGTGCTGGTTGATGACGGTTTTCATGGCCGACCCTCGATCTTACCGACTAGACAATATCCGCCGACGCGACGAACTCGTCGTCGTTGACGACCACGGCGACGTTCTCGATCGGCACGAGCACGGGGATCAACCCGCTCGAGTCCTCGATCATGGGATACGGATTCTCGAACTGGTAGAACGGCACCATCAAGCCGACGAAGTTGATCACCAGCTGCGCGAGCAGATCGAACAGACCGAAGCTGATCTGCAATTGCGAGGACAGCCACTCGAGGGCGTCGTCCCCGAAGTCGAGCACGGCCGCGAGGGCATCGAAGATTGGGATCAGCATGACCTTGATGATGCCGCGGACGGCCGACGGCACCGGCGCCAGGATCGCGTCGATGAACCGATCGGACAGGTTCTGGAGGATGTTCACCGCCGTATCGGAGATCGAGATCAACTCGAGATCGTGCCAGACGTCGCGCAGGAAGAACTGCCACTTGTCGGCGAGGTTGGTCTTGACGAACGGGACCAGGGCGTCGGCGATGCTGTTCACCGCCGAAGCCGGCAGAAACGGGATCGTGCCGACGATCGTCCGGAATCGGTCCCGGATCTCGTTCGACGTGTCCGTGGTGATGTGAGCCGCGTGAGGCCGAAGGCTGCCCTTGGCCACGAGCACCTGTTTGCTGTTCGAGACGGTGAACTCCCCCGAGAATTCGCTGACGATGGTGTTACTGAGGTTGATCGGGATGGAGATGTCGGGGTTGGCCCCGAACAGGTCGACCTCCGGCAGGCGGAGGATGCACCCCCCGAACGGGTTGGGAATGATGCATTCGCCGCCGAATTGAATGTGCGGCAGATCGAGCCCCAACGTCAGGATCAACGGATCGTACGTGACGTGGAGCTCGTCGAAGTGCACCCGGCCGGTGCTCGTCAGATCGATCGAGCCGCCGGTGAGCTTGAATCCGATGGTGTACCCGGCTGAAAACGGGCCGAAGCTGCCGGAGCCCGAGAACGGCGGAACCGACTCCAGGTACTTCGCCGCCGCCATGACGATGTCATTGAAGGCGCGCTCGTTGACTGCAACCGTTACGGTAGCCATGGATGTCCTACACCGTCAGGGAGACGAAAACTTTGATCTGGTCGTTTTCGATCGCCGGGTTGAAGGGTACTGCCGCCGAGATCGGCGTGGGGCCGATGGTCAAGACCTTGCCCACGCTCAGGATCAGCGCGTTGAGGGCCAGCTTCACCTTGGGTAGCACGCTCATGATCAGTATCGTCTTGAGAAAGCATTCGACGGCGTTTTCGAGCCTGACGGGTTCGATATCGACGATCTCGAGGTTGTCCAGCCGAAGCGAGATGATCGGAGCGGCGGCACTGCCCTCTCGCTCGAGATGGAGCACCGCGAACAGGTCGAGGCAAAAGCAGATGATGCCCTCGCGGTTGAAGGGGAACGGCCGCGTCGGCGTCTGCGTCACGAGCGGAGCATCCTTGGGGGGATTGCCCGCCGGGTCCCGCGCCGGCTGCCTGTGGGTGCCTGTATCGATCACTGGAGAGAACGCCCGCTCGTTCGGAGCCAGCTTGATCAGGAGGTCCGTGCTTGGACAATTCAGGCCGGCGCAGGCGCGGCCCTTGAGCGAGAAGCGCTGCTCCGGGAGCGGCGGCGCTAGCGCAGCGGGCAGCGTGTGTACGTTGCTGGGGTGAAAGTCGATCGAGAGCTCGGCCAGTTGCAGACAGTACTCGAGGCCGAACGGGCCGCTGTAACCGGGAATGGCCAGCAGCGGTTGCTCGCTGACTACCGGGTTGTCAAAGACTCCCACCTCCACCTCCGGATCGATGCGCTTGATGATCGTCTGATTGCACAGCAGCTCGGGATGGCTGGCAAAGGTCATCGTCCCGTAGTTGAACAGCGAGGGTCGTTGTGCCTGGAGCTGCAGGACAATGTTGTTGAACGATTGCTCGTGCACCGATGCGAAGATGTCACAATGGTCGGTAAGTGCCATAGGTCCGTCAGAGTTGTGAAGAGTTCATCTTTTCTTAACCGGAGAAGGCATTGAGTGCAAGGTGTTTCTGGACTACGTAGTTCCACGTATGGTGAGTGTGGCGAGAATGCTCGATGAGCGCATGCGCATACCGCACGGAGCTCGATCGACATGGAGCCCTGCTCGAAAGCTCGAGCGGGGAGTTTGCATGATCGTCGCAGGGGAGGCCGCGAGCTCCCAGCGCATCACCGACACACGCGCCGGTTCGAGCAGCAGCGCAAGCAGGTCGGTGCTCGGGTCACGGTGCTCGGGTCACGGTGCTCGATTACGAGCTCGAGCAGAAGCTCGATGCGATGTCGGCCGAGCGTCGCGAACGCGCAAAGCATCGAGGGCCACCTCTACTTCGACTTCGCCAGCACCGTCAACGCCGCGGTCGTCATCGCCTCGATCGCGGCCGCGATCGTCGGCTCCGGGTCGGGCGCCCAGAGCGGGCTGTGGAGCGCGGGCAGCCTGGTCACGTCGCCCTTCACGGCGTCCCACTTGCTCTGCGGCACGCCGCCCACCCGGAAGATCGTGCTCTGGATCGATGGATCGGCGAGGTAGTACCGGGCGAAGTCCTCGCCGCCCATCTGCGGCTGCGCCTTGACCACGCGGTCCTTGCCGAACCGCGCGGTGAACGCGGCGGTGAGCCGCCCCGTCAGCGGCTCCGTATTGAACGTCGCGGGCACCTGCTCGTTGCTGAGCGTCACCACCGGCATGCGGTCCTCGGGCATACCCGCCGCGATCGCCTCGCCCCGGGCGATCCGCGCGATCCCGTCGAGCAGGATCTTGCGCACCTCGGGCGTGTAGCTCCTGACCGTGATCTGCAGCTTCACTTCGTCGGGGATGATGTTGTGCTTCGAGCCGCCGACGAAGCTGCCGACCGTCACCACGCCGGACTCGATCGGGCTGATCTCGCGGGCGACGAGCGTCTGCAGCGCCGTGACGATGCGCGCGGCGAGCACGATCGGATCCTTGGCGAGGTGGGGATAGGCGCCGTGCCCGCCGACGCCCTTCACGGTGAGATCGACGCTGTCGACGTTCGCCATCGCGTAGCCCTCGAGATAGCCGATCATCCCCGCCGGCAATGACGCGCTGTCGTGAAACGCGATCGCCGCGCTCGGCCGGGGGAAGCGCTTGAACAGGCCATCGTCGAGCATCGCCCTGGCGCCGAGCCCGACCTCCTCGGCCGGCTGGCCGATCATGACGAGCGTGCCCGACCAGCTCTGCTTTTGGGCTGCCAGGCGCCGCGCGGTGCCGATCCACGCCGTCATGTGCGCGTCGTGTCCGCAGGCGTGCATCACGCCCGTCTCCACGCCGTTGTTCGTCCGCGTCTTCACCTTGCTGGCGTAGGGGAGCCCCGTCTGCTCGGTGACCGGCAGCGCGTCCATATCGGTGCGGATCAAGAGCACGGGCCCCGGCCCGTTCTGCATCACCGCGACGACGCCCGTCTTCCCGACGCCGGTCGTCACCTGGAAGCCGAGCTTTCGCGCCTCGGCCGCCAGGATCGCGGCCGTGCGCGTCTCCTGGAAGCCGAGCTCGGGGTTCTGGTGCAGATCGCGATAGATGGTGACGAGGCCCGGCAGATCCGACTGGATCGCCGCCCCGAGGGAATCGGCCGCCACCGGACGGGCGGCCAGCAGCGTGGCCAGGGTGAACGGGACCATGGATCTCATGAGCGCTCCGCAGGAGGTGACGGCCCAGCGTGCCACAAGCGCGCGCTGATCGCGCCAACCGCCAGCTCGAGGTTGGCGCGGATCGATCGGAGTAATGCGGTCGGCGCCTTTCGCACGAGCCTCCTCGTGTGGCGCCACAGACGCCAGTAACACGACATGAATTTTACCGATCACGCGCGGCGTGATCATGCGCAATCACGATATGATTTCACTTGCGCCGACCCGGAGAATCCAACACCCTGGAGATGGCCCGCTGGCGGAGGCGTTGTACGGGGGCACAGGGCCCTGCGTCCTCGCGCGTCCACCACGGGCGGGCCGAGCCTGCTCCGCTGCGAGCGGGCTCGTGGTGGAAGGACGACACGAGGAGGAATCATGAGCATGGACGACGTCGTGGGGTATTACACGTACCGGAGCTTCCTCAACAGCCCGGCGGGGGCTCCGAATGACATTCTGTGGGGCGAGGGCGAGTTGCTACTCTTCCTCTCCGACGAGGGCGCGGTGACAGGCACGCTCGCGTTCCCGGCCGACGCCGGTGCGGAGCCGAAGCTCTTCATGGATCTGTCGGGCTCCGTGACCGCCTGGAGCCCGCTCGCGCTGCGCTTCATCGGCAAGGGGCGCGCCGGCACGGAGATCCAGGAGTACGAGTACGAGTACGATTGCCAGGTGGCGCACGAGTGGGACTCGGCTGCGCCGACGCAGCGCACGAGCCTCGTGGGCACCGTCCGCAGGAACAAGGACCACGGCCCGGCGAAGGCCGGCGCGACCGCCAGCTTCATCGCGGTGATGCGCGACTTCGTCGAGCCGCGGGACGTGCCCGGTGTGGCGCTGATCCCGGAGGTGATCGCCATGCTCGGCGAGCGCGCGCACCGGCTGCGGCACACCGTCTGGCACACGCTGCGGGGTGACTGGCAGTCACCGAAGATGACCGCGGCCGATCGCCAGCGGCTCAAGGAGCTCGGCTGGTACCTGACCGATCCGCCCTTCACGCCCGCGGGCGTCCTCGATCTGACGAACGGGGCCGGTGAAGACTTCCTCTACATGCACCGCCGCATGATCGGGATGGTGCACGAGGTCTACGATCAGGCGAAGCAGCCGCGCCCGACCTCGTGGAGCGAGCTCCCGGCGGCCAGCGCGCCGCAGTACGCCTACCGCGAGGCTCCGGATCCGGCCGACCCGGCGCGCAAGGTCTTCGTCCTCGATCCGGCACGCTCGGGGAACATGGTGCCCCCGCCGACGAAGGAGTTCATGGACCAGGTCGGCGGGACTCCCTTCTTTCGCTTCAACAAGACGTCTCGGGGGCTCTCGAGCCTCCTGCGGAATGTCGCGGCGAACCTGCGCAATCCGCGCGTGATGAGCCAGCTGACGCTCGGCGCGTACGGGAACCTCATCGAGTTCACGGTGCACAACTGGATGCACATGCGGTGGGCCACGGTCTCGCGGGACCCCGCGACCGGCGCCCCGGCGGTGCGCGAGGGCTATAGCGTCGATCCGCGGTGGGACGTGCTCAGCAACGACTACCTGGGCGACTTCCACAGCTCCCACGTGAATCCGCTCTTCTGGAGGCTGCATGGCTGGGTCGACGACTGCATCGAGCGCTGGTTCGCCGCGCACGAGAGCGCGTATCCCGGCCAGGTGAAGCGGGCCAAGGTCCGGGGAATCTCCTGGTTCAAGCCCGGTCCCTGGGTGATCAAGGCCGATCCGTTCGACTGGCCCGGCGCCGGCGGCGGCCACGGCGGCCACGGCGGCCATGACCACGGCGGCCACGGCGGCCACGACCACGGCGGCCACGGCGGCCACGAGCACGGCGGCGGCCACGAGCACGGCGGCGGCCACGACGAGGTCGCGACGCTCGAGAAGGTGATGGCGCTCCTCGCGGAGATCGACAGCCGCCCCACCGTGGGCGCGCTCGCGGCGGCGGAAGCCCCCGCGCGGAGGCAGCGCCTCCCTGGCTTCGCTCGTTTCCTGATCGATCCGGCATCCGACGAGTCGTAGCCGCCCCGAGCACGCCGCGGCCGAGGCCGCCCGAAGCGTTCGGCCGCGCTCGCATCGCTGCGCGCTGGCGACGCCGCGCGGGCGCGGCGTCGTCGACGGAAATCGCGCTCGCTTGACAAAACGCGCGATGGCCGTAGCTTCCGAGGGTCTGCTACGCGTTCGATGGGCCGCGGCGCGTTCACGCGCGCGGTGACGTCGGGCGCGGCGGCGATCTCGGCGGAGCGCGCGCGCGCACCGCCGACCTCCCCCGGCCCCCGGCCGGCTGACCCGCGGGTCGCCGGCCTCGCTCTCTGGAGCTCTTCATGCGCGACGATCAGGACATCATCATCACGACCACGGACTTCGAACGGCTTCAATCCGTGCTCGATGGACACGACACACCCGCTGCCGAGCTGCTCGATCTCGAGCTGCGCCGCGCGCGGCTCGTCGCGCCGCGGCAGGTCCCAGCGGACGTCGTGACCATGAACAGCGAGGTCGTCTACGAGGACTGCAGCACGTCCGCGAAGCGCAAGGTCCGCGTCGTCTATCCCAAGGACGCGGATGCGGATCTGGGACGTGTGTCCGTGCTGGCGCCCATCGGCACGGCGCTCCTGGGTCTGCGCGTCGGGCAGTCGATCACGTGGCGCGTGCCCAATGGGACCAAGCGCATTCGCGTCCTCGAGATCTGCTATCAACCGGAGGCGAGCGGGGATGCTCCGCGCTGATCGCGCGCCTATGCCGGCGGGCGCTGATCGTGGAGCCAGCGCGCGGCGGCCCGCGTCAGCACCGGCATGATCAGCCACGTCAGGCTCGCGACGACGCACGCGTTCACGAGCAGGAACAGGAGCCATCCCGGCAGCGCGCCGCCGGCGAGGTGCGGGCCGCCGCGGCCGAACACGAGCACGGCGAGGTCCACGCCGAGCCACGTGAGGAGCGCCATCTTCCAGCGCGGCGGCGCGCGCCGGGGCGCGCCTTGGGTGAAGAACGCCTCCAGGCCGTGGAGCTGGCGGAGCTCGGGCTCGCCGTCGACGAGGTGCGAGACGCGCGCGTTCCAGTCGCGGTACGCGGGCGACGCGTAGAAGCGCTCCTTCGCGGCCTCGTCCTCGAACGCGCGCAGGATGCCGTACTCGTTGGGCGCGCCCGGCACGGGGCGGAGCAGCGCCGCGCCCGCGCTACCCTCGCTCCCGAGCGAGGCGGCGAAGAACTCCCGGATGGCGGCCTCGAACTCGGCCTCGTGACCCGGCTTGACCCGGCGACGAACAGCGACGTGAATCATGGCTCCTCCTCGCTCGCGCTCAGAACGCAAAGCAGCTGCACGACGCCGCGGGGTGGCGGTGGTGGCGCCGGTGGAGCGCGGCCAGCGCGGCGCGCGCGGACGCGGCGTAGCCGCCGTAGGTGCCCGGCGGCGACCAGCTCGGCGAGAACGGCAAGGGCGGCGCGAGGCCGCCGAGGTCGCCGAGATCGCCCGAGGCCCACACCACGCGCCCGCCGACGACCGTCAGGTGCGACGTGATGTCCTTGATCCGCTCCTCGTCGACGGCGAAGAAGTCGTCGCTCAGCACGGCGAAGTCGGCGTGCTGGCCCGGGGCGAGCTGGCCCTTCTCGCCGACCTCGCCGGAGAACCACGCGTTGCGCTCGGTGAACAGCCGCAGCGCCTCCTCGCGCGACAGGCGATCGCGCTCGCCGTAGAGCTGCGCGCCGCCGACGGTCCGGCCGGTGACGAGCCAGTAGAGGCCGATCCACGGGTTGTAGCTCGCGACGCGCGTCGCGTCGGTGCCCGCGCCGAGCGGGATCCCGCTCGACCACAGCGCGCGAAGCGGCGGCGCGTGCCGCGCCGCGGCCTCGCCGTAGCGATCGCGGAAGTACTCGCCCTGGAACGCCATCCGGTGCTGGATGGCGACGCCGCCGCCGAGCGCCGCGATCCGATCGATGTTGCGGGCGCTGACCGTCTCGGCGTGATCGAAGAACCAGCGCAGCCCCGCCAGCGGCACGTCGCGATCGACCGCTTCGAACACGTCGAGGAAGCGGCTGATCGACTCGTCGTAGGTCGCGTGGAGGCGGAACGGCCAGCGGTGCTCGGCGAGCAGCCGCACGACCGCCGCGAGCTCGGCCTCGAGCGAGGGCGCGAGCGTCGGGCGCGGCTCGAGGAAGTCCTCGAAGTCGGCGGCCGAGAACACGAGCATCTCGCCCGCGCCGTTGAACCGCAGCATCGCGTCGCCGTCGCCGGGCCGCACGAGCTTCGTCCACGCCTGGAAATCCTCGAGCTCCTGCTTGGGCCGCTGCGTGAACAGGTTGTACGCGATGCGCACCGTGGTCTCGCCGCGCCGCGCGAGCTCCTGGATCACGGCGTAGTCGTCCGGGTAGCGCTGGTAGCCGCCGCCCGCGTCGACGGCGCTCGTGACGCCGAGCCGGTTCAGCTCGCGCTGGAACTGCCGCGACGAATTCAGCTGGTCCTCGAACGGGAGCTTGGGGCCGAGCGCGAGCGTCGCGTACAGGATGAGCGCGTTCGGCTTGGCGATGAGGAGCCCGGTCGGGTTCCCGGCGCGGTCGCGCTCGATGACGCTGCCCGGCGGATCCGGCGTGTCCTTCGTGTAGCCGACGGCGCGCAGCGCGGCGGCGTTGAGCCACGCCCGATCGTAGAGGTGCAGCACGAACACCGGCGTGTCGGGCGCGGCCGCGTTGATCTCGCCCAACGTCGGCATGCGGCGCTCCGCGAACTGGAATTCGGTCCAGCCTCCGACCACGCGCACCCACTGCGGCGGCGGGGTCCGGGCGGCCTGCTCGCGCAGCCGCCGGAGCGCCTCGGCCAGGGACGGCACGCCGTCCCAGCGGAGCTCCATGTTGTAGTGGAGCCCGCCGCGCAGGACGTGCAGGTGCGAGTCGATGAGCCCCGGGATGACGCGGCGGCCGCGCGCGTCGATCACCGTGGTATCCGGCCCGCGGAGCGCGAGCACCTCGCGCTCGTCGCCGACCGCCGCGAGTCGCCCGCCGCGGACCGCCAGCGCGCTCGCCTCGCGCCGCGCGGCGAGTGTCGCGAGCCGCCCGTTCGTGAGGATCAGGTCGGCGGGAGTCTGCGCGGCGGAGTCCTGCGCGGCGGGGGCCGCCATCTCAGCGGTGCCCTTCCGAGGCGCCGAACATCGTCTTGGCGTAGGTGATGCCGATCCCGTAGGCGCCGCCGAGTTCGCGGGCGATCCCCGTCGTGAGATCGTACGTCTCGCCGCGTGCCCAGTCGCGCTGCAGCTCGAGCAGGTACGTGAGCGCGGTCAGCGGCCGGACGCCGACCTGGATCATGCGCTCCATCGCGCGCTGGTGTGCTTCGTCGGACACGTCACCGCAGGCGTCGGCGATGACATAGACCTGATAGCCCTGCTCCAGCGCCGAGAGCGCCGGGCTGGCGATGCACACGCTCGTCCACAGGCCGCCGAGGACGATCTTGTCCTTGCCGTGCCGGTTGACGCGATCGGTGACGTTGGCGTCCTCCCAGGAGTTCATCGTCGTGCGGTCGACGATCTCGGTCCCATCGGGGAACGCGCCTCGGATCTCGGGGAAGATCGGCCCCGAGAACGTCTTCTCGGCGACCGTCGTGAGGATCGTCGCGACCTGGAAGCCGGCCGCGGCGCGCGCGACCAGGCCCGCGTTCGAGCGCAGCGTCACCGCGTCGATCGACTTGGTAGCGAACGCCATCTGCGACTGGTGATCGATCAGGATGAGCGTGTGGTCGTTGGGGGTGAGGAGCGACTGAGCGGGGGTCGGGGTGGCCTTGGGCATGCGCTGGCTTTATGGTCCCGGCCCTCGACGTAGCGAAGACGCGCCGCGCAGGAAGAACTGTTCCATCGACGTCGCCGCGGCACGCTTGCGCGCTGCCGGATAACTCCTATCCGTCTTTCGTGAACAATCGCTCTGGCGATCGCTGGTACTGAGCCCGCTCGCGAGCGTAAGAGCTCGCGGTCAGATCAGGGGATCAGGTGGTCGGGGGGCGACGCCGCGTGTGCACCGTGAGCGGAAGCCTGGACGGATCCCGGAGGCGAGATCGCAGCGCCAGCGCTTTCCTCGCTCCGGCCGAATCGCCGCCCCATATCCAGCGCCTCCGCACGATGCTTGCCTGGAATTTCAATGAGTTGCAGCGGGTGTCCGCCAGGGTCGCGTGGGACGCGCGCTGGAGCGGCAATACGGCGCCGGGCGGCGTGATCTGGCTTCAACTAGTTGATTTTCGTATTTTGTCTCTGCACTGTAGGGCCCGCGAGCGGTCCACATGGATTGGCTCGCTCGGGGACAGTCACGACCTGTGACTCGATACATCTCTGTCGGAGGAAAATCATGAGCACTATCCTTGGAAGATCGATGCAGGGCTGGCGCCTCGTCCTGCCGGCCGTCGCGGCCGTCATGCTGAGCGCTGCGACGGCGAATGCCGATGCGGTCACCGACTGGAACGCCAAGGCCAACGAGATCCTTGGCGCGTCCGGAATGGGCACACCCCCGGCGCACCGCGTGATGGCCATCCTCCAGACCGCGACCTATGAAGCGGTCAACGCGATCACCAAGAAGTATCAGCCCAGCGGGATCAAGGTCCAGGTCCAGCCGAAGCCGGGCGCGTCCGTCGATGTCGCGATCGCGGCGACCCACCGCGTTGTCCTGTCGAAGCTCGTGCCGGCGCAGCAGGCGGCGATCGACGCTGCCTACCAGGCGGCGGTAGGCAAGGTCGCCGACGGCGTGCCGAAGACCTCGGGCGTCGAGGTGGGCGAGGCCGCGGGCGCGGCCGTCCTCGCGGCGCGCGCGGACGACGGCGCCGCGACGCGCGAGTCGTACCGCCCCGTGACGACGCCGGGCGCCTGGGTGCCCACGGCGTCGGCCGCCGCCTCGCACTGGGTGCAGCGCAAGCCGTGGCTGATGAAGAACGCCTCGCAGTTCCGCCCGGCCGCGCCGCCCGCGCTCAAGAGCGAGGTGTACACGCGCGACTACAACGAGATCAAGGCGATCGGCGAGAAGGGCAGCACCACGCGCACCGCCGAGCAGACCGCGCTCGCCCAGTTCTGGGAGGCCACGGGACCGGGCATCTATCACGGGCTCGTGCGCTCGATCGCGACCGCCCCCGGGCGTGAGATCACGCAGAACGCGCGCCTGTTCGCGGCGGCCGCGCAGGCGCTCGACGACGCGATGATCGCGGTGTTCGACGCGAAGTACCACTACAGCTTCTGGCGGCCGGTCACCGCGATCCGCAACGGCGACAACGACGGTAACGACGCCACGGAGCGCGACCCGACCTGGACGCCGCTGATCGATACGCCGATGCACCCCGAGTATCCGTGCGCCCACTGCATCCTCATCTCCTCGATCAGCGGCGTGCTGCAGGCCGGCATCGGCAAGGGCGCGGTCAACCTGTCGACGGCGAGCCCGTCGGCGAAGGGCGCGCAGCGGTCCTGGAAGAAGATCGACGATCTCGTGCAAGAGGTCGCCACCGCGCGCATCCAGGGCGGCCTGCACTACCGCTTCTCCACGGTCGTCGGCCTCGCCATGGGCAAGCAGATCAGCGCCCTCGCGGCGGCGAAGTACACGAGCAAGTAATCCAGCCTCCGCTCCGGCCTCCGGGGCCAGGAGCGAGCTGCTCTCTCCGGGCGCGCGCTCAGCGCGTCTCGATCGGGCCCGTCGTCGCGGTCGGTGAGGACGTGCCGGCGAGGCTCGGGCTCGTGGCCCGCACCCGGATCACGCCGCGGGCGCCACCACCGCCGCCGGCGTTGACGCCGGCGCTGCCGGCCGCGGGCGCGCTCGTGCCGGCGCCGCCGTTCCCGCCGCTTCCGGATCCGCCATCCGCGGTTCCGGTCCCGCCTGTCGCCGGGGTGCGCGTCGCCGAGCCATCGGCGCCGCTCGTGCCGGGCCCGATGTTGACGTTGCCGCCGCCGCCACCGCCGCCCCCGTTCGCGGCGATCATCGCGGCGGGGCCGGCCACGACGCTCGGCGCCTCGAGCAGGATCGCGCCGCCGCCGCCGCCGCCGCTGCCAGCGCCCGCGTTGGTGCCGCCGGTGGTGCTGCCGCCGCCGCCGCCCGCGCCCGCGCTCAGGATCGTGCCGGTGATCGAGATGGCGGTCTGCGAGGTCATCTGGATCCCGCCGCCGCCGCCGCCGCCGGGCGCGAACGTGACGGTGCCCGGTCCGCCCGCGCCGCCGCCGCCGCCGCCGCGGAGCGGGACCCCCGTGGGCGAGAGGCACGCGGCGCCGGCCGCGCCGCCGCTGGCCGTCGGGGACGATCCGGCGCCGCCGCCGGCCTCGCCGCCGCCGCCACCGCCGCCGCCGCCGTCTTCGTTCGCGACGCTGGCACCGTTGGCGCCGGCGCCGCCGCCGCTCGCGGGCATCCCGAGCGTCGCCCCGGCGGCGCCGCCAGGGCCGGGGCAGCTCCGATCTGCGCCGTAGCAGCCGGCGGACAGATCGATCCGGCCGCTGACCTGGATCGGCCCCTCGGCGAGGAACACCACGGCCCGCGCGCCGGTGAAGCGCACCTCGGCGTTCCCGAGGACCAAGAGCGAGCCCATCGCGAACACGCCGAGCCCCGGGCTCACCTGGTAGTAGCCGATGCCCGACGCGACGCCGGTGCCGGCGGCCCGCGTGATCGCGCCGATGATCGCACCGCTGCCGGTGTCGAAGGTCGTGATCCCGCCGGAGAGCACGACCGCCGTCGTGCCGGTCGTCAGCGTCGGATCCACGCCGTTGGCCGGCACCAGCCACGCGCAGTGATCGCCGCCGGCCGTGGTGCAGCCCATCGTGCACGGCACCGGCGGTCCCGCGCACGGGATGAACTCCGTCCCGTCGGCGCTGCACGCGCCGCACGCGGCGTCGAAGGGGAGCCCGCCATCGCCAGCCTCGCGCACACACACGCCGCGATCACAGACGAGGCCCGACGGGCAGAGCCCGCTCGCGCTGCACTTGGTCCCGTCCAGCAGCGTCGGGTTGTAGCAGGCCGTCAAGCACGCGAGGAGGTACAGCGCTCGCACGGCCCTCAGTGTTTCACCCGGCGCGGGGCGAATGCCAGCGCCAACGCCCTCGGCGCCTGTGCAAGATGGCGTGGGCCACGCGGCCGGCGTCGATGCGTCGCTGCGTGAGGAGGTCGAACCGGCGGCTTCCGCCGGAGCCCGCGGAGGGGCTCAGCGGCCCAGGGCGGCCTTGCGCGCGGCTTCGAACTCGTCGCCGGGCTTCCAGGTCGGCATCTGATCGGTGCTGGCCACCTCGTACCCGACGCGGAAGCCGAGCTGCGCGTCCTCGATCATGCCGTCGAAGCTCCACTCCGGCCGGAGCTGGTCGCTGGGCTGGTGGTAGTGGTGTGCCTCGTACGCCTCCTTCTGCTGGCGGCTCCATTCGGGAGGCCGGCCGATGAGCTCGCTGCCCTCGTCGAGGTAGAGGCTGGGCACGCCGATCTGCGCGAAGCTGAACTGGTCGGAGCGATAGAACGAGCCGCGATCCGGGAACTGATCGGGCTTGATCGTGCGGCCCTGTCGCGCGGCGTGCTTCTCGACGATCGGATCCAGGGTAGATCTGCCCTTGCCGATATAGGCGACGTCTTTGCTGCGGCCCCAGATGTTGCCGCCGTCGTAGTTGATATCGACGGCGATCTTGCCGGGAGGCACGGTCGGGTGCAGCGTGAAGTACCGCGAGCCGAGGAGCCCCTGCTCCTCGGCGCCGACGAACAAAAGCAGCACCGAGCGGCGCGGCGGCGCGGGGAGCGCCTTGAACGCCTTGGCGATCGCGAGCACCTGCGCGCAGCCCGCGGCGTTGTCCAGCGCGCCGTTGTAGATCCGGTCGCCCGCCGCATCGGGCTTGCCGATGCCGAGGTGATCGTGGTGCGCGGTGTAGACGACGAGCTCGCTGCCGAGCTTCGGATCCGAGCCGCGGAGCAGCCCGAGCACGTTGGCGGTCTGGCCGCGCTCGATCCGGTTGCCGAACTCGATCGACGTGGTGACGCCGAGTGGCACCGGGGTGAACGTTTTCTGCCGGGCGGCGGCGACGAGCGCCGCGAGGTCGCGGCCGGCGAGCTTCACGAGCGACCGCGCCGCGTCCTCGGTCACCCAGCCGTGGATCTGGATGCGCGGCTCGCCCTCGGCGGGCAGCTCGAACTTCGCGCCGGACCACGAGGTCTGGACCACCTGGAACGGGTATCCGGCCGACGGCGTGGTGTGGATGATGATCGCGCCGACGGCGCCCTGGCGCGCCGCGCTCTCGTACTTGTAGCTCCACCGGCCGTAGTAGAGGCGCGTCGCGCCGGCGAACAGCGCCGGATCCCAGTCGGGATCGCTATTCAGCATCAGCAGCACCTTGCCGCGCAGGTCTTTGCCCTTGAAGTCGTCCCAGCCGTACTCGGGCGCCTGGATGCCGTAGCCGACGAACACCACCTCGGCGTCGCGGATCGATCCGCGCTCCGCCTGCACGCCGCTGGCGGCCATGTACTGCGCCCACCACCGCAGCGCGAGCTGCGCGCGGCCGCGCGAGAACGTCCACTGCTCCGGCATCGACGCGGTCATCCCGACGACGTCGAACGGCTGCTCCCACGCGCCGCCCGCGCCGCCGGGCTCGTAGCCCATCGCCTTCAGCTGCTCGGCGAGGTACGCGCGCGCGGCGCGATCGCCGCGCGTGGTGGGGCCGCGCCCCTCGAATTCGTCGGCCGCCAGCTTCGCGACCTGGCCGCGCAGCACGTCGGCGGTGATCGCCGCAGCGGCCGCGTCGACGGCGGCGGCCGGGTCGTCGGCGGCTGGCGCGGCGGCGGCTGGCGCGGACTGTGCTGGCTGTGTCGGCGCTGTCGGCGCTGGCTGTGTCGGCGCGGGCGACGGGTGACCGCAGGCGGCGGTGGCGAGGGCGAGGACCAGCGCGGCGGCTGGGCGAGTACGGATCGAGTGGGCCACGGGTGCTTCTCCGGGCGAGACCGTATCAGCTTGGGCGTCCGCGTAGATCGCGCCCGCCGCGCGCCCGCTTGTTCCATCAGGGACGGATACTCTCGAGCATGTTCGTCGAGGAGTCGAAGCTGTGCTTCGTCGGGTTGCTCGGCGAGCTGGCCGGCGGCACGATTGCTGCGGGGCTGGTGGCGAGCGGCGCTGGCTGGCGGTGCGATCGATAGGCGCGTGGGAGCATCATGTATATTCGACCAACGTGGGGTCCGACGAGAAGCTCTTGGTTCGCGACGGCTCGGTGTGGGTCGAACGCAAGCCCAGCCCAGGACTCGCCGCGAAGCTCTCCCGCGACCACGGGACGATTGCTGTGGAGTGGTCGATCCACACAGCAGTGGATCAGATCTGGATCGTCGCCTACCGCGCTGGCGAAGTCGTGCGCGAGCTGCGCTACGCGGCCAGCGGAGGTTGGACCAAGCGCGGGAAGTCATTGCCATTCGAGAACACCGCGCGTCTCGGCAAGTTTCTGAGGAAGAGGCGTCTCCTCGCAAGCCCTGATGGCTACGAGGTGCTGGATGCATTTCTCGGCAAGCAACCGCCCGCGTCGGTCGTCGAGCCCGGTGCGACCTATGACACGAGCTTCTCCCCGGCCCAGGCTGCCGAGCTCTCCGCGATTGCCGAGCGCGCGTCGGTGCGGGTGTCTGTCGTGGTCGAAACGTGTTGGCACCTCGCCAAGCAGGTCATCTACGATCGCCGGATGGCACGAGCGACCAAGCTCGGCCTCGACCTAACGATGCTCGTCGACGACACGTCGCCACCACCGCCAGCGGAATCTGTGCCAGCGTTCGTACATGAGCCGATGGAGGCGCCACCTATCGATCTGAAGCGATACTCGGACAGCGCGATACCGCACCAGCTTGCGCTATCGGCGCAGATGCTCGCCGAGCTAGATCACATGTCAACGATGTTCGACGCGCCGAAGTACGACCTGCTCGACGAGGTGTATCTCGAGGCGCGCCCGCGCGTGATCGTGCGTAACTGAGCTTGCAGACCGTTCCGGGGTCGAGGAACGGCAAAGCGGACAAGCTGGAGCAATCGCGACGACACCGACCAGTTACTCCAGCTTCGCGACGAGGGCGCCAAGCCGAGCCCCGCTTCGGGCGTCTGGGCGCGTCTTCAGTACCGCTCCTGTTCGAGCTTCACGTTCGTCTCGAGCAGCGCACATCACGGCGCGCCGCCCTGGCCGGCCGTGTTCGGAACGACTGCGTCGACCGAGGCGTCTAGGCTGGATGCCCGGGACTCTATGCCGGCATGTTCGGTCGGCTTACTGCAGAATGGTGGCCGGAAGCTCGGTGCTGCGGCTTCGAGCTTGGAAACGAGGCTCGGTGGCACGCGCGCCCATGACTCGGCTGGCAGGAGGCTTCCAAAGAGGCTCGCGTCGAACATGCGCTGGCGCCGCCCGACTCGTTCCCACTGGAACGCATCGTACGTACCCTCGAACATGAGCTGGCGGACCTCGATCCGCGGCAGCGGCTTGGTCATGTCGCTTCGCAGCCACACCCTCGCCAGCTGCTCCCACAGACTGTTCTTGCGATCGACGCGGCCGATCTGCTGTTCGAGGATCGCGGGGTTCCACTCGGCGTGGAACTGGAGCACGACGCGGCAGGATTCATGGAGGTTCAGTCCCTCGCGGCCGACCTGGCTCTGCGCGATGAGTACGCGCGGCGATGATGTTCGACGGTTGAACGCGGCCTGGATGTAGCGTCGCGTCGCAGCCTGGGTGCTGCCCTCGAGGAGGACAGCGAATCGACGCTGGAGAGTGCTCGGGTCCTTCTCGAACAAGGCGCGGAGCGCTACTTCGCGGGCATCGTCGTCGGTGTCGTCGACAACGTCATCGAGTTCGTCGTGGATGTGCTCGCGGTAGTACTCGTCGGCGAGTTCGTCGAAACGGTCGCTGATACGCTCGCTCCCAGGAGTGGCGCCGTTCAAGAAGTCATCCAGCACGAACGCCATCGCGTGTGAGCGAACCGATTCGGAGATGAACGTGTCGGTGATGCCGCCCAGCTTTTCTGGATCGGCGAACCATTCGTCCGACTTGCGGCGGACGACTCGACGAAGTCGTTCCTGTAGAGACTCGTACTCGTCGTGTGCCTTTTTAAGGGCAGTTCTCATGGCGCTGGCGTCGCTGTTCGCGAGCCGACCACGAATGATCCTGTCCTCACGCATGCGCTGGAGCTGGCGCGAGGCGATTCCGAGCAGGTCCTTACCGATCGCGTGTGCGATCGGGCGTCCAGCGTCCGCTGCTCGCAGCGCGCGGCGGACGTTCAAAACATCACGCAGCACCTTCAAGGGCCGCAGGAACACCCCGAACACCAGCACCTTCTCGCCTTCCGGCGAGACGTTCGCAGCAGTACCTTCCGTCCACGCTTCGATCTCGCGTACCGCTAGCGTGATCCGATGGTGTTCGCTGTCGATGAGGTCTTCGCTCGACTTGGCACCCTCGCTGATTCTGTGGCGCGCCTCGCGGAGTTGTTCGAGCCAGTAGTTCACACGGGCAATCTTCCCGCGGGTGGGCTCGTCTGGTGCCCCTGCGCTCAGAGGCGCGTCCTCGACTTCGACTTCGTCGAAGTCGGCACTTACGTGACCGTTGCAGAGCTTCGTGTATGCGCTCTTGACCGAATGACCGATGTCGTCGCCACGCAACCCGCGCGCTGCATGGCTCATACACTCGGCGGCGAACAGGACATCGATCCAAGCGTTCGTGCGCACGGATGGATCGGTCCAACTGACCCGTAGCGGCTTGATGTCGCGATGGGGATGCGGCCCGTTGCGGTGCGGGTCCTTGTCGTCCGTGCGGGCTGCCTTGATGCCCTGAATCAGCTCGTCTTCGGAGCGTCGACGCCGCGTCACGTAGGGGCGCAGCAGCTTCGTGAATGCGATCGATGCCTTGCACAACGCCTCGAGACGCATTTCCTCGTCGGGGGCGGTCGCGGCCTCCCGGGTTGCCTGCTTCAATCTGAAGAGAACCTGCTTGCCCTCGTCGCCCAGGTCCACGCCAGATCGTTGAAGCAGGTCGCGCCACTGGTCCAGATCGAGCTCCATCGGCGTGGCAGTGAGACAAAGCCGTCGATTGGTGGGCGTCTGGTGGAGGACGTTGCCAAGTAGCCGGGTCAGGACCTTCCCCGTGCTCGCCCGCGTTAGGGCAGTGTCTTCTTCGGTCTCCCCGCGGCTCTTGTGAGCTTCGTCGATGACAACGAGGTCGAAATCGCCGAGCCAGAGCCCGAGTATCTCCTCGGTGATGCGGTCTCCACCAGCCTCGCGAAAGGCATCGATGTTCAGGCTGGTGTGCTTGCCGCTGATCTTGATGTCTGGTAGTTGCCTGATCGCGCTGCGCAGAGCAGGGTGCGCCTTCACGCGAGGTGTCACGCCCTTCGCAATGCGAGCCATTCCTCGCCAGTATGCCCAGCGTTTTACGGTGTTATTGTCCTTGCGCTGGAGCCACTGGAGGAGCCTGCCTTCTTTCGTCCGGGCATCCGCGCGGTCCTGCTTCGAGGCGAGCTCCAGCTCGACAAGTGCCGGCAGCGCTGCTCGCCAGACGTGTGACGTCGAACGCAGCTGCGGCGCGCGGAAGTTGTGCGACAACGCGCACCACTCTGGCTTGCCGGGATCGGGGGCGAGCGCTGCCCAGGCTTGGGTGTTGGTGTCGGCGTTGCGGAACAGCTCTGGCAGCGTGGTCAGCGTCTTCGCGCCGAGGCTTGGATCTAGCTCGCGCGACTCCGCGACCCACTGGTGGATGAGTCCCTTGGGGACGACGGTCGCCACACGTCCGCCCGCCGCGATGACTGCATGGATCACGGCGCAGGCGATACGCGTCTTCCCGGTACCGACTTCATCCGCGAGGACAACGCCTTTCGAATGCCGGAGCTGTTCGACGATCCACACCAGCGAGTCGCGTTGGCCGCTGTCCAAGGGCCAGCGCTCGAGGGCCTCGGCAGTGAGCTTGGCGACGCGATCCCAGTCCATCATCATCGCAACCCCCATGTGTAGGCGACCCCGTCGAGAATCGACGTGTAGCGCTCGCGCTGCTTGGAGGTCAGCGTAGCCGGCCGAAACTCAGGCTGCGCGAGGTGCGCGAATACGTCGATGCGGTGAGCCCTCCAAGTCTCGATGAGCTTCTGCGGGAAGGAGGCGTGGAAGAAGCGTTCGAAGTGATCGAGCCAGTCGTCCAGCAGATTTGGCTCGAGGCTGCGCTGCAGCGCGGCTGTCTGCTCGAGGAGATCGGCAGCCGCGTGCAGCGCGTAGCTCTTCGCGTGGTCCTCGTCCGGCGCTGATGATCCGTTGCCGTTCCCGTCGGTATCGTCTGGCTCTTCGTCGCCATCATCCTCGTCGCTGGCCTCTGCCGGGCGGATCGGGAAATCGAGCAGCGCAGCGAGCGCGTCATCGTACGTAGCGAACGTAGGAGGCACCCAGCACGTGCGGCCAATTACGATGACCGGCACGATCCATTCGTGCGTCTCCGCCGCGTTGCGAACGTGGAGGACATCGAGACGACCCACCTCAGGCAACGGGACCGTTGCCTGGCGTGCCGTCACCTCGGTCCACGTATCACCGAGACGGATCGCGAACTTCTCAACGGCAACGTCGTCGCGCCACTCTAGCGCGAGCGAGTTCGCAGTCGCCAGGCGAGCGAGCAGGATCGGGCTCGCGACGATCTGCTCGTGAATCTCGTCGTCGGGGTCTGTGCGGGGCTCCCAGCCTTCGAAGTCCTCCGCTGGTTCACCGTCGCGCCAGAAGAACCGCTCTGCCAGGTCCTCGGGTTTCAGCCGTTCATCGACCGGGATCACGATCCCACACTCGATGTTGACGCCGTCGTGACCGGTCGACGGCTGCTCGCGCACGGCCTGCGAACCGGCCGAAAGCAATCCGCGACGGGACAGGTTGCCGGATCCCAGGTAGAGGCAACCATTACTGGCGACACCCTCACGAAGCCATCCCGTGTAGATGAACTTGGCGTGCAAGGCACGCTTCGCGTCGAGCGGGTCATGCGGCGTGAAGATCTCCCATCCCTCGACAGCGTCGGCGCGTGCCCATGGTGCGAGTGCGCCAGCCATTTTGGGCTCGGCGATCACGACGCGGCGCACCTTAGCGGTGAATCCGCCGAGGTCCTCGAGCTTCGCCAGTATCGTCGGCTTCTCGGCCTTTTTCCCCGGATCTTCATAGAACCCCGAGCCGCAGAGCAGAAAGTTCCGTGACGCCGACGTACGCAGCCGCTTCATCTGCGTGCGGATTTGCGGGTACAGCGACTCGTCGAGTGAGTGGATGAAGCCAGACTTTGTTCGGTCCGGCTCCAGGTCCATACAGGTCTTCAGCAGCGTGTCCAATCGGTTGGTCAGCGGACGCTCTTTCTTGCCCAGATCTCGTTCGGGGAGGTGATAGCGACGCTCGATCAGCTCGTCGACGAAGCTTGCGGAGGCAGCAATATCCGCGCGCTCGAGTGCTGGTATCTGCTCGTCGAGCGCGATGTCGACAACCCACGCGAGCTCCAGCTGGCTCTTGGCGGAAGTGTACGTGAAGTTAGCGGTAAGGATCGCGAGCCGGAGGTTCGTGGGCTCGCCAGTGCGCGTGCGCGCGAAGGCCAACAGAACCAACTTTGCGTGCAGCAGGGCATGCGGAACGTCGCGCGGCTGCAGCTCGTGGAGGCCGGGGAGCTCGTGTGGGGCGAAGACTCGTGTACGTGCCGCAGATGTCTGCGCATCGAGGAGCAGGTATGTGTTCGTGATGCCGCGCTCGGCGCGCTGTTTCGCCTTGAGTCCCGTGAAGCGAACCAGCGCGTCTTCCAGGAAGTCGCGTGAGCCCGTCATCGCGACCAAGACGGCGCTGTGGGCCACGCGATCCTCGGGTGGCTCGAAGACGTCGAGGATCGTCTGCGCGGTCATGACGGCTTGCCCTCCAGGTCACGGCCGAGGGCATGCAGGTTTGCTAGCCGGAAGGTTTGATGCGTGCTGTCGGGTTCGAGCGCGTCAGCACCGTCTTCGGTCTCCTTCTTCTCGAGCGCCTCGCGCATCGCCGACGAGCTCTCGACGAGACGGAACAGCGGTCCCCGCATGACCCGATTCTCCGCAACCGAGAACACCTCCGAGGTTGCACGAGCGACGCTCGCGACCACCTCTATGATCTCCCTTTCGAGCGTGCGGGCAAACGCGCGGCTCCTCGGCTCGTCGAACCGCGCTGTCTCCACCTTCTTGAGGAAGTCTGCCCCGCATGCCTTCAACACCTTGACGGCATTCTTGATGGCCTTGTCCGCGGTTGTTTCGGCGAACGGCCATCCGAGCTTGGCTTCATCGACGCGCATGCTGACCAGCGCCGCGAGGTCACGTGCTCGATCGATCATCATCCCAAACGCGTGCGCGGCGACGACATCGTCCGCGTGCGCGACATGGCCCGCATCGCGAAGCCGCGCCGCCACCTCGGGCATCTCGCGAAGCTCACGGCCGTGGCCCAGTACCTGCGCTGCGTGACGTCTTCGTTCGCATGCATCGCCAGTAACCCCGAAGACACGCGCGCGGACAAGCTCGCGTTCGCGGTCTGACAGGGACTTCGGCCCATCCAGTGGTAGAGGATCAGATCACTCGGACCGGCCGTGCCTCGGCGGCGGCGGCTCGACGACGAACCGGAGCTGTCGGCCATCGCGGCGCAGCTCCCGGCGGTTG
>Ga0247790_10000247_pt1 | contig 25193 bp, 19 predicted proteins | sample UWRJS171409R4_FD_179913 | JGI IMG/M metagenome (GOLD analysis project Ga0247790, IMG submission 179913) | Soil microbial communities from Arlington Agricultural Research Station in Wisconsin, United States - UWRJ-S171-409R-4 | ecosystem: Environmental > Terrestrial > Soil > Agricultural land... | reverse complement strand
GCCCGAGCTCGCTGGCGACGACCTCGGCGGCGAGAGTCTTGCCGGTACCGGAGTCGCCGGTGAACAGCGCCTTGACGCCGCCGCCGGAGACGCGGCGCGAGAAGCCCCACTCCTCCATGACGCGCGGCATGGCGCGGAAGTAGTGAGCGAGGTCCATGACGCGCGCGTGGAGATCGAGCGGGAGCACGAGATCATCGGGGCCGCGGCGCGGAACGACGAGCGAGGTGTGGCGCGCGCCCTCCTTGCGGGCCACGGCACTGCAGGCGTCGCGCAGGCACTCCGCGGCGGTGACGGTGTGGCCGTTGGTGCGCAGCGCGGCGGTCGCGCGCGCCATCCGGGCGGCGGCGCGGACCTCGGTGTCGTCGAAGCGATAGCTCGTCGAGATGGCGTCAAGCGCCGGGCCATCCACCTCGGGCAGGTGGGCCGCCCACAGCGCGCGGCGCGCGGCGTGATCGAGCGGGGTCACGGGGAGCTCGACGAGGCCGCGCGCGGCGATCAGCTCGGAGGGACGCCAGGGGTATGTACCGGAGAAGATGAGGCGCGCGCGTGTGCGGCGGCAGATCTCGACGAGGGTGTCGTTGGCGCGATCGGCGCAAGCGTCGAGATCGATCCACAGCAGCGCGCCGAGGGCGGCCGCGGCCGCGGCCGCGGCCGCGGGCTCGGTGTCCGCGGCGGGATAGCAGCGGACGGGGGCGCCGGTCCGGGCGACGAGCGCAGCGATAACTTCGCGAGCCGCGCACGGGGGGCCCCAGATCGCGATCACGTCGGGCTTGCCCGCGCGCAGCGAGGCCGCGGCGCGGGCGATGAGATCCTCGTCGGCAGAGACAGTGGCGGGGGCGACGAGAGAGACCTCGGCGGGGTCCCGGAACACGAGGGCGAGATCCGTGGAGCTACCGAGCAGCGCGTCCGTGCAGGCCGGCGTCAGGCGGAGCTCGTCGCGCAGCCCGGTCTCGCGCGGCGTGACGGAGACGAGCCCGAGGCGGCGAAGCCGGCCGTGCGGGCAGAGCGACGCACGGCGCGCGACGCGCTCGCGCAGCGAGCCGACGGTCAGCGCGCACGCGAGCTCCACCGAGACGACGCGGCGCGCGACGTCGTCGTGGACGAAGCCGAGCACGCGCTCGTAGTCGCCGTCGAGCTCGACGGCGGCGCACAGGACGAGCACCTCGCGCTCGAAGTCGTCCAGGCCGAGCGACTCGCCCATGGCATCGAGCGGGAGGCGCGCGCCAGCAGCGGCAGCGCGCTCGCGGAGCGACTGCTCGACGGCGACCTCGGGCTCGATGAGCGCGGCGGGGCCCGCGGAGATCGAGCGGTGCTCGAAGGGGTCGTCGAGGTCGTCGAGCAGCGCGTCGGCGTGGCTGCGGGTGATCGCGCTCGGCGAGGCGCCGGCGTCGCGCAGGCGCTGCGCCCTGGCATCGCGCAGCGCGATGGCGGCGCGCAGCGCGCGGTGCAGCGGACGCAAGCGAAGCAACAGGTGCCCGAGCGCGAGCTCATGCGGACACGGGGACATCACGCACCTCCGAGATCGACGGCGCGATCGCCGAGCCACGGTACGCGCGGGATGGTCGTCAGGAAGCCGTGGCGCATCAGGTCGGCATGGCGCCGGCCGAGCGGGACGCGGATGCGCACGCACGCGGGCGTGAAGCTGACGCGCGCGTCGAGATCGTGAAACCGCGAGAGGGCGAGCACGGGCGTCGCGGGCTCGGTGGGAAACAGCCGCGACGAGAGATCGCCCAGGGCGGCGGTCGCGGCGAGCGCCGAGGTGGCGTCGAGCGCGGGCGCCAGGTCGCGCGGAACCGCGGGCTGCTCGTCGAGGATCTCGACGAGCTCGATCGTGCGCGCCACGAGCTCGTCGAGCCCGGCCGCGATCGCGGCGAGCCGCGGCGGGAGAGTCGCGGTGTCGTTGGTCCACAGCCGGCCGACGCGGCCCGTGATGGCGCGCCACGGCTCGCCGCGCGTCGGCGGCGCGTCAGTGATGAAGCGGAGGTTCGAGAGATCGATGCGCTCGAGGGTGTCCGGATCCGCGCACGCCGCGGGCACGAGCACGCGCGCGCCGGCGGCGGCGGCGAGGACCGCGGGGAGGGTCGCGGCGGCGGCGAGCACGGCGAGGCCGTCACCGTCGAGGAGGTACCAGGAGCGGGGTGAACGCCACAGCACGCGCGGCGCCTCCGGCGCCCGCGCGCGCGCGAGCGTCGCGCGCAGCGTGTCGTCGAGCGTGGCCAGCACGGGGCCGAGGGAGCTCGCGGCGGAGGCGACGGCATCGTCGGAGAACGACTCGGCGCAGCCGGCGAAGGCGGCGATCACGGCGCGATCGTCACGCGACCGCATCCAGCCGCGCTCCGGGGGGCCGAGCAGCTTGCCGGCGATCCCGGCGGCGAGCGCGAACGCGGCGGCGCGCTGGTCGTGGAGATCGAGGAGCGTGATCGCGGTGTCTAGCCAGCCGGCGTGGTGCAGCGAGGGCAAGAGCAGGAACGGCAGCGCCGAGCGGATCTCGAGCTCGCCGCCAAACGCCAGCGGCGGCGCGTGGTGCGGGGTGCGCCGCGGCGCGCTCGTCGGGTCGGGTCGGGGCTCTTGCGGCGAGGCGTGGACAGCGGGATACGGGTCGGCGGCGGGCGCGAGGACGCGCGCGACCGAATCGGCGGCGGTGGGCGGGCCAGCGTCCGTCGGTGCCATCGCGCCCGCGTCCCGGCCAGCGTCGGCCGGCGCGATCGCACCCACCGTCGGGCCAGCATCGGTTGGCGCACGGGCGCGGTCGGCCAGGCCGATCGCGGGCGCGAGGACGCGCGCGATCGAGCCGGCGGCAGCGGGCGTCATGGCGCCGGAGCTCGGGACGGCGTCGGTCGGCGTGATGACGCCGACGGCCGGGACGGCGCCGGTCGGCGTGATGACGCCGACGGTCGGGATGGCATCGGTGAGCGCACCGGCGCTCGGTCCCGACGCCGACGTAGGGGCCGGGACGAAGCGATCGACGACCGCACGCAGCGCCGTGGCGGAGACACCTTCGTCCGTGGCGATGACCGCCGCCGCGAGCGTGAGCCGCGCCCGGAGCATCGACGGCGTGTCGACCACCCGCACGTTCGCCGACGCCGCTCGGGCCACGTCGACCAGCACCTCGGCTACCGGGTGATGCGAGGGGCGCGCGGCCAAAATGGCGTCGTGCAGCGCGGTGACCGCGCGCTCCTCGATGCGAGACAGCACGGCAGCCAGCGATCCATCTCGCCACCATACGCGCAGCGCGCGGCGCGCACCCACCGCGAAGATGGCCACATCGGCGCGGGCATTGCTGGCCGTACGCTCGGTGGCACGGCCCGCCGCTGGCGGCGCGGCGAGCTCGGTGAGCGACGGTCCCGCCTCCGGCGTGATGATCACGGAGCCTTCGCCGAGGCGCGCGGCCGCGTCATCGACCTCGCCCGCCACCGGCGTCACCACCACCGAGAGCGCGGCGCGTCCGCCGACCGAAGACGCGGCGCGCGGCGCGCCGGGGCCGGGCGCGTCGAGGTCTGGCGGCACCTGGTCGACGGTCCCGCGGCGGTGCCGCGCATGCGATGCGTACCGCGCACCGGCCGGGCCCGCTGCATCACCTACTCCGATGTCACTGGCGTCCAGCGCGGAGCCCGCGTACCGATCGGAGCGCGATCGCCCGGCGTCGGGCGCGACCGCTGCAGCGCCCTCGTCGAGGCGCACACCCGCGCGATCGCTCCCGCCGCTCGCCGTTGCCGACCTCGCCGAGACGGCGGCGCGATCGTCCGGTGCCGGGATCGCGCCGCTCTCCGTCGCAGGCACAGGACGCGCCGCTCGCGCACCAGGCCGCGCACCGTCCGAGCGTGCGGCGTCCTCGGCGAGCGTGCCGGGGGGCCACGCCAGCGCGGCGTCGAGCGCGGCCCCGATGCGCCGCCCGAGCGGTACCCGCGCCAGATCGAGCTCGCCCGCCGCCTCCAGCATCGCCGCGAGCTCGCCGAGCTCGCCGACCGTGGCTTCGACACGGATCCGCATCGGCGCGGTGACATGCAGCGGCCGCGCCGTGCTCGCCGCGAACGCCTCCAGGCGCCCGGCGATCAGCCGCGGCAGCGCGTGCGTCGCCGCCGCGAGCAGCGCGTCGGGCGAGCGTCCCCACGTCCAGCCCGAGGTGCGCCGGACGCGCAGGACGCAGCGATGCACGACGACGTCGGTCATGCCTTGAGCACTCGAGCCTGGACCGGCACGCCGGGCAAGAACAGCAGGTACTTCTCGCCGACCTCGGCGGTGCACAGGAACATCACGGTCAGCAAGTCTGCCTCCGGGCTGCTCCTGACGAGCGCCCCGCTCTCGAACAGGACGACCGCCATCGTCTGGGCCGAGAGTGGCTTCTGCAGGGTGATCGTGAGCCTGGGGCGCTGGAACGTCTCGCTCTTCACGATCGCGTTCGCAGGTGTGACCACCTTCGGTTGGCCGTCGCCCGGGAAGGCAGGCCGGGTCGCGACCGGCGAGGCCACCTGGTAGGTGTAGGGGTTGACGAGCACGTCATCGACGTCGTGGATCGAGCCGGCGATCGCGTCGACGGTCACCTCCTCGGCGGGCAGCTCGAACTCCGCCACCTCCTCAGCAGGCGGCTCGAGCTTCGACAGCTTCTGGGCGAGCGGAGCGGAGTGCCCCACCTTCGGGGAGGGCAGTTCGGGCTGCTCCACCTTCGTGACGGGCCCCACTCTCGAGTGCGTGAGCACGAGCTTGCTGCCGATTAGGCGATCGCGGAGCGCGTCCCAGGCCGCTTGATCGTCAAGCTTCTGCTCCCCGAGGCTGCAGACGCCGAGGATGTTGCCGCTGCTGCGGAACGAGAGCGCGTACAGGGTCGTCGGCATGGTCTCCTCACGTGCCTGACGCGACGAGCAGGTAGCTGCACGCCGAGGGCAATTCCACGAAGTCTTGGGTCGGGTGGGCCAGGTCGTACCAGCGCACGATGCACCGTACGCGGCGATCGCCGTCGACGTCGGCGCTGCACTGCTGCACCACCGGGATGGGGGCACTGGCCTTGATCGAGGCCGGCACCTGGAGCAGGGGCGCGAGGACGGCGTGCAGCCGGACCTTGCCGCTGGAGACCTGATCCTCGTCGACGCCGGCGGGTAGCGGCAGCCGCAGACCGTGGAAGATGACGCCGGACTCGGCGAGCACGTTCGCGGCGGGCAGCGGCGACAGCGTGCCGGCGTAGGTGACGTTGCCCTTGTCGTCGATCGTGAACGTCGGCGAGGGAGGCAACGGACCGTCCTGCTTGCCGAAGCGGAGCTCGCAGCCGCCGGTGCTGTTCTCGGTCAGGGTCAGCGCGTACCGCGCGCCGCTCGGTCGCGTGCGCAGGCCGAGCGCGCCGCCCCCCGCCACGACCTCGCTCGCCACGACGCCGACGTAGCGAACGCCGCGCCCTTTGACCGAGGTCTCGACGGTCCGAAACCGGCCCAGCTTCTTGTTCCACGTCACCCAGCCGACGAGGACCTTGTCGCCCGCCGGGGGGGCGCCGAGCTCCTCGTTGACGGTCGCGGGCCGTTGCTCGAGCAGCGGGATCTCCGATCCCGGCGCGCCAAACGAGATCAGCAGACCCTCCTCGATGCGCGAGACCTGGCCGACGGCGCACTTGCCCGGCCGCGTCTGGCCGGTGTGCTCGATGTCGAGCGCCTGGACGAACACCGGGTACACGTCGGTCTCGGTCTGCGCCCCGGTGATCCGGCTCTCGAGCTCGCGCGGGTCGAGCAGACGCGGCTCTATCGCCACGATCGCCCGGCCAAGGCGATCGACGGCCCGGCCGGGCGACAGCTCGACATCGCAGTACGTCTCGCCCTCCATCGTGTGCGGGATCTCCCGCAGCGAGAGGCCCGACGCGACGCCCCACAGGTGCTCGGTGCGCTCGTGGAGCCCGAGCGCGAGGCGGTCGTAGTCGACGTGCGCGTTCAGATCGCTGGCACCGATCACCTGGCCGTCGCTGAACGTCGGACGGAGCACCGGGCTCATCGCGGGCTCTCCTGGCTGCGTCGGCCGCGTCGATCGTAGGCGTCGAGGCGCGTCCTGAGGCTCGCGAGCTCCTCGCGTAGCTGCGCGAGCTCAGCCGCGGAGGCCTGCTCCGGCCGGCTCGCGGCGATCTGTGCGCTCGTCGGCGCGGGTCTGCGCTTGGCCGTCCGCTCGCCCGCCGCCTGTGGCGCGCCGTGCACCGCGAACTCGGGCCGCGCGATCGCACCCCAGTAGCGCAACGTCGTCGGTGCGAGCACGTACGTACGGACGCGGTTGTCGATCCGCGTGACCTTGCCGTCCTTGACGTCGAGGTGTACGAGCAGCACGCTGCGGTCATCGCACGGCGAGCAAACGGGGTTGATCACGGTGGCCTTGTAGTTCTCGAGGAAGCGCCGCAGGAGGCTGATGGCCGTCTCGAGCTTGGTCGAGGCCGCCCTCTGCGCCGGGGGCTCGTCGGAGGTGTCGGCGGGGTACAGGCCCCCCTGCGGCGACAGCCGGTCGAGCAGCTCGCGAACCTCGTCCTGCGTGTGGGACCCGCCGCCGCGTCCGGCGACGAGCTCCTTCACCGCATTCGCCAGCTCTCCGAGTTGCTGGCCGGCCGCGCTCGTCGGCGTCGAGCTCTTCACCTCCGCGTTCGGATCCGAGCCCGAGAGCTGCCGCCTGACGAGCTCCGCCGTCTCGATCCTCTGCTCGATCGCCGCGATCTTCGCCCCGAGATCGTCCAGCTGCAGGTCGGCGCCGCGATCGTGCGCGGTGGGCGTTGGCGGGTCGTCGGCAAGCGCGGGGCGTAACTCGAAGGTGATCCCCTCGAGGATGCGCGTCGGCTCGCAGCGCGCGGCGTCGCAGTCATCAGCGACCGGGTACGCCATGACGGGCTGCTCCGGCCGCTCCGCGTAGAGCGCGTACAGGCCGTAGTGCTTGACGTCCTGGCGCGAGTCGTCGACCCATGGATCGTTGCACTCGAAGCGACCGTGGAGGCGCGCCTGGAGGTCGCGGATCATCGGCGCGAGATCGAGCGTGCGATCGCACGTGAGCACGAGATCGTTCCCGCAGCAGTCGAGCGCGTAGCCCGGCGCCACGACGAGCTGCGCGCCATCACACGGGCCGATCTGGACCTCGAGGCCGCACACCACGCCGTCCCCGAACAGCCAGGCGTTGTGGAAGCGCGACTTCATGGCGAAGTAATCGATCAGCGCGCGGAGATCGTCCTCGGTGAGGAGCTGACCGGCGAAGAATCGCGGTCGGATGAACGCGGCGGTGTCGCAGGGAGAGCAGCTCGCGGGCGAGGCCTCGGGGAGGCGCGCGGGTGTGCCCCCGCACGTGCACCCGGGGCATCCGCACCCGTTGGTATTGGTGGTCTGCATGATCGATCTCCTCACTTCTTCTAGGTCCTCTGGTGGTCGTCGTGGACGAAGAACCAGCTCTCGAAGTTGCCCCCGGACGAGCCGTTGCCCGACACCCAGGGCGTCCGGGCCCGGGGCTCGTGGTGATGGCAGGGCGCCTTCGGCAGCTCGTCCGGGTTCCTGACGGCCCACTTCCCCTCGTATTCCTTGATCACCGGCACGAGGCCGCCGACGTGCTCGCCATCGACGGGGCGGCAGCAGCGATCGAGCACGAACCCGCTCCGCAGCTGGATCAGCACGCGGTCGCCCGGATCGAGCCGATCGTTGCGTTGCGCGCGGACGTGGGCACGCACGGCCCGACACAGCGTCGGGTCCGTCGCGTGCTCCTCGGGGGCGATCGTGATGTCGGCGTTGTAGATGTCACCCCGGCGTCCGTCGCCGCCCTCGATGATCCACGCCTCGATAACCGCGCGCCCGAGCGTGGATGCGTAGACCTCGTCCGAGAACCGGATGACCAGGCCTTCCCGCAGCATGGCGTCCACGTCCGTGGGCGCGTAGCTGCCGCCGTGCGCCCAGCTCACGCCGACGATGCGCGTGGGCACGAACGGCGCGAGCGGCCGCCGGAGGTCCGCCTCGATCTGCAGGCCGTTCTTCTCCCACCTCACCGCGGCGAGCGGGAGGGCGGGATCGCCGCAGGGGCGCTCGCAGGACGTACACGCGAGATCGTGCGCCGGCTGGTCGAGCGAGACCCGGACGTAGTAATCGTCGCGCAGCCGGCTCGGCACGCAGTCGGGGAGCACGCCGCGGCAGCTGTCGTCCACGAACGGCCGCACCAGCTCGAGTGGGCGCTCGGAGAAGCACAGCGAGATGTACGCCAGGCGACTGCCGAGGAGGAGCTCTCTGCGATCAGGCTCGTCCAGCTGGCCGAGGATGTCGATGTGGGCCAGCCACGGCACCACGATCTCGTTGCCGAGGCAGTCGATCGCGATGCCTCGATCGATCTCGAGCCACGCCTCGCGCGGCTGCGCCGCCTCGGATCGCTGCTCGGCGATGTCCAACCGATCTTGCGGCAGCGGCCGCTGCCCGAGCTCGGGCGCGGCTTGCCCGAGATCTTGCGGCCGAGGCCCGAGCGCCACCGCCCGCTGCTCGTGATCGGGCGCGTGCTGCTCGTGATCGGGCGCGTACTGCTCGTGATCGGGATCGTGCGGATCACGCGGCCGCGGACATAGCTTGACCTCGAGCCCGCACACGACGCCGTAGCCGTGGAGATAGCGGTTGTGGAGCCGGTGCTTATCGAGGAAGTAGCGCTGCTCGGCCTGGAGCTCGCGCACACCGAGGAGCTGGCCGTAGAAGTAGTTGACCCGATCGCGCGCTCGGGTGGCGTACCCGGGCTCGCCGTAAGGGGGGGCTGCGTGGCTGTGCTTGGTCATGATCTCCTCACGAAAGGACGGTGTGGATGCCGATCGCGGACGCGGTGCCGACCGCGATCCCTGCGCCGCGGTTCCGGCCGTACGCGAGCACCGTGCGCCGCAGCCGCGTGCTCGTGCCGAGGTAGGGTGGCGGCGGCCTGCCGAGGTAGGTATCGATGCCGACGGAGCTGTCGATCCCGAGCCGCAGGAGCTCGGCCTCGGTGCGGACCGCCGCGACGACGTGCGCCGGCTTCTGGGACTCGATGATGCGGCGCATCCGCGAGATCGCGTCGGCGGTTGGGCGCGTGCCGGACGGCACCTGCACGGTGATCCGCCAGCCGAGCTCGGCGACGTGATCGCGATCCGGATCGCCGTAGCTCCGCAGCGGGGCGTCACCGAGCGAGGACGCGCCGAGCCAGAACCGCGCGCGCGCTCGGCCGAACAGCCGCGCGTCGCCGAGGCGGAAGCCATGGGCGCCGCCGGCCCGCGCGAGCCGGGCGAACGGGTTTGTGCCGTGGGTCTCGAGGATCTTGGGCCGGATCCCGGCCACCAGCTCGATCGCGCGCGAGAGCGCCCACGGCGTGCCGCGCCGACGATACAGCTCGGGCGCCTCGACGAGCAGCGCGCGGCGCATCGGCTCCGGCCACGCCGGATCGAGCACGATGTCGAGGAACTCGCCGAGCCACGTGAGCGCCTCGGGCGGCGCGAACTCCGGATCGAGCAGCGCGGGGAAGCGATCGATCGCGCGATCGAGATCCTCGATCGAAGCGTCGAACAGGGCGACGAAGCGCTCGAGGAAGCCCGCCGCAAACGGATCCTCGCGGTAGATTCCTGGCAGGCGGGTGGCGCTCGTCGAGCGTGGGAAGTCGATCCGCAGGCGCCGGATGCGCGGCGTCGCGTCGCCGTCGCGGTCGCCGCGCAGGCGCAGGTCGAGGAACAGGTAGCGCCCCGGCGGCTGCTCGATCAAGAAGTCGCTCGTCGACGCGCCGGGCGGCATGACCGCCGCGAGATCGACGACCTGCCAGTCGTCTGGTGCAACCTCCTCGGGCGACACGTCTGGTGACTCGACCGTCGCGAGGCGGAGATCGGCCCCGGTCCGGGCCGGCAGCTCGAGGTCGATGCGGACGCGGTGCCACACGCAGCGCGGGATGCCGCTGTCGATCGGCCCGCTCGCGCCGCCGCCTCGGGACGAGACGACACGGCCCTCGCGCTGCTCCGTGGACGGCGGCGGCGCGGGCGGCGGCTCGGCAGGACGGCCGCAGCGATCGATCCAGGCCGTGCGCGGCGGCTCGTCGCGGCGCGGGAGCTCGAGGCAGGCCTTGGCCGTGTCCGCCCAGGCGATCCCGGTGTCGCTCCCGCGCGCCGCCTGCTGCAGCTCCACGGGCTTGCCGGCCCTCCAGGCGTCGCCGACGAGCTGGTACAGCGCGAGCTCGCCGCCGCCGGCGTCGACCGCGGCCCACACCGCGCTGTTCACGGCGATGAGCCGCGCGATCGCGCCCGGGGCGCGCGGCAGCGCGCGCCGATCGAGCGTGACGAGCGCGTAGGCCGCGAGCTCCTCGCCGTCGGCGACGAGGATCGACGCGCCCGCGAACGCGATCGGCCCGCGCGCGCGCGTCGGGATCGCCGCGACGATCCGATCGCCCTCCGGGGTGGCGATCACCAGCTCGCCGCGCCCGCGATCGAGCACCGCGACGCGGCGCCGGGCGGCGGCGATCGCGACCGGATCGATCAACTCGAGGTGGCACCCCGGCCCGGCGATCGGGACCGCGCCGAGGCGCGGCGCGGCGCAGGGCTCGGCCGGCCGCGGCCCATAGCGCAAGAGCTGGCTCGGCGGGCAGACGAGGAACCACTCGCACGGCTCGCCGCGCGCGATCCACGGCGGCGGGATCACGCGCGCGAGCGTGCCCGGGTCTGTGCCGGCTGGGTTCCGCGGCGCGAGCTCGATCACCTCGCCGAGCGTCGCCGCGCCCTCGGAGCGCAGGTCCTGCTCCCACGCGGCGTGGCGATCGAAGATCCGGAACGTGGTGGCGGCGGGACCGCACGTCATGGCGACCTCCGGTGCGACAGCGGGATCAGCTCGTGGTGCGCCGGCCACACGAGATCGTGGAGTGGGATCGGGACGTCCTCGCCCTGCCGCGACGGCCGGCCGTCGACGACCAGCACGAGGCGCGGGATCGCGACGAGCTCGCCGGCGAGCTCGCGCAGGAGGAAGCGGACGAGCGCGTCGTGGTGGATCGTCCCGCCGAACGGCCAGCCCTCGCCGTCGGCGCCCGTCACCGGATCGAGCCAGCGATCGATCGCGCGCGCGGCGCCGACCATCGCGGCGGTCACCGCCGCGCCGCGGGCGAGCTCGAGGCTCGCCTCGACACGCACGGCGTGGAACCTCGGCGCGACGGCGACGATCTCCGCGCCGTACGGGGCGTGGCTGCTCAGGTGCTCCGCGACGCCGAGCAGCGTGGCCTCCGTCGGGATCGGCGGCCCGCCGTCCATGCGCGCCCCACCGATGACGAACACCCCGACGACCCCGGGCACGGGGCGGCCCGGAAACCGCGGGTGCAGGCCGCCGACCGCGTGCGCGCGGCGGATGTCGGCGCCCGGCGCGCGGAGCGCGAGCGCCTCGTAGTCCGCGGCCGCGACCGCCCTGCCGCGCGCGCGGATCTCGCGCGGCCCGCGCTGCAGCGCCTTGGCGAGCGGCTCGACGTCGACGCCGCCCACCGCCGGCCCGATGTTGGTGACCGCGGTGAGGAACGGCGCCGAGCCGACGAGCGTTGTGATCGCGCCCGCCGCGATGGTGACGGACTCGGCGGCCGCGCGGTACGTCGCGCGCACGTGGCGGAACCCCGCGGGGAGCGGCTTGCCGCGGCCGGTGCGCTCGTCGCCGAACGTCAGCGTGCCGGTCGCGGGGTCGAACTGGAACTCGCGATCGTCGGGGCCGGCTTGCGAGAGGTCGTCGACGGCGCGCCACGCGACCGCCTGCAGCCCACCTTCGTCGATGCGGACTTCGATCGTTCCCTCGAGCACCGGGCGGTGGCTGGTCCGCAGCACGCGGCGTACGGCGGGATCGGGCGAGGTCGGCGTCTCGAGGACCTCGTCGCGGACCGTGTGCCCTGACCACGCGGGCACCATGTTGATCTCGAGGAACGCGATCGTCGGCGGCTCGGGCCACTCGCCGTCCAGGAGTCGGCAGCGGATCCAGTACGCTGCCGAGCTTCGCTCGGCGCCCTCGGGCGCCCCCGGCCTCCATGCGCCCGGGACGCGCAGCTCGATCACGCCGCTCTGCGTGAAGCTCCGGGTCTCGTCGAGGAGCACCTCGGCCTCCATGAGGTCGCGCCCGTCGTAGATCTCCCAGACCAGCCGCGGCGGCTCGGCGCCCGGCTGCGTGAATAGCCCGCCCGCCGACACCGCCGGCGGCGCGCCGCGCGCTGGGAGGATGACACCGATCGCGAGCCGTGGCGCCGGCACGACGCGGGCCTCGAGGCCGAGCCACAGCGCGGCCCCGGACTTCGGGGCGAGCCCGAACGGATGCACCACGCCCGCGAGATCGGGCGCCGGCCGCGCCAGCGGCGTGATGCCGCCGCCGAGGTCCCGTCCGATCGCGACGAGCTTGGCCGGGACCGCGTAGAGATCGCGCGCGGTCTCGAACGGCATCATCTCGCCCTTCACGCCGCGCCCCAGCACCGCGAGCCCGCGGCCGAGGGAGACGCCGCCGGGCGCCGATGGCGAGAGCTCAAACTTCAGCATCGCGCGCAGCGGGCGCGGCGCCCGCTGCGCCACCCCGGCCGCGCGCAGGTGCTCGACGCGCGCCTTGGTCGGCAGATCGTCGATCGCGGCCGCGACCACCGCGTGCTGCTCGGCGTACACGGCGATCAGGGCCCGGCCCGGATCGTCCAGCCGGGCGCTCGACCACTCCGGAGTGAAGCCGGCGCGGCGCTGCTCGAGCTCGGCCGCGATCGCGGCGGTGTCGGTCTCGACGAGGTGAGGCCACCGCGTCGCCGCGGCGTCGCCCTCGCGCTCGCGCACCTCGCGCGCCGCGTCCTCCGCGCGCCGCGGATCGACGACCTCCCTACCAAACCACAGCCCCTTCATCGCAGCCCCACTTCCGCCGCCGGCGCGGTCTCGATGCGGATCTCGATCTCGCCGGCCGCGACCAGCTCGTAGGGCCGGAGCTCGATGTCCCGGTGCGCCGCGAGGCACTCGCCAGCGACCGCCACCTCGAGCTTCGTGACCGTGCCGAGATCGCCGATCTCGCGCTGCGCCACGCCGAGCAGCGCCGACGATCGGACCGGCGCGCCGAACGGCCAGCCGGTGCCATCCTCGCCGCCGTGCCGCGGATCGAGGAACAGCCGCAGGGCGCTCGCCAGCCGGCGGCGCAGGCCGTCGCGATCGCGAGTCGCGCTCGCCACCGTAGCGCGCACGCGCACGGTCCGGTACACCGCGCTCTCGACGCGGATTGACTCGCCGACGAGCCGCGCGCACGCGAGCGCCGCCCGCACCTCGTCGATCAGGCCCGGGTCCGCGGCGGGCGCGGGGACCGCCGTGCCGTCGCGCACCGCGTCGCGCGTGCGGCTCGAGATGCCCGGGACGACGAACACGGTCGTCACGCCCGGCACGACGCCGCACTCGCCGCGCACGAACCCGACCTCCGCGTGGGCGCGGTCCACCGCGACTCCCGGCGTCGTGCACGCGATCGTCTCGTGATCGAGCGGCGTCGCCGCACGGGTCGGCCGCTTCAGGTCGGCGGCCGCCCGCCCGCGCGCCTCGTCGAGCGTCTCCGGGGCCCGGCCGCCGACCGCCGCCACGAAGCTGCGCACCCGGAGGTCCGCGCCCTCGAACCCCCGGAGGCCCGTGCTGTCATGCACCTCCCACTCGCACGGCGGGATGTTGCCGGCGGTCCCGCCGCCCAGGGCGTAGATCACCCTGATCTGCGGCTCCTTGTCCGCGAGCCGCGGCAGGCGCCCGGTCAAGCCATCGCCGAACACGATGCTCGAGCGCTCGCGATCCACGACCGCCACCCGCTCACCGGGGCCAGCGAGCGCGAGATCCGGCACGACGTGCCACCGGCGGCGGCCGCCGATCTCCTCGAGGAGGATCATCGTGCGCTCCGGCAGCGGCAGCGGGCCCGGCGGCCGCAGCACCGGGCGCTCCGGCGACAGCTCGATCGTGCGCCCCGGCAGCGGCAGCCATCGCGGTGCCAGCCTGGCGTCGTGCCACTCGAGGTGCTGCGCGATCGCGCTGTTCGGCTCGATGCGCCGCACCACCGGCGGCGACGAGAAGGTCGCCCGGTCGGTCACGACCCGCAGCCAGCGGACTTTGTCGGCGACCACGCCCCAGTCGCCCGGCACCGCGAACCGGACCAGCCCGGAGCACCGCAGCCCGAGCGTGCCGTCGTTGAGCCCCGGCAGCGGCCGCCACGCGCCGCCCGTGCTCCGGTACTCCCAGCGCAAGACCGCGGGCGGGCGCGCCGCGGCCGCCTCGGGATCCCACTCGGGGCGCACCTCCGTGTCGAGCTCGAACAGGATCGACACGCGCCCGTCGCGCGGCGGCGGCGCCGCGAGCGCGATCCCGATCCGCGCTTCGCCCGGGCGTCCGTCAGCGCGCAGCAGCGGGATCGCCCGGCCGGCGCGGAGGTCCTCGGCGCCGTACCCGGCCACGGCGTCGAGCGCGAGCATCGGCCGCCCCAGCTGTCCCGGTGCCGGTGCGGGGTGGCGCTCGAGCGCGAGCACGGTGATCCCGTGCAGCAGCGTGAACACCAGGTCGGTCTCCGGAACACGCAGCGTGGTGCGCCGCGGCACGGTCCCGTGCGTGGTCGACTCGAACGTGACGGCCACGCCCGCCGGGCGCGCGCTCCGGATCTGCTCGCCGAACAGCCGCATCACCGCCCGCACGAGCGGGGCGGTCACCTGATCCGCCCGGTACGACCGCTGATCGAGGAGCCACGCGAACAGCTCGATCAGCGTGATCCCCGGATCCACCGGCGCGTGCAGCGTCCAGTTCCCGCGCGACGCGGTGGGGATCCGGCGCAGCGCCACGTCGACGAGGCGCGCGTAGTCGGTGCGATCGACCTTGTAGTCGAGGGTCACGGCACGCTCCCGGGCAGGAGGTAGAACGGGAATACCAGGCTGTCGCGCGTGTTCGTGCGGCGTACGCGGTAGGACAGCGAGACCGTCACGTGCGTCGCGTCGTCCGCGTCCGCCTCGGCGCGCACATCGAGAACGTCGACGCGCGGCTCCCAGCGCGCGATCGCGGCGCGGACCTCGCGCTCGATCTCGCGCAGGTTCTGCTCGCTGCCCGGGCGGAACACCAGCTCGCCGAGCCGCGAGCCGAAATCGCGCCGCATGACGCGCTCGCCGATGCGCGTCATCAGGAGCACCTGCAGCGAGTGCTCGACGTTCTCGTCCTCCACACTCCACGCCAGCGCGCCCGTCGAGTCGGGGACGATCGGGAACTTCCAGCCCTTGCCGATGAACTCTTTCCCCATCCGGTTACCCCAGGTTGATCTGGATGGCGCTGACGTTGACCTGCTGCTGGCCGTTGATCCGGATCGTCGTGCCCTGCAGCGTGATCTGGCCCGACGCCTCGATCGTGAGCTTGCCCATGCCGCCCGACGCCGCGAGCTCGATCTTCGAGCCCTGATCGTCGAGCACGAGCTGGTGCCCGCCGGTCGACTTGAGCGTGATCTTCGAGCCCTGGTCGTCGAGCACGAGCTGGTGCCCGCCGGTCGACTTGACCGTGATCTTCCGGTTCTGGTCGTCGAGCATGACGTCGTGGCCCCCGTTGGTCTTGACCTCGACCGCGCGCGTCTGCGCGCTGTCGTCGAGTCGCACGACGTGGCCGGCCTGGGTCCGGATCATCTTGACGTCGAGGTTGGTCCCGTCGTGGTGCGTCGGCGGCTTGTCCTGGCCGTTGTAGAGCCCGCCGATCACGACCGGCTCGTTCATGTCGCCGTGGATGAACGCGACCAGCACCTCGCACCGGACCTCGGGCACGAACACCGCGCCGAACCCGTTGCCCGCGTACGGCTGGACCACGCGGCACCACTCGCTGACGGTGGCGTCGTCGAGCCACGGGAACCGCACCTTGACGCGGCCCTCGTGCTCGGGATCGTTGTTGTCCTCGACGAGCCCGGCACACACGCCGTAGAGGCGGCGGTCGAGGCTCTGCGCGCGATAAGCGTGCGTCATGCGCCCTCCCTCATGCGTTCGACTTCGAACGTCGTCATGTAGCCGGACGCGCCGAAGACGTGATCCGTCTTCGTCACGTCGTACTTGCCGTTGTAGCGAGGCCCGAGGCCGCCGAGCTCGATCTGGGCGAGCGGCCGGATCGCCGGATCGCCCATCGCCTCGCCGTTGCCTGTGAGGAACTGGTTCGCGGTCTCGGACAGGAGCTCGATCGCCAGCTGCTTGGCCTCCTCCTGGCTCTGCACGACGCGGTCCACGATGCGCTCGTCCTTCGCGCCGGCCTTCCTCTCGAGGAGCTCCGCGCCCGCCGCGCCCTTGCCGGTCCGCGGGAGGTCCTTGAGCTCCGCCGTGTACTCGATCTTCTCCTTCGTCCGCGCGTTCCAGCCGCGCACGGTCACCTTGCTGACCTGGCCGCCGACCGACAGCCGCGGGGTGAACGACACCAGCGACTGGCCCCACGCGAGGCGCACGGGCGCTTTGCCCTCGCGCCGCCACTCGCGCGGCTTGCCGAAGTACAGCTTGGCCTCCCCGTGCTCGATCACGATCGCGGCCTCGAAGTTGTTGCGCTTGGCGAGGTAGAGCAGGAACTGCAGATCGTCCATGTCGCGCTGCATGACCCCCTTGTGCACCGGACCTGTCCGGGACGACGAGCCGCTGAGCGTCAGGCCATGGCGCTGCGCGATCTCGCTGGCGATCTGCCAGTCGGGCCCATCGAAGGACTTCTTGATTTCGGCGCCGGGCTTGGCGCGCCGCAGTCGGCCGAGCATGTCGGTGCCGGTGACGTTGATCGTGGGCAGCCCCGAGCTCGGGAAGCTCGGCTGCAGCGCGGTGATCTCGCCGACGAACATCGTCGCCATCCCGCCGGGCCCCGCGTACCCCATCTGGATCTCGACCGGCTCGAACACGTCGAGGACGCTGGCGTCCGAGTACCGGAACTGCTGGCTCTCCAGGTCGAGCTCGTTGGCGACCAGCATCGAGAACCCGCTGAGCTCGTCCTTCTGCAGCGTCACGCGCAGCTCGAGCACGTCGGAGAGCTGCTCGAAGCTCTTGCCGGCGACCTGGACCGAGATCTGCGGCGCATACCGCGAGATGTCGATGTACGCGTCCGTCATGTGGCCTCCCCCCGGACGAGCCGCGGGATCGTCAGCACACGGCCCGGCTCGAGCGTGCGCGGATCCACGATGCCGTTCGCGCGCGCGATCTCCCGCCATTGCACCGGATCGCCGTAGGCCTGCTCGGCGATCCCGCTCAGCGTCTCGCCGCGCTGCACCACGTGCACATTCTCGACGTCAGACGACTCCTTCTTCGTCAGCGGCGACGGCTCGGCGTTCTTCTCTCGGTACTGTTTGAGCGCGATCCCGAGCTTCGCCCGGACGGGCCGTCCCGCGTCGGAGAACAGCGTGTAGGTGACGTTGAGGCTCTCGAAGACGCCGATGAAGCTGAAGTCCTCCCAGATGAACCTGACGATCGGCGGCGCGTGGATCTTCTTGTCGATGTCGAGCAGCTTGCGGATCTCGTTCACGTACTTCTTCCGCACGTCCTCCATGCTGTCGGACGTGTCGACGATCGCGTCGAACGTGAGCTTCTCGCCGACGCCGCGGACGAACTGAAGCGGCGGCACGTCGAGGCCGGGGATCGCGATCTCCGCGAACGTGTTCTGCTTGGCGAGCTGGAGCTCCGTCGGGTTGAAGCACAGCGGGATCTTCGTCCCGGCCGACCCGCTCGGCGCGAGGATCTCGAGGTGCGCGTTCTTCGTGAACGAGCGCTCGACCGTACCGATGACGTTGCCGCTCGGCTCCGCCATCACTGCCCCCCGTAGCGGCGATCACCGACGACGCGGTCGCGCTCGAACGCGCGATCGCGGGCGTCGCGCTCGTTCTGGATGCGCGTCCACCGGTTGATGTAGCGCTCGAACAACCGCGCGAACTCCTGCTCGCCCTCGCCGACCACGTCGAAGTGCACCTCGAGCAGCTCGATGCGGACCTCCGCCATCACCGCCTCCTCGTGCCAGCGAGCCGGCGCGTGACCTCGAGGCCCTCGTGCGCGATCTCGAGTCCATCGATCGCGACCGCGCTCTGCGCGGCGTTGAGCTCGGGCCCGATCCACTTCGTGGCGAGCGCGCGCCGGAACGTGTAGATGAGCGTCGGGTTGCCCTCCTCGTTGCACACCGTCACGCAGCCGTCGCGCCGCGCCCCGAGGCTGCCGTGGAGGCCGGCGCTGTACCACTGCCACAGCGCGAGATCGCGGATCACGCCGCGCCGCAGCGTGATCCGGCCCCACGTGTGGCGCACGGGGAGCTGGTGGACGAAGTCGTTGACCCCGCCCTCGGCGTACGACATCACCTCGAGCTCGCCGCCGAGCCCCTTGACCTCGGAGAACGCGCCCTGCGCCATCACCGGGATCAGCGAGCTCTGCGCGGCCGGCAGGTGCGCGTCGGCCGGATCGAGGCTGACGTAGAAGTTGAACGCCGGCAGCGGATCTTCGAGCTGCGCTGGCCCGCTCATGACAGGACCTCCAGCGATCCGTCGCGGCTCAGCGCGACGCGGATCAGGATGAACTCCATCGGGATCGCGGGCGCGACCGCGATCTTGCACACGCAGCGCCCGCGCTCGATCTCCTCCGGCGGGTTCGTGCTGTCGTCGCACGTCACCTGGAACGCCTCCTCGGGGCGGGCGCCCGCGAGCGCGCCGACCCGCCACGCCTCGAGCAGGAGGGCGGTGATCGCGCGCACGAACGCGAACCACAGTGCCGGCCCGTTGGTCTCGAACACGAGCGGCTCGGCCAGCCGGCGGATCGCGCGCACCAGCCGGTGGATGAGCCGGCGGTGCGCGATGAACCGGTACATGGGGGCACGATCGAGCGTGCGGCCGCCCCACACCGAGAAGCCGAGCGCGGGCACGCAGCGCACGAGGTCGATCCCCGCCTCGTTGAGCAGCGCGTGCTCGCGGTCGTCGAACTCCTCGCGCAGATCGATCACGCCGAAGAGCGGGGCGTTCGCCGGCGTCGCGTGCGCGCCGCGCTCGCGGTCGAGCCGGCTGATCACGCCTGCGACATGGCCCGACGGCGCGATGTCGCGGTACGGCCGCGCCGCGCCGCCGTGTGGATCCTGCACGCGCACCCACGGGTGATAGAGCGCGGCCGCGCGCCACCAATGCACCTGGCCGGTGCGGTCGGCGTCGCCGCGCTCGAGGTCCTCCTCGACCCAGCGCATGATGTCGTCCGCGTGCCAGCGCAGCCACGGCGCCCTGCTCGCGAGCTGAACGCGGCGCGCGAGGCGCGCCTTCACGTCCGGCGGCGCCCCCTCCGGCGGGTCGAGCGGGAGATCGATCAGCACGAGCCGGTCGCGCAGCGCCTCGGCGTGCTCGGCGGCGGCACGGAAGATCTGGCGCGCGCCCGTGCGGAGGTCGTGCACGTCGGGGAACGCGAGCAGCGCGACCTCCGGAATGTCGTCGAGGACCTCGATCGCGGCGAGGTAGTCCTCGGCGCTCGGCGGCTCCTCGGCTCCGCCGGTCAGCGTCACCGTCACCGTCCGGGTCCCCTGCGCGATCGCGCCCGCCGGGGCGAGCTCGGTCGGCACCTCGGCCAGCCCGATCAGGCGCGACACCGGAGCGCGCCGATCGAGCGGCTGGAAGCGCGGAATCAGCTCCCGCGCCGGCACCGCGCGAAACTCCTCCCCCTCCTCGCCGGCGCGGATCAGGACGTCGACCAGCTTCACCCCCGAGCTCGTGCGGCCGCGGTACGAGAACGTCACGCGCGCGCCCTCGCTCCACGCGCCCGGGCTCCCCGCGTCGATCCGCACGGCGCCCGCCAGGATGCCGTCGAGATCCAGGGTGTCCCAGATCGCGGACGACACCGTGGCGCGCGGCCCGGCTGTCCGGACGATCCACGCCACCTCGCCGCCGTTCTCGAAGTAACCGCGCACCGCGTACGGCAGGTCGAGCTCCTTGTCGAGCCCGCCGAACTCGCGGAGGTAGCCCCGCCAGCCTTCGACTCGCACCGGCGCTCCGATCGGGCCGCGCCGCGTCCGGCCGATGAAGCCAGCCACGTCGCTGCGCAGCGGAGAGATCGCCGGCTGCGACCGCACGGCCTCGAACGCGAGGCCGGGCGCTCTGGCGGGGCGCACGTTCACGGCGATTGACCGTCGATCTCCAGCCGCTCGATCTGCATCTCGAGGGTCTCGAGCGCGATCTCGCTGTTCTTCGCGTTGAGGCTCGGGCCGGTGTACTTCGAGGGCCAGCACCGGGTCAGGTTCCAGCGCATCACCTCTTCGCCGGCCTCGTTGCGCAGGATCACGCGGCCGGTGCTGGCGCGCAGCTCCTGATTGCCCGTCGCTGCCTTGCGGATCCAGTTCCAGAACCGGAGGTCGCCGATCACGCCCCGCTTGAACGTGATCGCCTTGTACTTGGAGAGGCCGGGCAGCTTGCGCAGCCGCATCTCCTCGTTGCCGTTGCGGTAGTCGATCGCGGCGACCTCCGCCTCCAGGTTCGCGACCTCCATGAACGCGCCCTGGTAGGCCTTACCGTCGTCGCTGATACCATCGATCTCGACGATGAAATTGAATCCACCGTACGGATCTTCTCTCAGTATGGGAGGCATTGCTGATCTCGCTGGTTCGGGTTGAATTCGTTACGGCTGCTTCTGATCGATCAGCTTCTGCTGGACGCGGAAGATGACGAACTCGGCCGGCTTCACCGGGGCGATCCCGATGACGACGATCAGGCGGCCGTTGTCGATGTCGTCCTGGGTCATCGTCGTGCGATCGCAGCGGACGAAGAACGCCTCCTCGGCCTTGGTGCCGAACAGGGCGCCGGACCGCCACACGCTATCGAGGAAGTTCGAGATCGTCTGGCGCACGCGCGCCCACGTCCCCTCGTCGTTCGGCTCGAACACCACCCACTGCGTGCCGACGTCGATCGAGCGCTCGACGTAGATGAAGATCCGCCGGACGTTGATGTACCTCCACGCCCCGTCCGAGGACAGCGTGCGCGCGCCCCACACGCGCGTGCCGCGATCCGGGAAGAACCGCAGCGCGTTGATGCCCTTCGGGTTGAGCATGTCCTGCTCGCGCTTGGAGATCTCGTCCTCGAGGCCGTGGAACTCGTTCGCGGTGTCGAGGCCGCGGATCACCTCGTTCGCCGGGGCCTTGTGCACGCCGCGCTCGTTGTCGACGCGGGCGTAGATGCCGGCCATGTGCCCCGACGGGCCGAGGCCGACGGTGCGGGGCGAGAACGGATCGCGGACCTCGATCCGCGGGAAGTACAGCGCCGCGTACTTGCTGTCGAATCCCTCGCGGAAGGCGCGGATGTCGCCGATCGGGTCGATCGAGCTCGGGTTCACCGGCATCGGATCGAGGATCGCGAACCGGTACTTGAGCAGCTCGCAGTGCTGGATCAGCGCGTTCTGCACCAGCGACGACCAGATGCTCGGCACCATGCAGATCGAGATGTCGTCGATGTCCTCGAGCGCCTGGATGCCGGTGCGCTTGCCGGGCCCGCCATCCCGGCCGACGAACGCGTCGACCTCGAGGCTCCCGAAGTTGTCGTCGCCGCCTGCGAGCGGCGCCCACAGCTGCGCCTGGGGCTCAGCGTTGTTCGGATTGTCCACCGCGAGCGGGAAGCTCGCGAGCGACGTGAGGCCCGTGTCGGCCACGTCGCCGGCGACCTTGATGTAGTCGATCAGCCCCGACGCCGCGCTCAGCCGGTTCTCGATGTGCAGCGGGTCGTGCCTGTCGCCGCCGAGCCGCACGTTGCGGATCACCTCGCTGCGCGAGGACGAGTCAGGAGGTGAGTAGCGAACATCGAACACCGCCTCGATCAGGTGGAGCCGATCGCCCTCCCACAGATCGAACCCCAGATCCGCGGCGCCGTAGTTGTTGAGGGCGAGCTTGATCTTGTTGCCGTTGACGTCGTCCGAGATGGTCCCGTAGTACTTCCTGCCCGTGACCCAGCTCTCGATCTCGACGAGCGCGCCCTTGTACAGCGCCGCGGCGCCCCACACGTGGAGCTCCGGTGCCACGCCCACTGTCCTCGCCGCGTAGCGGGTGCGGAGCACGGTCGCCCCTCTCGTCCACGAGCGGCCACGCTTGACCGTGATCTTGTTGGTATCCACGGCCGTGATCCGGTACGGCCGCCCGTCGACGATGACGATGTCGTCCTTCTTCGGCAGCGCCTGTGGATCGTTGAGCGTCTTCGCGTCCGCGACCTCGAACGTGTCCCCCGTGCTGTCGCCCTGGATCGTGGTCCCCGCCGCCTTCGAGTCCTTGAGCTTGACGGTCGCGCCCTTGGCCCATCGCAGCGCCTCCGGTCTTGGCTCCGGCCTCACCACCGGCTGGACCGTGATCTTGTTGGTATCCACGGCCGTGATCCGGAACTTCTCGTTCTCGACGGTCACGACGTCGCCGGCCGCAGGGCCGTCCGGAGCCTTGAGCTTCTTCGCGTCGTCGACCTCGAACGTGTCCGTCTCCGCCGCGCCCGAGTCCTTGATCTTGGCTCCTGGTCCAGGCGCGCCGTCCACGGTGGCCGGTCCGGCCTTCCACTTTCGCGCGAACGGCCCCGGAGCCTCCAGCGGCACCAGCTCGACGGTGATCTTGTTCCCGTCCACGGCCGCGATCCTGTACGTCGCGCCGCCGACGGCGATGCGATCGCCCCGGGTCAGGTTCCTGGGGTCGGCGACGACGAACGTGTCGTCCACCTCGACGTCCCGGTCGATCCGCGTCTGCGTCGGCTCGTTCGGCTGATCGCCCGCTGGCGCGGCGAGCAGCTGATACGCGCCCGCGTCCATCGGCGAGCCGCGCACCGAGAGGTACTGGCCCCACGTCCCGACCGACTTCGCCTTCACCTTCAGCGACGCGTCCTTCACCGTCGAGATCTGGACGTGGTCGCTGCCCGCCTTGAGGCGGGGTCCGACCGGAGTGGCCAGGGTGATCATGCGCGCGGCCGGATCCACGCCGATGACCCGGTTTGCGGGGAGCAGCGTCCCGCTGGCGCGGATGCGCACGTCCACTCCCTTGTGGATGCCGATCAGGCTATCGACCTGGATCGTTCGGGCCTGCTCGACGGTGTCGGCGGCGACCGCGGCCATCAGCCCGCGGCCGAGGGACACCTCGGCCGCGCTCGCGGCGCTCGCGACGACGCGCCGGACGTAGATCCGCTGTCCGCCGTTGTCGAAGAATCCCTTGATCGCGAGCGGGAAGGTCCAGAACTCCCCCCTCTGCGGGTCGCCGCTCCAGCGGGCCATCGTCGCCTCGTCGAGGACGACGCTGCCGCCGAACTTGTTCATGTACTCGGCGAAGCTCGTGATCAGGACCGGCTTGCCCGTATCCGGGCCGAGCGCGGTGACGCCGACGGCGCCGGCGGTGCTCGTCGAGACGCCTTCGATCGGCTTGGGACCGGCGTCGACCTCTTCGACATAGACTCCTGGGCTCAGATACTCGGGCATGTTTGGTCTCCCTCTGGGATCAATCGATCTTCATGACCTTCAACTTGGACAGATCGTCCGGGAGTAGCACTTTCACCTTCTGGGACCTGTCCGGGTTCGGCGGCGGAGGCCGCCGCACTTCGATCTCGATAGTCGTGTTCCGCGGCGTCCGCCGGATCGGCAAGCTGAACTCGCCGTCCTCGTCGCTCAGCACCCGGCACACGACCTGCGACTGTCCGGGCGCCGCCAGCGGCTCGAGCCAGCTGATCTGCGCGTTGTGGATGCTCGCGCCGGCTTGGTCCTCGAGCTTGCCACGCAGCACCGGCACGCTCGGCGCGAACGGATAGCTCGCGTTGGGCAGGAGCTTGATCTCCACGGGCGGGGGCGTCTTGGCAGGCGGCGTGGCGTCGTCGTACGGATAGACCTCCACCACCTTGCCCTCGACCTTCTCCTCGTAGAGGTACGTGGGCATGTAGTAGTCGGCCGCGACACGCACGCGGTACCGCCGGGCCGGCAGGCCACGGGCGTCGCGGACGTGCTCGAGGTGCGGGAACCAGAGCACGCCACCGGCGGTGGTCGTCCGCGGCTGGATCTCGAGTGGTACCTCGCGCCACGTCCCCGCGTCGTCGGCATCGAGGAAGACCCGCCGCGGCCCGAACGCGGGGCCGCTCGTGTACTCGTCGGTCAGCTCCACCCCGAGCCCGGCGTGCAGGCCCGTATACTCGAGCTCGCGGAAGCGCCTCATGTCGGCGCCTCCTCGAGCACGCCGTGCCGGTTGTTCCGGCTGCGCACCTGCGCCGTCCTGCGCCACCGCTCCGAGTCGATCTTGACGACTCGTACCTCGTAGATGACCGACAGCCGATACGGCTTCTCGTAGGCCCGCCACACATGCGTGCGGTCCTCGATCGTCTGCTGGATCATCGTCGCCGTGATCGCCTCGTCCCCGGCGAGCAGCGAGGTGCCCTCGAGCAGCGGTCCCGAGATGATCGCCTCGTCGTACAGCGTCTGGATCGCGCGGCCCAGCAGCTGCTGGTCATCGAGGATGTTCCCCGTCCACGCTGTGATCAGGTACCGGAGCAACAGCGACGCGGGCGGCCGCCGCAGCTCGACCTTGTCGCCGACATTGACGCGGATATCCGGCCGATTCCGCGTGCTCGGATCCTCGGCCACTTCATACAGCGTCAGCGTGAGCGTCATGCCGAGCGCCGGCTGCGCCACGAGGTCGTGCACCTGGCAGGTCGCCCCGACGTTCACGAGCCCGGCATCGAGGACCCTCTTCAGGATCTCGGACACCTCGCGGATCGCGTTGAACGTCCCCATCGACGGAGACCACCTTCAGCAAGCCGCGTGCCCTCATCCGTATTAGCGATCTCGCCGAGTTATCCGTTTCCGGGGGTGGACGAATTTGTCCACGTGGACGGGAGTTCTTGTGGTCGTGTTCGCACGACAACCCTTCTTTGTGAAGAGGATGCGGTCAACGCAGCCCGCCAAGGTGCGGCGATACCGGCACCCGGAATGCTGAGCTGCCGGTGTGGCAGAGCTCCTGGTCCAGGCCCTCACCCTGTAGAGGGCTTGGCACCGTCGCCCATGGGCGGCTTGCCCCTCGCACGCGCCAGGCCAAGAACTTCGTACGGTATCCCGCCCGCAGATCGAATCGTGTCTGTGGATCGGGATCCGGGAGTTGTTGCTCACTAAACTCACGAGCGCTGTCTCAATCGTTGACACTCACCGCCCGCCGGCTCACCGCGACAGATGTACCCGTCCGGGGAAAGACGCATGGCGGGCCACACGTGGGTAACGGATGATCGGCGGTCCAATGTTCGGACGTGAGTTCTGGGTCGCCATCGTCGATGAGTTCGAGCGCAGCGAGCTGACGCAGG
>Ga0247790_10000246_pt1 | contig 25294 bp, 17 predicted proteins | sample UWRJS171409R4_FD_179913 | JGI IMG/M metagenome (GOLD analysis project Ga0247790, IMG submission 179913) | Soil microbial communities from Arlington Agricultural Research Station in Wisconsin, United States - UWRJ-S171-409R-4 | ecosystem: Environmental > Terrestrial > Soil > Agricultural land... | reverse complement strand
CGGCCGCCGGGGGCCCGGCAGTCATGGGCCCGGCAGTCATGGGCCCGACCGCCGTGGGCCCGGCAGTCATGGTCCCGGCCGCCGTGGGCCCGGCAGTCATGGTCCCGGCCGCCGTGGTATCGACTGCCGCGGGATCGGTTGTGGAGGAGCCAGCGTCGGGTGATCTGGCGGCCTGGGCGGGCGAGGGCGGCGCGGCTGACCGCGAGGCTCGTGAGGCACCCGGGCTGGGAGGCACGGGGGCGTCGTCATCCGTGATGTTGCGCCGATCTCGCGGCTTGCGAAATTCGAACGTCACGTGGTCGGGGGCGGTGCCGCGAATCACGAGCTTTCCGAAATGGACGGCTTGGTGGTGGAGGTCGCAAATCGTGAGGAGGTTCGTAAGACTGTGGCTGCCGCCATGGCTCTGATAGGAGATGTGGTGCAGATCGAGCCCAATGTTGCGGCGGCATCCAGGCACGGTGCAGCAGTGCCCATCTCTTGCGAGCACCTGCTCGCGCTTGCGCGGCGTGACCGTCGTGGTCATCTTCGCCGGCGTGGCCGTGTCGAGCGAGCCGAGGTGGACGGCATCACATGCGGCGCATTCGATCACGGCCGGATCGACCTCGATGTCTCTGCCGCCGCTGTACTGCCACGCACGCTTGCAGTCGGCGCATTGCTTGATAGCGATCTTATAGGCAGGCGCGCTCGCGCCCTTGCCAGTCCCCGCTTCGCCGCCATACGCCCTCCGGTACACCGACCGGATCAGCTCGTCATCCGAGAGCCGCTGGCCGTGCTCTTCGGCGGCAAGCGCGTGCAGCTTGCGCCACAGGTCGAACGTCTCGGGCGAGACCTCGAGCGTGATCCTCCTGCGGTGGAGGTGCGGCTCGGTCTCGTCGGTGGGGAGGTCGCCGGGCTTGTGGCCGGAGACCATTGCCTCGATCTCGCGCAGGCTCTTGCCGCGCGCCGCCTCGAGCCAGGCCTCCTCGGTGCCGGGAACAGCAACCCGGGAGAGCTCGCGAACAGCTGAATGTGCGAGCTCGCCACGCTCAAGCGCGTCTGCGATCAAAGGTAGCTCGGCGATCATACGTGCGACGCGGAGGCGCTCGGTCGCCGTATGTGGTGCGTACCCCATCGCCCGCTCCATGTACTCGAGCATGTGGCCGAACCCGAATGCCTGCCACAGCTTCAGCTCCTCGGCATAGCGCAGCAGGTTCGCCTCCTCGGCATCGAGCGCGGCTCGTCGGGCCGCGATGCTGCGGAGCTTTCGGTCCACTCTCGCCCACTCCGCCTCGTTCCTGCGCTCCCACGCGCCAGCTGCAGCTGCATGGTCAGCCCACGCGCTCGTGCCTCGCCGTTCGGGAGCTCGCGCGTTTGGGAAGCCGTGGCCCTTGGCTTCATTGGGAGTTTGAGGCTGCTGACTCAGCATGTTGTCGCCATCTTTATGTCTCAGGAGCGGAGCAATCCGTGGCATGGTGTCCGCTCACACGCAGTGACTGACGATCCCCCTTCTCAGTTGAGAAGGGGGATTGAGTGTGCACGGTGTCGAGCTCCTGCGTCGATTCCATCGATTGTCGTGTTGGTATAGAGGTTAAATTACTGCTGTCAAGGAGCGAAGATCGAGGAAAACCACAATTGTCGGGACGATCTTCCCCGTTTGTCCGGAGTGTCCGAATCTCGGACATGACCGTCCACGCCCGCGCCGCCCACTCCGCCGTCGCCGCCCGCGCCGGCCCACTCCGGCCGCTGCCGCCCACGCCGCCCACGCCGCCCACTCCGCCCACGCCGCCGTCGCCGCCCACGCCGCCGCTGCCGCCCACTCCGCCCACTCGGCGCCCACTGCGCCCGGGCGCCCGGGCGCCTACCGCGCGTACCCCAGCGTCAGCATCACCGTCAGCGGCGCGCCCGGCGTCACGAGCAAATCCCGCGTCGGCTCGACGCGCCGGGACGCCCGCACGTCCCCCGCGAGCTGCGACTCATACCACCGCGCATCGAGCAAATTCTCGATCGTCGCCCCCAGCTCGAACGCCCTCCAGCGCTGGCTCGCGATCACGTCGATCAGCGTATGTCCTCGCGCCGTGAGCGCCGGATCGCTCGTCGCGCGCGCGCCCAGCGCCCGCAGCCGCGCCGAAGCAAATCCTCCCGCCCAGTGCACCGCGGCACCGGCGGTGCCGGCGATCCGCGGCGCCAGCGGGAGCGGCTCCCCTGCGCTCGTCGATCCGCGCGCGACGCCGAGCGCCGCATCGAGCGTCAGCCACGCCGCGGGCGCAGCGCCTAGCCGCGCCTCGACGCCGTACCGGCGCGACGCGGGCACGCGATACGCCGCGCCCACGTCGGCGGCCCAGGCCAGCTCACTCTCGATCTGCGACCCCCACAGCGCGATCGCGCCCTCCATCCCTGCGCCGGGCCGAACCCGTACCCCGAGCTCGCCACCATACGTGCGAATGAGCGCACCGTATGCGTTCGTCGCGACCGACGCGCGCGCGTCGCTGGCGTGGTGGCCCGCGCCGCCGAGGAGCACCAGCTCGATGTCCTGCCCGACGTACGACACGCCGAGCTTCGGATCGATCCGCGCGCGCGCGCCCGTGCCGCCCAGCGTGGTCCGCCCGAGCTTGGTGTCGTCGTCGACGTCGTCGACGTTCCACGTGTGCTGGCTCTGCCGCACTCCCGCGAGCACGCGGAGCCTTGGGCCAATATGGAGTGTCTCCTCGGCGTAAACCCCGAGATCCGCAGTCCGCACGGCCATGTCGGTGCACGGATTGCTCACGGCGGGGTCGAAGCAATCCACCAGCCGGAGTCGGCGCTCCACGTGCCAGGTCGTGACCTCCGCGTCGTCGGTGCGCCCCTGCACCCCGACGCGCAGGCGCGCGCGCACTGGGCCGAGCCTGTGCGCGCGGCTGTAGAATCCCGTGAACCCGTAATAGCTGCGTCGATCGACGTACTCGAGCGCGCTGCCCGCGTCCACGTCGCGCAAGAAGAGCGTTGGATTGTCGTAGATCCGGAGATCCGAGCCGACGGCGTACGCCGACAGGTGCCACGTCGCGCCGCGCCGATCCTGCACCTCGTACGTGAGGCTCGCGCTCCCCCGCACCGCGATCCCGCCCTGCGTCGGATCCGCCGCGGAGAACGGCGTCAGCCGGCCCGCGGCGATCGCGCTGGCGGGCAGCGAGCCGGAGTCGAACCACCGGCCCGAGTAGAGCTGGAGCGCCGCGGACAGCGTGCCGTCGCCGAGCGGGCGCTTCCACTTGCCGAACAGGACGCCGCGGCGGAAGCGCTGCGGGTGCACGAACGGCCCGTCGTCGATGCCGATCTCGCCGGCGAGCAGCGCGGTCCCGCGCTGGAGCTCGGGGCTGAACATGCCCACGAGCTGGTAGCGCAGCCGGCGCAGGCGTGTGCGCAGCGAGTCCGTCGGCTCGACCCCCGAGGAGATGCGCACCACCGCGCCGCCACCGGGGACCTCGTCGAGCGTGCGCAGCTCGAGCGAGCCCGCGGTCGCGAGCTCGTTCTGGCGCGCCGCATAATTCCCCTCGTACAAGGCCAGTGACTCCACCGTATCAGCGATCACGAACTGCGTATCTGCGTGGCCGTGCGAGGATGCGTGACTCCCCAGGTTGATCGGCACGCCGTCGACCGTGACCTCGAGCTCCGCGCCCTGACCGGCATCGAACCCGCGCACCAGCATCTGCGTCGCCGCCCCGCTGCGCGCGATCGCCACGAGCCCTGGCACGTGACGCAAGAGATCCCGCGGCCGGAGGTGCAGCCTCCGGTCCAGCTCGCGCCGCGAGAGCCGGGTCGACGTCACCGACGCCGCGAGGGGATCGCTGTCCTCAGCGTCGCGGTCCTGCCCCGCGGCGCGGCCCTGCCCCCCGGCGCGGCTCTGCCCCGCGGCGCGGCCCTGTCCGCCAGCGCGCTCACCGCTCGTGCCTGCGCCGCTCGTGCCTTCGCCGCGCGTGCCTTCGCCGCTCGTGCCTTCGCCCCGCGGGCGCTCGCCCTCCTCGCCCTCCTCGCCGCCCTCGCCCCGCGGGCCCTCTCTGCGTTTCCCAGCCTCCGGCTCACGGTCTGGCGGCGCCGCAGCCACGCCCATCGGGAGCGCGACGAGGATCGCGGCCAGCCAGCGCCCGTGGGCGTGCGCGCTCATCATCAGTGCGGGCATGTATAGCGAATCGCCCGCAGCAGCCGGAAGTGCTGCAGCAACGCCGCGTCTGTCGCTGCCGTGCGCGCGCCGAACGGGTACGCGAACGACGTCGGATCGAAGCCCGCCTCGCGCATGCGCTGCAGATCCGGGAGGATGTCGTCTTCTACGTAGCGCTCGACGCCGAATGTCTTCGAATACTCCTCGGCGTTCTCGTGGAAGGTCGAGTGGTAGCCGATCTCGTGACCATCGGCCGCGAGGTCCCGCAGCTTGCCCAGGTCCTCCTCGGAGAGCGTCGAGAACGCGCTGATGAAGAACGTCACCTTGGCGCCGTAGCGATCGAACATCGGGCGCAGCGGGTGCCAGCCCGCGAGATCGTGATCGTCGAAGCTGAACGCGAGGCCCGCGGTCTTCGTCCCGTCGGCCAGGTCGCGGTAGGTGACGAAGTCCATGTCGCGGTCCGCCGCCCCGGCGAGCACCAGCTCGATCGTGCTCTCGTCGACCGTCCCGGCGGGCCGGTGGGTATAGAGGTGGATCACCGTGCGATCGAGCTGCGCGCGATCGAGCCCCGTCGCGATCGAATCGGAGCTGACCGCGTTCTTGTTGTCGACGCTGAGCCCGCACAGGACGTCGTGGTCGGCGCCCTTCGAATAGATGTTGTCCATCTCCGAGATCGCCGAGTCACACCCCCCAAGGAGCGCGACGAGCGCGAACGCGAGCCTGAGCACCCGCCGAGTGTACCGGATCGGCCGCGGCCGGGTCGACGCGAGGCTCACGCCTCAGGCGCGAGGCTCATCGCGTGCCGGAGCCCAGCGGGACCGCGCGGCCGGCGGCCATCGGGACCTGTGCTCGCATGCGTCGCGCCCACGCGTCGAGGTCGCCCGGTGCGCTCGGCCGCACCTCGGGAGACTTGGCCAGCGTGCGGATCTGATCCTCGAGGTGCGAGCGCCCTTCGCGGAGCCGCGTCTTGGCCGTGCCGAGCGGGACCCCCAAAATCTCGCCGATCTCGGACACGGAGAGATCGTCCCAGTAGTGCAGTCCGAGCACGATCTGCTGTGGCAGTGGGATGCGCCGGAGCGCCTCGAGCAGGATCTGTTGCTCCTCGTGCCGGGCCGCCGTCGCGGCTGGCGAAGGCTCGAGCGTCGCGGCCGGCACTTCTTCCAGCTCGAGGTCCGCCTCCGAGCCCAGCCTCGTCTTGGAGCGGCTCGTCCGCCGCACATACCCGATCAGCACGTTGCGCGCGATCCCGCCCAGGAAGGTCCGGAACTGCGCCTCTCCGCGAAATCGCGCCGCGCTCTTCGTGCAGGCCAAAAACGTCTCCTGGATGAGATCCTCCTGCGCGGCTTCGCTCGCCTTGCCGCGGAAGAAGCGCGCGACGCTCGCGTAGTGCCGCTCGACCAGCGCGCCCCCGGCGCTCCGGTCCCCTCGACACCAAGCATCCAGAAGCTCGAAATCATTGATGGACTGTTCCTCCGGCATCTCACTCTCCTTGGTGACCTTTGCCCCGATGACGTCGCCGGCTCCGCGTTTCATACAGAAAATGCAAAAATGCAAAGCCATCCCCGGGCGTGACGTCCGGGAGGCCGGCGAGGCCGGCGCACCGCCGCAGAGCGGTTCGTCGCGAGCACCAGCGAATGGCACTGAGCGCTCCACGAGATCTATCGAACGCCCGAACGCCTGAGAGCCCAAAACTGGACAGCCATCTTCGTATTCATCACAGTGCTCGTACTGCCATCGGCAGGGTGATCGGGTGCGCCAGCGTGCGGCTGGAGGGTGGAGGGCGAAGTGATGGAGACCGGCGACGAGGTGGATGTCCAGGCAGATTCGGCGTTCCTCGGGGCTGCGGTGCCAGCGGTGGCGGTCATGCCGGCGGGTCCGAAGCTCTTGCACATCACGCACGCGCGGCAGGACGAGGCGTGGGTCCATGGCGTGCTGCTCCCGGCGCTCGGGCTGGCCGAGGGGCAATTCTGGACGCGCGCCGAGGACGACCTCGGGGCGCTGAGGCTCGAGGAGCTCGAGCGGGCCGTGGAGTCGTGTCGCTACACGCTGCTCGTGGCGAGCGGCGCGGCGCGTGCGGACCAGTGGGCGCAGTTCGCCGGGCTCCTGGCCGAGCACCTGGGCGTGGAGGAGGGCAAGCCGCGGCTCCTGGTGGTGACCCGCGACTTCGAACCGGGGTCGGAGCGCGCGAAGGAGCTCTTGCCGCTGCGCCAGCGGTGCCTGGCGTGTCTGGACTGCAGCGATCCCGAGCGGACCGCGGCGGCGCTGGCGACGCTGGCGGCGCAGCTGGCGCTGAGCGTGACTGGCGAGGCGCCGGTCGAGTGTCCGTATCCCGGACTCCGCACGTTCGGCGCCGGCGATCCGGGGAGCTGCTTCGATCGGCCAGATCTGTTCTTCGGGCGCGACGCGGAGGGCCGCGCGATCGTCGATCAGCTGCGCGCGACCGGCCGCGTGCTGCTGGTCGGGCCGTCTGGCTGCGGCAAGTCCTCGCTCATGCGCGCGCGCGTGCTGCCAATGCTGGAGAGCGGCGCCGACGCGATGGCAGTGGCGCCGGTGCGTCCGGACACCGATGCCGACGGCGCGCTGCGCGCGGTGCTCGAGTCGCTGGATCCGCAGCTCGCGGCGGCGACTGACGCGTACCTCGCCGCGGCCGGCGAGCCGGACGCGCAGTCCGCCGTCATGGCGGTCGCGCCGTGGCCGCGGCGGCTCATCTACGTGGATCAGTTCGAGGAGGTGTTCCTCGACGACGGCGAGGATCACGCGTCGCGCGCGGTGTTCTTCGCGCGTCTGTCCGCGCTCGCGCGCATGCCGGGGGTGGCGCTCTTGCTCGGCATGCGCGCCGACTTCTACAGCGACCTGATGCGCAGCCCGGTGTGGGATGACTTCAAGGACCACCGGGTCGAGCTAACACCGCTGCGCGGTGCGGCGCTGCGCGAGGCGATCGCGCGGCCGGCGGAGCGGGTCGGTGTCCATGTCGAGGCTGACCTCATTGAGCGCTTGGTGCGTGAGGCCGAGCAGGATCGCGCGTCCGAGGCGCTGCCGCTCTTGCAGGTGGCGCTCGAGCAGCTGTGGTCGCAGCGCGAGTGGCGGTACCTGTCGCTGGCGAGCTACGCGCGAATCACCGAGGGGGACCGGCACGGGCTGGACGCGGTGCTGGCGCGGCACGCGGACGCGAGCATCGCGGCGCTGCTGGAGCCATTGCAGGTGCTGGCGCGGCGGGTGCTGATCGATCTGGTGCACCTCGGCGAGGGGCGTCCGGACACGCGGCGTCGTCGCAGCTCGAGCGAGCTGCGGCGGGCCGGCGACGATACCGGCGCGCTGGACGAGGTGCTGGCGCACCTCTCGGCGCGGCGGCTGATCGCGGTCGGTGCCGAGGCCACCTCGCCAGCGGCAGCGCGCGGAGCTGTGCTCGCCTCTGCAGAGCCGAAACCAGGGGTGACGCCGGTGTTCGTCGAGCGCCACGTGGATCTGGCGCACGACACGCTGATCACCGGGTGGCCGGCGCTCGCCGGCTGGGTCGCGTCACGCCGCGACGATCTGCGCACCCAGCGCCGGCTCGAGGCGCGCGCGGCCACCGGCGGCCTCTTGGCCGCATCCGAGCTACCCGAATTCACGCGGTGGGTGGCGTGGCTCGACACGCCGGCCGGGCAGGCGCTCGGCGCGACCGAGGTCCTGCGGGCGCTCGTGCGCCGCAGCGTTGCGGCGCGGCGGTTGCGCCGCGGCACCTTCGGGGTCGGGCTCACCGGCGCGGTGACGTTCGCGATCGTGTTCGGGCTGCAGACCGTGGAGCTCCGCGACGAGCGGTCGAAGACGCAGCGATCGATCAGCAAGGCGGCAGAGACGGCGGAGATGGTGGTGGCCGACGTGGACCAGGGGCTCCGGCCCGTGGCCGGAGCGTCAGGCGTGCGCGAGAAGGTGCTGAAGCGTGCTCGGGAGCTGCTCGCAGAGCTGCGCAAGCTGGGCAACCTGGCAGAAAAAGATCAGCGCACTGTCACGCTGGGGAGGCTAGCCGAGGCCGATTTTTATTTCGAGCGCGGGCGACTCGAAGAAGCCAGATCGCTATATCAAGATGTTCTGGCGGACGCACAGCGCCGAGTCAGCGCCGAGCCTGAACGTGCTCAATGGCAACGCGATCTCTCGGTTTCCTACGGCAAGCTCGGCGATGTCGCGATTGCGGCTGGACAGCTCGAATCCGCCCGTACCTGGTTCGAGCGAGCCCGCGCCGTCAGCAAGGATCTCGCCACCAAGGAACCGAACAACACCAAGTGGCAACGCGACCTCTCGGTCTCCTACGATCGTCTCGGTGAGGTTGCGGTCGCGACCGGACAACTCGACGTCGCCCGTGCTTGGCTCGAGCAGTCCCTCGCCATCCGCAAGAACCTCGCTACCTCGGACCCCGACCACGCCGACTGGCAAAGTGCCCTTTCAGCTTCCTACGATTACCTGGGCATCGTCGCGGACAAGGCCGGACAACTCGACGCCGCCCGCACCTGGTTCGAGCAGTCCCTCGCCGTCCGCAAGGCCCTCGCCGCCAAGGACCCCGACCACGCCGACTGGCAACGCGGGCTCTCGATCTCCTATAACATTCTCGGCGACCTCACAGTCAAAGCCGGCGAGTTAGCGGTTGCCCATGCCTGGTTCGAGCAGGCCCTCGCGGTGAGCAAGGCCCTCACTGCCAAGGATCCCAATAACACTGATTGGCAACGCGACCTCTCGGCCTCCTACAGTCGCCTCGGTGACGTCGCGGACAAGGCCGGACAGTTCGACGTTGCCCGCGCCTGGTTCGAGCAAACCCTCGCGGTGAGCAAGGCCCTCACTGCCAAGGCCCCCAGTAATACCGACTGGCAACGTGATATCGCAGCCTCTTACTATCAGCTCGGTAGCATCGCGATCAAAGCCGGCCAGCTCGACGTCGCCCGTGCCTGGTTCGAGCAGGCCCTCGACATCCGCAAGAACCTCGCCGCCAAGGACCCCAATAACGCAGTCTGGCAGCACGACCTCTCGGATTCCTTTGGGCTGCTTGGCAGAGTCGCAGTCATGACGGGTCGGCTCGATGCTGCCCGTGCCTGGTTCGAGCAGGCACTCGCCAATGACAAACCCCTCACGGCCAAGTTTCCCGACAACGCCGAATGGCAATGGGGTCTCTCGGTCTCCTACATGAACCTGGGTAGCTTTGCGGCCACTTCCGGTCAGCTCGCTGTCGCCCGTGCTTGGTTCGAGCGCGCGCGCGGCGTCCTCGAGACCCTCACGACCCAGGCTCCCAGTAACACGGTCTGGCAACGCGAGCTCTCGGTTGCTTACTACAAGCTTGGCGAGGTCGCGGTCAAGGCTGACCAACTCGCCGCCGCCCGCGACTGGTTCAAACAGGCGCTCGCCATCAGCAATAAACTCGCGGCCAAGGATCCCGTCAACGCAGACTGGCAACATGACCTCGCGGGCTCCTACGGCAGGCTCGGGGAGATCGCGATCAAGACCGGTCAGCACGATACCGCCCGTGCCTGGCTCGAGCAGGCCCTCACCATCAACGAGACCCTCGCCGCCGCGGAAGGGAGCAGCGCGCAAGCCCGCTACGACTTGATGGAGTCGCACCTGAAGCTCGCATCCGTGCTCCCCTCCCAGCCAAAGCGCGCAGCTCGGCACATCGAGCGAGCCGCGGAGATCCACGAGCAGCTTCGCCACGCTGGAGCGTTTGCCAGTGACCCGGAGTTTGCGCGCATCGGCGAGCGCATTCGTCAGCTACGAGGCCCATGAGCGTCTCTCTGAGTGCATGGAATCCCGTCACGCATCCAGAACGTGTTTCACAGCTCCTTGGTCGACGCTCGGAGTGATCTGGATTTCGGCGGCGAGAAATTGATTCCCCGGCTATGTGCAGGTCGGGCGAGGTGGGCCGCTGGGCCGGGCTGTGGCCCGCCCGGTCAGCGCTCGTGCGGCTGTCCCGCCGTGACCCGAGAAGTAGAAGAACGTGCGCGAGCCCGCCGCCTGCGCCCGCGCGCACAGATCATCCAGCGCCGCGAGGATATTGGCGCGCGTCGCGTCCTCCTCCTCGCGCACCTGGGGCGGGCGAACCGGCGGGGGGCGGCGGCTCCGGCTACTCGTCCGCGCCGCGGCCGCTGGCCAGCCACTCGGTGAACGACCGCTGGTAGGCCGGCTGATCCAGCACCGCCGGCGGGGGCGGCGGCGGGGGCGGCACCGGATCCTTGCTGGTGGTGCCGAGGAGGATCGCCCCGTCGGGCAGCGTGCTGTCCGCGGTGACACCGACCACCATCGGGGGGGGCATGCCGGGCTCGAGCACCGGCCGCTCCTTGGACCACGTGGCGTACCACGCGGTGTAGGACGGGGCGGACGGCACGTTCTCGAGCGGGATCGCGAAGTATTTGTAATCTGTGCTCATTGAAGATCTCCTTCAGCTCTCTGACGAGAGCCCAGGAGAAATCCAAACACGTTAATTACAAAATATCCATTTTCGATCCGTCGGTCTGGCCAGCGAACGTCAGCGGACGTCGATCGAGTGTGTGACGATGCGGGCGTTCGCGGCACGCGCGGCTTCGAGGTGCGCGTCCATCGTCTGGCCGGACCTGTCCCCGACCGCCCCGACGACGAGGATCACGTGGTGCTGGACGGGCGCGTCGAGCCGGACCTCGAGCGCGTACTCGCCATTCGCCGAGGTGAGACACCCGGGGCCACCGGGACATCGGGCCAGGAGCGCGCCATCGGCACGGTAGACGCGCAGCTCGCCGGGCCCGTGCGGTCGCGCCCGGATGATCAGCTGGTCTCCCACGGCGGCCGCCTGAGCGTCGCCGCGCGCCGGATCTCCATGGCGAATCGAGATCTCCAGCTCGTCAGCGCGCGGGCGGGAGCCGGGAATCAGGATCACCATGGCGACGGCGGCGGCGGCGGCGGCGAGGCTCCCTGCGATCGCCCACCGATAGATACGCCTGCGCGGCGGAGGCGGAGGCTGAGACTGAGCCTGAGACTTGGACTGGGGCGGGGGCTGAGACTGAGCCTGAGACTTGGACTGGGGCTGGGGCTGGGGAGATGCCTCGGCGGCGGCCGTGGCCTGCCGCAACACCTCGGCTTGCCAGCTCTGGTCGGGAGCTCCGATGGGCAGATCGCCGAGCAGGTCGCCGAGCTCCGCGTGGGCGCGCGCGAGCTCCGGCGATGGGGCAGGAGCGCCAGGATCATTCTCCCGCGCGAGCAGCCACGCGGCCTCCGCGCGCTCCGGGTCGTCGATGAACGGCGCGTCGGCGAGGTCATCGGGGTCATCGGGGTCTGCCTGCTCGGTCCGCTCGCCCTCACTCATCGGGGCACTCCTTCCCCGGAACCGGCCAGACACTGCCGTAACCGCGGCAAGATCCGGGAGATCCGGACCTGCACGGCGCCAGGCGTGCCCCCCACGACCTCGCTGACCTCGTCGTAGCTGAGGCCCAGGAAGTACCGCATCAGCACCTGGGTTCGCATGAGCTCGGGTAGTTTGCCCAGGCAGCGCTCGATCACGCGTCGCTTCGCGAGTCGGTCCACGTCCATCACGGGCTCAGACGATCCGCCGAGCTCGTTCAAAACATCAAAATCGGTCACTTCCTGATTCCGGCGGCTCCGCAGCTGATCGATGCATCGGTGGTAGGCGATGCGGCACAGCCAGCTCCACAGGCTGCTACGCCCCTCGAACGTGTCGAATCGCCGGTAGGCATCGATGAAGACGTGCTGGCGGACGTCCTCGGCCAGACCGCGGTCGCGGAGAATGCGGAGCGCGAACGCGACGATACGAGCGCCATAGGTGGTCATCAGGATCGTCAGCGCCTCTGTGGGCCGGCCATCGCGAAGGCACGTGAGCGCGGCCGCCTCACTCGCATGATCGACGCGTGATTTTGGGGTTTGTCGCGACACCGCCTCTCCGACCTCCGCTGTGAGAGGACCGTCACTACCGATGGTTGCGCTACCACCGGGTGCACTGGTTTTCACGCGCCGCATGGTAGGGGCCGCTGTCGACAGGGTCAACCGCTGTCCATTCCCCGCTCCAGCAGGATTTTGCGCGGTGCTCGATCTTCCGGAGGGCGGGGAGTTTCCTGCCGGAGCCGGATTGGCGCATGATAGGCCCCATGTTGTGGAAGGGGGGCGGGACACGCCGGTGCTGGTCACTGCGTACGCGAGGCGCGCGGCGGCTCGTCGGAGCGGTGCTCGTCGGGGCCGTGGTTCTAGGGGGCGTCGCTGGACTGAGCCTCCGGCGGGGCCCGCGGCGGCCGGCGATGTCTGACTGCGAGAAGGCGGTCCGGTCCGGTGAGCTGCAACGCGGGATCGAGATCTGCCGCGCCGCTCACGCCGCCACCGGCGACCCGCGTGATCTGAGCTGGGCCGCGCAGGCCTATATGTACCTGGGTAATTACGATAAGGAGAATTACAAAGAGGCGCGCAAGCGCGCCGAACAGCTCCTTGCGAGCCCGCTGTACGGCGAAGCGAACCGGATCCTGAGCTTCGTCGCGTTTCGAGACGGACGCGGGCACGACGCGCGCGGGCACGCCGAGCTGGCCAGCGTCGTGCACCGGCTCATGGGCGACGAGCGCTCGCTGACGAGCGATCTCGTGCACCTGGCCCAGGCAACGTGGAAGATCGGGGACTTCACGGCGTCGCTGGATGCGGCAGACGAAGCGGCGCTGCGGGCCCGACGACTGAGCGATCCGCGCAACGAGGCAGTCGCCGAGCTGGCGCGCGCCGACGCCCTGCGCCGGATGGGGGACACCCAGGGCGCCGCCAACACGCTGGCGAGCGCGCTCAAGCGCGCGACGGTGCCATGCGACGTGGCCTGGCTCCGCCTCAAGAAGGGCATGCGCCACATGGAGGCCAGACAGGAGAGCCTGGCGGAGCTGGAGCTGGCGATGGCCGAGCAGGCCAACGGCCGGTGTGAGAACCACGTGGTCGCGGCGGCGATCGCGATCAACCAGGCGTGGCTCCTGCGGTGGCGAGATCCTGCGCGCGCCCTGGCCCTCCTGGATCGCGTCGACAAGATCGACGGAGAGATCGTCGAGACCCAGCTCTTGCGCGGGTACCTCGCCGCGGATCGCGGCGCGCTCGACGAGGCGGGGCGCTACCTCGAGCGGGCGGCCGGCCTGGAGCCGCCCGACGCCGACTGGCCGTGGGAGATCGCGCGCGCGCAAGCCGAGCTGGCCGAGCTGCGCGACGGGCGCTTCGATGATCTGCTCGCGGAGCACCACTACCGGCGGGCCATGGCGATGGTCGCGGCGCTGCGCGGCAACGCCCGCGCGCGGGCGGCGTACCTCGTGTCGAGCCACCGCGGCCCGTACGACGGGCTCATCGGGCTGCTCGCGCAGCGCGGCCGCTGGCGCGACGTCCTCGCCGTGATCCTCGAGCTCGACGCGAGCGACATGCTGCGGGCGACGGCGGCGGAGGTGGTGCTCCACGACGCCGTGCCGCCAGAGCCGGGGGCGCCGGGCGACGGCGAGATCATGGCGGCGCCGCCGGAGGTCGACGACGTGCTGGCGGCGTGGCGGGGGCGCGAGCTGGTCATCGTCATCGCGCCGTCCCAGCGCCAGATCGGAGCGGGCCGCGAGCGCGCGTATCGACTGCGCATCCGAGACGGCGAGATCACAGGGGAGGACGTGGGCCCGGCGAGCACGGCGCGGCGGTGGGCCGAGGACCTGTTCATCGATCCGGGCAACGACAAAGCAGCCCGGGCGCTGGGGCCGATGATCGTCCCGCCGGGGAGCGCGGGCGAGGCGCTGCACGTGCTCGGGATCGGTCCGCTCGGCAAGGTCCCGCTGGCAGCGCTGCGCGACGCCGCTGGCGCGCCGATCATCGCCGGGCGCCCGCTGGTGCGGATGCTCGCGCTGCGGGCGAGCGGGCCGGCGAGCCGCGGGATGGGCGCGCCGGTCGTCATCGCGGATCCGGGCGGGAACCTCCGCGGGGCCGCGATGGAGGGATCGGCCGTGGCCGCGGTGCTGGGGCCCAGGGCGCAGGTGGCGGGCGCCGGGACGGCGCTGCCCGCGACGCGCGCGCAGCTGTGGGCGGCCCGCGACGCGGAGCTGCTCCACGTCGCGGTTCACGTCGTGGGCCGGGGGGACCGGCGCGCGCTCCAGCTGGCCGACGCTGCCGTCGAGACGGCCGAGCTGGTGCGAGAGCGCTTCGCGCCGCGCTTCGCGGTGCTGGCGGGCTGCGGCTCAGCCGCCGCGATGGACGAGGAGGGCTGGGGCTCGATCGCGGCCGCGCTGCTCGAGTCCGGCACGGCCGCGGTCCTCGCGACCGATCGAAGCATCGACGACGCGGCCGCGCTGGCCGTCATGCACGGCTTCTACGCGCAGCCGGACTGGCGCGCCGATCCGGCCCGGGCGCTGGCGCGGGTGCAGCGGGCGCTGGACATGCGCGCGGCGACGCCGCTGGATCCGGCCGCGGCGCCGCGGGTCTGGGCGGCGTTCTCCGTGCTGGGCCGGCCGCCGGTGGTGGCCGCGGCCGTGGCGCAGAAGCTCTGATGGCCGATGCTGCGGGGGCTACGGGAACAGCGTCCGCTCGATGAAGCTGGTCAGCGCCTCGCGGGCGCGCGCCGCGTCGACGGGCGGCGGGCCGACGTGGCCGGCGAGGCCGTAGGCGGCCTGCATCGCGCTGCCGTAGAGGACGAAGGCCGTGGCCTCCGGATCCGACACGACGTCGCGCGGGACGGCGGCCGCGATCAGCGCCGCCAGGCGCCCGATCGCCACGGTCTCGAAGGCGCGGCGGAGCTCGGCGACGGCGGGATCGCGGAGCGACATCTCGAGGAAGCTGCGCGTGAGCGGGCCGCGGCCGGCGACGTGCTGGAAGAGGACCGCGACGGTCTCGCGGATGGTCTCCTGGCGCGCGCGGCCGGCGAAGCGCTCGGGCCCCAGCCCCTCGAGCGTCGCGGCGTAGGCCTCGGCCATGTTGCGGCGCGACACCTCGAGGTAGATCTCACGCTTGTCGTCGAAGTAACGGTAGAAGGTCCCGACCGCCACGCCGGCGCGCTCGGCGATCTCCGGCGTGCCGACGGCGTCGTAGCCGTGCTCCGAGAACAGCGTGGTCGCGGCCTCGATCAGCGCGAGGTAGCTGCGGCGCGAGCGCTCCTGGCGGAAGTCGGGCTCCTTGGACGCCCGCAGGATCGCCGCCGGATCACGAGGGCCGCGAGGACCGCGGGGCGGCGGAGCGAGGGTCTTCGTTCGCGCGCGCGAGGGCACGATGGACACAATGACCTTGACCCTGCCAGGGGCGCCAGATAAAAATGAAACCGATTTCAGTTTTGGGCCGGCGCCCGCCGGCAGGGGAGTGCCCATGGAGACCGCCGCCGCCGCTGCTGTTATTGCCGCTCACGATCACGGCGCCGACGCCGCCGCGACCACGCTCGCAGGACCGTCGTTCGAGACGCTCGAGGCGATGCTCGACGTCACGTACACCTGGGGCTATCAGGAGACGCGCGAGAAGCTCCGCGACCTCTACCAGAAGGCGGTGCGCGCGCAGTGGATCTCCGACGACGTCTTGCCGTGGGACACCGACGTCGATCTCGGCAAGGCGCTCGGGCCGGAGTACATGATGCCGCTGCACGGCTCGGACATCTACAACCGGATGTCCGAGAAGGAGCGCCACGACCTGAACCAGGACGTCCTCATCTGGACGCTCTCGCAGTTCATGCACGGCGAGCAGGGCGCGCTGCTCGCGACGGCGCAGCTGGTCGACTCGGTGCGCGATCTCGACAGCAAGCTCTACGCGGCGAGCCAGGTCGTCGACGAGGCGCGCCACGTCGACGTCTACAACCGCTACGTCCACACGAAGCTCGGCTCGTCGTACCCGTGCAACCCGCATTTGAAGACGCTGCTCGACATGGTCCTCAAGGACAGCCGCTGGGACATGAAGTTCCTCGGCATGCAGATCATGGTCGAGGGCCTGGCGCTCGCCGCGTTCGCGGTGATCCGCAACAACACGACCGAGCCGCTGCTCAAGGCGCTCACCGCGTACGTCATGGGCGACGAGGCCCGCCACGTCGCGTTCGGCGTCCTGTCCTTGCGCGACTACTACCGCGAGCAGCCGGAGAGCGTGCGTCGCGAGCGCGAGGACTTCGTGTTCGAGGCGGCGCGGCTCATGCGCGATCGGTTCCTGTTCCAGGAGGTGTGGGAGAAGCGCGGCCTGCCCGCGAAGCAGTGCATGGAGATCGCGCTGCACAACCAGGGGCAGGTGATGTTCCGCCAGCTCCTGTTCGCGAAGATCGTCCCCGCGATCAAGAAGATGGACCTGCTCTCGGATCGGCAGCGCCAGCGCTTCGCGGACCTGGGCATCCTCCAGTTCGAGAACTGGGCGGATCCGCTGGAGAGCTTGTCGCCGACGGGCGCGGTCTCGGCGCGGCTGTAGCCCGCGCGCGATCGGCGCGCTATCGTGCCGGCATGTCGCTTCGCGTCGTCGCTGGTCTGGCGCTCGTCCTTGGGATCTCCGGTTGCCCCAAGAAGCAGGAGGACGCACCGGCCGCCAAGCCGGCGCCTGCGGCGCCCGCCGCGCCCGCGGTCAGCGCCGATGGCTCGCGCAAGGTGCCGATCGACGTCGGCAAGGAAGGCTACGTGCCGGCTCGCATCCCCGGCAAGCCGGGCGAGAAGCTGACCCTGGTGTTCACGCGCCGGGCGGACGGGCACTGCTTCGAGGAGCTGAAGACGCCCGAGGGCAAGCTGGTCATGCTGCCGAAGGACAAGCCGGTCGAGATCCCGGTCACCGTCCCGAAGGAAGGCGAGGTCCGGTTCGCGTGCGGGATGGACATGCTGGAGGGCTTCGTCGTCGCCGAGAAGAGCTGACGCCGCGGCGCGGCGAGCCTCACTTGGTGCGGAGGCTCGCGACGAAGCACACCGGCACCACGGCGCCCTGGTGGCGGTAGGGCTGATACGTCCAGCCTTCGAGCGCGTGCTTGAGCTCCGCCGCCGTCTGGCGCTCGAGCTTGGTGGGGACGTCCACCGAGGTCACGCGGCCCTGCGTGTCGATGCAGAGCTTCGCCGCGACGATCGTCGGTAGCTCGTCGGGCCGGGATACCTTGATGGTCGGCGCGGCGCCGCCGATGCGCGTGACCCACGACTGCGGCACGAGCATCGGCGCGCCCGACGGCGCGGACTTGGGGGTAGGCGCCGGGGCGGGCGTCTTCTCCGGTGCTGGAGCGGGGGCGGGCGTCTTCTCCGGCGCTGGAGCAGGCGCCTTCTCCGGCGCTGGAGCAGGCGCCGGAGGCGGCGCAGGGATCGACGGCAGCGACGGGCTGTCGATCTTGCGCGCGGCGGCCTTGTCGGCCGGCTCGCTCCCGCTCCCGCTCCCGCTTCCGTTCGTGCTGGGCGCGCGGGGCTGCTCGCCGCGATCGACGCCGATGATCGACGGCCGCGCCGAGTCGGTCCCGCCGGGCGCGGGCGCGGGCGCCGGATCGCCCGACGCGCGCTCGGCGCGCTCGCGCTGCTTGTCCTCGGCCATCGACGGCGAGAACTCGTAATCGACGCTGCCCCGTGCGTCGAACGCATGGCGCCACACCTCCGCGCCGCCCTGGCGGACGGCGACCACGTGCCGCCCGGGCCGGATCGGCATCCGCAGCGGCGTCCGCTGCGGCAGCACCTGGCCGTCGAGCACGACCTCGAGGCCGTCCGGCGTCGTCGCGAGGGTCAGCGTCGCCTCGGCCGGGGCGGCCGTACCGCCGAGCGGCTCGAGCACCACGCGCAGGAGCTGCGTCTCGCTCGACGACAGCTCGAGCGACGTCAGCCACGCCTTGTAGCCGGAGCGCTGGATCGAGATCTGGTGGACGCCAGCGGTCAGCTCGAGCGCCCACGGCGAGCCCTGGTGCACCGGGTGCCCCTCGACGGTGATCTCGGCGTCCTCGGGCACGGTCACGAACTTGATGGTGCCGATGGTGCGCGCCGGGGCTGGCGGCGGCGGCGGGGCGGGGGCCGGCGCGGGCTCGGCCGAGGGCTTTTGCTTGCCGCCGCCGGTGGTGGACGTGGCGATCGCGACGGTCGCGGCGGCCGTGCCCGCGACGAACAGGCCGGCGACGATCAGCAACCGGCCGCGCGACGGCTGCCGCGCGGCGATCGAGGCGCCGATCGTGGTGCCGATCGCGGCCTCGGCAGCGGTCTCGGCAGCGGTCTCGGCAGCGGCGCCGTCCGAGGCGCTGATCGCGGTGCCAGCCACGGCGCTGGCCGCGGCGCCGCTCGAGGCGTCGAGCGAAGCACCGGCCGCGGCGGACCGGATCCCCGGCCGTCGCGGCCGTCGCGCCGTCGCGAGCATGTCGGGATCGTCGTCGTCGTCGTTGGCGCCAGCGTCGGCGTTGACGTCGACGCCGCCATCGGCGTAGCCGCCGTCGAGCTCGTCCGCCGCGGCGGGCTGCTCCGCCACGGCCAGATCGAGCGACGGCAGCTCACGCGGCGCCACGGAGTCGGCGCGCACGCGCGCGTGCGATGGCATCGACAGCTCCCGCATGGTCGTGAGCGCCTCGGGCGGGACCTGTGGCGGCGGGGGCGCGAACGCCGGTGCGCCCGGATCCGACGGCGCGTGCGCGCCCAGCGCCTGCGCCGGTTGCGGCGGCACGGTGGCCCGGCGCACCGGCGCGCCGACGGACTCGGACGTCACGGCGCGGAGCGGCGTCTGGTTCGGCACCCGCGCTCGGGGGCCGTGGCCGGCGATCGTCGGCCGCGTCGGCGCCGCCATGAGCTCGCGCGGCGGGCCGCTCGTCTTGCGGGAACGCACGCGCGGCGCCAGGCCGTGGCTCGGCTGCGGCGCGGGGATGTCATCGTCGAGGTAATCGTCGAAGTCGTCGCGGACCGCGGGGGCGCTGCCGGAGCCCCCGAGGTGCTTGTCGGAGACGTCGGGGACGTCCTCGAGCACGACCGGGCCGGCCTCCTGCTCGGCCTCGGCGCCGCCCCACGCGTGCTCGATCGCGGCGTCCTCCTCGTCGCGGTGCGCGCGCGGCGCGGGAGCGCTCGCGCGCGGCCGCGCGGCCACGGTGCGAGCCGGGTCGGCGGCCGGCGGCTCTTGCAGGGTCACCAGCGGGAAGTCGCCGCTCGGCGGCTCGATCGCGGACGCCCACTCCATCCACTGTGCGACGTCGCGGTGGCCCGTCGCGAGGCCGTACTTGCGGCGCAGCGCGAGGAGGGCCTCGCGCAGCTCGGCCGCGTTCGTGTACCGCTCGTTCGGATCGCGCGCGAGCGCCTTCAGCACGATCGCGTCGAGCTCGGGGGGGCACTGCCGGCTGAACGTCGACGGCGGCATGATGTCGCCGCGCTGCACCTTGAGCAGCGTCTGGTACTCGTTCTTGCTCGCGAACAGCGGGCGCGCCGTGAGGAGCTCGTGCGCGATCACGCCAGCGGCGAACAGATCGCTGCGTGAGTCGAGGTCCTTGCCGGCGACCGCCTCGGGCGCCATGTACGCGAGCTTGCCCTTGACGCGGCCCGTCTGCGTGCGGAGCTGTGACGACTGCGCTTTGGCGATGCCGAAGTCGATGACCTTGAGGATCCCGGCCCGGGTGACGAGCAGGTTCGACGGGGAGACGTCGCGGTGGACGAGCCCGAGCGGGTGGCCGTTCTCGTCGACCTTCGCGTGCGCGTACTCGAGCGCGTCGCAGAGCTGGAGCAGGAGCCCGACGGTGACGTGGATCGGCGGCGCGCCGGTGACGCGGCGCGCGTGGCGGAGCACGCGGCGGACGTCGCGCCCGTCGATGTACTCCATGGAGATGAAGTACTCGGTGCCGACGCGGCCGAGCTCGAAGAGCTGGACGATGTTGACGTGGGAGAGGAGCGACGCGAGCTTGGCCTCGCGGACGAACGCCTTGATGAAGCTCGCGTCCTCGGCGAGGTGCGGCAGGAGGCGCTTGAGCGCCACGATCCGCTCGGTGCCGTCGGCGCCGCGCTCGAGGGCGCGGTGGACGGTGGCCATGCCGCCTACACCAAGGCGCTCGTAGACCAGGTACGGTCCGAACTGCTCCACCGGTGCGGCGTCGGCGACCATCGCGAGGGCCTGGTAGGATCGCACACGTAGCGAATCGCTGCACCCCGAAACGAGGCTCAGTCGTACGGGGACCGGGCGCGATCAGGTGCCTGCTTCTTCAGGCGTTTTCACGTCGAGCGTGAGCGCGTGGATCGGGCCTTTCATCTCTTCGGCGAGCGCTGACATGACGAGGCGATGCCGCTGCACCAGCGACATCCCTACGAACCTGGCGGACACGATCTCGGCCTGCCAGTGGTCCTCCGTACCGGTGAGATCCTTGAGCGTCACGCGCGCATCCGGAATCGACGCCCGGATCTTCGCGGTGATGGCCTCAGGTTTCATTGGCAACCTCGCACGGTCCTCCGCTGCCGCGCCTCCGGACCGGCTCGGTTCATGGGGATCGAACTCCGAGCTCCGCCGCGACCGCGGCGAACGCCGTGATCGCGCGGTCGACGTCGTCCTCCGAGTGGGCGGCCGAGAGCTGCACCCGGATCCGGGCTTGCCCCTTGGGCACGACGGGGAACGAGAAGCCGATGACGTAGATGCCGTGCTCGAGGAGGCGCTGCGCCATCTCGACGGCGAGGCGCGCGTCGCCGAGCATGACGGGCACGATCGGGTGCGTCCCGGGGCGGATCGCCAGGCCCGCGCGCGTCATGCCCTCGCGGAACCGCACGGTATTGCGCTCGAGCCGGTCGCGCAGCTCCGTCGACTCGCTGATCAGCGCGATCGCCTCGAGCGAGCCGGCGACGATCGGCGGCGCGAGCGTGTTCGAGAACAGGTACGGCCGCGAGCGGTTGCGCAAGAGATCGATGATCTCGCGCCGCCCGGACGTGAACCCGCCGGACGCGCCGCCGAGCGCCTTGCCGAGCGTGGACGTGTAGACGTCGATTCGATCCTGGCAGCCGCGCAGCTCGGCCGAGCCGCGGCCGGTCTTGCCGACGAAGCCGGTGGCGTGGCTGTCGTCGACCATGACGAGCGCGCCGTGCTTCTCGGCGAGATCGCAGATCGCGTCGAGCCGCGCGATGTCGCCGTCCATCGAGAACACGCCGTCGGTCGCGATCATCCGCAGCCGCTTGCCCGCCGTGGCGATGAGCTTGGCCTCGAGGTCCTCGAGGTTGTCGTGCTCGTAGCGGTGGCGCTCCGCCTTGCACAGGCGGATGCCGTCGATGATCGACGCGTGGTTGAGCGCGTCGGAGATGATCGCGTCCTCCTCGCCGAGCAGCGTCTCGAACAGGCCGCCGTTGGCGTCGAAGCACGACGAGTAGAGGATCGTGTCCTCGGTCCCGAGGAAGCGCGAGACCGCGGCCTCGAGCTCCTTGTGCCGGTCCTGCGTGCCGCAGATGAAGCGCACGCTCGAGAGGCCGTAGCCGCGCTCCTCGAGCGCGCGCCGCGCGGCGTCCATGACGCGCGGGTGGCTCGACAGGCCGAGGTAGTTGTTGGCGCAGAAGTTCGTGACCTGCTTGCCGTTCGTGGTGATGTGCGCCGCCTGCGGCGACGTGATCGTGCGCTCGTGCTTCCACAGGCCGGCGCGCTCGATCTCGGCGAGCTGCGCGGCGAAGACCGACTTTGCGTTCGTGTACATGGCGATTCTCCTCGGTCCGATCCCGTGCTGGTGCTGGTGCGAGTGCGGTGCTAGTGAGACGACAGGATCGCGCCGAGCTCCAGCATGCGCCGGATGCGCGGGATCAGATCGTCGGTCATCGCGTCGAGATCGTACTTGTGGCGCCAGCTCCAGTCGCGGCGCGCCGCGGAGTCGTCGAGCGATTTCGGCCACGAGTCGAGGATCCCCTGGCGCACGGCATCGGGGCGGAACGTGAACTTCGCCTCGGGGAGCACGCGCCGCACCGCCGTGGCGATCTCGTCGGCGCGCGGCGAGAACGCGGCGATGTTGTAGATCGTGCGCGTCAGCCGCTCGCGGTCGGCCATCGCGATCTCGAGCAGCGCGCGCACGCCGTCGGGCATGTACATGAGCGGGATCCGCGTGTCGGCGCGCGCGAACGCCTCGTAGCCGCCCTTGCGCACGCCGTCGACGTACATGAACAGCGCGTAGTCCGACGAGCCGCCGCCCGGCATCGCGGCGGAGATGAGGCCGGGGAACCGCACGCCGCGGCAGTCGATGCCGTACTTCCCGCGGTAGTACTCGCAGAGGAGCTCGCCGGAGACCTTCGTGACGCCGTACATCGTCGTCGGGTGGAGCGCGACGTCGTCCGGCGTCGGATCGGGCAGCGGGCCGCTCGGCGGCGGCCCGAACACGGCGATGCTCGACGTGAACACGAACCGGCCGACCTTCGCCTTGCGCATCGCCTCGAGCACGTTCCACGTGCCGGTCTGGTTGACGTCGTAGGCGAGCTGCGGGTCCTTCTCGCCGCGCGCCGACAGGATCGCCGCGAGGTGGAACACGAGGTCGGGCCGGAGCTCGGTGATGAGCTTCTCGGTGGCCGCGGCGTCGGTGACGTCGAGCCGCTGCCACTTGCCGCCAGCGTGCGCGTGGCTCGGCGGGCGCGGGGCGAGGTCGGTGGAGATCATTTCGTGGCCCTGCGCGATGAGCGCGCCGATCAAGTCGTGGCCGATCTGTCCACCGGCGCCGGTGATGAGGATCTTCATGCGGCGCGCACTATGCCATCCGGACTGTGGCTAGTGCCGCGCGTCGGTCGCGAACACGGCGCAGGTGCTCGTGTAGTGGATCGCGTTGCCGACCTCGGTCTCGGTCTGCGGGGGCGTGGGCTCGTTCACGCCGCCGCCCCAGTTGTATTCGGAGTCGGTGAACGCGAGGAACACGCACATCTCCTGATCGCCGATGCCCCACTCCACGACCTCCGCGCGCGGGTTGTAGAAGTCGCAGGAGAAGCGGAGCTTCGTGTAGCCGGTCATGTCGAAGGCCGGCGTGATCGGTCCGCCGAGCGTGTCGCCGGCCAGGGCCGCGGTGCTGTAGACCATGCTCGCGGTGCCGTCGGGGCGGACCGCCTCGAGATCGAGCCGCGTGCCGAGCTCGTGGTAGTGCGCGAGGCCGTAGTAGATGCGGAAGTCCGGGTCGCTGCCGAGGAGCGCCTGGTGGCGCTCGGCGAGGTCGCACTCGACGCTGAACCGCGACGCGCGGTTGGGGGGCAGGTAGAGCCCCTGGTTCTGGAACGAGATGCCGGCGAGCTTCGTCTGGACCTCCGCCTCGGGGAGCATCGCGAGCGTGATGTTCGGCCGGAGCTTGAGCGGCGCGTCGGTCGGGTTCAGGAGGTGGATCTGCGCGATGAGCTTCGTCTTGGGCGGCAGCTTCACGGCGATGCCCGGCGGGAACGCCTGGACCTCGTGCGGCACCTGCGTCGACTGCGCGAACAGGACACCGCCGAACACGGCGGCGACCGCCTCGGAGTAGCCGCGGTCGCGGCACTTGAAGGTGCCGTCCTCGCCCGCGAAGATGTGCTCCGGCACCCAGAGCCAGTTCGAGTGGTGGAAGCCCGGGCCGGTCGTCAGCTCGACGGAGCTCACGTACACCGGCTCGGTGTTGTTGAGCGAGATCTGGACGCAGTCGCTCATCATCTCGTCGCCGCTCGCGACGGTGAACGGCCCGAAGTCGTAGGAGTAATCGGGCTCGTTACTGCAGGCGGCTCCGAGCGAGAGGGCGAGGAGGGCCAAGGGCGCGAGGAGCGCGCGGGGCGCGCGGGGCGCGACGAAGGTCGCGACTTTGGGCGAGGCCGGCTTGCGCATGCGCGAGGCATCATACGACCGGCGCGCAGGCGGGTCTCGTGCATTGTGGTTCGTCGATGACCGGGCGGTGCCAGGGGCGGTGCCAGACCCTGGCCGGGGCCGCCGGCCGCACGGCGCGGACCGCTGCGCCGGGCCCTCGCCGCGGTGCTACCTTCGGGGCGTGCCCGGGGACCCCGCGTCGCGGCTGGCCGCGCTGATCGATCGCTGCGAGCGCAGCGCGTCGGCGGCGAGTAAGCTCCGCGCCGAGGGCGACGCGCTCGCCGATGCCGTCGAGGGCGCGAACGCCGACCTCGCCGTGCGCTGGCGGCTCGCGGTGGTCCGGGCATTGATCGCGGCGCCGCCCGACGGGGACGCGGTGCGCGAGGCATACGGCGAGCTCGTCGATCGCTACCGTGGCGATCCCGCGCGGCTCGCGGAGCTGCGCCCGCTCGGCGAGGAGATCCGCCGGCTCGAGGCCGACGGCACGCTGCCGAGCGCGCTCGTCGCCCGCAGCGATCGCCGCCCGCGCCGGTAGGGCCGGGGGGAGGCTGGCGTCACGGCGGCGGGGGAGCCGATGGCGGTGGCGGCGCGTCGCGGGCGGCGGCGATCCGGCGCTTGGCCTCGGCGAGCTCGGATTCGAGCGCGGCGATCCGCGCGCGGTCGGCGTCGCGGTCGTCGCGGTCGTCGCGGTAGCTCATGCGCGAGAGCCTGGCGCGAGCGGCACCCATGAACGCGGCTTCACAGGGTGTGAACGGGGGGCACCATCGCAGGGGCTCACCGTCGAGGCTGGATCGGTATACCGTGGCATCTACCTTGCGTAGCCCCGGCGCCATGCGTCTGCGTGTAGTGGCCCTCTGGGTGCTCGTGAGCTGGGTTGCGGTCTTTGCAGGCTGTGGAGGCGAAGGAGACGGTGGAGACGGCCCCGAGGACTGCGCGCTGGTCGGGGACGAGGACGGCAACGGCGTCGCCGATTGCGGCGACCCGGTCTGCGCGGGGACGCGCGAGTGTCTGCCGGCGTGCGGCAACGGCCGGCTCGAGGCCGGCGAGCGGTGCGACGACGGCAACGTGGCGAGCGGGGACGGCTGCGACGCGAGCTGCACGCCGACGGCGTGCGGCAACGGCGTCCTGACGCGAGGCGAGGGCTGCGACGACGGCAACGCGGTCGACGGGGACGGCTGCGACAGCAACTGTGTGGTCACCGGCTGCGGCAACGGCGTCGTGACGAGCGGCGAGGCGTGCGACGACGGGAACGCGGCGAGCGGGGACGGGTGCGACGCGAACTGCACGCCGACGGGGTGCGGCAACGGCGTCCTGACCGGTGGCGAGGCGTGCGACGACGGGAACGCGGCGAGCGGGGACGGGTGCGACGCGAACTGCACGGCGACCGCGTGCGGCAACGGCGTGGTGACGGGCGCGGAGGCGTGCGACGACGGGAACGCGGTGAGCGGGGACGGATGCGACGCGAACTGCACGGCGACCGCGTGCGGCAACGGCGTGGTGACGAGCGGCGAGGCGTGCGACGACGGGAACGCGGCGAGCGGGGACGGGTGCGACGCGAACTGCACGCTG
>Ga0247790_10000245_pt1 | contig 25305 bp, 15 predicted proteins | sample UWRJS171409R4_FD_179913 | JGI IMG/M metagenome (GOLD analysis project Ga0247790, IMG submission 179913) | Soil microbial communities from Arlington Agricultural Research Station in Wisconsin, United States - UWRJ-S171-409R-4 | ecosystem: Environmental > Terrestrial > Soil > Agricultural land... | reverse complement strand
TTCTCCTCCTGGGGCATGGTCCGGGCGTGACCGAGCCAACCGATGACGTCTGGAACCTCCCGTGGGCGGCGCGGTGCCGCTGCGAGCGCCTGCAGATGCGCGTGACGGCGCCGCCGATCGTCACGATGGCGTGTCACTGCGCGGGCTGCCAGCGGATGAGCGCGAGCGCGTTCTCGCTGAGCGTGCTCTTGCCAGCGCACGGGTTCGAGGTGACGGCGGGCGACGCGGTGATCGGTGGGCTCCACGGACCGGATCGGCACTTCCACTGCGCGCACTGCAAGGCGTGGGCGTTCACGCGGCCCCGCGGCATGGACGGGTTCGTCAACCTGCGCGCGACGATGCTCGACGAGCGCGGCTGGTACGCGCCGTTCGTGGAGACGTGCACGAGCGAGGGCTTCCCGTGGGCGAAGACAGGCGCGGTGCACAGCTTCCCGAACATCCCGCCGGTCGAGGCGTTCGGTCCGATCGTGGCGGAGTTCGCGCAGCGCGGCCCCCGGCCGGACCGCAAGCGAGCGTGATTCGCCCGGGGCGCCGGGGCGCCGCGGCGCGGCCGTTCCGATGTCGGGATGACGCGTGAGCCGTCGCCAGATCGAGACTGGAGCGGCGCCCGCACGGGCCCGGCCCCCCGATGACGAAGCACAACATCCTGTTTCTGGCCGCCGATCTGCGCGGGGAGAGCCCGGACGGGCTCGATCCGCAGGCGCGGCGCGGCGCGCTCGATCGAGAGGCGAGCGCGATCCGGCGGGAGCTGGAGCGCAGCGGCCACCGGGAGCGCTTCGAGCTGGTGACCCGGCTGGCAGCGGAGCCGCACGATCTGCTGCGCGAGCTGCGCGCGCTGAGGCCGACGGTGGTTCACTTCAGCGGCCACGGCGGCCGGGATGGGCTGTTCTTCCAGGCGGCGAACGGCGATGCGCGGGTCGTCTCGCCGGCGGCGATCGCGGAGGCGTTCGCCGCCGCGGGCGGCTCGGTGAAGCTGGTGGTCTTGAGCGCGTGCTACGGCGACGCGGCGGCCGAGGCGCTGCTCGCGCACGTCGACTGCGTGGTCGGCGTGCGCGGCGCGCTGCCGGATGACATGGCGCAGGCGTTCGCGAAGGGCTTCTACGGCGCGCTGGGCGATCGGGAGTCGATCGAGACGGCGTACCGGCACGGGAACGCCGCGATCAGCCTGGAGGGGCTGGCCGACGCGGCGCGCCCGCGGCTCAAGGTCCGCGCGGGAGCCGACGCGGCGCGGAGCATCCTGGCTGGCGCGGGCGAGCGGCCGCCGGGGCGCCGCCGGAGCACGGTGCGGAGCACCGAGGGCGCGCCGGCCTTCACGGGCCGCGACGAGGAGCTGCACGCCATCGATGCCGCGCTCCGCGATCGCCGGGTGGTCGTGCTCCACGGGCCGCCGGGTCGGGGCAAGAGCCGCCTGGCGAAGGAGTATGCCCACAAGCACGCCGCGGCCTACCCGGGCGGGATGTTCTTCGTCCCGTTCGAGCAGCCGCCGCCGACGGAGCTCGCGAAGCTCTTGCGAGACACAGGCAGACCGGCATACGCGGACGAGCCGATCGAGGATCAATGTCGCCGCGCGCTGCGCGAGGTGGGGACGGCGGGGCGCACGCTGCTGATCTACGACGGGATCGCGGACGAGCGCACGCTCCGCGACTGGCTCCCCTACGACGGGCTCGACTGGGACCTGATCGTCACGTCGACCTCGGCGAGCTGGGCGAGCTCGTGGACGACGGTCGAGATCGGCGCGCTGCACGAGGGGGCCGCGCGCGCGCTGGTGGCCGCGATCCTCGATAACGCCGCGGCGGCGCAGCGGCTGGCCGAGCCGATCGTGGCGAAGGCGGCGGGGGTCACGATCGAGCTGTGCGCGAGCGCCGCGGCGGCGCGCGAGCGGCTGCGCCGCGGGCGGACGGTGGAGCGGGTCTCCGCGGAGCTCGCGCGGGAGACGGCGTCGAGCTTCGAGGCGGCGTGGGCGCTGCTGTCGCCGGCGGCGCAGCTCCTCTTGCGGGTGGCGTGCACGTTCGTGACGCCGCGCGTCCCCGCGCCGCTCCTCTTTGCGAGCCTCGCGCGCCTGGGCTGGAGCACGGAGGCGGTGGAGGACGCGATCGACGAAGCGCGCGACCGGAGGCTCGTGTCCGGGGCCGGCAACAGCGTCGAGGTGCACCAGCTCGTCGCGCGCTTCGTGCGCGATCGCGGGCCGCTCGAAGAGCGGGTGCGCCGCTCGCTGGCGCAGGGGCTGATCGCGACCGCGCAGGCGTTCGAGGAGAACCCCGGCGACCTCGACGCGCGCGCGCTGATGGTGGTGCACTCGCTCGAGCTGGAGGACTGGGCAGACCTGATGACGGAGTGGTCCGAGTGGCAGGCGCTGGGGGATGCGAGCTGGGAGCTCGGGCGGTTCACGGAGGCGCTCCGCTGGTACGAGCGCGCGGTGGCCGCGGCGGAGCGGGGGGATGGCCACGGGCGCGTGGACGCCGCGCGCCTGGGCACGAGCCTCGACGACGTGGGCTGCTGCTACGCGATGCGGGGGCAGTTCGAGCAAGCGCTGCCGTGGCTCGAGCGCGCGATCGCCGCCAAGGAGCGGGGCGACGCGCACGGGCGCGTGGACGCCGAGAGCCTGGGCCGGAGCCTCCACGCGGTGGGCTACTGCTACGTGAGCCGGGGCCAGCACGAGCAGGCGCTGCTGTGGTTCGAGCGCGCGGTGGCCGCGGCGGAGCAGGGGGACGTGCACGGGCGCGTGGACGCCGCGAGCCTCGGCAAGAGCCTCCACTTCGTGGGCTACTGCTACGCGTGCCGGGGCCAGCTCGAGCAGGCGCTGCCGTGGTTCGAGTGCGCGGTGGCCGCGGCGGAGCGGGGCGACGTGCACGGGCGCGTGAACGCCGAGAGCCTGGGCCGGAGCCTCCTCGCGGTGGGCTACTGCCACGCGAGCCGGGGCCAGCTCGAGCTGGCGCTGGCGTGGTACGAGCGCGCGGTCACCGCCAAGTATCGGGGCGACGTGCACGGGCGCGTGGACGCCGCGAGCCTCGGCGCGAGCCTCCACCTGGTGGGCGACTGCTACGCGAACCAGGGGCAGCTCGAGCTGGCGCTGGCGTGGTACGAGCGCGCGGTCGCCGCCAAAGAGCAGGGCGACGTGCATGGGCGCGTGGATGCCGAGAGCCTCGGCACGAGCCTCCACCAGGTGGGCGACTGCCACGTGAGCCAGGGGCAGCTCGAGCAGGCGCTGCCGTGGTACGAGCGCGCGATCGCCGCGAAGGAGCGCGGCGACGTGCACGGGCGCGTGGACGCCGCGAGCCTGGGCATGAGCCTCCACTGCGTGGGCAACTGCTACGCGCGCCAAGGCCAGCTCGAGCAGGCGCTGGCGTGGTTCGAGCGCGCGGCCGCCGCGAAGGAGCGCGGCGACGTGCACGGGTGCGTGGATGCCGAGAGCCTCGGCACGAGCCTCCAGATGGTGGGCGACTGCTACGCGGCGCTGCGCAGGCTCGCGGAGGCGATGCGGTGGTACGAGCGCGCGGCCACGGCGCTGGCTGGCGCGTGTCCGATACGAGCACCGGCCGGTGAACCCCGGTGAACCCCGATGAACCCCGATGAACCCCGGTGTTGCGGTCAGTCCCAGGGTGCCGGCCGAGCAGCGCCCAGGCGGCGGGGCTGACGATGACCTCGATGATGGTTGCGGTCAGTCTCGGGCTAGTCTTCGAGGCGCGGCGCGCCGCACGCCCGGGGCGTGGCCTTGAACCGCGCGACGGTCTTGTCCGCGAACGCCGCCAGCGCGGTGCGCGCGTCGGTGTAGGGGAACGCCGGGTGCAGGTTGTACGGCGTGCGCTGGCTCCCGACCGCGATGAACAGGTCATGGTTGGCGAGCAGCGCGCTGACCGCCGCGTCGGGCGCGAAGAAGGTGAGCAGCGTGGAGCGCCGGGTGGAGATCAGCCGGAAGAACTCCATGGGGTCGCTGCTGACGGCGAACCCGCCGCTGGCGGCCGCGTGGCAGCTCAGGCACGGGCCGTTCGCCGTGACGAGCGCGTTCCACGCCGCCGGCATGTCGCTGGCCAGGAAGTCGCTGTAATCGACGCAGCCGGACCAGATCTGGGCCAGCATCTCGAGGGTCGGCGGCGGCGGCGGCTTCACGCCGCCCCGCTCGACGAGCTCGGCGTCGAGCCAGGCGGCGACGGCGGCCTTCTCGTCCGCCGTGTAGATGACGCCCTTGTGACTGATGGTCGGCAGGAGCAGGATCGGCGCGCTCGGCGTGAAGTCGCCGACGACGCTCGGGAAGGAGAGGACGCGGGCGTAGGCGTCGTCGGGGCTCTTGCCGACGAAGCCGATCCCGATGGGATTGCCCTCGGAGTGGCAGCTGCCGCAGCGGCTGGCGAGGATCGGGTAGACGTCGCGCGTGAAGCGCGCCTCGGTCTCGGAGACGGGCGGGTCATCGGGCTGGCCGGGGTCGTCGGGATCATCGAAGAACACATCGATGCAGCCGGCGAGCGCGAGCGGCGCGAACGCAACGAGCGCGAGCGCGAGCGCGAGAGATCGAAGCTGTAGGTTCCGCAATCCGAAGCTCCTGGTCGCTGAGGGCATCATGCACGAAGTCCCGTCGAGGGCGGGACGGTTCGTGTTGTGCAACGGGTGATCCAGGAGCGAGCCCAGTGGTCTCGCCGAGTTGGGAGCTGCGCGCCGTATCTCCCCCACTCGATCGGGGACTCGGTTCACCCGCCTGCGATCAGCGCACGCGGCGGAGCACGGCCTCGTGCAGGAGCAGCGTGGCGAGGGCGGAGCTCGTGATGACGAGCGCGATCACCTCCAGCCCGCACGACCGCGCGAGCACGCCGGTGAGGCCGGGGATCGCCGCGAGCCCGAGGTAGGCGGCGGCGACCTGGAAGCCGATCGCGTGCGAGGCGTGCGCGTCGCCGACGCGGGCGGGGGTGATGGAGATGAGCAGCGGGAAGATCGGCGCGCACGCGAGGCCGAGCAGGGCGAGCGCGGCGATGTTCGCCGCGGGCGAGAGATCCAGCCACAAGAGGGCGGCGGCGAGCGGACACGTGAGCAGCGCGGCGCGCAGGATGGCGTCGGGCGTGACGCGCGCGGCGAGCTGGCCGAAGACGACGCGGCCCGCGGTGAGCGCGATCCAGAAGATCGACGCGCTCGCGCCGGCGAGGCGCGGGGACATGCCGCGGCCCTCGGTCAGGAGCGAGTAGGCCCACTGGCTGGCGGTCGCCTCGATGCCGGAGTAGCAGAAGAACAGGCCGGCGTGCATCCAGACGAGCGGCCGCCGCAGCGCGTGCGCGCGCGTGCGCGCCGCGGCGCCGGGAGCCGCGGCGGGCGCGCCGGCGTGGTCGTCGCTCCACAGCCGCAGCGTGCAGAGGAAGCAGATCGACATGGCCAGGAGCAGCGCAGCCACGGCGGCGAAGCCCCACCGCCACGACAGCCCGGCGACGAGGACGGAGGACATGAGCAGCGGCCCGGCGGCCGCGCCGACGCCATAGAACGCGTGCAGCCAGCTCGTGACGCGGGGCGAGCAGCGCCGGGCGGCGAAGACGTTGAGGCCGGCATCGATCGCGCCGGCCCCGAGGCCGGAGAGGAGGCCGGCGGCGACGATGGCCCACCAGCTCACGGCCAGCGCGGAGTTGGCGGCCACGGCGACGATGGCGAGGCTGCTGGCGAGGAGGATCCGGCCGACGCCCCAGCGATCGAGCAGCGCGCCGCCGTAGAAGCAGGAGAGCAGGTAGCCGATCGTCGAGGAGACGAGCAGCTGGCCGAGGTAGCTGACGGGCAGATCGAAGTCGCGGCGGAGGGACGGCCAGGCGACGCCCATCACGGCATCCGGCACGCCGATGCTGATGAAGGCGAGGAACGCGAGGGCGAGGACCAGCGCCCGCGGCCGCGCGCGCGCACCGGGCGCGGCGGGCGCGCCGGGCACGCCGGGCGCACCGGGCGCGGCGGGATCGAAGACCGGCTCGTCACTCATCGTCGGCGCGGTCGATGCGACCCGAGGCGGTCCGATACCGTCATTCGCAGCACGTGGGTACTGCTCGTCCTGGGCCGTTGCAATGGGAGGGCTGTCGGGGACGCGCGCGGGCCTATCCGATCACAGTGACTGAGATTCGTAATCTGCGATGTCGGAAAAACACCGGTAGCGGCGCCCGATCGAGCGGTGGGGACTGCTCGTGCGGGCCTCGCGTCCACCGATGACGAAGCACAACATCCTGTTTCTGGCCGCCGATCCGCACGGAGGGAGCCCGAACGGGCTCGATCCGCACGCGCGGCGAGGCGCGCTCGATCGGGAGGCGAGCGCGATCCGAAAGGAGCTGGAGCTCAGCGGCTGCCGGGATCGCTTCGAGCTCACGACCCGGTGGGCGGCCGAGCCGCACGATCTGCTCCGCGAGCTGCGCGCGCTCACCCCGACGATGGTTCACTTCAGCGGCCACGGCACCCAGGACGGGCTGTGCTTCCAGGCGCCGAATGGCGATGCCCGGATCGTCTCGCCCGCGGCGATCGCGGAGACGTTCGGGGCCGCGGGCGGCTCGGTGAAGCTGGTGGTCCTGAGCGCTTGCTACAGCGAGGCAGCGGCCGAGGCGCTGCTCGCGCACGTCGACTGCGTCGTCGGGGTGAGCGGCGCGCTCCCCGATGACATGGCGCGGGCGTTCGCGATCGGCTTCTACGGCGCGCTCGGCGCGCAGGAGTCGATCGAGACGGCGTACCAGCACGGGAACGCCGCGATCAGCCTGGAAGGGCTGGCCGTCGCGGATCGGCCGCAGCTCAAGGTCCGCGCGGGAGCCGACGCGGCCCGGAGCATCCTGGCGGGGGCGGACGGACGGCAGGCGCCGCGTCGCCGGAGCACGGTGCGGAGCACCGAGGGCGCGCCGGCCTTCACGGGCCGGGACGCGGAGCTGCGCGCCGTCGAAGCCGCGCTCCGCGATCGCCGTGTCGTGGTGCTCCACGGGCCGCCCGGTCGGGGCACGAGCCGCCTGGCGAAGGAGTATGCCCACAAGCACGCCGCGGCCTACCCGGGCGGGATGTTCTTCGTGCCCTTCGAGCAACCCCCGCCGACCGAGCTCGCGAAGCTGCTGCGGGACTCGGGCCGCCCGCCGCACGCGGACGAGTCGGTCGAGGATCAATGTCGCCGCGCGCTGCGCGAGCTGGGGACGGCGGGGCGCACGCTGCTGATCTACGACGCGATCGCGGACGAGCGGACGCTCCGCGACTGGCTGCCCTACGACGGGCTCGACTGGCACCTGATCGTCACGTCGACCTCGGCGAGCTGGGCGCGCTCGTGGACCACCGTCGAGATCGGCGCGCTCGGCGATGCGGCGGCGCGCGCGCTGGTGGCCGCGATCCTCGGTGACGCCGCCGCATCGCAGCGGCTGGCCGAGCCGATCGTGACGAAGGCGGCAGGGGTCACGATCGAGCTATGCGCGAGCGCCGCGTCGGCGCGGGAGCGGCTGCGCCGCGGGCGGACGGTGGAGCGTGTCTCCGCAGAGCTCGCGCGGGAGACGGCGTCGAGCTTCGAGGCGGCCTGGATGCTCCTGTCGTCAGCTGCGCAGCTCCTCTTGCGGGTGGCGTGCACGTTCGTGACGCCGCGCGTCCCCGCGCCGCTCCTCCTCGCGAGCCTCGCGCGCCTGGGCTGGAGCACGGAGGCGGTGGAGGACGCGATCGACGAGGCACGCGACCGCAGGCTGGCGTCCGGAACCGAAAACAGCGTCGAGGTGCATCCGCTCGTCGCGCGCTTCGTGCGCGATCGCGGTCCGCTCGAGGAGCCGGTCCGCCGCGCGCTGTTTCAGGGGTTGGTCGCGGCCGCGCAGGCATTCCAGAAGCACCCCGGCAACCTCGACGCGCGCGCGCTGATGGTGGCGCACTCCCTCGAGCTGGATGACTGGGCAGACGTGGTCACGGAGTGGTCCCAGTGGCACGTGCTGGGGGATGCGAGCCGGGAGCTCGGACGGTTCGCGGAGGCGCTGCGATGGTACGTGCGCGCGGCCGCCGCGGCGGCGGAGGGGGATGTCCACGGGCGCGTGGACGCCGAGAGCCTGGGCACGAGCCTCCACCAGGTGGGCGACTGCTACGCGGAGCTTGGTAAGCTCGCGGAGGCGATGCAGTGGTACGAGCGCGCGGCCGCGGCGCTGATTGACGCGTGACGCGGCCGCGCGCGCGGGCTGTCCAGTCGATTTGACAGCCGGGAGCGTCCGCGTCAACGCGATTGGACGCAGGGCGTGCGGGCCGCGCGGCGATCGGCCCGCCGGCGCAGCGGTGCCTTTTGCATGTCACAAGCGCGCGCGGCGGCACTCCACCCGTAAAGCGCGAGCCCGCGCTTGTCGTCCTGCCTCCAGGGCCGTCGCCCAACGGCCATACCTCGAGGCAGATGAGCCGACGGACCTGATGAAGAGCGTTCTGCACATGAGCATCAACCCCGAACAAGAGAGCCTGGCCACGCTGGTGACGTCCGAGAGCACGTCGATCGGGGCGTCGCCCGCGGCCGTGCCGCACGACACGGCCGATCCGCTGCTCGCCGCGGGGACGCCGATCGGTGATTTCCGCATCTGCGGCTTTCTCGGCGAGGGGGCGATGGGGCAGGTGTACCTCGCGCAGGACGTCACGCTGGGCCGCTCGGTCGCGCTCAAGCTCATCAAGCGCTCCATCATGAAGGGCGACGCGGTCGCGCGCTTCCTCGACGAGGCGCGCGCCACGGCCCGGCTCAACCACGCGCACATCGTCACGATCCACGCGATCGGCGAGCACGAGGGGCGCCCGTACCTCGCGCTCGAGTACATCGAAGGCGAGTCGCTGCGGGCGCGGCTCGCGGCGGGGCCCCTGACGCTCCGCGTCGCGCTGCGCTACGCCCGCGCGATCGCCGAGGCCGTCGCCGAGGCCCACCGCCGCGGCCTCGTGCACGCCGACCTGAAGCCCGAGAACATCGTGATCCCGCAGGACGGCCGGCTCCGGGTCGTCGATTTCGGCGTCGCGCGGTTCGTCGGGAGCACTCCCAAGACGGTCTCCGGCACGCCGCTCTACATGGCGCCGGAGCGCTGGCGCGGCGAGCCGCCCACGGGCGCGATCGACGTCTGGAGCCTCGGCCTCCTCCTCCACGAGCTCGTCATGGGCCGCCGCCCGCTGCCCGATGGCGCGCTGATGAAGCTGTCGTTCTCGAGCCAGCCGCTGGGGGCGCTCAGCCTCCCGAGCGAGGCGTGGGCGGCGCTCGTGCGTGACTGCCTCGCGTACGATCCGGCGGCGCGCCCGACGGCCGAGGCGGTCGTGCGCCGCATCACCGCGCTGCTCGATCCGCGCGCGGTCCCCGCCGACGCCGCGCGCTGCCCGTTCCCCGGGCTGGCGGCGTTCTCGCGCGAGCGCGCGAGCGACTACTTCGGGCGGCAGGCGGAGCTCGACGCGCTCGTCGAGCGGCTCCGCACGCGCGCGCTGATCCCGGTGGTGGGGCCGTCGGGCATCGGCAAGAGCTCGTTCGTCCACGCGGCGCTCTTGCCCCGGCTCGAGGAGGCGGAGCGCTGGGTCGCGATCTCGCTGCGGCCGGGCGCGTCGCCGTTCGACAGCCTCGCCACGGCGCTCGCGCTGCCGGGGCGCTCGGCGCTCGTGATCGCGGAGTCGCTCCGCCGGTATCCGGACAGCCTGTCGCTCATCCTCGACGACGTCGCCAAGCACCACCGCGCGCGTGTCCTCCTCTTCGTCGATCAGTTCGAGGAGACGTTCACGCTGGCGGCGGGGAGCGCGGAGTCGGTCGCGTTCTGCGAGTGCCTCGCGCGGGCGGACGTCGCCGCCGCGTCCTGGCGCGTCGTGCTCACGCTCCGCGACGACTTCCTCGGCCGGCTCGCCGCCGCGCCGGCGATGCGCCCGCACCTGAGCGCGGTGATGCACCTGGGGCCGCTCACCACGGCCGACCTGCGCGCCGCGATCACCGGCCCGCTCGACAACGCGGGCTACACGCCGGACGCGATCGCGCTGGTCGAGCGCATCGTCGGCGACGTCGCCGGCCAGGCCGCCTGCCTGCCGCTGCTCCAGTTCGCCTGCCAGTCGCTGTGGGAGCGCCGCGACGTGGCGGCGCGCCGCGTCCTGGCGGCCGAGTACGAGGCGATGGGCGGCGCGACGGGCGCGCTCGCGAGCCACGCGCAGCGCCTCTTGGCGGAGCTGTCGCCCGACGAGGTCCGCCTGGTGCGCGGCCTCATGCTGGCCCTGGTGCACCCCGATGGCCCGCGCCGCCCGTGCGGGCGCGCCGCGCTCCTGGGCGGCGTCCCGGCCGGCTCGCGCGCGACGGCCGATGGCCTGCTCGATCGGCTGCTCGAGCGCCGGCTGCTCGTCGCGACGCGCGACGACGAGCAGGGCACGACCACGCTCGAGATCGCCCACGAGGCGCTCGCCCAGGCGTGGCCGCAGCTGGCGCGCTGGCTCGACGAGACCCGCGAGGAGCGCGTGCTCGCCGCGGACCTCGAGCAGGCGGCCCAGCTGTGGCAGCGCCGCGGCCGGAGCGACGCCGAGACGTGGAGCGAGAGCGCGCTCGCCGAGGCGGTCCGCAAGGTGGACGCGTGGAACATCGCGCTCTCGGCGAACGCCAGCGCGTTTTTGCGCGCGAGCACGCGGCGCGAGCGCCGCGCCCAGCGCCGCCGGCGGCAGATCGCGGGCGGCATCGCCGCCGCCCTCGCCGCGGTGACGTTCGGCTCGGTGGCCGCCGCGGTGACGATCGCGCAGAAGAGCGAGGAGCTCTCGCGCGCGGCCATCGATCTCGGCCGGATCGAGCTTTTGCTGACGCCGTTCGACTGGGATCCGGTGCAGCAGCGGCGGCTCGCGCCGACGGTGCTGCCGCCGCTCGAGTGGCGCATCTACGCCCCGTCGCCCGACGATCCGCGGGAGCCGGGCCGGCCGTACGATGGCCAGAGCCTGCGGCGCGGATCCCGGGCGTGGCGCAGCGGCGTCCTGGTGGAAGATGTGGAGGTCCGCTCGGGGCCGGCGTTCATCGAGATCCGCGGGCGCGGCGGCGACTGCGCGCCGAGCGTCCTGTATCTGCAGCGCCTCCCCGGCTATCGCGAGCGCGCCGCGCCGCGGCGGATCGAGCTGGCCGTGCCGACGTGCCAGGCGTCGTGGGCCGACACGGTGCGGATCCCGGCGGGGCCGTTCCTGCGCGCGGTAACGCGGGACGGCCAGGAGCTCGACGAGCGGGCGGCGCTGCCCGCGTACGCGATCGATCGGACGGAGGTGACGCGCGGCGCGTTCGCGGCGTTCGAAGGGATGAAGAGCTTGACGGGAGTGCGGATCTCGCCGACGCGGTTCCTGATTGGCAATCTCGGCGGCGCGGGGCAGGCGCCCCTGGCGGGCTCGCGAGTGCCGATCTCCGGGATCGATCACGACATCGCGCGCAGCTATTGCCGCTACCTGGGGAAGGATCTGCCCACGGCGGATCAGTGGCAGAAGGCGTTTCGCGGCGGCCTCTTGCTGGTGGGTGGCGAGCCGAACCTGGCTCCGGCGCGCGCGACGCCAGCGGGGGAGCCTGTTGTCCTCGGGCATGACCTCGCCGCCGTGGGGCGGCTCCCGGGAGATACGAGCCCGTACGGTGTCCTCGATCTGGCGGGCAACGTGAGCGAGTGGTCGCTCGATCGGTCCAGCACGTACGAGGGGCTGCGCCGCATCCACGGCGGGAGCTGGGCGTCGCCGCCGGGCGCGGGGCACGAGCGGATCTATTTTGCGAACACGCGGCCGGAGGAGGCGCGCGACTACTCGGTCGGCGTCCGGTGCGTGACGGCGGGCGGGGGCGGGGGCGGCGGCGGGGGCGCGGGTGCGGGGGAGGGCGAGGGCGAGGGCGAGGGTGAAAGCTGGATTCTCGTTTCGACACGGCTCGCGAAGAATCACCAGTCTCGTGAATGACTCGGTCGCATTTCCTGTGAATACGAATGCCGCAGATCGCGGCACGCCCATTGAACGTTGGAGTGGTCATTCAGCCGCGCGACTGCGCAACAAAGGATCTGCCATGACTCTCACCCAGAACGTCAGCTCTCTCCACGCATCCACCCTGGATCCCGGCGCTGCCAGCACGGAGCCGGTGACGCGGCCGAAGCCGGGTGGCGCTCTGCTGCGCTGGTACCAGGATGCCAAGCCGCGCTTTTATCGGCCGTACTTGATCCGCGTCCTGCGGCGCGACGACACCTCGATGGAGTTCGTGTTCCTCGACGGCCGCACGGGGGAAGATCTGGCGCTGTCGAAGCGCAGCTACCAGATCTCGTATCACGACGGCCGCTACGCGCACTCGGCGCTGCCGTCGACGGCGCAGAAGGTCCAGCCGGGCTCGGCGCGCTCGTGCGGCCTGCTCTTCATGTCCGATCTCTACATCCAGAGCCTGCCGCAGGCCGACGGCGCGGCGCTCCTCAGCTCGGGCAACGACGACGACAAGTGGCCGCGCAGCGCGGGCCGCGAGGCGCCGCCGAGCCCGCGGCCGAGCCCGCGGCCACAGCCGAAGGCCGCGCCGAAGCGCGCCCGCGCCGCGTCGCCGAAGCGCGCCCGCGCCGCGGCTGCGCGTGCCCCGCAGCGTACGCGGGCCGCGAAGCCGGCCAAGAAGCCGCGGCGGTCGTGAGCGTCGCCGCCCGCGGCCGGCGCTACCGTGGCCGTTGACGAGGCGGCGCGCTCGACGGCGGCCAGTCCAGGAACCAGACGGAGCCGGCGGCGTCGCCAGCGATGATGGCGGTCGCGGTCGCCGTGACCGCGGTGAAGGCGGCGTTGGCCCGGTGGGTGAACAGACACGCGCCGGCCTCGAGGTCCCAGACCTTGAGCGTCTGATCATCTGAGGCCGAAACCACGCGTCGTCCGTCTGGAGTCACCGCGCATGCGTTCACCCCCGAGGCGTGACCTTGCAGTGTGGCGATGGGTTGACCCGTATTGAGATCCCAGATCTTGAGCGTCTGATCATGAGATGCCGAAACCACATGGCGACCGTCCGGGGTAACTGCGCATGCGGTCACCCCGGAAGTGTGGCCTCTCAGAGTGGCCCGGATGCGCTTCGACGCGAGATCCCAGACTCTGAGTGTTTTGTCGGCGGAAGTCGAAACCACGCACTGGCCGTCCGGAGTCACCGCGCATGCGAGCACCGTAGAAGCGTGGCCTTCCAGCGTAGCCTGAATGCGCTCCGACGCGAGGTCCCACACCTTGAGCGTGTGGTCAGCCGATCCCGAGACTACGCGCTGGCCATCCGGGGTTACCGCGCACGAGAGCACGCTGGTGGTATGGCCTTCCAGGGTGGCCCGGGTGCGCCCTGACGCGAGATCCCACACTTTGAGCATGTGGTCAGTCGATGCCGAGACCACGCGTCGGCCATCCGGCGTTACCGCGCACGCGAGCACCATCGAGGCATGGCCTTCCAGGATCGCGATGGAGCGCTCCGTCGCGAGGTTCCAGACCTTGAGCGTGTGGTCAGCTGACGCCGAGACTACGTGCCGACCATCAGGCGTGGCCGCACACGCGAGGACTCGCGAGGCGTGACCTTCCAGCGGGGCCTCGATATGTACCATCGCGAGGTCCCAGACCTTGAGCGTGTTGTCAGTCGATGCCGAGATCACGCGCTGGCCGTCTGAGGTCAGCGCGCATGCATTCACCCAGGCAGTGTGGTCTTTCAGAGTGGCGATGATGCGCCTCGACGCGAGATCCCAGATTTTGAGTGTTTTATCAGCTGAGGCCGAGACCACGCGCTGGCCGTCCTGGCTCAACACGCACGCGAGCACCATGGAGGTGTGGCCTCTCAGGGTAGCGATGGAGCGCCCCGACGCGAGATCCCAAACTTTGAGCGTGTGGTCATCCGACGCCGAGACCACGCGCTGGCCGTCCGGGGACACCGCGCACGCGTTCACGCTGGAGGCATGGCCTTCCATCGTAGCGATGACACGCCCTGACGCGAGATCCCAGACCTTGAGCGTCCTGTCCGCTGAGGCCGAGACCACGTGCCGGCCATCCGGCGTGACCGCGCACGCGAACACCATCGGGGCGTGGCCTTCCAGGGTGGCCACGGTGCTTCTCGACGCGAGGTCCCAGATTTTGAGCGTGTTATCAGAGGACGCCGAGACGACTCGTTGCCCGTCCGGGGTCACCGTGCATGCGTTGACCTTTTTGGCGTGGCCTTCCAGGGTGGCGATGGCGCGCCCCGTCGCGAGATCCCAGACCTTGAGTGTTTTGTCAGAAGATGCCGAGACTGCGTGCTGGCCATTCGGGGTCACCGCACACGCGTTCACGTTGCCAGCATGGCCTTCCAGAGTGGCAATGATACGCCCCGACGCAAGGTCCCAGACCTTGAGCGTTTTGTCAGCTGACGCTGAGATCACGCGCCGGCCGTCCATCGCCACCGCGCACGCGAGCACATACGTGGTGTGGCCGATGAGCTCGCGCACCAGCGCGGGGCTCTCACGAGTCGCCAGGTGCCGTACGCGGAGGAAGCGTGCCTCGGCCGGCAGCTGTAACTGTTGGTCGATCTCGTCCGCGTTCCACCCGGCTTGCCGGAGTCGGTTCCAGACGAGCGCTGGCGTCGCCTCGGAGGCGGCTCGTAGCCAGTACGATTCGCGAGCGAGCGCACGAGCAAGATTGTCGAAGCGTTTGCGAAGCATCTCGTCGCCGCTCGCGCGGCAGCGATCGGCCACTCGCGTCAGGTCAGCCTCGGCGTCGTGCGCGCCGAGCTCGCGGCACTTGGCCTCGAGGAAGCCCATGTCGGCGGCCAGGCGCCAGGCATCGGCCCACTCGCCGGCCTCGGCGCGATGGGCCAGCGCGTGGCGCAGCGCGTATCGCCGCGTCGTCGCTTCTCCGGGCGGCGGCCAGGTCGCCAGCTTCTGCGCCAATGCACGGTGATGCTCGCGGAGCGCGGCCGGGCCGATCGCCTCGGCGACCTGCGCGCGGATCGAGTCGTGGTGCAGGCGGTACTCGGAGACGCGGCCCTCGCGCCGGCTCTCGAGGAGGAGCTCGCGCGCGCCGCGCATGAACGTCCGCCGCTGCGCTTCGCCGATCCAGCCGGCCACGGCGCCGAGCTCGTCGAGCGTGAGCGCCTCGCGCGCGGCACACAGGGTGCCGAGGCCGTCGACGATGATCGGATCGGTCGCGATCCGCTCCCACGCGGATGCGAGCAACGCCGCGAGGCCGCGCGGAATGTCCTCGGCGCGGCGCTGCTCCGCGGGCAGGCCCGCCAGGTGCAGGCGCAGCATCGCGGCGTGCTGCAGGTTGCCGCCGGCGCGGATCACGGCTGCGTCGACGAATGGCGCGTCGAGGCCGAGCTCCGGCGCGGCCTGCTCCCAGAACGCGCGCACGGTCGCTGCGTTGTCGGCTGCGCAGGCGCGCTCCTCGTCGAGATCGAGCTGTACTGCGCCGCGGGTCGCGAGCATGTCCACGTACGGATGGCGCGGCCGGCATGCGCACAGGAGGCTCACGCCGCGCGGCAGCGAGCGGGGCAGGAACGCGGCGAGCGGATCGCGGCCCGGCGCGCCCGCGGGCGGATCGTACTCGTCGAGGCCATCGATCAGTAAGGCCAGCCGCTCGCCGCGCGGCGCGAGCTCGTGCTCGGATACGCGGCGGAGCGTCGCGTCCAGCCGCGCGGCCGGGTGCATGCGCGCGTCGGCCTCGGGCTCGCGCTGCGCAGGGAAGCGCGCCTCGAGCTGCGCCACCAGCGAGCCGACCAGCTTCGCCGGATCGTCCCAGTCGTACTCGCCGCGGCGAATGAAGTGATGCGGCACCCCGGCGCCGGCCGCCTCACGTCGCCAGAGCCACGCGGCGAGGAGCGCGCTCTTGCCCATGCCGGGCCCGCCGGTGACGACGACCCAGCGGTCGGCGCGCTCCTCGATCAGGAGCTGATCGAGCCGCGCGAGCAGCGCGGCGCGGCCGACGAACCGGTCGTGGCGCTGGCGTTCCGCCGTGAAGTCGATCAGCCCCGCCGGCCTCGGCGGTGAGGGCGGGGCTACGGAGGGTCCGCGGCGAGGACGAGCCTCTTGGCGTCGACACCGGCGCGGATCGCGAGCTGCGGGCGATCGCCGTCGGGGAGCCCCTCCAGGCGGATCGCGGCGCACCCTTGCTTGTACGCGGCGGCGATCGACTCGCGTTCGCCGAGGCCGCCGTAGAAGCCGACCGCGAAGCTGCGCGCGGCGGCGTCGCGGATCGCGCCGCTCATTCCCACGACGCAGCCGACGTGCGGCAGCAACGCCTGCGCTTGTACCTCGCTGTAGCAGGCGCTCAGGACGACCAGCTGGACCGAGGCGCCCGCCGCGTCGAACGTCTTCTCGAGCGCCTCGGTCGAGACGAGCTGAGCGCGGCCATCGGGGCCCTCGAAGAACAGCCCGTGCCGCGGCGTATCGCCGCTGGCGCCGGGCTCGCTGACGACATCGCGGCGCGGCGCCGGACCGGGCCGGTGCTCGCCGGCTGCGCCCGCGGCGCCGTGGCCGCTGAAGTGGACCACCGTCGGCTTGAGCTTGCGGAGCTCGCGGAGCAGATCGAGCGGCCTTACCGCCCAGCGGGTCACGAGCTCGAAGCGGTCGCGGAAGCCGCTGCGCTCCAGCTCCACCTGGATCGCGCGCGCTTCTTCATCGAGCGCGAGCCGGTCGGTCCCGCTCGGGTTGGCGGCCAGGAACAGGATGGTGTGCTTCATCGGCGGCCTCGGGGCAGGGGACTCGTTGCTCGAAGAGCGTAAAGTCGATCAGCTCGGCCCGCACCGGCGATGAGGGCAGGGGCTGGCCGCGGTCGCCCACGCGGCCAGCCTAGCGTGACCGCCGACCGTAGGGCGACTTGCGCCACACCGTGCGTCGCCTTCGCGGTGCCCTATGGGCGTCGTTGTCCTCGTCCTCGTCCTCGTCGTCCTCCTCGTCCTCGTCCTCGTGGTCCTCGTGGTCCTCGTGGTCCTCGTCGTCGTCCTCGTCGCCCTCGTCGGCGACGGGGACGTACACGAATGCGAAGAAGAGCACGATGAGCATCACCAGCGGCCCGGTGATCAAGAACGTGCCTATCGCTGCGTGGAGCCCGACCCAGTGCTTGAGCGTCGACCCGCCCAGGATGCCCAGCGCGAGCGGTCCGATGAAGAAGACGGTGGTAGCGACGTTATCGATGCACAGCAAGGCGAGAGCGGCGGCGACCAGGATGCCGGGGACCAGCCACGGGTACTTGCCAGGCGCCGGCCAGAGCGCCAGGACGACCGCCGCCGCGAGCACCAGGAGCACGACGATGCCGAACGCCTTGCGGAGCACCCTGTCCACGAGCTCCAGCGTACACGCGCTACGGGTAGTCGTCGTCGTCGTCTCTGTGGCCGAACACGAACACGAAGAAGAGCACGACGAGCATCAGCAGCGATCCGCCGATCAAGAACGCGCCTTTCACGGCGTCGATCCCGCACCAGTGCGCGAGCGTCAGCCCGCCCAGGACGCCCAGCGCGAGCGGCCCGACGAAGAAGGGCGAGGCATCGAAGCGATCGATGAGCCGGCAGGCGAGGCCGGCGGCGGCCAGCATGCCGGGGACCAGCCACGGGTACTTGCCAGGCGCCGGCCAGAGCGCCAAGACGACCGTCGCTGCGAGCACCACGAGCATGGCGATGACGAACATCGTGCGGATCGCCCTGCCCACAGCCTCGAGGGTACTCGAGGCGCCCCCCGCGCATGCTCGCGTCCTGGCGTGCTCGTCGAGCGGGCCGCAGGCTGCTCGGTGATGACGCAGCGCGGCGCCTCCTTTATATAGCGGCGGCCGGTGGCCCATCCGGAGTGGCCGGCGTGAGCGTCGACCGGCTACGTACTCAGCGCGGCGCAGCCGCCGCGCCGGTGGCCGCGCCGACCAGAGCGACGGCGCGATCGACCATCTCGTCGGTGGCGGTCCGGCCCATGAGGCCGACGCGGATCACGCGGCCGGCGAGCGGCGGCAGCCCGCCGGAGAGCTGGATGCCGCACTCGAGCAGGTGGCGCAGGATCGCGGCGGCATCGGCGGCGTACGCGGCGACGATCAGGTTCGCCTCGGCGCCCGGGCGCGGGACCGACGCGAGGCCGAGCTGCGCGAGCCCCTCGCGGCACCGCCGGGCGAGCGCAGCGCGGCGATCGATCCAGACGTCGAGCCCGACGGCGAAGATGTGCTCGAGGCTCGAGCGCAACGCCAGGACGAGGTTCGTCGGCATCGTGACGGGGTGCGGGTGAAACGCCGCCCAGTCTTCGCGGTAGCGATCCCACACCTGCAGATCGAGGCACCACGACGCGGGCCGCGTCGCGCGCGCGCGGAGTCGGTCGCGGCCGCCGGGCCCGAGCGCGACGATGGCGAGCCCGGGCGGCGCCTCGAGGCCCTTCTGCGTGCTCGTCACCAGGCAGTCGATCCCCAGCTCGTCGACGCGCGCGCGCTCGCCACCGACAGACGCGATGCCATCGATCAAGCAGAGCGCGCCGTGCGCGCGCGCGATCGCGGCGATGTCCTCTACGGGGTGGCGCACGCCGGTCGACGTCTCCACGTGCACCGCCAGGACACCGTCGACGCCCGCGGCGACGACGCGCGCGAGCGCTTGCGGATCGAGCGGCGCGCCGACCTCGACGGGCACCTCGACGACTTGCAGCCTGCGCGCCGCGGCGATCTCCGCGAGCCGCGATCCGAAGAAGCCGGTGCTCGCGACCGCGACCTTCTGGCCGGGCTCGAACATGTTGTCGATCGCGCAGTCGATCGCCGTGGTGCCGCTGCCCGGGATCAGGTAGGGCCGATCGGCGCCGAGGAGCTGGCCGAGCAGCTCGACCGTCTGGTTGTGCTGCTCGACCCACGCCGCGCCGACGCAGGAGCTGACCTGCTCGCCGAGGGTCGCGAGCGTGTGATCGTGCAGCTCGGCGGGCCCGGCCATCATCAGGGCAGGGCGCGGAGGCGTCTGGGGATCCGGCATGCCCGCATGCTAGACCCCGGCTGACAGGAGATCACCTGCGCGTGGAGGCGCGTTCAGCCCCGATCGGGGCGAGGACTCCCCCAGCCCCCCCAGCCGGCGGGATGCAGGATCGAGGGCTTGCGGCCGCCGATCGCGGCACGTGGCTTGAACAGCGTACGGGATGATGCGCCGCAACGCCGTCATCCTGGCCGCCGCCCTCGCGAGTCTCCATGCCACGGCGGCGGGAGCGGAGACGCGCGGCGCGCTCCGGCTCGGATTGATGACGCTCGATCTCCAGTCGTCTCCGGATACGCCGGTGTTCGGCGAGCAGGTCGGGCAGGCGGTCGATCGCTACAACACGGCCGCCGCGGCCTACGAGCGCGCGAGCGGCCAGACGGTGGAGCGGATCCAGGCGGATGATCTGGGCGTCACGGAGACGCTGTTCATGATCTCGCCGGGCATCGAGGTCGGCGCGCAGCACTACTTCTTCCGGCTCGAGGCGCCGATCGGCCTGTCCTCGGATCTGCGCTCGCTCGGCCTCGGCGTGTACCCGCTGAACTTGCAGATGAAGCCGCGCCGCGACGTGGCGGCGTACCTGTCCGCGGGCGGGACGGCGAGCTGGCTGGATCGCCCGGGCCCGGGCGACGTGGGCGGGCTGATCGCGGCCCGGGCCGCCATCGGCGCGCGGATCGCGAGCCGCTTCCTGGTCGAGGTCGGCTACAGCGCGTTCGCGCTCGGCGGGAACGTGAACCAGGACAAGCTCGAGAGCATGGCGGTCACCGCGGAGGACATGGCGCACCCGGAGAAGGTCGTCGGCGGCGGCGAGGCGCGCGGGCTGTTCGACGTCTCGTTCGGCGTCGCGTTCTGATCGCTAGCGGGCGCGCGCGCCGAGCCGCGAGCACAGGAGCGGCGGCTCGCCGGCGGCGGTGATCAGCGCGGCGCTGCCGCTGTCGGCGATGAACAGCGACGCGTCGCCCCGGCCGAGCTCGAGCGCGTGCGCGATCGTCGTGCGGCCGGCGCCGGCCTCGGCGAGGCGGATGCCGGTCAGCTCGCCGAGGCGCGCGCGGAGCCCGGCGGGCGAGCGGTCCGCCCCCGCGAGCGGCGCCGCCCCGACGGCGAGCCAGCGGGGCAAGGTCTCGAGCGTCTCGAGCCGGCGCTCGGACGTGAGCAGCCGCTTGTGGATCTGCGCGCGCTTGTCGGGGACGACGAAGATCGACACGAACAGCCGCAGCGCGGCATCGAGCGCGGTGGGCGCGACGGGCGCAGGCGCCGGCGGCGGCGGCGGCTTGGCGTCGCGCTTCGTGCCCACGCGGCGACGGTAGCCGATCGGCGTCATCGCCGTGGATCGCGCTGACCGAATTGACCGAGCTGACCGAACGGGCCGAGCGGCCCGAGCGGCGCCCCTTGCGCCCGTATTGGTTTTTCCGATGCGCGGCGCCTGTGCGTACGCGCACGCGGGGGCCAGCTCACGGTTCGCGCGTGGGCCGGCACGCGCGGGTTGACCGACAGGGACGCGCCCCGCACGATGCGCGGGTGCTGCCCGAGGACGCTCGTGATCGCACGCGCCAGCTGCAGGTGATCGCCGCCCGCCTGTCGAGCGCCCTGACGCCGCAGCAGGTCTCGGCGATCGTCTCGGAGGAGGTGGTCCGCGCTCTCGGCGCGCACGCGGCCGTGGCCGCGATCCGGGTCGGCGACGAGGTGCAGCTCCTCGGCAGCGCGGGGACGCAGGAGCCGGACGTGCTCGCCCGCGCGGGGCGGGTTCCGCTCGCGACGGAGCGGCCGATCGCGGAGGCGATCCGCACGTCCGCGCTGGTGTGGTGCGCGAATGAGGCCGAGCTCGCGGCGCGGTACCCGCACCTGGGGCCGGTGTGGCGCGGACCGGGCCTGCGCGCGTGGGGGGCCGCGCCGTTCACGTTCGAGGGGCGCACGGTCGGCGGGATCGCGGTCTCGTTCACCGAGGATCACCCGCTCGCGGACGACGAGCGCGAGCTCCTGCACGGCGCGGGGCAGCTCGCCGCGCAGGCGCTCGAGCGGGCCCGGCTGTACGAGGCGCTGCGCGCCAGCGAGGAGCAGCTCCGCGTCGCGCTGGCGGCGGGGCGCGCGGCGACCTGGAGCGTCGATCTGGCGACGATGCAGAGCACGCGCGATCCGTCGTACCGCGCGCTGCTCGGCGTGCAGGACGAGCAGGTCGCCGCCGACTTCGGCGCGGTCCACCCCGACGATCGCCCGATCGCGCAGGCGCACTTCGAGCGCGCGCTGCGCGATGGCGTGCCGTACGAGCCCGAGGTCCGCGTGCGCCGCGGCGACGGCACCTATATGTGGATCCGGTCGCACGGGCGGGTCGTGTACGGCGAGGACGGCCGGCCGATCGCGATCGCCGGCGTGGTCGTGGACATCGACCTGGCCAAGCGCGCGAGCCTCGCGGCCGAGGAGGAGCACCGGATCAACGAGACCCTGTACCGGCTGGGCAGCTCGTTCGCGAGCGAGCTCGATCACGAGCGCCTCGTCGCGCTCATCACCGACGAGATCGCGAAGCTCCTCGGCGCCGAGCTCGCCGAGTTCCGCCTGCCCGGCGGCGATGACGCGCCCCCGGCGGGGCTGGGCAGCTACCTGGCGGTGCCGGTGGCGGCACGCTCGGGCGACGTGTTCGGGACCTTGCGCTTCGGGCACGCCGAGGCGGGTCGGTTCACGGCGGCGCACGCGCGGCTGGCGATCAGCATCGCGAGCCAGGCGGCGGTCGCGCTCGAGAACGCGCGGCTGTACCGGACGGTGCGCGAGCAGAAGGAGCAGCTCGAGATAGCCGTCGCGCGCGCGCACCTGGCGGATCGGCGCAAGGACGAGTTCCTCGCGATGCTCGGCCACGAGCTGCGCAACCCGCTCGCCCCGATCTCGACGGCGCTCGAGCTGATGAGCCTCAAGGGCGGCAGCGCGCTGCAGCGCGAGCGCGACGTGATCCGGCGCCAGGTCGATCACCTGTCGCGGCTGATCGACGATCTGCTCGACGTCTCGCGGATCACGCGCGGCAAGATCCAGCTCGCCCGGCAGGTGGTCGAGCTCGGCGCCGTGCTCGCGAAGGCGATCGAGATGGCGAGCCCGCTGCTCGAGAAGCGCATGCAGCGGCTCTCCGTCGAGGTGCCGCGCGAGGCGCTCGCGGTGGACGCCGATCCGACGCGGCTCGCGCAGGTGTTCCAGAACCTCCTGACGAACGCGGCGAAGTACAGCGAGCCGCACACCCAGGTCACGCTGCGCGCCCGCGGCGAGGCGGGGCGCGTCGTCGTGGAGGTGCGCGATCAGGGCATCGGCATCCCGGCGGAGATCTTGCCGCGGCTGTTCGATCTGTTCGTCCAGGGCGAGCGCGCGCTCGATCGCTCCGAGGGCGGCCTCGGGATCGGGCTCACGATCGCCCGGAGCCTGTGCGAGCTGCACGGCGGCACGATCGAGGCGGCGAGCGAGGGCCCCGGGCGCGGCAGCACGTTCACGGTGACGCTGCCGCGGACGGATCGCGCAGCCGAGCCGCCGCGGCGCCGCACCGGCGAGCACGCGGCGCGGGTGGAGAGCAGCGTGCGCGTGCTGATCGTCGACGACAACGTCGACGCCGCGCTGATGCTCCACGACTTCTTGGCCGAGATCGGCCACGACGCGGCGGTGGCGCACGACGGCATGGCGGCGCTCGAGGTCGCGGCCGTGTTCCGGCCGGACGTCGCGCTGCTCGACATCGGCCTGCCGGTGATGGACGGCTACGAGCTGGCGCGCCGGCTGCGCGCGCAGGCGGGCGGCCGGCCGCTGCGCCTGATGGCGCTCACGGGCTACGGCCAGGAGGCCGATCGCGCGCGCGCCCGCGCGGCGGGCTTCGAGCACCACCTGGTCAAGCCGATCTCGCTCGAGGCGCTGGTGCCGCTCCTGTCCCGCGCGGGTGTATAGAATCCCGCGCGATGGCCGGCGACTCGGGAACCCTCCTCGTCACGGGCTCGGCGGGGCACCTCGGCGAGGCGCTCGTGCGCACGCTGCGCGCCGCCGGGCGGCCGGTGCGCGGCGTCGATCGCGTGCCGTCGCCGTGGACGGACGTGGTCGCGTCGATCACCGACGCGGCGGCCGTCCTGCGCTGCATGGACGGCGTCACCGCCGTGCTCCACGCGGCGACCCTGCACAAGCCGCACGTCGCGACGCACAGCCGGCAGGCGTTCGTCGACACGAACATCACGGGCACGCTGAACCTGCTCGAGGCGGCCGTGCGCGCGGGCGTGCGCGCGTTCATCTACACGAGCACGACGAGCGCGTTCGGCGACGCGCTGGTGCCGCCCGCGGGCCAGCCGGCGGCGTGGATCACCGAGGACGTGGTGCCGGCGCCGAAGAACATCTACGGCGTGACGAAGGTCGCCGCCGAGGACCTGTGCGCGCTGGCGCACCGAAACCAGCGGCTGCCGTGCCTGGTCTTGCGCACGTCGCGGTTCTTCCCCGAGGGGGACGACGAGCCGGCGGCGCGCGCGGCCTTCCCCGACGCGAACCTCAAGGCCAACGAGTACCTGTACCGGCGCGTCGACATCGAGGACGTGGTCGGCGCGCACCTGTGCGCGCTCGAGCGCGCGCAGGCGCTGGGCTTTGGCCGCTACATCATCAGCGCGACGACGCCGCTCCTGCCCGAGGACGCCGCGGAGCTGCGGCGCGACGCGCCCGCGGTGGTGCGCCGGCGCGTCCCCGGCTGGGAGCCGATCTACGCGCGGCTCGGCTGGCGCATGGCGCCGTCGCTCGATCGCGTCTACGACAACGCGCGCGCGCGCGCCGACCTGGGCTGGCGGCCGCGGCATGACTTCGCCGCGGTGCTCGCGCGCGCCGCCGAGCGCGGCGAGATCCGGAGCCCGCTGGCGCGCGAGATCGGCGCCAAGGGCTACCACGGCTCGGCGCGCCCGGACGCGTAGCGCGCCGGCCGGCTACGCGGCCGAGGCCGCCGCCGGGGCGGCGATCACGAGCGAGAACGAGAAGTCCTGCGCGCGGTGGAGCCCGGCCTTGGGGTGGCGGCCCGCGCCGAACTGCTCGTGCGCGAGGAACGAGGTGCGGTAGAGCCCGATCGTCTTGCCGGTGGCGCCGAGGAGCAGATCGTAGGCGATGCGCCCGAGGATGGCGCTGCCGCCGACGGCGGCGACCCACGGGGCGAGCGCGGCGGTCCCGGCGCCGATCTGGAGCGAGCCGGTCGCGTCGCGGAACTCGGGGCTCGCCGCGCGCTGGGCGAGGAGCTGCGCCAGATCGGGGCTGCGCTCGGTGTCGCGCGAGATCCACAGGCAGATGTCGACGAAGTCGCACGCCGGGCCTTCGAAGAGGAGGGCGTTGTCGAGCGCGAGCCGCTCGCCGTCCCCGACGCGGGGGAACCGCTGCGTCCACGCGACGCGGCACTGGGCCTCGCGCTCCGCGCGCGTGCAGATCAGCGCGTCGACGCGGAGGTCGGACTTGCCGAGCGCGCGGTTCTGCTCGACGACGAGCGCGCCGAGCCGGATCTCGATCCGCTGAGGCGCGGGCGGCGCGGGCTCGGCCGCGGCGCCGCTCGTGAGCCGCGCCGCGGGGAGGCGCGCGCCGGCCTGGCGGAGCGGGTTCTCGTCGACCTCGAACGGGACGTCTGCCATCACCGCGTCGCGCGGGTGGAGGTAGAACGAGAACCGCTTGATGAGGTAGTCCTCTGGATCCTCCAGCACGCGGCTGACGTCGCGGAAGATCCCGTCCTGGAGCTGGGCGAGCAGATCCTGCAGCTTCGTGCCGATGGCGCGGGTGGTCGCGAACTGCTCGGTGGTCTCTAGCTGCTCGAGCGAGGCCTGCCGCGTGGAGACGATCACGATGAGCTCGTCGACCCGCGGGAACGTGGACCTGGGCAGCTCGCGAGGCCAGCTGAGCGACAGGCCGGTGAGCTTGCCGTCGGGCCGTGCGCCGAAGATGAAGTCCTCGCCATAGCGCAGCGGGATGCCCGACCAGGCGGAGTTCGAGAGCAGCGTGATCTTGCCGCGCACCCCGATGTTGAAGATGTGCGCGTAGAGCTGGCGCTGGGCCTGGCTGCGGATCCGGACGTAGATCCGATCGCGCAGCCCGAGCGAGCCGCCGGCCTCGGGCATCTGCCGCGGCTCGCCGCGGTCGACCACGCCCCACGCGATCTCGACCTCGCTGCGGTGCACGCCCTGCTCGCCGATGAGCTCGCGGAGCCCCTGCGCGGCGCCGAGGTTCGCGAGGTTCTTGGCGGCGTGCTGGAGCTCGCTCTGGAGCCGCACTGGCGGGAACAGCGGCCCGAGCGGATCCTCGATCGTGACGTCGTCCCCGGCGACGCGCAGCCAGGCCAGCGGCTCCTCGCCAGGGGCCGCGACGCGCAGCGTGCGCATCGCGGCGAGCGCGCGCTCGATCGCGGGGCGCGCGGTCTCGGGGACGTCGAGCGCCACCGGGCGCAGGGTGGCCTGCCGCTGGAGCGGGAACGCGACCGCGTTGAACGGCAGCGTCGTGTGCCCGTTCTCCCACGTGCGCAGGCTGAGGTCGGCGTA
>Ga0247790_10000244_pt1 | contig 25545 bp, 23 predicted proteins | sample UWRJS171409R4_FD_179913 | JGI IMG/M metagenome (GOLD analysis project Ga0247790, IMG submission 179913) | Soil microbial communities from Arlington Agricultural Research Station in Wisconsin, United States - UWRJ-S171-409R-4 | ecosystem: Environmental > Terrestrial > Soil > Agricultural land... | reverse complement strand
CAACCGCCGGGAGCTGCGCCGCGATGGCCGACAGCTCCGGTTCGTCGTCGAGCCGCCGCCGCCGAGGCACGGCCGGTCCGAGTGATCTGATCCTCTACCACTGGATGGGCCGAAGTCCCTGTCTGATGTCGAGCGGCCCTGCCTTCGCGTGGAGCTCGGCGCCCGTTGCCTCGTTACGCAGCGCCACCGCCGTGGTCGCGTGCCTGAACACCGTCAATGGGCTCGCGAGCAGCAAGTCGCGAACGGTCTCATAGGGATGGTTGACGTAGTCATACGCGTGGAGCTCGTGCCGGCTCGACATGGGGCCTCCAGGAGAATCGGCCGTGACCGGCCTCGGGCCATCCAATGCAACGGCCGCACCATCATGCGCGAGCCCTCCGATGATACGAACGCGCACCGATTGCATGGTCTCGTCCCATACCCGCCGCCGTTGCGTGCCAGTCTACGCCGAGCTCCAGTCGCCAGACGGGCTGCGACTCGGCCTGTACGCGGAGGAGGCGTTCGGCCGCAACCTCGGCATCGTGTCCGAGGCATCTCCGCCGATCACGCGCACGGAGCTCTATCTTCAGTGCGACGAGCTGCACGCGGTCATCGAGCGAGCCGCGGCGGCCGGCGCGCTGTAGCTGCGACCATCAACACGCGCATCATCTGCGTTCATCGCAGGGGTCGCGCAGTGTTTGCGGGAAACGCGCGGCGATCCGGCCGGATACGCTGGCCGGAACTTTGCGAGCTGGTTCGGCTTCATGACCCCCGAGCAAGCCCGCCTCCAGCTCCTCGCTCAGCACGATCTGCTGCGTGCACTCCTCGAAACTTGCACGCGACTGGCAAGGATCGCCGGCCGCGAGGCCGAGCTCGATACGGCACTGGCGTCGCTGCGAGAAGCGCTCGCGGCGCACAACCAGGCTGAGACCGCGGTCATCGGTGAGCTGCTTCGCGGGTCGTCGTCATGGGGCAAGCTCTTGATCGATCGCATGCTCGAGGAGCATGTGGCCGAGCACGCGGCGTTCTGGGAGCTGCTGCCGGGAACCTCGGCTGAGGTCGCGTTGCGGATCGACGAGCTCGCCGATGAGCTCGGCGCGCACATGGCGGCCGAAGAGCGGACGTTTCTGGCGCAGGGGACCTTGCGCAAGAACGTGATCCACGCCCGGACGCAGGGCCCGCTCATCACTCGATCGAAATGATCGGGACCGTGTCTCCACTGGCGGAGGGTGCGCACGCCCTGTGGTGTCGTGATCGCGGGGCTGCTCCTCGTGATCGAGGTGTAGGTCAGTTGCCATGAGCTTCGGAGCGCTCGTCGTTCTCGCTCTCGGGCTCGCGATGGACGCGAGCGCGGTCACCGCCGCGCGCGGTGCGAACGCGCCGCGGGTTCGTACGCGGGACGTGGTGCTCGTCGCCTCGTTGTTCGGCGGACTCCACTTGCTGATGCCGCTCGTCGGCTCGCTCGCCGGCCTTCGCGCGCGGGCGCTCGTCGAACGCTGGGATCACTGGATCGCGTTCGTGCTCCTGATCGCGATCGGCTCCAAGACGACGTGGAGCGCTTGGCGTTCGCGCCGCGGCGCGATCGGTGCGTTCGGTCCGGACGTCCTCGATCCGCTCGCCCTGGCCGCCGTCGCGGTCGCGACGAGCATAGACGCGCTCGCCGTCGGTATCACGCTGCCGCTCCTCGATGTCTCGATCCTCGGAGCGGCCGCCACGATCGGCGCGGTGACCGCGCTTACGAGCATCGGCGGGCTGTTCGCCGGTCGTCAATTCGGTGTTCGCATAGGCCGGTGGTCCAGCGCCTTCGGCGGACTCGTACTGATCGCGCTCGGTATGAAGATGCTGATCGAGCACCTTGCGATGGGGCGCTGACGCCCGCACTGGCTAGCGATCCTCCCGCCCGGTGTTGCTCGCCTTGGCGGAGCTCGCCGTCACGCCGATCGGCGCTGGCTCGTCGCGCTCGTGCCTTCCGGGATTCGATCGAAGTGCGCGAACGGATCCTCGATCCATTGCCGCAGGATGCGCGCCATCTCAGCCGCGTGGGCACCGTCGAGGACGCGGTGATCGAACGTCGCGCACAGCTTCATCGTGTGCTCGCTCGTGATGCGCCCATCGTGCGCGACGGGCGTCTCGCGGACCGCCCCGAGCGCCAGCAGCAGCGGCACCCGGCTGTAGGGCACCAGCGGTACGTAGGCCTCCTCGAGGCCGAGCGAGCCGACGTTCGTGATCATCACCGAGCCAAACGCGTCGCGCGGAACGCCCGCCCAGGTCAGATCGAGGTTGAGCGTGTAGCTCACGAATGACGTCAGCTCGAGCAGCGCGGGGACCGCACGGAGCGGCAGGCGCGTGAACAGGCGGCGCACACCGTCCAGTGCTCCGCCGCGGCCGGCGCGAGCCGCGGCGAACTTCGCCTCGAGCTCGTCGCAGACCTCGGCCAGCGACTTGCGCTGCGGATCGTGGATCGTCGCGCCTGACAGGCGTTCGCGACGCTGAACTTCGTGTCGCTGCCGCTCGTCCTCTACAAGAGCTGACCGCTCAGGTCGGCGCGGCCGCCACTCCAAGGGTCGTCTCCGGCGCCACTGGCACTGGTCGACCGCACTACCAGCCCGAATCAGCGGGTCAGCGTCGCGCGCTGGACGACGCGGATCGGGAACGACTGCACCTCGGGGACGCCGTTCGCGCCGCCCGTCTTGTTCGGGGTCTTCCACGACACCATCAGGATCTCGAACTCGAGCGCCGCGCCGACCCGGCGGTAGCGCGCCTGCACGAAGTTGTCCTGGACCGAGAACTGGCTGAGCAGCGTGTCGCCGGCGAGCTTGGCGTCGACCACGATCGAGTTCTGCTCGTCGACCTGGTACAGCCCCTTGCCCGCGTCGACCGCGATCAGCACGTAGTCGCGCGGCTCGCCGCTATAGACGATCCGGAACGTCCACCGGCCCGGCGCCTCGAGCGGCGTGATGTGGAGCTCCATCGCCATCGTCTGCGGCGGCTTGCCGGCGATCTCGATCAGCAGCGGCCCGCGCCACGTCCCGAGCCAGCCGCCCGGAAAGCTTTGGTCCTCGGCCGGCTTGGTGACGGCCGGCGGCGCGGCCGGCGGCGCGGCCGGTGGCTCGACGACCGCGGCCTTTGGCGGCGAGCTGCACGCGAAGGCCGCTCCGAGCAGCAGCGCGAGATGCTTCGGGATCATATCGATATCCTAATATCCTGACGAGCTCTCCATCTCCATGGGCGCCATCGTCGGGATGTGACCGAGCCGCGAGCCGCGAGCCGCGAGTCGCGCGGTGCGGCGAAATGCGGCCGAGTGCGGGATGGATCGCCGCTCCCGTGGGATCGCTCAGCGCGCTGAGCCGCAGGCTGGACCGAACGTGATGGTCGCCTCGATGTCGAAGCTCGGAGCGTTGTCGTTGCCCTGCCCCCCGGTTGGGTCGTCGTAGACGCTGATCGCGTGGAGCGAGCCGCCCACCGGGCAGCCCGCCGGGTCGAGTTGGACTGCGTCGTACTCGACCACGACGTCCCGGGTCACCGGGCCGATGTCATAGATGAAGGGCGCCGCGGCTCCGTCGCCGTGGCCGTGGAAACTGCCGTCGAGGAGCGTCGAGGTCAGCGTCACCGACCCGTCGATCGCCCATGTCATCCTGCTCACGTGGTCCGCGTAAGCGTGGGTGAGGTCGAGCTGGAGGCTATCGCCGCTGCGGGTGATCGTGCCGTCGAGTCGGTACGAGATATAGGGGATCCCGATGCCGTACTTGGCGAACGTGCACGAGGCGGCGTCGCAAGTCGCCGTGCCGGCCGGCCACGGTGGCGTCGGGACGGTTCCTACCCCGCCGCGCAGGCCCGTGCCTTCCCGCGTCGGGGCGACGATGTGCACGCTCGCGCCGGTCATCTTCTGGACGTGAACGAGCACGCCGTAGCCGTCCATCGCCGACATCGCCGCCGGGATTCCGCGGAGCTCGTCAATAGCGTCCCGGGCCTCGTCCATCTGGACGAACCCCTTGGCGTGATCCGCGTTGTCGCCGCACGCGGTGGCGGCCAGGACGCCGAGCGAAGCAAAGACTCGCTTGTTCATGATGACCCGCCTCTCCCGGATCGACAGCAAGAGTAATGCCATCGCTCCGCGCGCCGAGGTCCTCACTTCGTCGGCCGAGTGGCGAGATGCCGAGCTCAGGCTCTCGTCCCCAAGAACAAGACGCATGTCTTTGCGCATTACAGAGCTCGCGGACACGCGGTGATTAGATCCGGCGGTGCACCGAGTCCTCGATTCGCCCGGTCGTAGACACGGTCGCCGCCGTGCCGTTGACGTTGTACGGGCCCATCCTGGGCGTCACTTCCCTCACGTCGTCGTGCAAAGGCGAGGAGTGCTTCGGCGCCGTGGTCGGCGCGCTGCTCTCGATCCCGTTCACCGTCGTCGACATTGTCTACGTGTCCTCCGCCGTGTACGGGTACCGCGCGGCTAACAGGTGCAGCAAAGCTCACATGGCATATCAGCGCACCTTGCACCCCGAAACCGTGGAGAGCCCGGCCGGAGTAAAGCCAGCAGGGAGTGAGGATACGGGGAGCGGTGGGCCACGTCGGTACTAGGTGGTGGCCACCGAAGCCCCTCGACCTTCGCGGGGCTGTAGCTGCGGCCATCAGCACGCGCATCATCTGCGTTCATCGCAGGCGGTCGCGCAGTGGGTGCGGGAAACGCGCGGCGAGCCGGAACCTTGCGAGTTGGTCGGCTTCATGAACCCCGAACAAGCCCGCCTCCAGCTCCTCGCTCAGCACGATCGACGTCTCCAGTCGAGGTGTTGATGTGGAACATATGTATTTTGGTCTCCGCGGCCGCGGCTGCCCCGTCGAAGGCCGAGCCTTCCGCGGCTTTCCGCGTAAGGCCAGCCGGTCACGCAAGCCCGACGTGCTTGTCGTCGAGCGAGCCTCGCGCGCGAGGTCGCCCTCGAGCCTCGCACCTGGCTGATCGTACCGATCGGCGAACCGCGTTCGCAGGCGGTGCCGGTCGGCAGGCCGCCGAGACGGAGGAGCCGTCGCGCGATCAGAGCGAGCCAGATCCACATCGGGATCAACGACACCAGCGCGAACACGAGCCCGAGCGTGCCGGCCGATGCGGGCACGAGGCTCGTGAGCCCGAAGACGATGCCGATCCACGCCGTTGCGCGACCGAAGCGCTCGCTTCGCAGCATCACGACGCCAACGATCGTGAACGCGACGCCGCCGAGGATGTAACCGACCGAGAATGCCGTGCCGATCCATTGCTCGACAAGCACAAGCCCGGCCGCGAGAAGCTGCCCTCGCTCCGTCTCGCTCGCTGCGGCCGCGTAGCGCTTCGCGAGCGCGAACATCTCGAGGACCGGATTCGAGGCCAGGTAGCTCGCGAAGGCCACAGCCCCGAACATGCCCGCGAGCACGAGCCACGCGCGATGGGACGCTCGGAGCGCGACGATGACCGCTGCGAGCATCACCGCGATCAACATCTGGTCGACGATCAGGAGCAGATCCATGTCGATCAGTCCCAGAAACGGGCTGCGGTCGAACAGCTCGAACCAGCCGAGGGGTGTCGTGGGTGGCGGTGATGTCACGAAGATGAAGATCTGGAACGGAACAAGCGCGAGGATCGTGAGCGCGCTGATCCCCCCGGCGGTATAGAGCGGTCGCCATTCTCGATCGGGGTTTCGGAGCGAGCACGCGAAGCAGGTCGAACGTGCTGACGATCTGCGAAGCGGTCCGCCGTCGATCACGAGCACACGATGCCCACGGCACGGGGCTTGTCGTGGTCGCTCGGCATGCTGGCCATTGCGAACACGGGAACAAATGTCGTCATGGGCCCCAGTTGTTGCAGACTGCGTTCCACAGCGAGCGAACCGCCGATCGCCGAGAACGCGCACCCGTTGCGGGCGTTTCGCCGACGAGATCTCCCCGATCTCGTCGAAGCACAGCGTGCCCCCGTCCGCGAGTTGGAGCCGCTCTTGCGCGCCAGCGCCGGTGCGCAAGGGTTGCATCGCTGCCTCGTGCTCGTGCACCGGTTGCGGGTTGTCCCGCCGCGCCGATGGCACGTGCGCTGCTCTGTTTGCCGGCGTGCACGCCCACGTCATCCGTTCTCAGCCCGGCCGGAACGGCACGCGCGCTGCACGCCATCCCAGACATGAACGAGAGGAGCGTCATGTCATTGCGCGACGAGGGCTGCTGATGTCGAACATCGAGCTCGAGCCCGAGCGCGAGCTGTCGGCGTTCCGGAGGCTCGCCCTCGGCACGTGGCGGACCGCGTACGACCCCAGCGTGTACGGCAGCCTGACGCTGCGCATGGACGCCGCGCTCGCGTACATCGACGCGTTCCGCGCGGCGACCGGCCGGCACCTCACGATCACGCACCTCATGGCGCGCGCGGCCGCCGCGGTGTTCGAGCAGGTCCCCGAGGCAAATGCGCTCCTGCGCGCGGGCCGGCTCTACCGGCGCCGCCGGATTGGTGTGTTCTTCCAGGTCGCGATGAAGGACGCGACCGGTAAGGTCGATCTGTCGGGCGCGACGCTCCACGATCCCCAGCGCAAGTCGCTGATCGAGATCTGCGACGAGCTCGAGGCGCGGTTCGCCGAGGTCCGTGCCGACACGGGGGGCGCGCTGGCCCGCACGCGCCGCCTGTTCTCACACCTGCCGCTCCGCGCGATGCCGGCGCTGCTCGAGTTGACGTCCTTCGCCAGCTACACGCTCAACCTCGACCTCACCTGGGCGGGCATTCCGCGCGATGCGTTCGGCTCGGTGATGATCACGAACGTAGGCGCGCTCGGCCTCGAGGAGGCCTACGTCCCGCTCGTGCCCTACAGCAGGGTCCCGCTGCTCCTCGCGCTCGGCGCGATCCGCGAGACACCGGTGGTGCGCGACGGTGCCGTCGCGATCGAGCACACGATGAAGCTGTGCGCGACGATCGATCACCGCGTCCTCGACGGCGCGCACGCCGCAGCGATGGCCGACATCGTGCGGGCGTGGATCGAGGATCCGTTCGCGCACTTCGATCGCATCCCGGAATACCGCATCTAGTCCGCGGATCCTGCGCCGGGGCCCAGTCTTGCCCGCGGCACCGCGGCGCTTGGTGACGGCCGGCGGCGCGGCCGGCGGCGCGGCCGGCGGCGCGAGCGCGCGCGGGACGCTCGCCGGTTCCGGATCTGCGAACGAGGACGGCGGACACTCGTCGACCAGCGACTCCTACGACGAGCACCAGATGGAGATCCGCGACCGCGAGCGCGGAGGCTACTCGGGGCGCTCCTCGCGCGCGCGGTCGCGCAAGACATCGTCGCGAAGCGTGGCAGGAGCGAGGAAGATTCGCTCCTCGGCGGCCATGTGCGCGTCGAGCTCGTCGGCGAGATCATCGATCCGTGCGGCGATCTCGGCCCTTGGTCCCGAGAGCAGCTCCCAGAATGCCGCGTGCTCCGCGACGTGCTCCTCGAACATCCGATCGATCAGCATGGAGACCCATGCTGCGGGGCCGTGAAGCAGCTCGCGGACGACTGTGGTCTCGGTCTCGTTGTGAGCGGCGAGCTCCTCGCGTAGCACCTCGATCGCGCGGTCGAACTCGCTGCCGATGCTCTGGCTCACGCGGTGCAGCTTGGCCAGCCTCGTACAGGTCTGGAGGTGCTCGCGGAGGCGCTCGTGTTGAGCGAGCAGGTGGAGGCGCGTGTTCTCGGCGTTCATACAGGTAGCTGTACGCAAGCGTCGCGCCATCGATCGAGCGGCGCGGGCGCGGGGACGCCCGCAGGTGCTGCGTCAGCATGGCGCGCGCGTGCAAACGATGCGGCAGATCGCGGCGATCGCCCGTCTCGATCAGCGAGGCACGGAGCCGGGCAGGACCTCGACGGGATCGGCGAGGCGAGCTCGATCCGGTAGCCGAGCGAGTCGATCGCGATGGGGAAGTGGCCGCCGTGGCTCACGACGCGGCGATAGTACGTGCGGGTGTCGCCGCGGCGGACATGCTCGCGGTGCGCGATCACGAAGCCGGCGAGGCGGACCACGTGGAGCCCGAGCAGTCGATGGCAGCCGTGGCTGGCACCGTCGGCGATCGACGCCAGGTTGCCGGTGCCGTGCGTGCGGATGCCCTGATCCCACGTCACCGCGCCGCTGCGGGTGCGCTCCTCGACGAGATGGACGAACGCGATCAGGCCGAACGCCGCGCGGTAGCTCGGACCGAGCAGCTCGCGCGCGAGCGCGTATCGGCCGCCGGCGGCGCGCACGAGCTCGCGATCGGGCGTCGTCGCCGGCGGGATCCAGCTCGGGCCGACGTACAGATCGCGCCAGATCCGCGGGCCGACGGGGGACGCCTTCCACCGCCGCACGAGGTCGTCCCCCTGCTCGAGCTGCCAGCCGCCGACCGTGGTGGGCCAGCGCGCGAGCGGGATCCGGCGGTCGCCGGCGGCCGTATACACGATCAGCGCCGGGCGCCGACCCGCGCTGCCGCGATCGATGTCGACCGAGAGCTGCATCGCCGGGCCGTGGTACGCGGGCAGGGCGGGCAGCGCGACCGCCACGTGTTCTGGCTCGAGCACGAAGCATCGCATGCCGAGCTCGAACATGCGTTTCGCGGGCACTTCGAGGAGATGATCGCGAGACTTGTGCGGCAGCGTCGTCGAAGTCGTCGTATTGGAGCGGTGACGCTCCTGCTCGGCATCCTCCTCGTCGTCGTTCTGTTCACCATCGCGCAGATCGTCGGCGCGGCGGTGCCTGGCTCGATCGGCGCTGGGCTCAAGGAATGCCTCGTGATCTCGAGCTGGGTCGTACTCTGGCGACCTGTCGAGATCCTGATCTACGGCTGGATTCCCGTGCGCCAGGAGCGCCGCGCGGTCGAACGTCTCCTCGCCGCCACGTTCTCCGTGCGTACGGGCAAGCCGCCAGCCGAGGCTTACCCGTCGTGAACACGTCTATCGATGGTCTCGATATCGGTGGCGAGATCATCGATCGAGCGCAGCTGCGGTGCGCGATCGCCGAGACTCGTGATCGTGATTGACTGCGCCGGAGCAGGCGCCTCGACGCCTCGAGCGGCCACGCCGAGCCGTAGGGCCCGCGCACGCCGAGCACGTCGCCCGCGCCGAGTCGCGCCATCACGCGCGTGACCGCACCGACGGCGCGGATCGTGTGGACCAGGCGCTCGGGACTGGACGGATCGCCGCTGATCGAGATCGGCACCTCGCCGACACCGTGCACGTAGAGCATGTTGAACTGGCCGGGGCGGAACGGAAAGCCGCCCGGGACCTCGAACGTCCATGTGAACACATCGGGAAGCTCGCGGACTGCGCGCGAGATTGCCATCGGCGCCGGCAGGTAGGGGTTGGCCGTCACCGCCACCATCATCGATACACGTCGAGATGCTGGAGGCGCGCGCGGGCGAGCCGGTCGTAGGTGCGCTCGAGCAAGGATCCGCTCGAGATCATCCATCGGGCTGGCTCCTCGGCGGCGGCGCCGGCGCGCGGATCGCGGCGACCTCCTCGGTGATGTCGAGGCGACGAGCAGCCGCTCGTGAGCGAGCGCCGCGGCGAGCGCCGCGTAGCCGTCGGCGCAACCCGGTGCGATGGCGCTTATCCCGTCACGGGCACGCCGTCGTCGGGGGCACGCCGGCATTTCCCACGGCGAGCGAGCCTGAGCCGGTGATCGTATCGGTGCCGCAGAGCGCGTTGGCGAGCAACGTCGTGTCGCTGCCCTCGGCGGTCGTGGTGCCATCGACGCGCGAGAAGCTCAGGCCGGTGCCGCTCGCGGGGATGGTGAGGTTCCCCGTGATCCGCGCGCCGCGGATCCGGCTGTCGCTGCCGGACATCGTCACGTTGCCCTGCAGCGTGACGGTGCCGCCGAGGACGCCTTCGCCGAACAGCGTCACCCGGCTCCCCGAGAAGTCGAGATCGCCGGCGTAGACCCCGCCCGCGAGGAAGACGACGCGATCGCTCACGCGGAGCGCGTCGTTGACCTGGGCGATGGCCATCGCCGGGGAGATCTCGACGACCCGATCCGACTTGTAGTCGAGGTCGAGCATGAGCTCGGCGCGCCCACCTTCCGCGGCGAGCGCGACTTCGCGGAGCGCGCCGGCTGCCATCGTGACCGTGAAGCTCCCGTCGATCCCGTCGCCGGATATCGTGATGGTCCGGATCCCGGACGACAGGGGCGCGAGCACCGCGATGCCATCGGCCTCCGTGGTATCGGAGACTCCATCGTCGGAGCGCAGCGTGATGCCGGCCCGGGCGGAGCCGGGCGCGGGCACCGGGCGCCGGTTGCCGTCGTTGACGGTGGGATTGACGACGACCACGAGGGCAGTGTCGCCGAATCGCACCTCCGTCGGATCGATGCCGCTGTCATCGCCGTTGCACGCGGCGGCGGGCAGGACGAGCAGGGCGAGCAGCGGTCGCAGGAGCGGGCCGGGATTCACGCGCTGGATTGGGGACATCGAGTGTGCTCCTCAGCAAGAACATCGCCAATCGGTAACTTCGCGAGCTCGCTCGCCGCGCGGTCAGCGTCGGGGCGTCCTCGTGACATCGCTGTCGCGGCGCGCTGTGCACGCATCGGACAGCCCGAGCCCCCTACCAGGTCTCGGTGCCGTGGCAGCCGGTGTTCGAGCACTGCCGCGTCGTCGCGTTGAAGGTGCCATTCGCCATCTTCACCTCGTGGACGCCGTTGACGTGCCGGTTCGCATCGATGATGTTGCGGTTCGCGTCGACGACGGTTGCATGGCACTCCGAGCAGCGCATGTTCTCCTCGCCGATGTGCCTGCGGTGATCGCCCGACATGCCGACCCCGGTGAGGCTGTGGCAGGCACCGCACGCGAGCGCGCCGGGCGTCACCCACGACGCGGTGCCGGTGTTGCCGCGCCCGCTGCCGTGGCAGTACAGGTTCGAGCACGTCCCGTTGGCGTAGGTCGCGGCGGGGTTGAGCGTATCGAACACGAGCTCGGCGAGGTTGTCGCCGTCGATGTGCCCCGGGGCGCCGGCCGTCGTCGGCACGCGGTGACAGCTCGAGCAGGGCATCGCGCGGTGCCAGGTCGACGGCTGGAGGTGCGCGGCGTGCGCGCCGACCCCGCGGGCGGTGGCGGCGGTGTTGCCCAGGAGATCCTTGGGCGGTGCCGAGCTGGTCGGCGAACCGTGACACGAGGTGCAGCCGCCGGTCGCGCCGGGTCCGACGACGTCGACGACGCCGTTGATGTGGCTCTCTGGATCGCGGAACGTCGCCGAGCCCTCCTCCATCGTCGGGTGGCACGACGCGCACTTCCCGTCGGCGGGGTGGGGCGCCGGCGGCGGCGCGCCGTGGCAGCTGCCGCAGGTGGCCTGCGAGCCGTCGACGCGCGTCCAGGTCGGGGTCGCCTGGGTGGCTCCGATCGCGGTGCTGCCGTGACATCCGGTCGTGCACGTCGTGCCGTTCCACGCCGCGCCCGGCCCCGCGATCATCGAGAACGTCACCTCGGCGCGGTTGTCGCCGTCCATGTGGCCGGGCGAGCCGACGTCGGCGGGGACGCCGTGGCAGTCGGCGCACGCGACCTGGCGGTGCCAGGTGGGCGCGGCGGTGAGGTGCGCCTGGTGCGCGCCGACTGCCACGGCGGTCGTTTCCATGACGCCGGAGACGCTCTTCGGCGGGGCGTTGCTGGTGTCGGTGCCATGGCAGCTGAGCGAGCAACCCAGCTGTGGATCAACATTCGGCGGCGGGGTGTCCACCCCGGTGAACTCCCCGTAGCAGCCTGCGAGCACAGCAGTGACCGCGATCGCGAGTCGATCGATCCCCATGACCGCACCCTACGGACTCCGTGGCACCGGTGTTGCGCAATGTACGTACATTCCCGCCAGAGGCGGACTACGATCGGGCCTGGCGAGCTCGTCGCCGATCGCGCTGGTCGCCGCAGGGGGGAGCGAGACGAGGGCGCGCGGAGGGGCTTGCATCATCGGGTCACTTCGACGAGGGTGGCGCGGCCGTCGGCGCACGCGAGGGCGCGCCGCGCCTTGCCGGGCTGGCCGGCGAGCTCGTACAGCGCCGCGAGAGAGGCGACGAGGCGGCTGACCGGCTCGGAGGGCTCGGTGCCGGCCGGCCCGTGGCCTCCGCTGACGACGTCGATCCCCTCCTCGAGCTCGTAGATCGCGGCGATGAGCTGCCGCTCGTGGGCGAGCTCGGCGGCGAGCGCTACGTAGCCGTCGGCGATCTCGGGGACGGCGCCGCGCGCAAGCGCGCTCGCGATCGCGCGCCGCAGCTCGCCGCCGTTCGTGACGACGGTCTCGGAGCCGCGGGCGATGCGTTGCGGCTCCGGGGGCCCGAGGTCGAGGTCGAGCAGCGCCGGGGCGCCGGGGCGCGCCCCGGTGGCGCGCGGCTGGCGGCGCGCCCCGGCGCGGAGCCCGAGCGAGACACCTGCGAGGGCGTCGCGGAGCTCCTGCGCGCTCACGAACCGATCGCGCGGATCCTTGGCGAGGGCGCGCAGCACGATCCGATCGAAGGCGGCCGGGAGCTCGCGATCCGGCCGGCGCAGCGACGGCGGGATCACCTCCTCTTCGAGCTGGCGTCTCAGGATCTCGTCCGTCGAGCCGCCAGCGAACGGCGTCGTGCCGGTCAGGAGCTCGTAGAGGATCACGCCGGCCCCGTACAGATCGGACGCGATCGTCGGCGGAGTGCCGCGGACGAGCTCGGGCGCGATGTACTCGGGGGTGCCGGCGAGAATGCCGAGGGGCGTCGGGGCATCGTCCAGGTGGGCGAGCCCGAAGTCGATCATCGTGACGACGTCGCCGTCGACCTGCTGCTCGGCCAGGAAGTTGTCGCTCTTCACGTCGCCGTGGACGACCGCGCAGGCGTGGACGGCGTCGAGCGCCGCCAGGATCTGATCGAAGATCCCGAGCCCGCGCCGGAGCGGGATGAGCTGCTCGCTCAGGATCTGGCCGAGCGGCCGGCCGGGGACGAGCTCCATCGCAATGAACGGCGCGCCGCTCGGCCCGACGCCGGCGTCGAGGATGGCGACCGTCCCGCGGTGCCGCACGCGGCTCGCGGCGATGGCCTCGTCCCGGAACCGGCGCTCGAACATCGCGTGGGTGGCCAGGTGTGGATGCATGATCTTGATCGCGACAAGCCGCGCGAGCGCCGGATGATCCGCTAGGAAGACGGAGCCCATCCCGCCGGCCCCGATGCACTTCCGCAGGACGTATTTGCCTGCGAGGACATCGCCGGTTTTCGGACGAGGAGCGATCGATGCAACCACGCGAGCGTGCAAAAGCAAGCCCCGTACCGTCCGCGCGGTCCATTAACGAGCTGAGATTGCGCGAGGGCTCGCGCGCATCCTGCGGCGGCAAGCGCAGCGCCTGCGGGATCGTTGCCCGCGCGCGGCACGCGGAGCGCGACGACGACGACAACGATGACGAGCCCGTTTCATGGCTGTCGTCGCGCTGCCGTCCAGCGCTGCGACCTACCGGCTCGCGAGGAAGTCGCGTCGCAGTGTGCTCGGGTAATGCCGATGGTGACGAGCGAAGCCACGTCCACGAGGGGAAACGACCCGCCGGCGGTCGGTCCGCGGCGCGCCGTCCTCGGTCGGTGCTGTGCGCGCGGTGATCAGCCAGGGCTCGTCGAAGTCCGCGGCCGTTAGCGGGGGGCGTGTTGTCCCGCAGCCTCCGGCCCAGAGGGGGTGCGTTCGCGAGGCGCACTCGGCGTGCCACGCGCCTGGCCGCGCCGCTCGGGCCCCCCCGGGCCAAGGCGCCCCCGTGGCTCATGGTGGCGCGCGACGTGAGGATTGGCCGCCGCGTTGCACTTCCTCGCGGCATGACCTTCACGAAGATCCTGTGCCCGACCGACTTCTCTCCTGGCGCGGAGCGAGCATTGCAACTTGCCGCGCGGCTGGCCGGCGACACGGGTGCAGAGCTCGTGATCGCGCATGCGTGGTACATCCCGGCCGCCGCGTACGCGGTCGAAGCACCGTTTCTGCCGAACGTCACGCAGCAGATGGTCGACGACGCGCAGCGCGGCCTCGACGCGGCCGTTCGCGACGCGACCGCGGCGGGTGCGAAGTACGTTACGGGCAAGCTGCTGAACGGCGTGCCGTGGGCCGAGATCGTCGGTCAGCTCGAGCATCAGGCATTCGATCTATGCGTGATCGGTACGCACGGCCGAACCGGTCTCGCGCGGATCCTACTCGGATCAGTCGCCGAGAAGGTCGTACGCCACGCGCCGTGCTCTGCGCTCGCGGTACGGCCCGACGGTGAGGTGAAGCCGTTCGCACACGTGCTCGTGCCGAGCGACTTCTCCGCGAGCGCGGATCATGCGTTCGAGCTCGCCGCGAGGCTCGTGCAGCCGCAGGGCGCGATCACGCTGCTTCACGTGATCGAGGTTCCGGTCGCGTATTCGGGCGAGATCACGGATGCCGACTTCGCGCGCGATCTCGACAGTCGCGCCGCCGCCGCGCTCGATCAGGCTGCCACGAAGCTCCGCACGATGACGCCGGTACGGGTGACGACGCGGTCTCGGATCGGCTATCCCGGTATGCAGACGCTGGCGGCGCTCGACGCCGATCGCACGATCGATCTCGTCGTGATGGGCAGTCACGGCCGCACCGGGATCAAACGGGCGCTCCTTGGATCGGTCGCCGAGAAGGTCGTCCGTCATGCGCGCTGCCCCGTCCTCGTCGCGCGAAAGCGAGCGTAACGTGCGAGCTGCGTCCGAGCTGCGTCCGACTGCACGCAGGGCTAGCGTCAAGTGACGTGGCCGCTGCCACAGAGCACAAGAGCCGCGCAGGCTCTGCGTCGGAGGCCGGCGCGGACTACGTGATCGTCGCCGATCCCGGCGACGGTCGCCCACGGCGGTCGATCTCGGTGGGGCTCAGCTGGCCTCGGTGGGTGCCTCAGGAGCGCGGCGAGGCACTCGCCGTTCTCGAGGCCCCGCCCGCCGGACCGGATCGGCCGGCAACGTGCACGACCTCGACATCGGAGCGCGGAGCCTCGTTGTACTCGTGGAGTCGATACTGGATGGTGCGCGTGCTGAGCCCGAGGATCTCGGCGGCCTTCGAGGTCGAGCCGCCGGTCGACTTCAGCGTCTCGAGGATCGCGTAGCGCTCGATGTCCCCCATCGTCGCGCCGGGGATGACCGGCATCCCGGCGGGCGCGAGCCGCGGCCGCACGTTCGGCGGCAGCTGGCGCGGCTCGATCAGCGGGCCGTTCGCGAGCACCACGGCGCGCTCGATTGCGTTCTCGAGCTCGCGCACGTTGCCCGGCCAGTCGTAGGCCGTCAGCAGCTCGAGCGTCTCTGCGGAGAATCCGTCGACCACCTTCCCGTTGTTCTTGGCGTACCGCTCGAGGAAGAACTTCGCGAGCGGCGGGATGTCGCTGCGCCGGTCGCGCAGCGGCGGCATCTCGAGCGCCACCACGTTGAGGCGGTAGAACAGGTCCTCGCGGAACCGGCCCTTGGCCACCTCCTCGGACAGGTTGCGGTTGGTCGCGGCGATCACGCGGACGTCAACGTGGATCGTCTGCGTGCCGCCGACGCGCTCGAACTCGTGCTCCTGGAGGAACCGCAGCAGCTTGACCTGGATCGCCGGCGAGATCTCGCCGATCTCGTCGAGGAATAGCGTGCCGCCGTCGGCGAGCTGGAACCGGCCGTCCTTGCGCGCCAGCGCGCCCGTGAAGCTGCCGCGCTCGTGCCCGAACAGCTCGCTCTCGAGCAGCGACTCGGCGAGCGCGGCGCAGTGCAGCTTGATGAACGGGCCGTTCGCGCGCGGCGACCGCTGGTGGATCGCGTTGGCCACCAGCTCCTTGCCGGTGCCGCTCTCGCCCGTGAGCAGCACCGTCGCGCGGCTCGGCGCGACCTGGTCCACGATCTCGAACACGCGCTGCATCGGCGGGCTGTCCCCGACAATGTTGTTCGGCGCGACGCGGTCGCGGACGCGCTGCCGGAGTTGCCGGGTCTCCCGCCGCAGCTCCAGCTGCTCGAACACCTTCTCGAGCATCACAAGCAGCTCGTCGAAGTTAAGCGGCTTGGTGAGGTACTCCGCCGCCCCCGCCCGCATCGCCTCGACCGCCGACGACACGGCGCCGAACGCGGTCATCACCACGACGGCGGGCGGGTCCTCCATCGCGCGCAGCTTCTTGACCAGCTCGATGCCGTCCATGCCGGGCATCTTGAGATCGGTGATCACGACGTGGGGCGCGAACGATTCGTACTTGCCGAGCGCCTTGAACGCGTCGGCGGCGGTCTCCACCTCGTAGCCCTCGTCGCGCAACAGCTCCGCGAGGGCGGTGCGCGCGTTGACCTCGTCGTCGACGACTAGGATTCGTCCTGTTCTGGCCATGTCGGCACTCAAATAGCAATGGGCATGCCAGTGTGTTGTCGGCTGATTCGACGCCAAATGGCGCAATGGGTGCGCATGGCCCCCGAGAGCGCGCACTGTTTGCGCGTTTCCTCCGGGCCTGCAGGGCGCTGCTCGCAAGATCGTCATGCGGCTCGAGCCCGGCGCGACGCCGCTTGGTCCGCCGCCGACGCGCCGGTCGCGACATCGTGAGACCGAGGAGGTCTACGGAGTCGGATCTCGCGCCGTCCTGGCCACGCGATCGCGGCGCTGAGCCCACCACGCGGAATAGATCGCGCGATCGATCAGGGGCGACGGCGCTCGAGCAGCTCTTCGAGCGCGCACGTCAGCTCGTCGACCTTGACCGGTTTCGTGAGGTAACGGAAGAAGCCGGCCTCGGCCGCGCGCTTCATGTCGGGAGCGAGCGCGGCGGCCGATAGCCCGATCACCGGGATGTCGCGCGTCTCCGGCCACGCGCGCAGTTGCTGCATGGCATCGAAGCCGCTCATACCTGGGAGGTTGATGTCCACGATCACTGCGTGCGGCTGATGCGCGCGGATCAGGTCCAAGCCTAGCTCGGCGTTCGGGGCGGTGAGGAGCTCTACGCCCGGCAGGTCGCCGATCAAGTCCTCCATGAACGCGATGTTCGATGGGTTGTCCTCGATATAGATGATCTTGTGGCGGGCGGTGCCGGTGGCGAGGGGCGGGACACGGGCCGGCTGAGCGACCGGGAGCGGTTCGTCTGTGGAGTAGCGGTGAACGGGTAGGTCGATCCAGAACCGGGAGCCGCGACCCGTCTCGCTCGAGAACCCGATGTGCCCCTTCATCATCTCGACGAGGCGCTTGGTGATCGTGAGCCCGATGCCGGTGCCCTGGATGGGTCCGGTCTCCTGGCCGGCGCGCTGGAACGGATCGAACACCTTGTCTCGCTTGTCGGCGGGGATCCCGATGCCATCGTCGAGCACGGTGATTCGCACGGCCTCCGGATCGCGCAGGGCAGCCGCGAACGTCACGTGGCCACCGGGCCGGCCGTACTTGATCCCGTTCGAGCCGAGGTTCATGAGGATCTGCGCGAGCCGGGTGCGATCTGCGGTCGCGGGCGGCAGCTCGATCCGATCAGGTGGCTCCTGCGGTGCGATCGAGATCTCGGCGCGCTCGGCCATCGGCCGCAGAATATCGATCACCTCGACGAGCACGTCGCGGACGCTCACCGGCTCCGGTGAGAGCGTGATCGCTCCGACCTCGATCTTCGATAGATCGAGCACGTCATCGATCAGGCGTAGCAGGTGCTCGCCGCCGCGCAGCACGTGCTGGAGGCGCTCGCGTTGACGCGTGTCGAGCGGGTTCTTGCGATCGCGTTCGAGGAGCTGCGCGAATCCGAGGATCGCGTTGAGCGGCGTGCGCAGCTCGTGGCTCATCGATGACAGGAACTCGCTCTTTGCCGCGCTCGCCGCCTCGGCGATTTCCCTCGCGCGCCGGAGATCCTCGGTGCGGTCGGCGACGCGTCGCTCGAGCTCGCGGTTCAGCTCGGCGAGTTGCTCGGCCAGCCGGCGCTGCTGCGCCTGACTCTCCGTCTGCTCCGTGATGTCGAGAGCCTCCGTGAGCACGTGCGGCACGCCGCCGATCTCGACTGGGCTCACGTTGAGCGAAATGAAGCGCCGCGCCCCGGACTTCGTGACGCGGACGCACTCGAGGTCACGGATCGATCCCCGCGCGCGCAGCTCCGCTCGCGCGAGCGCCTGCGAGCTCGGATCCACGATCCGGAGCTCCGTGCCGGTCTTGCCGATGACCTCCGCCCGCGTGTACTCGAACAGCTCCAGGAACGCGTCGTTGACGTCGACGATGATGCCCTCCGGCATCCTCGACAGCGCGATGGCGAACGGGGACATCTGGAAAATGGCGGCGTACTTCTGTTCGCTCTCGCGTAGCGCCGCTCGGGTCCGGTCCTGGTCGCGGAGCTCGGCCGCCCGCTCGCGCTCGTGCTCCGCGTGCGACTCCTCGGCGCGGTCGGCAGGCGCCGCAGACAGCGGGGCCTCGGCCCCCCTCACGGCATGACTCCTTCGAGCGGAAACAGCCGCCAGACCAGAAGCATCGACTCCACCTTTAGCAATCGACGCGCCCGAGCTATCGAGGCGGCCCATGAGGCTTGGTGACCTCCTAATGCGCGCACGCCGTGCAGGGGGCGCGAACGCCGCGCACGTTCTGCGTGAATCCGTGGAGGAGAACGTCTCCGCTCCGCGGCTTCGTTTACTGTGGAGCGTCGGCGTGCCACTGAACGCTCAGCTGTGATCTCGGATTACTCCGGCGGCCGGTGCTCGAGCAGCTCCTCGAGCGCGTGCGTCAGCTCGTCGACCTTGACCGGCTTCGTCAGGTAGCGGAAGAAGCCGGCCTCGGCCGCGCGCTTCGTGTCGGTGAGGAGCGCCGCCGCCGACAGCCCGATCACGGGGATGTCGCGCGTCTCGGGCCAGGCGCGGAGCCGCTGCAGGGCGTCGATGCCGCTCATGCCGGGGAGGTTGATATCCATGATCACTGCGTGGGGCCGGTGCGCGCGGATCAGGTCCAGTCCGAGCTCGGCGTTCGGCGCGGTGATGAGATCCACGCTGGACAGATCACCGATCAGGTCCTCCATGAACGCGATATTCGAGGGGTTGTCCTCGATGTAGATGATCTTGTGGCGGGCGGCGCCGGCCGCCAGGGGCGAGACGCGGGCCGCCTGCGCCACTGGAGCCTGCGCGGCCGTGGCCTGCCGGTGCACGGGCAGATCGATCCAGAACTGCGAGCCCCGGCCGACCTCGCTCATGAACCCGATGTGCCCTTTCATCATCTCGGCGAGCCGCCTGGAGATCGTGAGCCCGATGCCGGTGCCCTCGATCGGCCCGGCCTCCTGGCCGGCGCGCTGGAACGGCTCGAACACCTTGTCGCGCTTGTCGGCGGGGATCCCGATACCATCGTCGATCACGGTGATCCGGATCGTGGCCGGATCGTGTCGGGCGACCGCGAACGTCACGTGGCCGCCGGGCCGGCCGTACTTGATCGCGTTCGATCCGAAGTTCATGAGGATCTGCGCGAGCCGGGTGCGATCCGCCGTCACGGGCGGCAGCTCGACTCGCCCGAGCGGCGCGATCGCGATCTCGGCGCGCTCGGCCATCGGCCGCAGGGTATCGATCACCTCGACGAGCACGTCGTGGACGAGCACCGGCTCCGAGGACATCGTGAGCTGCCCGGCCTCGATCCGCGACAGATCGAGGACGTCGTCGATCAGCCGCAGCAGGTGCTCGCCGCCGCGCAGCACGTGTCGGAGCCGCTCGAGCTGGCGCTCGTCGAGCGGCCGCTTGCGATCGCGCCCGAGGAGCTGCGCGAAGCCCAAGATCGAGTTGAGCGGCGTGCGCAGCTCGTGGCTCATCGAGGACAGGAACTCGCTCTTCGCGGTGCTCGCCGCCTCGGCGGCCTCGCGCGCGGCGCGGAGCTCCTCGGCGCGCTGCACGTCGTCGGTGACGTCGGCGATGGTCGAGACGGTGCCGTGCTCGGCCGTCTTGGTGTCGACCACGCGCAGGTAGCGGCCGATGCCGGTGCGGACCTCGAGTACGCCCTGGGGCTCGCGGTGGTACGCGAGCCAGCGCGCGCGCAGCGCCTCGCGGGTCTCGTTGCTGAAGTCGAACACGCCGGCGCGCAGCGCCTGATCGAGCAGGGGCTCGAACTTCAGGCCGACGATCGCGCCGCCGAGCGACGCGCCGAGCAGCTGTCGCGCCGAGCTGTTGACCATCACCACGCGGTCTTCCTCGTCGAACAGCGCGAACGCATCGCGCACGGAGTCGACGGCGGACACGAGGTAGGCGTTTGCGCGCCGGTTCTCGCGCTCGAGCCTCCGGCGCTCGGTGACGTCGCGGATCCCGGCGGTCACGAGCAGGCCCTGCGAGGTCTGAACGGGCGACAGGCTGATCTCCACGGGGACCTCGCTGCCGTCCTTGCGGCGGCCCGAGAGCTCCATCCCGATTCCCATCGGTCGCAGACGCGGCGCGCCTGTGTACCCGACCACGTGCCGGCCGTGCTGCGCGCGGGCGTAGTCTGGCACGAGGACGTCGACCCTCTGGCCCACGAGCTCCTGGCGCTCGTAGCCGAAGATCCGCTCGGCCTCGGCGTTGACGAGCGCGATCGTCCCCTGCTGATCGCACACGATCACGCCGTCGGGCGCAGAGTCGACCAGATCACGAAATGGAAGCTCAACGTTATCGAGCGGCACGCATACCCCCAGGTACCGCAGCCGGAGATCCACCTCGATCCCAGATGCGCCCTCGTTCGAGGGTCCATGCTGAGCCTGCAGAAGGCAAGTCGGAAAGCGATCCCGAGCGAGCGCCCCGAACGGCGCATCGGGACTGTCGGTGCTGGACCGCGCGTGTTTCCCGCGTTTGGGAGCGCAGCTGTCTGCTGCTCGGAATGCGCGAACCAGATGCCGGGATGGCTCCGCGCGCGGCGCACGTGGCTCGCGCATTGCTTTCGAGGACCGCCATGACGGGACATTCCCGCGATGCGGCGCCCACGAGCGCTGCTACGCGATGAGCATGACGCTCTTGATCTCCGGGTACTCGTCTTCCAGCAGCTGACGCAGCTCGAGCCCCCACAGAGTATCGGACGAGATGATCGCGTACGCCAGGCGCGCGCTAGCGCGCTCGAGGGCCTGGCATGTATCAAGCGGCGTCGTGCACGTGTGGACGTCGAGGTGCTTGCTGCGAGCGAGCTCGGTGAGCGCGCTGCGCAGCGGCTCGGCCGCGATCACGAGCACTGCGTCACGGCCTGCGGGCGGACGTAGGTCGCAGGGAATGGGGCACACTACTGAACGCGCTGATCGCCGCGAGCGGATGGATCCTGCGATGTGCTGTCGTTCCCTCTTGAAGAGGTGAGAGGAAGCACGCCTCGAGCCAGAGCCGTCCTCGCCACGTAGCAGGGCTCTAGGAGAAAAGCGCGCAGCAGATGCGCGCGTGGGGGCTAAGGCTGCACGGCCGGCGCGAACGCGCGCCCTACCTCCCGCGCGATGGGCCCGCGACGCATTGCCGCCGAGGACCCGTGCGACGGCTGGAGCAGGTACGCGAACGAAACGCCGATTCGGGCCGACGAGCTCAACGCGGCTCGGTGCGCCGGCGCGCTATCAGCACTGGGCACCTGGCGTGACGCACGACCTTCTCCGCGACCGAGCCGAGGAGCATGCGCTCGATCCCGGTCCTGCTGTGGCTGCCCATCACGACCAGATCGAAGGCCGGACCCTCGTCGAGGACCCGCAGGATCTCCGCCCCGGGGTGTCCGACGCGGGACCGCTTTGCCACCGGGGCAGGTGCCTTGCCCTCGAGCCGTGCGGCCCACGTAGCGAGGTGCTCCGTTGAATACCTGTCGAGATCTCGGATGAAGTCGAGCGTCTGCTTCGCGTGACCGTACACGGGCGGTGGCTCGATGACGTGCAGCAGCGTGATCCCCTCGCTCCCCGGCTGCACGAGCGCGGCCGCGAGCTCGACGGCATGCTCCGAGCTCTCCGCGAGATCGACCGGGCACAGCACGCGCGCAAAGGGCTTGAGCTCCGCGTCCGGGCGGACGGCGAGCACGGAGCACGGCGCGTGGCGGACGATGCTCTCTGCGATGGAGCCGAGCAGGATCCGCCCGAGCCCCGTGCGGCCGTGCGTGCCCATCACGACAAGATCGAAGGCCGGATCGTGCTCGAGGAGCTTGATGATCTCGTGCCGGGGCATCCCGGCTAGCAGCCATGAAGAGAGGCGCTTGGCGCCGAGCTCCTTCGCTTCGCGCACCGCGTGGTCGAGCGCCTCTTGCGCGCCGGCGTTCAGCTCCTGCATCACGGCTGGAGCGAAGACGTGTTCCCCCGAGAACGCCACCGGCGGCACGTACCAGGCGTGGCCAAGGACGAGCTCGGCATCGGCCTCGTTCGCGAGCCGGATGGCCATGCGCATCGCTTGCTGCGAGCCGGGGGAGAAGTCGATCGGACACAGGATCTTGTGGGAGGTCATGCTCCGGCGAGCTGCAAGCCCGCTGCCAGGGGCGAGCTCCGGCGCTCAGCGCTGTGCGGGACCGTGCAGGACCTCGACGGGAATCGGCGAGACGAGCTCGATCCGGTAGCCGAGAGAGTCGATCGCGACCGGGAAGCTGCCGCCGTGGCGAACCACGCTACGATAGTACGTGCGAGTGTCGCCATGCTGGACGTGCTCGCGGTGCGCGATCACGAAGCCGGCGAGGCGGACCACGTGCAGCCCGAGCAGGCGGTGGCAGCCGTGGCTGGCGCCGTTGGCGATCGATGCCAGGTTGCCGGTGCCGTGCGTACGGATGCCCTGATCCCACGTCACCACGCCGCCGCGGGTGTGCTCCTCGACCAGGTGGACGAACGCGACCAGGCCGAACGCCGCGCGGTAGCTCGGGCCGAGCAGCTCGCGCGCGAGCACGTAGCGGCCACCGTCGGTGCGCACGAGCTCGCGATCGGGTGTCGTTGACGGCGGGAGCCAGCTCGGGCCGACGTACAGATCGCGCCAGATCCGCGGGCCGGCGGGGGACTCCTTCCACCGCATCGCGAGGCCGTTGCTCTGCTCGAGTTGCCAGCCGCCGACCGTGGTGGGCCAGCGCGCGAGAGGGATCCGGCGGTCGCTGGAGACGGTGTACACGATCAGCGCGGGGCGCCGGCTCGCGCCGCCGCGATCGATGTCGACCGAGAGCTGCATCGCCGGGCCGTGGTACGCGGGGAGGGCGGGGAGCGCGACGGCGACGACGCGCGAGGTGCCCTCCGCCGCAGCGAGCCGGTCGAGCGACGCGCGCACGGACGCCGCGTCGCGCCAGCCGAGCGCGCGGGCCGCGGCCTCGGTGGTGGCGGAGACGAGATCGGGCGCTGCGTCGGCCAGCGGCGCGTGGCCACGCGCGCGCCACGTGCCCGCCGGCTCGAGCGCGCGGCCCAGCACCGTGCCGGGACCGGCGCTGGCGGTGCCGTCCTCGAGCAGGCCAGTCGCGGCGACGACACGCTCGCGGAGCACGCGCAGCGCGGTCCGGACATCGCGCTCGCGGCTGCCGAGCGCGATCGCCTCTCGGGTCTCCGCGTCGAGGATCCCGGTCGGCAGGATCAGCGCGCCGCGCTGGAACCGCTGCACGGCGAGGCTAGTCTGCCACGTGTACGCGGCCTCGAGCGGCGGCGCGTCGAACAGGCCGTCGCACGCGAGATGCCCCTGGACGGTGCGCACCGCGGCTGGGTGCGCCTCCAGTATGGCGAGGAGCTCGAGCGCGCGCCGGTAGTACGCACCGGCCGCGGCGAGCGCGGCGAGATCGGGCAGCTTGCGGCGGGCGCGATCGTGCTCCAGCGCGGCGCGCAGGGTGCGTGCTCGCGCAAGCCGGGCGGCCGCGATCTGCGGGAGCTCCTCGGCGATCCGGCCCGGCGCGGCCGCGAGGGCGGCGTCATCGATCGCCTCGTGGCAGCGGTGACGCGCGTCATCTCCGAGCCGCGCCCGCATCACGCCGAGGCTCGGGACGATCCCGAACAGCTCCAGGTAGCGGTCGCGCGCGGCGAGGGCGCCATCGACGCCGGCATCGGCGAACCGCTCCTGCGCGAGCGCGAGGTACGTCGTCCTGTATTCCGGCCCGGTCCCGTCGGGCGCGGCGGCGAGGATCGACGGCACCCAGTCATCGCGGAGATCGAGCACCGCGAGCCCGCGCGCGGCGGCGTCGGCACGGCACACGCTACCGTCGCGCTTGCCGTCGCGCCAGACCGCGATCGCTTCGCAGTCGTCAGCGTGCGCGTCGTCGTCGCCGGCGGCAGGGAGGAGCCCGAGCACGATCGCGAGGACGAGGCGCATGCCGGGGCGAAAAGCAGCGTACGTGCCAGCCCAGGGGCTCGACCGGGCAGTGAGCCGGCTGCAGCTGGTGCGCGCGGCGCGGGCGCGCGTGCAGGACCTGCGCGGATCCCGGCGACTCAGCTCGCTTGCGGTGGAACGTCGCTTGTTGCTGGAGCTCGACGTGGCCGCGCGCATCATCGAGCCGGCCGCCGGCTAGGCCGGTAGAACCTGCGCACGGTCGTGCCGGAGAACACGCAGCCGCTGCGCGCGCCGAGCCCCGCCGTCGCGGCGACCGGCCCTATCCCACGCCGCTCCGTCGTGCTGCGATCAGGGCAGCGGGTACACGTAGACCCTGCCCGCGGTGGTGTGCTCGCCAGGCGCACCCGCGATCAGAACCGAGCCGGTAGGCGAGAGCGCCACGCTGGCGCCGAACGCCCCTTGCTCGTCGGGGTCGGTCGACTTGACGTACGCGCGCTGGCGCCACGTCGTGTCGCTGCGCGTGTAGATGTAGGTCGCGCCGGAGTCCTTCGCGGCGTTGCTCGACTCGTCTCCCCCGATGCCTTTCGCCGCGCTGTCTTCATCGCGGGCGCCGACCGCCAGGGTTGAGCCATCAACCGACAGGGCGAGCACGAAGCCGAAGGAGTCCTGCTCTTCGCTGTTGGACGCCTTGACGTAGGCTTGCTGGCTCCACGTCGTCCCACTACGTCCGAACACGTAGACCGCGCCCGCATCCTGCGCGGAGTTGTCGCGCTCGTCGCTGCCGACGCCGGTCGCCGCGCTGTCCTCGGCCCTCGCGCTCACCGCCAGGATCGAACCATCGCCCGAGAGGGCGATGCTGCTCCCGAAGTGGTCGTAGGCCTCGGTGTTGGACGCCTTGACGTAGGCCTGCGGGCTCCACGTCGTCCCGCTGCGCGTAAAGACGTAGGCCGCGCCGGCACCCACCGCGGAGTTGTCGGCCTGGTTACCGCCGATGCCGGTCGCCGCGCTGGCCTCGTAGTAGGCGCCCACCGCGAGCGTCGCGCCATCGGCCGACAGCGCGACGCTCCGACCGAAGGTATCGCGGATCCCCGTGTTGGTCGCCTTCACGTACGCCTGCTGGTGCCACGTGGCACCGCTGCGTGCGAACACGTAGACCGCGCCGGAGAGCGCCGCGGAGTTGTCGGCTTGGTTGCCGTCGATGCCGGTCGCCGCGCTGTCCTCCGCCTGGGCGCCCACCGCGAGCGTCGCGCCGTCGGCCGACAGCGCGATGCTGATGCCGAAGACGTCGGCGGCGGCGGTGTTGGACGCCTTCACGTACGCCTGCTGGCTCCACGTCGTCCCGCTGCGCGTGAACACGTAGACCGCACCGGCCTTCGGGGCCGTATTGTCGGATTGGTCGCCGTCGATGCCGGTCGCCGCGCTCGCCTCGCCCCAGGCGCTCACCGCCAGCGTCGAGCCGTCGGCGGACAGCGCGATGCTGGTGCCGAAGGCGTCGTCCGCGTTGGTGTTGGACGCCTTGACATA
>Ga0247790_10000242_pt1 | contig 25761 bp, 24 predicted proteins | sample UWRJS171409R4_FD_179913 | JGI IMG/M metagenome (GOLD analysis project Ga0247790, IMG submission 179913) | Soil microbial communities from Arlington Agricultural Research Station in Wisconsin, United States - UWRJ-S171-409R-4 | ecosystem: Environmental > Terrestrial > Soil > Agricultural land... | reverse complement strand
ACGAGTCGAGGCGCAGGACGGAGTGCAGGCCGACGAACATCGGCCCGACGGTGCCGGCCATGAGGTGGAAGTCGAACCACATGGTGTTCGAGGCGAGCCACCGGAACACGTTGATCCGCCGGAACACCGGGTAGATCGCGGCGATGAACATGAGGATCGTGCCGATCAGGCCGCAGTACGTCGACAGCTGGTCGCCGGGGCGGAACGCGACCGCCTCGACGATCAGCTGCTCGGCGACGTCCTCGTAGTCACCGGACGCGACGAGCTGGCTGAACCGGAACGACTGCTTGGGGGCGTACGCGCGGAGCAGCGCCTCGCCGAGCGCGAGCAGGAACGCGAACAGGCCGATCATCCAGAACAGGAGCGGCGCGTAGCGGCCGCGCTTGACGCGCGCGATGCCGCCGGAGCGGACGGCGAGGCCCTCGATGAACGGCAGGACGGGCAGGACCTCCTTGCGATCCCGCTTCTGCAGATCGACGTTGAACCCGGAGTGCGCGATCTGCGCCATCTTCGGCGAGCGCTCGCGGAACAGATCGTAGGCGTTGATCTCGATCAGCGAGCCGGTCGGGCACGCCGACACGCACGCCTGATCGCCGTACGCCATGCAGTGGTCGCACTTGTTCGCGATCCGGCGGGCGCGCGCGACGCGCGGCGTGCCGGCGCCGAACTTGAGCGCGCCGCGCTTCTCGAGCCGCGCCTTGAAGTCCTTCTTGAACGTGGGCGCGTCGGACTCGACCTCGATCATGTCGATCGCCTGGTACGGGCAGGACTGCGCGCACGCGGAGCAGCCGGTGCAGGTCGACTCGTTGATCACGACCTCGCGCTTGTTCTGGTCGTACTTGATCGAGTCGTACGCGCACGGATCGATGCACCGCTGATCGGTGCACGTCCGGCACGTGTAGATGAAGTCCAGCATCCCGAGCTGGTAGCCGCCGAGCGTGAGCCGGCGCGCGCCGTAGCGCTCCTCGCAGGCCTCCTCGCACAGCTTGCAGTCGATGCACAGCCCGAGCTGGCGCACGCGCACCATCTCGCCGGAGACCGAGATGCCCTGGCGGACGAAGAAGTCGAGCAGCTCCTGCTTGACGCCGGACACCCACGCGAGCCGCTCGCGCGAGATCGAGAGCGCGCGGCGCAGCCGCTGCTCGAACTGCGGGTAGCGCACCGCGAGCTCGGCGATCCAGCGGTGATCGAGCGACACGAGCGCCGACGGCGCCGTCGTGTAGAACGCGATCGGCTGACCGCGCGCGGCCATGAGCGCGCCGGAGTTGAACAGATCGCCCTCCATGAACAGGGCGACGTTCTTGAGCGCGGTCCGCGCGAGCGGCGGCGGCTTGATCAGGGACTCTTCCTCGAGCTGCTCCTTCGTCGCGTTCTCGTGCGCGACCTGCGCCGCGTGCCGCTGGGAGAGCTCGTTCTCCATGAACACGGCCGCGGCGACCTGGCCGCGCGCGATGTAGACGACCGGCGCGGGCGCGCCCTGGGCGAGGCCGATCGGATCGAGCACGAACATGTCGCGCTCGAGCTGGCGGACGAAGATCCCGTTCTGCGCGATCGCGGCGATCAGATCCTCGTCGCGCACGCCCTCGAACATGGGGAGCGTCCGGACCAGCGCGTAGTGTGCTTCCTGGTGGGGTGGTAGCATGCCCCCGGTCGAGGGACCGACTTGGGGGCTGCGCTGTATGGCCAGGTTCGACATCTCGCGGGGTAACGTTTGCACGGTTTGCGCGCCCACGGGGGGCGCGGCGCGCGGCGGTTATGCCGGGGATACGAGGAGCGAGCGCGCCCGAGCGAAGCAAACGACGAGCCGCCCCCGCCCGAACGACGTTTAGGCTCGGATTCTATCAGGATGCATCTTCAGTTTGTCGAGCGGCTGGCCACGGACTGGGGGCTCCTATCCTCACGGGTCCCCAGGGCGTCGTGCGCGCGCGTGATCTGGCTGTCAGCGCTGCTGCTGGGCCAGTTGCCAGGGATGAAAGGCGCCGTGGCGGATCCGCCCACGCTGCCGGATCCGCCGCCGCGCCGGCAGGCGCCCGCGGTGGAACCAGCGGGGCCCCCGCCGACGTCGAGCCTCGACGGGCTCTACGTCTGGCTGGGCCCGGTCGGCGCGGCGGGGCGGATCGACGCGGACTGGGACTCGATGTTCGGGGGCGAGCTGACGATCGTGCGGGTGCGTGAGGCGGCCGGGCTCGGCACGGTGGGCGCCTCGGCGGGCGCGAGCCTGTGGACGGCGCGCGGGGGCGGCCGGCTCTGGCTCGACGGGATCGCGGGGACGCGGCTGGGCGGGCGCATGTACGGCGCCTCGCTCGGCCCGCTCGTGGAGCTGGCCGAGCTGGCGCACCCGCGGGTCGGCGGCTCGATCGGGCTCTGGGCGTTCTTCGGACCGACGCCGTACGCCCGGGTGGGGGTGGTCGAGGACCTGGGGCCGTTCGTGGAGATCGGGCTGCACCTGGCCCTGCCGGTGTTTCGCCACTAGCGCCTGGCGCAGCCGGGGCGGTGCCGCGGGTTGACAACGCCGCTGCGAAAAGCTAGTTAACTGCTCCCTCCGGGGCGTAGCGCAGCCTGGTAGCGCACTTGGTTCGGGACCAAGGAGTCGCAGGTTCAAATCCTGTCGCCCCGACCGCCGCGCAGGTTCAACTCTCCGAGTTGGCCTGCGCGGCCTGCTTTTCGGGCGAGGTCTCGGGTATCGTCCGGTCGTGGTCGCCGGAGCCGGGCAAAGGGCTGCCTCGAAGCTGTCGGTGCTCGTGGTCGACGACGACCAGGACATCCGCGAGTACCTGCAGGACTTCCTGAGCGCCGAGGGCTACGAGGTCACGACGCTCGCCGACCCGACGCTGGCGGTCGAGCGGATCCGCGACGAGGTGTTCCACCTCGTGGTGCTCGATCTGATGATGCCGAAGGTGTCGGGCCTCGATCTGCTCGCGCAGATCCGGGCGGTCGACGACGACATCGCGGTGATCATCCTGACGGGGTACCCGTCGCTCGAGAGCGCGTCGGCGTCGATCCAGCACGACGTCTCGGCGTACATCCACAAGCCGTTCACGCCGCAGGAGTTCCGCGACATCATCGCGAAGATCGCGAAGAAGAAGGGGCTCGTCCTGCGGCGCGAGGACGAGCTGCACGCGACGATCGGGCGGCAGATCCGGGATCTTCGCAAGGCGCGCGGCCTGACGCTCAAGCAGATGGCGCGGCGCACGAACCTGTCGGTCTCGCTGCTGTCGCAGATCGAGCGGGCGGAGTCCTCCGCGTCGGTGTCGAGCCTGTTCAAGGTGGCGACGGCGCTCGACGTCCGGCTCACGGACCTGTTCGGCGGGTACTAGCCTGCGCTAGCGTGCGGGCGTGCAGAGGCCGACCCCGCCGCCGATCCGCATCGCGCCGTCGATCCTGTCCGCCGATTTCGGCCGGCTCGCCGCGGAGGTCGCCGCGATCGGCACGGCGGACTACGTCCACGTCGACGTGATGGACGGGCACTTCGTGCCGAACCTGACGATCGGGCCGATAGTCGTCGAGGCGGTGCGCCGCGCGACGAGCCTGCCGCTCGACGTGCACCTCATGATCGAGGACGCCGAGCGCTGGGTGGGGGCGTACGCGAAGGCGGGCGCGGATCTGATCGGGGTCCACGTCGAGGCGTGCCCGCACCTGCACCGGACGGTGGGCCAGATCCGCGAGCTGGGCGTGCGGCCGGTCGTGGTGCTGAACCCGCACACGCCGCTCGAGGCGATCGAGTACGTGCTGCCGGACGTCGCGATGGTGCTCGTCATGTCGGTCAACCCGGGCTTCGGCGGCCAGCGGTTCATCCCGAGCGCGCTCGACAAGATCCGGCGGCTGCGGCGGATGATCGACGAGCGCGGGCTCGACGTGGAGATCGAGGTCGACGGCGGCATCAAGGTCGACAACGTCGCGGCGGCGTGCGCGGCGGGCGCGAACGTGATCGTCTCGGGCTCGGGCGTGTTCGGCACGCCGGACTACGCGGCGACGATCGCCGAGCTGCGGGCGCGGGGCGAAGCGGCGCGGGGCGGGTAGCCATGCGCCCGGCGCAGCTCGTGCTCGCGCTCGTGCTCGCGATCATCGCCGCGGCGTGCCGCGTCGACGGCGGCGACCTCGACGACATCTTCTACGACGGCGACGGGCGCCTCGTGCACTGCGCCGTCAACCTGGACTCGTCGGCCGGGAACACGCTGGAGAGCCTCGATCACGCGCTGGATCGCGCCGCGGCGCGCGGCGAGGTCGTCGAGCTGTACGCGCACCGGCCAGGCGTGACGGTCCCGCTCGCGACGATCGAGCACGTCCTCGCCGGCGCGGTGGCGCGCGGGCTTCCGTTCGTGACGTACAGAGACTTCGCCGCCGGCGGGGGCACCGGGCCGGGGCTCGCGCTGTCGTTCGACGACGAGGACGTCGCCGACTGGCTCTCGGCGCGCCCGCTGCTCCTCCAGCACGGCGCGCGCGTCACGTTCTTCGTGACGCGCTACCACAAGCTCGACGAGGTCGCGCGCGCGCAGCTGCGCGAGCTCGCGGCCGACGGGCACGACATCGCGGCGCACAGCGTGAACCACCTGCGCGCGCCGGCGTACGTCGAGGAGCGCGGCCTGGCGGCGTTCATGGCGGAGGAGGTGCTGCCCTCGATCGAGGTCCTGCGCGCCGAGGGCTACGAGGTGACCTCGTACGCGTTCCCGTTCGGCGCGCGCACCGCGGAGATCGATCGCGCGGTCGCCGCGCACGTGCCGGTCTTGCGCTCGGTGGAGTTCCCGATCGGAGGGCCGTTCAGCCCGTGCCCGCGGTGACGAGCCGCGCGATGTAGAACGCGTCGGCGTCGGGCGGCCATGTCCGCGTCTCGGACACGAGGCGCAGCTGCGGGCGCGCGCGCTCGAGGAGCGCGGCGATCTGCGCCGGCCCCTCGGCGAGCGTGAACGTGCACACGGCGTAGACGAGCGCGCCGCCGGGCGCAAGCCGCGGCACGACCGCGTCGAGGAGCTGCGCCTGGAGCGCCGCGAGCCGCGGGACGGCGTCGGGCGTGAGCCGCCACTTCGCGTCGGGGTGGCGCCGCAGGACGCCGAGGCCGGTGCACGGCGCGTCGAGGACGACGAGGTCGTAGCCGGTGCCGAGGGGCGCCGCCGGATCGAGCAGATCGCAGGCGTGCGCGCGGACGCCGCCGAGCCCGAGCCGGCGCGCCGTCTCCTCGAGGAGCGAGAGCTTCGTCCGCGACTGATCGGCCGCGTCGATCGCGGCCGCGTCGTCGGCCAGCTCGGCGAGGTGCGTGCTCTTGCCGCCGACGCCGGCGCACGCGTCGAGGATCCGCATGCCAGGCCGGAGCGCGGCGAGGTGCGCGGCGAGGTGGGCCACCTGCTGCGCCCCGGCGTCCTGGACGGTCCAGCGGCCCGCCAGGAACGCCGGGTTCTTCCCCGGATCGCCGATGCCATCGAGCCGCAGCGCCGACGGCACGCCGGTGACCGGCTCGGCCGCGGCGCCCGCGGCGCGCAGCTCCGCGGCGAGCGCCTCGGGCGTGGTGCGCCGCCGGTTGACGCGCGCGACGAGCGGCGCGGGCCGGCCGAAGGCGGCCGCCACGTCGGCCAGCGCCGGTGTGTCGGCGGCGCCGCCGGACAGCGGCGCGGCGAGCGAGCGCGCGAGCTCGTCGAGGATCCAGCGCGGCAGCGAGTGCTCGATCTCGAGCCGCTCGATCTCGCCCGCGCCCGCGCCCGCGCCCTCGCCAGCGGGCCCGGCGGCAGGCAGCGGCGGCTCGCGCGCCGCGCCCACCTTGCGCAGCACGGCGTTCGCGAAGCCGGCGAGCTTCTGCCCGCCGACGCCGCGCGCCGCGGCGACCGCGTCGTCGACGGCGGCGTACGGCGGCACGCGATCGAGGAACAGGAGCTGGTAGACGGCGACGCGGAGCGCGGTCCGCACCTTCGGCGGCGAGCGCGAGAGGTCCGCGTGCGCCGCGAGCGCGCGATCGATCCGCAGCCGGTTCCGCAGGACGCCGTAGACGAGCTCGGAGGCGAGCCGCCGGTCCCGCTCCTCGAGGCCCGAGCGCGCGAGCTCGGCGTCGAGCGTCAGGGTCGCCCACGCGCCGCCCTTGTCGACGCGATCGAGGACGCGCCGCGCGAGCTCGCGCGCGGTCACGCGCCCTCCGGCGCGGCCCTCGCGAGCACGTCCCCGACGGCGATCCCGCGGCCGGCGGCGAACTGCGCCGCCAGGAGGCGCTTCCGGCCTGGCGCCTGCAGCTCGCGGATCACGACGGTGCCCGCCCCGCACGCGACGTGCGCCCCCGCGGCGTCGATCGCGATGACGGTGCCCGGCGGCGGCGCCGCAGCCGAGGCCCCTGCCCCGGCGTCCTCGGCGCGCGCGCGGAACAACTTCACCGTCTGGCCGCGCAGCGCGGCGTACGCGCCGGGCCACGGATCAACGCCGCGGATCCGCGCGGCGACGGCGCGCGCCGGCTGGGCGAAGTCGATCGCGCCGTCGGCCTTCGCCAGCATCGGCGCGTGCGTCGCGCGCGCGTGGTCCTGCGGGGTGGCGGAGAGCGTGCCCGCCGCCAGCCCGTCGATCGCCTCGAGCAGGAGCTCGGCGCCGATCGGCCCGAGCCGCGCGAGCAGCTCGCCGGCCGTCTCGTCGGGCTCGATCGCGACGCGCCGCTCGAGCAGCGTCGGGCCGGTGTCCATGCCCAGGTCGAGCTGCATGATCGTCACGCCGGTCTCGGCCTCGCCATCGATCACCGCCCGCTGCACCGGCGCCGCGCCGCGGTACCGCGGCAGGATCGAGCCGTGCACGTTGATGCACCCGCGCGGCAGCGCCTCGAGCACCGCCTTCGGCAGGATCTTGCCGTACGCCACCACGACGGCGAGCTCGGCGCCCGTGGCGAGCAGCGCGCCCTGGAGCTCGCCCGTCTTCGCCGAGCGCGGCTGCGCGACGGGCAGCCCGAGCTCCTCGGCGGCCACCTTCACGGCAGGCGCCGCGAGCTTGCCGCCGCGCCCCGCCGGCTTGTCGGGCTGCGAGACGACGAGCGCGACCTCGTGGCGACCGGCGAGCGCGCGCAGGCTCGGGACGGCGAACTCGGGTGAGCCCATGAAGACGACGCGCATGCGGCCCTGGATCTACCATCTCGGCGCTGGCGACCGATGCTTACCGACGAGCGATCTGCCCGGTATCAGCACAGAGGCACCCATCACGAACTGCGAGATCCGGCTTGCTCACGCCGTCGAAGCTGAAGCTGCATGGTCCGGTAGTCTGGTCGCGCACGATCCGCGACTGTCGCTCCATAGGTGGCCCCGACCTCTTCGAGCGAGAGCTTCTCCGCGGCGAACATCGCATCGAACACGAGAGGCACCGAGCCATCGTCTGGCCTCGTAACGAAGGCCCATGGTTCTCCAGCCACGAGGCCGGTCGAGTGTGGATACGTGTAAACGCCGGCTTCCGAGAGTGGAAGCCAAATATCCTGTACTCGCACCAGATCGAGCGCAAGGAATGAATCGGGCCCTGGCTTCGCGCCTGGAAGCGGCAAGATCGCGCCGTTCGGGAACAGATCGGCACTCGGCAGTGGCTCGCCGCCACGGATCCAGACGCCGAGCAGCTGACCAGGAATGTCGCCGGCAGGTGCCATCTGCCAGACACGATTCGGACCTTGGATCACCTCCGCGCCACCGATCTGGCCGATCTGTGCCCGAGAGAGCCCGGTAAGACTCGTAACGATGTGCGGGTAGACATCGCCCACGAGCGTCTGAAAGTCCGATCTCGTGTCGTTCGAGATCCGGATCCGCACGGCAGGACCGAACTCCGGCCGTACAGCCGCAACGCGCGCCGCGCTCTCCGAAGCTAGCTGATACACCTCTCCTGCATCGTCCCGTGTGACAATGACCTTGAGTGGGCTCGCTGCCCTGGCCACGACCTGATGAACCTTGCTCTCTGACGTGTCGCCCAGTAACTGCAGGGCACGCGCACGAAGACGCCTGAACTCGGCGAGGGCCAGCTTCTGAAGCCCCATGATGAGTCCAAAGCGCATCGCGAGTCGATTCGAAGTAAAGACCGCCGGGAAGCGGCCCTCCCTGACGTAATGCTCGAAGAGCCGCAACGAATCGGCGAGGAAGTCAGGCTCCGCGCTCTCGGGTACAGCGATATCCAGATAGCTCAATACAGAGTTTCCACCCGGCTTTATTTCTACAGACTGCGCGATATCACTACCCGGAATCTCATCAGCGATACGCTTGATATCGGGATGCTCCCAGCCGATTCGAGACTCTTCGGCCGAGCTGTGACGGTGCAAGTAAGCGTTGATCCCGGAAGCACCATCACGAGCCTTCACATGGTGGGCCGTCAAATACACTAGACATTCCTCGTCTGCAGCGAGCCGTCACTCGTGTCGACGAGCCCGAGGTCGTCTTCGCCGTCGAGCTGGATCGGATCACACGTGGGGCCTTCCAGGTCGAGCGTCTCGCGCTCGAGATCCGTGAGCCTCCACCACAGGCTCGCCATCTCCTCGAGGATCGGCTCCTCCTGCGGCGAGCCGAGTCCGCGCTCCGAACGCACGAGGCGCAGATCCTCTTCGAGTACCCGGTAACGTCGCATCGGTTCACTTAGGCGCGGCATATGCAACCCTCCACTGGGAACGTGTTCCATGCAAATGCGCCTCGTACTCTTCGAACTTGCATTGCTGTCGCGGTTCGACGAGGCCGTGGTGCTCTTTGTCTCTTCGGAAGACAAGCTCTGGAGGCAACTGACGCTCTTCCATCTTGAAGCAAGGGTGCGGCGATTCCCCCGGCCTGCCGAGGAGCATCCGAGGACGGAGCGACTTGGGCATCCTCCGCGGATTGATGAACACGGACATCCCGCCTGCCTCCGCCTGGATGGTTCCATCGTCCAGAACCCTGACGTCCAGACGATCGCCCGCGATGCGAACACCGAGCATCGAGAATTCACGGCCGATCGCTGGGAACCCATCCGCGTCAGCGCGCATCGTCCGGAACAGTGTGTAGGACGGAGGCATCACCGACGTAGTATCGCATGCTCGCAGGAAAGGAGCATCAGTCCGGTCCAGATAAAGACCTTATTCGATCAGGTTCGCGAGGTACGTCTGGCGCAGGCGATCATCGCGCAGGACGCGGAACGCCTCGTCGAGGACGCAGGCGATGTCGTCGAGCTCGCGCGCGAGCTCGGTGCGGAGGTCGCTCGGGAAGCCGTCGGCGGCGAAGTCGCGCCGCGCCGCCTGGTACGCGCGGCGGATCTCGAACGCGGTGGCGTCGCGGCGGACGCCGAGGAGCGCGAAGTAGTCGGCCTCGCTCACGAGCTGCCAGCGCGCGCGCACCCGCTCGCGATCGATCGCGAGATCGGTCTCGCCGACGAGCGCGGTGCCCTCGTCGGGGATCTCGGTGTCGGCGCGGCGCGCGGTGGCGAGGCCCAGGACGCACAGGCCCCACGCGATCGGCAGGACGTCGGCGATGTCCACGCCCGCGGTGCGCGCGACCGCGGCGAGATCGGCCTGGCCGTCGAACGCGGCGAGCGCGGCGCGCTCCTCCGAGGAGAGATCGCCCATGTTGATGATGCCGCCGAGCCGGTCGCGGTCGCCGACCTCGATCACCGTCGACGGCGGGCCGAGGAGACGCTCGAGCGTCGTGCGGTTCAGCTTGCGCCGGACGCCCTCGAGGATCAGCGAGGCGGGGTGGCGCGACAGCCGGATCCGCTCGGCGCACGGCTGCGCCTCGATCGAGATGTGGTAGCGGCCGCTGTCCCAGCCGAACAGCGCATAGACGAGATCCTCGACGTGGCGGCGCACGGCGGGCAGGAGCTCGCGGCGCTTGAGGTAGCCGAGATCGACGAGGATCTCGCCCATCCGGCGGCCGGACTCGGCGACCATGCTCTGGCAGCGCTCGTACTGCGACGCGGTGATCTTGCCCTCGCGCACGAGCAGCGCGCCCATGCGATCGCGCGCCTCGCTCGACGACGCGAACACCGGGCGGCCCTGATCGAAGAAGACGACCGTCTCGACCTCGCCGCGCCGGAACATGATGCGGCCGGTGGAGCCGCCGGCGAACATCTTCGCGAGCAGCATCGCCGCGTCGGACACGCCGCGCACGATGTCGCCTTGCTCCGGCAGGCCGCGCTCGCGGACCTGCGAGTCCCACGAGCCGGGCGCGGCGACCAGCTCGGGGGCGATGGCCAGGCGCGCGCCGGCCCGCGCCTCGTGCTCGGTGCCGCCGCCGAGCGGCAGCTCCTCGCCGAGCGACGCCAGATCGATCTCGGTCGAGTGATCGTGGCGCGGCGCGAGGTCGGCGGGCGCCGGGGCCGGCGTGTCGGCGCCCTGGAACAGGCGCTGCGCCATCTGCGACATCTTCGCGCGGAGCTGGCGCGCGAAGTCGCGGCCGTCCCCCATCGATGGCGCGGCCGGCGCGGGGACCGGCAGGTCCTCGAGCACCTCGAGCCGCGACTCGCGCCCGGTGCTGCCGCCGAGGATCAGGTCGTCGCCGAAGCTGTCGAGCGGGAGGTCGAGGCTGCGCGACGCCGGGAGCACGAGGTCCGACGGGGCGTCGTCGAGATCGGGCAGATCGCGGCCGGCGCGCGGCTGCCCCGGCCGCGACGGGCTGGCGTGCCCCGGCGCCGCGGCGCGGCTGCCGCCGAGCGACGCGGCGGGCTCAGGGACGGTGCCGCGGTTCGGGCCCAGGTCGCGGCGGCCCGGCTCCTGGCGCGCGGCGATCGTGGTCACGGCAGGCGGAGGCGGCACGGGGGGCGCGGTGGGCGCACGCGCAGCGGGCGCAGGGATGGGAGTAAACGGCGCCGCGGCGCTGGGAGCCGGCGCGACCGCGACCGCCGTGGATGTAGCGGCGCCGCTCGGGCTGGCGTCTCCCGCGGCTGACTCCGGCGCGCCCCCGCTGGCGGTCTCGTCTTCCGGAGGCTCGATGCGGGCCACGCCACCGAGGCGAGCCGCATCGAGCCGCGCCTGGGCGGCCGCGGCCTCCTCTGCCTCCTCCGCGCTCCCGGCGCTCGGCGCTGACGCGACGGCCGGGCCCGAGCCCACGCCCATGCTCGCGCCCGGCACGCCCGGCACGCCCGACACGCCCTCTTCGTCCGCGGGCTTGGCGCGCTGGAGGGCGCCCGCCTCGTCGGGGCCGGCTTGCACGCGCGAGGGTGGCGGCGGGGGGACCGGCGGCAGCGACGATGGCGGCAGCGGCGGCTCCATCTCCGACGGATCGCGGATGATCAGCGTCGGCTCGCGCACCGGCACCCCGGACGCCTCGTCGCTCCACGGCGACTCGATCCGGGAGGTGGTGCCCGGGCTCCACGGCTGCGGCAGCGGTGCCGAGTCGGACTCCGCCGCGGGCACACGCGCTCGGACGGCGATCGGCGGCGGCAGCGGCGCGGCCTCGGCGACCTCGTCACCTTCGCCCACCGGCGTGACGGCCTCGCTCGGGCTCTCGATCGAGCCGGCGGGCGGGCTCTCGGCGGCGGCCCCGACCTCGATCTCGGACTCGATCTGGACCTCTTCCTCGACCTCGACCACTTCCTCGTCGAGATCGACCTCGTAGACGATCGAATCGGCGAGCGTCTCCCAGCGCTGGCGCAGCGCCGCGCGTGCCGCGTCAGACTCACCGTCGGCCGGTGCCCCGGCCTCGGGCACCGCGGCGGCCTCGGGCGCCGGCACCGGCACGCTCGCCACCACGGCCGGCGCCTCCGCGGCCGCCACGGCCGCGAGCGCGTCCGGCTGCGCCGACGGCGCCGATGCCGAGCGCGCGATGATCACCGCCTCGAGCGCGCTCGCGGCGGCGAGCCGCAGCGCCCGCGGCGTCATCGGCCGCGGCACGAACCGATCGGGATCGAGCGCGCTGGCGTCCTCCGCGGTACGGATCGCGCCGCCCTCCCGGTCGCCGATCACGACGATCGCGACCTCCGGGCGCGCCCGGAGGCCGCGCACCGCGTCGATGAGCGCGGCCGTGTCCCCCGTCTCGAGCGACGCCGTCACGACGACGACGTGCGGCTGGTGCACCTGGAACAGCTCGATCGCCTCGTCGCCGCCGGTGCTCGAGAGCACCTCGGTCTGGCTCACCACCGTCGTCGGCAACGGCTCCGAGAGCGCGCCGAGCAGATCGGCGTTCGACTCGAGATCGGCGACGACGAGCACGCAGGGGATCAGCGGCGACGAGTGAGGCGACGAGTCAGTCACGAGCGCACCAGACAGCGCCGCGCAGTATACAACGCGCCGTCGGGCGGCCGGTCACAGCGCAGACATTGGATCTACATCGAGGCCGACGCGAACCGAGCTCGCGACCTCGGCCGTCAAGACGCCGCGCGCGACCCGCCGCAAGGCGTGGCGCTCCGCGCTCCGCAGCCACACCTGCCAGCGCGTCCGCCCGCGCAGCCGCTCCAGCGGCGCCGGGACCGGGCCGCGGACGTCGACCGCGCCGCCCACGTCGGGCCGCCGGGCGAGCACCTCGGCCATCTGGGCCAGGCGCTGCGCCGTCCCGGCGACCTCCTGCGGATCCGGCCCGTCGATGCGGACCGCGATCAGCCGCCCGTGCGGCGGGTATCCCAGGTCCGCGCGCGCCGCGAGCTCGGCCTGGAAAAACTGCTCGTAATCGTGCGCGGCCGCCGCGACCACCGCCGGGGCGGCCGGGCGGTACGTCTGGATGAGGACGCGCCCCGGCCGGTCGCCGCGGCCCGCGCGCCCCGCCACCTGGGCGAGCAGCTGGAACGTCCGCTCCGAGGCCCGGAAGTCCGGCAGGTTCAGGCCCGTGTCGGCGCACAGGACGCCGACGAGGGTGACACCTGGAAAGTCGTGGCCCTTCGTGACCATCTGCGTGCCCACGAGGATGTCGATCTCGCGCCGCGCCACGCGCGCGAGCACTGCCTCGACCTTCGCGCCGCTCGCGACATCGCGATCCAGCCGCGCCACGCGGGCCGCCGGGAACTCGGCGGCCACCGCCTCCGCGACCTTCTCGGTGCCCAGGCCCTTGCGCTCGATGGCCCCGCTCGTCTGGCACTCCGGGCACTTCTCCGGCACGCGCTGCTGGAACCCGCAGTAATGACAGCTGAGCCGGTCGCTGTGGCGGTGATAGGTGAGCGACACCGAGCAGTGCGGGCAGCGGAACGCGTGGCCGCACGCCTTGCAGAGGACGAACGTCGCGAACCCCCGCCGGTTCAGGAACAGGATCGTCTGGTCGCCGGCCGCCTGGGTCTCTGCGATCGCGGCGCGCAGCGGCGCGGACAGCATCGCGTCGCCGTCCGGCATGTACCGCCGCAGGTCGACGATCTCGACGGCCGGCATCGGCCGCGCCGTCGGGCGCTGCGTCAGCACCAGCTTGCGGTACGGCCGGCGCGCGCGTCCTCCAGGGGCTCCGGTGTCGGCCGGGGCGGCGTCCGCCTCCGCGCCAGGTCCGGCCGGCGCCGGCTCGGCCGCGCCCGCGGGCTCGGCCAGCTCGGCGTGCGCTGCCGTCTCGAGGCTCGGCGTCGCGGAGCCCAGCACGCAGACCGCGCCGGCCCGCTGCGCCCGCACGAGCGCCACGTCGCGCGCGTGGTAGCGCACGCCCTCGTCCTGCTTGAACGAGCCGTCGTGCTCCTCGTCGACGACGATCACGCCGAGGTCGGTGAGCGGCGCGAACACCGCCGAGCGCGCGCCGACGGCGATCTTCGCGTCGCCGCGCCGGAGGCGCGACCACTCGCCGAGCCGCGCCTGCTCCGTCAGCCCCGAGTGCAGGATCGCGACGAGATCGCCGAACCGCGCCCGGAACCGCGCCGCGAGCTGCGGCGTCAGCGAGATCTCGGGCACGAGCACCAGCGCCGTCCGGCCGCGCGCGAGCGCCTCGGCGATCACCTGGAGGTAGACCTCGGTCTTGCCGCTGCCCGTCACGCCGTGCAGCAGGAACGGCGTGAACGGCGGGCGCGCGGCCGCGTCGCCCGAGGCGCCCGGGGCCCCCGGGCCCCCCGGGGCCCCGCCGAGCGCGCCGACGATCGCCGCGACGGCGACCGTCTGCTCGTCCGTGAGGACCGGCGGGCGCGCCGCCGCCATGTCCGTGCTCGCCTGCGCCGCGCCGAGCGGCAGCTCGCGCTCGCCCAGCTCGACGAGCCCGGCCTTCGCGAGCTCGCGGAGCGCCGCCTTGGCGCCCGGCACCTGCTGCTCCAGCGCCGCCACCGCGAGGAAGCCGCCCGCCGCGAGCGCCTCGACGATCGCCCACCGCTTCGGCGCGCGCGCGACCTGGCCGCGCGCCTCGGCCGCGTCCACCGCGAGCCGCGCCACGCGCTCGCGCGGCAGCCGCGCCCGCGCCTTCGCGCGCTGCTCGCGCCGCTCGACGAGGCCCTGCGCGACGAGCGCGTCGACCGTGGCCCGCTCCGCCGGGCGCAGCCCGCCCGCCGGGAGCGCCTCGGCCGCGAGCCTGCCGAGGAGCGCGCGCTGCTTCGGCGGGAGCGCCCCGCCCTGCCCCTCGAGCGCCGCGCGCCCCGCCTCGGTCATCTCGATCACGCCGCGCGCCGCGACGCCGCTCCCCGCCGGGAGCGCCGCGCGCATCACCTCCCCCGGCGGCGCCTCGTAGTACTCGGCGACCCACAGGCACAGGTCCACGAGCTCGCGCGACAGCGCCGGCTCCTCGTCGAGGACCTCCGTCAGATCCACGGGCGCCACGCCGTCGGGCGGCACGGCCCCCTCGCGCACCACGATGCCCGTCACCTTGCGCGGCCCGAAGCGCACGAGCACCCGGGCGCCCACGCGCGCGCGCGACGCCAGGTGCGCCGGCACGCGGTAGTGGAACCGCCCCGCCACCGGCAGCGTGACCGCCACCTCCGTGTACGAATCCGCCGCGCTGACTGCCGCGCTCACCGGCGCCGCCTCCGCTCAGCTCTCGCCGGACTGCGCGAGCATCTCGCGGCACAGCTCGAGCACCGCGTCGCGCAGCGCCGGCCGCTTCAGGGCGTACGCGAGGTTCGCGCGCAGGTAGCCGAGCTTGTCGCCCGCGTCGTGGCGCGTCCCCGCGACGACGACGCCGTACAGCCCGTCGGCGGAGCTCGCGAGCTCGCGCAGCGCGTCGGTCAGCTGGATCTCGCCGCCGGCGCCCGGCTTCGTCGCGGCGAGGTGCGCCCAGATCGCCGGCGGCACCACGTACCGGCCGACGATCGCCCACCGGCTCGGCGCCGTGCCCGGCTTCGGCTTCTCGACCATGTCGCGGATTCGCATGCGGCCATTTCCGTCGAGGTCGCCCGCGACGATGCCGTACATGTGCTCGCGCCCCTCGGGGACCTCCATGATCATGATGGCGCCGGCGCCCGTCTCCTCGTACACGCGCGCGAGCTGGGCGATCGCCGGATCGCGATCGTTGTCGACGAGATCGTCGCCGAGCAGGATCGCGCACGCCTCGCCGCCCGCCGCCTCGCGCGCCGCGAGCACCGCGTGGCCGAGCCCGAGCGGCTGCTTCTGCCGCACCGAGTGGATGCGCACCATCGCGGCGATCGCGGCCATCTCGTCGGCGAGCTTTGCGTTGCCGCGCTCGCGCAGCGTGTGCTCGAGCTCGTAGGCGTGATCGAAGTGGTCCTCGATCGCGTGCTTGTGGCGGCCGTTCACCACGATGACGTCGGAGATGCCGGCGCGCACGGCCTCGTCGATCACGAGCTGGATCGTCGGCACGTCGACGATCGGCAGCATCTCCTTGGGGATCGCCTTCGTGGCCGGCAGGAACCGCGTCCCCAGGCCCGCGGCGGGGATCACGGCTTTTCGCACCTTGCGTGGAGCGGTCATCGGTCCGGCACCTTACCATCGGCGTCGGACATGGCCGAGCACCGTCCGTTCCCTCCGTCCGCGCGCAGGCTCGCGCTCGCGCGGCGCGCCGGTTTGCACGCGGCGAGCCCGCTCGTCGTCGGCGCGGCCGCGTGCGGCGCGGCGCTCCTCGCGGTGACCGAGCTCGGGAGCGCCGCCGCCGCGCGGCTCGGCGCGTGGATCGCGGCCGCGTGCCGCGGCGCTGGCGAGCCGCTCGCGGCTGGCGGCGGCGGCGGGCCTTCCGACGCCGGGGGCGCGCCCGGCGCGCTGCTCACCCTCGCCGACGCGCCGAGCGCCATCGCCGCGCTCGCGCTGCCCGTGCTCGCCGCGGCGGCCGGCGCTGCGATCGTCGCGCACGTCGCGCAGACCCGCGCGCTCTGGCTCCCGCGGCGCCGGCTCCCGAGCGCGCCCGCGCTCGCAGCTGGCGGCGCCGAGCGCGCGGGGCGCGCTGGCTTCGGGCTCGCGGCCGCCGCGGTCGTTGGCGGCACTGCGCTCGGCTGGCTGTGGTGGGCGGCGCCGCGGCTCGCGGCGCTGCCGCGCGCGGCTGCTTCGTCGCCGACGCCGTCGTCGTCGGCGGCGGCGTCCGCGTCGCTCGCCGGCGCCGCGCTCGTCGTGAGCGCGCTCGCGGCGCTCGCGATCGCGTGGGCGCTGCTCGGCGCCCTCGACGCGCTCGCGCAGCACGCCCGGCTCGCGCAGGCGCTGCGCATGACCGCGCACGAGAAGCGGCAGGACGATCGGCTCGCCGGGCCCGATCCGCGCTGGCGCGCGCGCCGCGCCCGCGCGCTGCACCTCTCGCCGAGCGAGGCCGTCGCGGGCGCCGCCGTGCTCGTCCTCGGTGACGACGCCGCCGTCGCCGTGTCCTGGGACGCCGCGCGGCGCCCGATCCCGACGCGCACCGCCAGCGGCCGCGGCGCGCGCGCCACGCAGCTCCTCGGCCTCGCGCGTCGCCACCGCATCCCCGTGCACCGCGACGCGTCCCTCGCGGCCGCGCTGGCCGCCGCCGACGGGCCGGTTCCGGAGCCGCACTGGGCGCGCCTGGCCGAGATCATCGCGGCCGTCCGCAGGAGCTGAGCCGGCCGACGCCGAGGCGCGCGCGCGCCGCGTCAGCGGATCAGCGCCGCGATCCCCACCGCGAGCGTGGAGACGAGGGTGGCTGTCATCATCACGAGCGCCGCTGGCGCCGCCGCGGCCAGCGGCGCGTGCAGCGCGGCGCGGCCCGCGACGCGCACGCCGATGCCGACCGCGAGCTCGACGACCGCCGCCGTCACGAGCCAGGGGATCGCGAGCCGGACCGCGGCGCCGACGAGCGCGGCGATCGCTTCGCGCGCGCCCGGTGCGCCCGGCGCGCCCGGTGCGCCTGGCTGCGCGAGCGCGACCGCCGGCACCGCGCGGAAGCTGTCGCCGATCGCCGCGATCACGGCGACGTGGCCGTCGATCCCGACGAACACGGCCGCGGCGAGGAGCGCGAACAGCCCGCCGTACGCGCCGCGCGCGTGGCCCGCGACGTCGACGAGCCGCCCGGCCGTGGCCGCCGCGATCAGCGGCATGGCGGCCACGAGGCCCAGCGTCGCGCCGATGACGAGCTCGCGCGCCGCGAGCACCGCGAGCCCGCCTGCGAGCGGCGCCGCGCCCGCGAGCGGCGCCGGGCCTGCGAGCAGCACCGTCCACAGGCCCGTCGCCGCTGCCAGCCCGAGCTGGACGATCCGCGGGAGCCCGCCCGCGAGCGTCGTCAGCACGGCGATCGCCGCCGCGCCGCGCAGCGCCAGGACGAGGTGGGGGATGAGGACGGTGGCGAGCGCCGTCACCCCGCTCCCGCTCCCGCTCCGATCACCGCGACGAGCGGCCACAGCCGCGTCGCGAACGCCTCGAGCTGACGCGCGATCGACGGCGCGAACAGCGCGAGCGCGATCCCCACCGCCGCCACGCGCGGGACGAGGCTCACGGCCGGATCCTGGATCTGCGTGAACGCGCCGAGGAGCCCCGTGATCACGCCGGCGACCAGCGCGGCCACGAGGACCGGCGCGGCGCAGAGGAGCGCGAGGAGGACCGCCTCGCGCACGAGCGCGGCCAGGCTCTGCGTCACGCGTAGCCTCGCAGGAGCCCGTCGATCAGGAGGCGCCACCCATCGACAGCGACGAACAGGAGCAGCTTGAGCGGCAGCGCGACGACCTGCGGCTGCGTCGCTTGCAGCCCGAGCGCCGCGAGCCCCAGCGCGACGACCAGATCGAGCACCAGGAACGGGATGAAGATCACGACGGCGATCGCGAACGCCTCGCGCAGCTCCGTCGTGAGGAACGCTGGCGCGAGGACCCACGTCTCGTCGCCCGCGACGTCCCGGCCCATCTGCCGCGCGACCGCCGTGAACGTTTCGCGATCCCGCGCCGCGGCGTGCTTGCCCAGGAACGCGCGCAGCGGCTCGACCGCGCGCGCCGCCGCGTCCAGCTCTCCCCGGTACTGCGCCGGCACGACCTGCCGCACCGCCCCCTCGACGTCGAGCCGCGCGCCCGCCGTCCCTTCGGCGCTGGTGGTCGCCTCGGCCCCGGCTCGCGCCGCGCCGCCGCCCGCCGGCACCTTCGGCGCACCCGGCGCCGGGGCTGCCGGCACCTCCGCCGCGCGGACCATGTCGATCGCGACCGGGGCCATCACGAAGAACGTGAGCACGAGCGACACGCCCATCACGACGAGCCCCGACGGCGCCTCCGGCGCGCCGAGCGCGTTGCGCAGGAGCGCGAGCACCACCGACATCTTCACGAAGCTCGTCAGCATCAGCACGACGACCGGCACGATCGCGATCAGCGCGACCACCGCGATCCCGCCGCCGCCCTCCGAGCTCACGGCGCCTTACCGCCCGGCTCGCCTTCGTCCGCGCCGCCGCCGCCCGCGCCCCCGCCGCCCGCGCGCCGGGCCGCCTCGCCCGCGGCCGACACCGCCCCGCCGGGCTCGGCGCTCGCGCCGCCGTCCCGGCCGACGCCACCGGCATCGCGCAGCCCCCTGCGCCGGCTCCACGCCGCGCGCACGAGCTCGCCGAAGCTCGGCTGCGCGGCCACGCGCGCGCGCACCTCGCCGCCGTCGAGCTCCGACAGCACCGAGAGCCCCATCTCGCTCGTCCCGACGAGCAGCGTCTTCCCCGCGACCTCGACGACATACAGCGATCGCCGCGGCTCGAGCGGCACGCGCGCGACGACGTCGAGCAGGTGCGCGCCGCGCACGCGCCCCGTGGCCAGGAAGCGGCCCACGAGCCGCACGAGCACGAACGCCGCGACGCACACGGCCCCCAGCACGACCAGCGACATCACCAGGAGGTCGCCGTAGCTCGCCGCGGCGCCATTCGCAGGCATGCCGGCGTCATATCGGGCCGGTCTGACACCGCGGCGCCTGGCCGCGCCGCTCGCGCGCGCCGACGCTTACGGGCAGACGCCGCCGGGCGTCTTGCTGATCGGCAGGAGCCCGTACTTGTTGTCGAAGACCTGGTACGTCCAGATGCCGGTGATCGCCGCGTAGCAGGTGCCGACCGGATCGGTCAGCCGCAGAATGTCGTCGTCGGACAAGAACTTCGTGCCGTTCTGATCGAGCTCGCCGACGTAGAAGTTGGTGCTGGTCCCCGCGACCGAGACCTTCACGTTCGTGAGCGTGACCAGCACCGACTCGTAGGGCTCGCCGGTGGCCGCCGCGACGAGCGTGGCGGCCGTCTGGTCCGCGACCGGCACCATCGGGACCGGCGTCTGACCGGTGGGGACCGAGAGCCTGTTGATCTGCGTGAGGGTCTCGCCCATCCCGTCGTTGTTGAACTCGATGGCCCGCCCGATCACGCTGACGCGCGCGCCGGGGACCACCGAGGCATCCAGCGTGCTCGGGCCGCGGACGTAGATCCCTTCATTCGCCGCGGCGGTCGGCGACGTGGACGCCCAGAAGTCGCGCTTGCCGAACGACACCGCGGTCACGTACACGTCGCGGACCTCGACGCCCGGCGGGTTCGGGATCATGGCCTGGATCGCCGCGATCGGCGTCAGTGGCCGGCAGGTGTCGAGCGGCATGATGCAGCTGTTGTCGAAGCAGTTCTTGAACGTGTTGCCGTCGTTGTCGATGCCGTCGCCGCACAGCTCCGGCGTGTTCTCCTTCGGCGGGCACGAGGTCCCTCCCATCACGACGTCCGCCGGGGCGCGCGGGTACAGGAGGTAATTGAAGAAGTAGTCGAGGACGCCGGTCGCGCTCGCGATGCACGCGTCGGCCGCGATGCCCATCGGGAAGTCGGCGAGCGCGGACTGCAGGGTCAGCTCGCCCGTGACGCCGACCGTCTTGTTCGTCACATCCGGGTTCGACGCGCTCGAGACCTGCGCCGGGGCGCCGAACGCGGCGATGTTCCTGACCGTGATCGGCACGCCTTCCCACTGCTCCCACTCCGCGTCGCGCTCCGCCCGCGTCTCCTTCTGGCCGATCACGAGCGCGTCGACGACGACCGGCTCGGGCAGCGTCCCGGTCCCTCTCTTCGTGATCATCATCTTGCCGCCCGTGACCGGCTTCAGCTCGGTCACCGTCCGGCCCGTCGCGTCGCTCGACAGCGCGAACTCGTCCTTCTCGCCGCCCTCGATGTCGACGAGATCTCCGACGGTGAGGACCGCGACCTGATCGAGCGGCGCGCCGAACACGTGGAGGCCCGAGTACGGGCCGCCCATCGGATCCTGGATCCAGAAGTCGCCGGTGCGCCCGCCGAACGCGTCGATCGCGGTGACCACCACGCCCTTCAGCACCACCCCCGTGCCCTTCGGCATCTTGTCGCTCTGAACGTCCTGGATCCTCGTGTCCGCGGGCCGGGTGTCCACGGGCATGCCGCCGTCGTCTCCCCCGCCATCGTCATCGCCAACCATCCCCTTCGGGTTGCGACAGGCTACGAGAGATAGAGCGAAGCCAAGCCAGACGAGGTTTTTGATTCGCATGAAGCTCCCGCGGTTGTAGGGGACACGTCTGACAAGAAACCGAAATGTTGGTGTGAACGTTATCCCTTGAGCAGAAGCTCCTTGTATAGGGGGAAAAAAAACGAGGCCCGCCGGACAGCGGGCCTCGTAAGAAAGATCGCGACGATTTCAGCTGGCTTCTGCAGTGCGTCGCAAATCCGCGCGCGCGCGCAGAAGCGGGATCTCCCTACCATCGCATGCGCGCGTGATCACACGGCGCGCGGCACCACCCGGCGCGCCGGGCGCTACTCGTCCGCGCCCGACGCGGTCGCCGCCGTCGGCTGACCGTTCAGCCCGACGAGCTCGACGAACGCCATCGGCGCCGCGTCGCCCTTGCGGGTGCGGGTCTTGAGCAGCCGCGTGTAGCCGCCCTTGCGCGTCGCGAAGTGCGGCCCGATCTCGGTGAACAGCCGCTCGAGCGCGGTCCGCGTCTTCACCGTCTGCCGCGCCATGCGCCGAGCGTGCAGCACCCGGGCGCGCTCCGCGGGCGAGGCCTGCTCGCCCTTCGCCACGAGCGCGTGGACGTCGACGCTCCACTGGATCGTCGCGTCGGCGTAGCTGCGGAGCTCCTTCGCCTTGGCCTCGGTCGTCTCGATGCGGCCGTGGGTCAAGAGCGACGTGACGAGGTTGTTGTACAGGGCCGACCGGTGCGACGAGGTGCGGCCGAGCTTACGTCCTGATTTGCGGTGGCGCATGGTGGTGGATCTTTCGAGTGGCTCAGGGCTATCGGGACTTCAGGGCTTGCGATGCGTCAGGGCTTCTTGAGCGGGTTGGGACCCGGCCAGTTGTCGAGCTTCATGCCGAGCTGCAGGCCCATCTCGGCGAGCAGCTCCTTGATCTCCTTGAGCGACTTGCGGCCGAAGTTCTTCGTCTTCAGCATCTCGGACTCGGTCTTCTGCACCAGCTCGCCGATGTACTTGATGTTGGCGTTCTGGAGGCAGTTCGCGGAGCGGACCGAGAGCTCGAGCTCGTCGACGGTGCGCCACAGGTTCTCGTTCAGCTTCTCGGCGGCCTCGTCGCGCGGCGCCTCGACCGGCTCGGCCATCTCCTCGAAGTTGATGAACAGGTTCAGCTGCTCCTTGAGGATCTTCGCGGCGTACGCGACCGCGTCGTCGGGCCGCACCGAGCCGTTCGTCCACACCTCGAGCGTCAGCTTGTCGTAGTCGGTCTGCTGGCCGACGCGCGCGTTCGTGACGATGAAGTTGACCTTGCGGATCGGCGAGAACAGCGCGTCGATCGCGATCGTGCCGACCGGCAGATCGATCGAGTGGCGCTCGGCCGGCGCGTAGCCGCGGCCCGTCGCGATGGTCAGCTCCATGGCGATCTTGCCGTCCTTCGACAGCGTGCAGATCCGGTGGCTGGGGTTCAGGCAGGTGACGCCATCGACGAGCGAGATGTCGCCCGCGGTGACGGCGCCCTCGCCGCTCTTGTCGAGCCGGACGGTGTACGTCTTGTCGGCCTCGACCTTGAACAGCGTCTCCTTGAGGTTGAGGATGATGTCGGTCACGTCCTCGACGATGCCCGGCAGCGACGTGAACTCGTGCAGCGCGCCCTCGAGCGCGATGTGCGTGATCGCGGCGCCCTGCAGCGACGACAGGAGGATGCGGCGCAGCGCCACGCCGAGCGTCGTGCCGAAGCCGCGCTCGAGCGGCTCGCACGAGAACTTGCCGTACGTATCGGACCGCTCCTCGATCTCGAGCGTGCGGGGGCGGATGAGGTCCCGCCAGTTCTTGGCCATGAACGCGGTCTGCTCTGGGGTCGGTTCCATCTCTCGGGTCTCCTCGACCGGCGCGCTTTCATCACGGCCGATCTGCGGACGGGGTTCGAATCCCGTCGTTGCCGCCGGGCGGGATGCCCGGCGGTGCGGCACCTCGCGGTGCCAGGAACACGTGTCGCGCTCCGGGGGGAGCGCGACCGAGCGCTACTTCGAGTAGAGCTCGATGATGAGCTGCTCGCGGATCGGCAGCGTCACGTCCTCGCGGGCGGGCAGCTGCACGATCGCGCCGCGGAAGTTCTCCTTGTCGAGCGTGATCCACTGCGGCACGCCGCGGCGATCGACGGCGGCGAGCGCCTCGTTGATGCGCGCGATCTTCTGCGACCCCTCGCGCACCGCGATGACGTCCCGCGCCCGCACGAGGTACGACGGGATGTTCACCTTCTTGCCGTTGACGGTGAAGTGGCCGTGGCGGACGAGCTGACGCGCCTCGGCGTGGTCGCTCGCGAAGCCCATGCGGTAGGCGACGTTGTCGAGGCGCCGCTCGAGGAGCTGGATCAGCGTGTGACCCGAGACGCCCTTGGTCCGCAGCGCCTTGTAGTAGTAGCCGCGGAACTGCCGCTCCGCGATGCCGTAGATGCGCTTGACCTTCTGCTTCTCGCGGAGCTGCTCGCCGTAATCCGAGCGCTTGCGGCGCCGGTTCTGGCCGTGCTGGCCGGGCGGGTACGAGCGCCGCTCGTAGCCGCACTTGTCCGTGTAGCAGCGCTCTCCCTTGAGGAAGAGCTTCATGTCCTCACGCCGGCAGAGCCGACAAACTGCACCAGTATAGCGAGCCATTTGCTTCGGTTCCTGAACCTGAAAGAGGTGATCAGACGCGACGACGCTTGCGGGGCCGGCAGCCGTTGTGCGGCACCGGGGTCACGTCCCGGATGAGGTTGATCTTGAACCCGGCGGCGTTGAGCGCGCGCAGCGCGGACTCGCGGCCCGAGCCGGGGCCGTTGACGTAGACGGTCACGTTGCGGACGCCGTGCTCCATCGCCTTCTTCGCGGCGTCCTCGGCGGCGAGCTGCGCGGCGAACGGCGTCGACTTGCGCGAGCCTTTGAATCCGCACGTGCCGGCGGACGACCACGCGACGACGTTCCCGCTGACGTCGGTGATCGAGACGATCGTGTTGTTGAACGTCGCCGAGATGTGCGCGACGCCGGTCTGGATGTTCTTCCGGACCTTCTTCTTCTGCTTGCCTTTGACCTGCGACATGAGCTGTTGACCTTCTTCGCCTGAGCGCTAGCGCAACTTACTTCTTGGTGACCGCGCCCTGCTTCTTGATCGCCATGCGGCGAGGTCCCTTGCGGGTGCGGGCGTTCGTGTGGGTGCGCTGGCCGCGGGCCGGCAGGTTCCGGCGGTGGCGCATGCCGCGGTACGCGCCGAGATCGACGAGGCGCTTGATGCTGAGCTGCGTGTCGCGGCGGAGATCGCCCTCGACGCGGTAGTTCTGCTCGATCGCGTCGCGGATCTTGCGGACGTCGTTCTCGTCGAGGTCATCGCTCTTCTTGTCGAGCGAGATCCCCGCCTGGTTCAGGACGACGCGCGCCGCGTGACGGCCGAGCCCGTAGATGTACGTGAGTGCGATCTCGATGCGCTTGTTGCGCGGGAGGTCGACGCCTGCAATGCGAGCCATGGAGGTCCTCTTCTGATCCCTGTTGGTCCCTGTTGGTCCCTGTTGGTCCCTGTGGTCCTGGGGTCCTGGTTAGCCCTGGCGCTGCTTGTGCCGCGGGTTGCTGCAGATGACGCGAACGACACCCTTGCGCTTGATGACCTTGCACTTCGGGCAGATGGGTTTGACGGAGGCTCGTACTTTCATGGCTGCTCTTCGGTTGCGGCTCGCGCGGAGGTGATCATGGTTTCCCGGGCGACGAGGATGGACGGGTCAGCACCCAGGGTCCCTCGTCCGTGATCGCGATCGTGTGCTCGAAGTGTGCTGACATCGAACGATCTTTGGTCACGGCCGTCCACTTGTCGTCGAGAACCTCTACTTCGTGGGCCCCGGCGTTTACCATGGGCTCGACGGCGATGACAAGACCGGATTTCATACGTTTGCCGGAGTCTCGCTCGCCGAAATTGGGCACCTGCGGGTCCTCGTGCATCTGGCGGCCGGTGCCGTGGCCCACGAACTGGCGGACCACCGAATAACCACGTAATTCCGCGAAGCTCTGGATCGCCTGGCCGAGGTCGCCCAGGCGCTTGCCGGGCCGGCACAGGGCGATGGCCCGCTCGAGCGCCTCCTCGGCCGTCGCCACGAGCCGGCGCTTCTCCTCGCTGACGCTGCCGACCAGCACCGTCCGGGCCGTGTCGGCGCAGAAGCCGTGCTTGAAGATGCCGAAGTCGATCCCGATGATGTCGCCGTCCTTGAGGACGTCGCTCTTCTTTGGGATGCCGTGCACGATGACGTGGTTGATCGATGTGCACAGGACGGCTGGATATGGCGGGTAGGCGTAGCCGAGGAACGCGCTCTGGACGCGGTGCTTGTCGATCCCCGCGCGCGCGATCCGGTCGAGCTCCCAGGTCGAGACGCCCGGCTTGGCGGCCGCGCAGATCTCGTCCAGGATCTCGGCGCAGACGAGCCCCGCCTCGCGCATGAGGCGAATCTCGTCCCGCGACTTGAGGTTGATCCTCACGCCGCCGCTCAGCGTGGGCGCGCGGCGACTCGCCCGCGGATCCGCGGGCCCTTGGGACCAGCGAAGCCCTCGTAGTTCCGCGTGATGAGGTGCGACTCGATCTGCTGCACGGTGTCGAGCGCGACGCCGACGACGATCAGGAGGCCCGTCCCGCCGAACTGAAACGGCACGTGCAGGTACTTCTGCAGGAGAGCCGGGATCATGCACACGATGGACAGGTACAGCGCGCCCGCGAACGTGATCCGCGACAGCACGCGCTCGATGTACTGGGCCGTGTGCTTGCCGGGCCGGATGCCGGGGATGAAGCCGCCCGACTTCTTCAGGTTGTCCGCGACGTCGACCGGGTTGAACACGACCGACGTGTAGAAGAACGCGAAGAAGATGACGAGGATCGTGAAGACCAGGTTATAGCGCCAGTCGGCCGGGTGCAGCGCGCCCGCGATCTGCTGCATCCAGCCCGACGACGCCATGTTCGCGATCTGCGACGGGAACATCAGGATCGATGACGCGAAGATCGGCGGGATCACGCCGGAGACGTTGATCTTGAGCGGCAGGAAGCTCTGCGCGCCCGAGTACATTTTTCGTCCTACTTGGCGTTTTGTGTACTGGACCGGGATCCGGCGGTGAGAGCGCTCGAAGAAGCAGATCGCCGCGATCGTGCCGACCACGAGCAGCACCGTGAAGATGACGCCGAGGCCGATGCCCTT
>Ga0247790_10000241_pt1 | contig 25767 bp, 19 predicted proteins | sample UWRJS171409R4_FD_179913 | JGI IMG/M metagenome (GOLD analysis project Ga0247790, IMG submission 179913) | Soil microbial communities from Arlington Agricultural Research Station in Wisconsin, United States - UWRJ-S171-409R-4 | ecosystem: Environmental > Terrestrial > Soil > Agricultural land... | reverse complement strand
AACGCCGCGGCGGGCTCCCGGCGGCGCAGCCGCACGAGCGCGAGCGCGGTGGCGCCGTCGGTCAGGAGCAGGAGCGTCACGGCGATCCCGAGGAGCTGTTCGAACGTGCCCGAGAGGGCGAGGCCCAGCACCGCGACGCCGACGAGGAGCACCGCCGCCCACGGGCTGCCGCCGCGGTTCACGCGGGCGAGCGCGGCCGGGGCGAGGCCGTCGCGCGCGATCGCGAACACGACGCGCGGCGTGACGAACAGGTTGCCGTTGATCGACGCCAGCACCACGAGCAGCGCGAGCGCCTCGATCACCACGCCGCCGCGCGCGCCGAGGAGCGCGACGGCCACGTCGTGGGCCGGGAGGCGCGACGACGCGAGCGTCTCGAACGGCAAGACGTGCACGAACGCGGCGTTGAGCAGGAGGTAGAGCGCCGCCGTCACCGCGATGCTGCCGATGAAGATCCGCGGCAGCGTGCGCTGCGGATCGACCACCTCCTCGGCCACCTTCCCCGCGTCGGGGTACCCGTAGTACGTCCAGATCACGGCCTGGAACGCGACCGCGAGCGCGATGAACGCCGCGCCACCCGACGGGGCCGCGGGGAGCGCGGCGCCCCACCCCGCCCCGCCGCCGCCAGCGAACGCGAGGGCGACCACGCCGACGAACGCCGTGACCTTCGCGGCGGTGACGACGTTCTGGACGAGCCGCCCCGCGGCCACGCCCACCAGGTTGATCGCGGTGAACAGGACGAGCGCGGTCACGCCGGCGATCGGGATCGCCGACGCCGGCCAGCCCGCGAGCTGGCTCGCGTACTCGCCGGCGACGACGGTGATCGCCGCGCCGGCCGCCGCGTAGCACCCGATCTCCACGACCCCGACGGCGAACCCGGCGCGCGGCCCGAACGCCTCGCGGACGTAGACGTACTTGCCGCCGGCGCGCGGGTGGCGCGTGCCGAGCTCGGCGAAGATCAGCGCGCCGGCGAGCGCGATGACGCCGCCCAGCGACCACGCGACGAACGTCAGCCACGGCCGCCCGAGCTCCGCGGCGATCACGCCGGGCGTCCGGAAGATGCCGGAGCCGATCATGAGCCCGACGATCATCGCCAGCCCGTCGGGTAACCGCAGCGATCGGCGCAGCTCGGTCGTCACGAGGCGCCGATGGTCCCCGCAGGCGCCGCGGAGCGCAAGCCCCGCGGCGCCCAGCTCAGGCGATCGACGCGCGGAGCTCGTCGAGCGCCTCGAGCTGGTCCGAGTAGGCGGCGAGCCGGGCGATCAGCGCGAAGTCGAGCTCGGGCAGAAAGCCGCTGCGCTCGACGCGGTCGTAGTGATCGCCCGCGAGCCGGTACAGCTCGAACGCGCCGTTCCGGAACAGCCAGACCTCGGGCACGCCGAAGCCCACATAGACGTGGAGCTTGTCGAGCAAGGGCGAGGTGTGGATCACCTCGAGGACGATGTCCGGGAACTCGCCCTCGCCCAGCCCCCGCCCGACGCTGTAGCACTCGTCCGGCTCGGCACCGCGCTGCTTGGCCTCGCGCCGGAACGTGGTCGAGCCATAGCCGTTGAGCCGCACCCGGCGCAGGACCGCGTACTGCTCGACGAGGCGAGCGATCGTTGTCTTGTCGAACTCGTGGCCGCGCGACGGGCTCATCAGCTCCAGCGTTCCTTCGCAATAGGTCATCCGCAGCCCCGGCGTGTCGAGCGCCTCGCGCAGGATGACGTAGTCCTTCCAGCTCACGCCGTTGATCACCATCCGCTGCTCGACCGAGCTCGGAGACACGAGCGGCGCGGGCGGGATGAGCGCGGCTGCGGTAGCCATGGTCAGGCGGAGTCTAGCACTGACGCGTGCGGATGCCCCGCCGCTGCGTGCGCGTCAGTCCGCGCCCTTCCAGCAGTGGCGCTCGGCGAGCTCGAGCGCGGCGCGGCGGCGCGAGCGGAAGTAGCGCTCGCGCCGCTCGCGCTCGCGCCGCACCTCGGTCCAGCGCTCGAGATACGCGGCGAGCACCTCGGCGTCGGTCGCGTAGCGCGCGAACGCATCGGCGTGCGCCGCGCGCAGCGTGAGCGCGCCGTTGTAGCCGCCGAAGCCCTGGGTCGCGCACACGGCGCCGCCGTCGGGGTTGCCGGCGACGGTCTCGGCGCGCAGCACGAACTGCTCGCCGACGGCGCCGAGCTCGGGATCGAGCGTGCGCAGCGTCGGCACGCCGACGGCGGGCTGCCCGAGCAGGTGCTGCAGCGCCTGCCCCACGGCCTTGAGGCCGGTCTCGCCCATCGTGTGGCCGTCGCCGACGGATTTCGGCGCGCCGACCCTCATCGGCGGCAGCGCGCCGGTGTGGCCCTGGCGGCGCGCGGCCGCGGCGCGCGCGCTCGCCGCCGTCGTCAGATCGGTCTTGGAGTTCGTGCGCGTGCCGGTCGCGTGCGCGACGAGGTACTGGAAGTCCGTCACGCCGTAGCCGTGGCCCTGGTGCGCGAGCTCGAACGCGTGGATCGCCGCGTTCTCGCCGCCGAAGCCGACGCCGGCGAAGTGCGCCTTGCCGCCGGCCTCGCCGCTCTGGCCCCAGCCGGTGATGATCGAGGTGACGTCGAGGAAGTTGCGCAGCGCGAAGTCGAGCGTCGTGACGAGCAGGCCCGAGCCGCCCTCGCCGACGACGGTGCCGTTGCCGTCCGGATCGAACGGCGCCAGGCAGTCGGCGACGCTGCGGCGCGCCTCGGGCGCGCGGCCCGCGTTGCACTCGTCGAGCTTCTGCCGCGTCATCAGGGCGCCGGGCCCGAACGCGTCGAGGATCTGCCAGTCGGGGTGAGAGGCCGCGTCCGCCGCGGTCCACAGCGCGAGCTTGGGCCGCACGTAGCCGGGGTAATCGAACACGAGCTGCGGCGCGAGCTCGCAGAACGCGATCGCGCTCGACGCGCACGCGCCGACGAGGACGAGCGGCGTCTGCGGCACGCGCATGTACCCGCTCTCCGAGCGCAGCGACTCGAGCAGCGCGGGGTTGCGCAAGGACCGCGACAGCGGGTACGCGGGCGCGAGCATCGCCGACAGGAGCGCGGGGCCGTGCGAGGCCAACGAGCTCGCGAGGCGGACCGCGAACCGATCGCGCGCCCGATCCGGATCGTCGGGGGCGTGGGCGCCGCGCAGCTCGGCGAGCGAGTCGAGGCCCTGGAACGCGGTCGCGGCGGCGACGCGGAACTCGAACGGATCCGGCAGGAGCTCGGCGAGGGGCACCGGCAGCGCGGCGAGCGCGCCGAGCCCGGTGTACGCGAAGAGCTGCGCCTGCAGCGACGGGCCGAGCCGCGGATCGTCCTCGAACAGCCCGTACATGTTCTTCAGGGCGGCCGAGTCGCGCACGTCCTGGTAGTGGAGGCCGGCCAGCCGGCGCAGGCCGCCGGCCGCGAAGTCGTGCGGCAGCGGCGCGCCGATGTCGGTCACGACGGCGCTGCCGAGGGCGGTGAGCTCGCCCACGTGGCGGATGCCGAGCTGCGCGCGCAGCTGGGCGCCGTGCCGCGCCTCGATCGCCTCGAGCGAGGCGGGCTCGCCGCTGTCACAAAAGCGCGCCGAGACGGCGCCGTCCTCGGCGAGCTCGAGGTCGACGAGCCCGGCGTCGAACGCCGCGTAGGCGATGAGCTCGCGCGCGCCGGTCACGCGCGCGTGGAACGTCTCGGTGCTGCCGACGGCAGAGACCGAGCAAGGCGTACCGACCGTGACTAAGACTTTGTCGGCCGTGAGCACGGGCGCCGCAAGATACTCGAACACCCCCAAACGCGCACGTCTTCGACCCGCCGAACCAGACGGGTCCGGTGACCCGGAATCGGTCCAACCACCAGGCGGTAGAACGCGATACCCAGGGGGCGATGCCTAGCGACGCGCGCCCGCGACGGCGGTCGTCGGGCGCGCCGACGGCCGCGCGAACTCCATCGCGGGATCGTCGACGCGCGCGCGCTCGAGCAAGAGGCGGTCGATCGCGTAGTTCTGGTACAGCCGCCACGGCGCGACGGAGCCCTGCTTGGGCAGCTGATCGATCACGCGCTGGACGTAGCCCGACGAGAAGTCGAGCAGCGGGCGCTCCTCGATGTCCGGATCCAGGCGGCGCGGGCAGCAGCGCACGTAGCCGTGCGCGTCCATGTAATTGAGCAGCCGGCACACGTAGGCGCTCGTCAGATCGGCCTTCAGCGTCCACGACGCGTTCGTGTAGCCGGAGGCGAACGCGCAGTTCGGGACGTCGCTGCACATCATGCCCTTGTAGACCAGGAGGCGCGACGGCTCGACGGGCGCGCCGTCGACCTCGAGGGCGATCCCGCCGAAGAACACGAGCTGGAGGCCGGTGGCGGTGACGATCAGATCGGCGGGCAGGTGCGCGCCGGAGCCGAGCGCGATCCCGGTCTCGGTGAACGTCTCGATCCGATCGGTGACGACCGAGGCGCGGCCCTCCCGGATCGACTCGAACAGGTCGCCGTCGGGCACGAGGCACAGCCGCTGATCCCACGGGCGATACGACGGCGTGAAGTGCGCGAGATCGGCGGCGCCGCGCAGCTCGCGCCGCACCAGCTCGACGAGGAGGCGCTTGGCCCGCTCCGGCGCGCGGCGGCAATACTCGTAGAAGCCCATCCCGAGCAGCACGTTCTTCCAGCGGGTCACGGCGTAGGCGGCGCGCGCGGGGAGGTGCGCCCGCAGCCAGTCGGCGACCGCGTCGCGCCGCGGCCGCGACGTGATGTACGTGGGCGAGCGCTGCAGCATCGTCACGTGCGCCGCGCGCTTGGCCAGCTCGGGCACGAGCGTCACCGCGGTGGCGCCGCTGCCGATCACGACGACGCGCTTGCCGTCGTAGTCGATGTCGGGCGTCCAGTGCTGCGGGTGCACGACGCGGCCGGCGAACCGCTCGCGGCCGGGCAGCGGCGGCGTGTAGCCGGCGGCGTAGTCGTAGTAGCCGGCGCACACGTAGAGGAAGCCGCACGTGAAGGTGGCCGGCTCGCCGGTCGCGGTGTCGCGCGCCTCGATCGTCCAGCGCGCGTCGCTCGTCGACCAGCGCGCCCGCTCGACGCGGTGCTGGTAGCGGATGTTGCGATCGATCCCGGCGGCCTCGGCGGTCTCGCGGATGTACGCGAGGATCGAGTCGCCGTCGGCGATCGCCTGCGGGCTCGTCCACGGCCGGAACGAGTAGCCGAGCGTGTACATGTCCGAGTCGGAGCGGATGCCGGGGTAGCGGAACAGGTCCCACGTCCCGCCGAGCCGCTCGCGCCCCTCGAGGATCAGGTACGTCTTTTGGGGGCAGCGCTCCTGGAGGTGATGGGCGGCGCCGATGCCGGACAGGCCGGCCCCCACGATCAGGACGTCGACGTGGCTCGCCCGCATGGTCGGGCGCCATCGTGCCACGATCGCGGCGCGGCCGCCGCGCGCGATCTATTAGAGATCGCGGCGCAGGTAGAACTGGCCCTGCGCGGCGAAGTCGAGCGAGGCGTCGAAGACGACGGCGGCGTCCGGCGTGCTGAAGCCCCAGTCCTGCTTCTGCTCGAGCTCGGCGCGGCTGTAGTCGAAGTTGCCCATGAGGAGCGTGCGGACCATCGCGCCCACGTACGTCCGGCGCGCGACGCGCAGATCGAAGCCGAACCCGAAGAAGCCCTCGGGCATCACCTTCGTGTCGCGGATCGTCTCGGCCCCGTACGGCACGGAGACCCGCGTCAGCTCGACGCCCGCGCCGAGCTGCAGGTAGCCGCGGAGCCAGGACGTGACCTGCGTGCGGACGCCGCCAGCGACGCTGAGCAGGCCGCTCGTGCGATCGATCGGCAGATCCATGGCGGCGGCGGCCGACTCCGGCGGGATGTCGACGGTGGAGTACATGTCGAGCCCGGCCTCGACGAACAGCGGCCCGCGCAGATCGCGGCTCACGAACACGCCGAGCCCGTTCATGCGGCACTCGGTCCAGCCCTCGCCGGGGCGATCGTCGCCCTCGCGCCTGAAGCCGTAGCCGCCGATGCGGACGCCGAGATCGTAGGTGGCGGGGCGCGCGGCGGCGGTGACGCCCGCGGCGGCGGGCGCGGGATCGGCGACGGCGACGCGGGGCGCAGCGGCGGTGGTGACGGCGGCGGCGGCGAGGAGGCCGAGGGTGCCGAGGGTGCCGGGGGTGCCGGGGGCGAGGAGGCGCATGCCCGGCGGCCAAGCAGGCGGCGCGCCGTGAACCGAGCGCCATGGGTCGAGAAGGCTGGTTCACGGCCCCGCGCGCCAGGCGTCGAAATTCGCCACGGCGGTGTCTGATTTCACGGCACCGCGTCGTTTCTCGCGGCACCGCGCCGTTTCTCGAGCGAGCGCGGCCTGCGCCCACGTACGCTCGCGGCATGGCCCCATCGGCGCTCTGGACGTTCGCGCACCGCGCGCTGTCCCCCCAGTTCCACGAGGATCCGGCGCGCTTCGTCGCGATGCTCGACGGCAACGCCGCGCCGCGCTACCTGGAGCAGATGTGGGCGTGGGCGCTGTCGACGGCGGGGGCCACCGAGCCGCCGCGCCCGCCGCTCAGGTACGGCATCGATCGGCCGCGGCCTGGCCTGGCGATCGTGTGGATGTCGTTCCGCGACGTGACGCAGACCGGCGAGCCCTGGCAGATCCGGTTCTTCGTCCGTGATCCGGACGCGGGCGCGGCCAACGGCTACACGCGCATGTTCCTGCTCGAGCACAGCGAGTACGCCACCGAGCTCGCCGGCGGCACCGCGACGGCGATCGTGTGCGAGAGCGAGCGCGGCGGCGCGCACCGCAACTGGGGCGCGACGTTCGCCCCGACCGACGAGCCTGGCTTCGACGACTTCGTGGTCGCCACGATCCGCGCTGGCGCCGCGCCCACCGCGTCCACGCGCCCGAGCTGATCGGCCCATCGAAGTCGGACCGGACTGGTACCATCCATCGCGATGGAGAAGCGCTCCCACCTCGGCATGGCGGGACATCACGCCGCCATGTCGGAGTTCCTGTATCGCGGCTACAACGTCGCCGTCCCCGCGGTGGATATCGGCGACGACGTCTACGTGGTCGAAGACCGCATGGGAACGATGTCAAGACCGACACGCTGATGCTGCGGATCGAGTGGAGCGACGAGAACGCGCGGGGCTGGGACGCCTCGTTCGCCGCCTATCTCGATCGCTGGCCGGACACGTTCCCGGAGTGTCGGGACGGCCCCGGCGCGGTCAGAGCCGTCGATCCGTCACGGGATCCCTGAACTCGATCTCGCCCGCCTGCGCCAGATCCTGATCGCCGAGGCCGGTGAGCAGCATGACCAGCTGCCTGGCAAGCATGCCGTGCAGACGCTCCGGCACGTCCCGGGCTGGATGCGCCCCGACTGGATGCGCGACGAAGATTCGCGGCGAGGCATGGAGCCTCTCGCCGAAGCGCGCCTCGAGCATCCGCCGGGCAGCAGGGCTGAGCGAGAACGTCGAGCCCTCGCGATCCGTGCTCTGATAGACGACGAGCCTCGGACCCTCGTCGAGCTGCACCGGATCCACGCTGCCGTACATAGGAGGAGTATGCGCGCGCGGTGCAGGCGCGGCAATCGAGGTCTCGGCCGCTTTCGTTTACGCTCTGCCGATGTCGAACGTCATCCCGCACAACTGGGAGGTGCCGCAGGTGTTTCGCGGGCGCATGGGGGTCCACGCCGGCCGCCAGCGCGTCATGAACGCCGACGGGCACCTGCTGCTGATCCTGCATGAGGCGCCGCGGCGCAAGGAGGCGACGGAGCGCGGCGCCCGGCTGTACTGGCGCAAGCCGGACGGCACGTGGCAGTCGAGCGGCTCGGGCGCCACGACGGGGGCGGCGCTGCGCGCGCACGTCGAGGAATTCGTGACGGCCGTCGACACGCTGGAGGCGCGGGCGGACGCGGCGAAGCGCGCGGCGGACTGGTTCGCGCTCATCCACGACTCGGCGCCGCTCCTGCGCATCGTGCGCGGGCTCAGCACGACGCTGCAGGAGGCGCGCGAGCTCGCGAAGAACGATCGCGATCTGATCGCGATGCGCGACACGGCGCAGGAGATCGAGCGCGACGTCGATCTGATCCACAGCGACGCGCGCGCCGGGCTCGACTTCGCGATCGCGACCGCCGCCGAGGAGAACGCGGCGAGCGCGAAGTACGTGAGCGAGGCGGGCCACCGCCTGAACCTGATCGCCGCGACGTTCCTGCCGATCTCGGCGCTCGGCTCGCTGCTCGGCATGAACCTCGTGCACGGGCTCGAGCACACGTACTCGCCGTGGGCGTTCTGGGGCGTCGCGTTCCTCGCGTTCCTCTTGGGCCTGCTCGTGCGCGCGTCCCTGCCGAAGGCGCCCAAGATCGGGCCCTGACCACGCAGCGGCGCGCCACCCTGCCGCGCACGGGCAGCGGTGTCACCCGCCGCGACATCGCGATCAGGGGCCGCGGCGGCGCGTCGGAGGAGCCGCGAAGAGCCGCCATGAAATCGAACACCTGCGCCGGCACAGCCCGTGCTACCAAGGGCTGGCCATGCGCTCGCCTCGGGTCCTCGCGCTCGTGCTCGTTGCTGCCGCCGCAGCCGCAGCCGCCTGTGGAGACAACATCCAGGTGGAGACGTACGAGCCCTGGATCCTCGAGGAGCTGACGCCGGCGCAGGGCCTCTGGATCCGCACGCCGGAGTTCGAGGTGCCGTCGGGCGTCGAGATCCAGGACTGCTACTTCTTCCGGGTGCCCGACGTCGCCGATGGCACCGATCTGATGATCGATCGCGTCGCGCTGGGGCTCAACACCGGCAGTCACCACATGAACGTGTTCCGGGTCAAGACGATCGTCGGCCTCGACCCGGCGGCGGGCGCGCCGATCGATCTCGGCAGCGTGCAGGGCACCGTGATCCGCGGCGCCGACAATATGCAGTGCTGGAAGTCAGTGAACTGGGCCGACTGGCCGCTGGTCTCGAACTCGCAGCAGTCGGAGGCAGATCAGCAGATCATCGACTGGCACCTGCCGGCCGGCGTGGCGACGCGCCTCTCCCCCGGCGAGCTGCTCATGCTGCAGGTCCACTACGTCAACGCGCGCGATCAGGTCACGCCGTTCGCCGGGCGGGCCGGCGTCAACTTCTACCGCTCGGTCGACGGCGACACGCAGGAGCTCGGCACGCTGTTCGCGACGCAGCAGAGCATCCGCGTGTGCCGGTCCACGCCGAAGCCGAGCTACTCGGGCGCGTGCGCCCTGCCGGCCGGCGCGTACACCGTGGCGGCCGCCAACGGCCACTTCCACTCGCGCGGCCGGCGCTTCCGCGTCTACGGCTGGGACGGCATCTCGACGACGCGGCCGGGCGACGACGCGCTGTTCTACGACAGTACCGACTGGGCCGAGCCGGACATGAAGATCGATCTGAGCGTCGCGCTGCCGGACGCAGGCGGCGTGTGGTGGACGTGCGATTACCAGTGGAGTGAGCCGGCCGGCGGCTGCGAGGCGGTGGACGCGCGCGATCCGCAAAAGGCCGGTGACTGCTGCTACACGTTCGGCCCGACCGTCGAGTCGAGCGAGCACTGCAACCTGTTCCTCTATTACTACCCAAAGATCGCGGGAGACGTGACGTGCTTCTGAGCCGCACCGCATCCGCTGCGCGCCTCGCGCTGCTCGCGCTGCCCGCGCTCGGCGGGTGCCCGTGGTCCGGCGAGTCGCCGTGCGACATCGACGGCCTGACCGAGGTCGGGCTCGTCTACGCCGACGAGAATGGGAGCGTCCACGACGTGGGCGAAGGCGACGCGATCCCGCTGATCAGCGCGCCGCAGGGCGGCCACATCGTGCTCGTCGCGCCGCGCGTCCGCGCCGCGGAGCAGTGCGAGCTCCAGGTCAACGCCGCGCTGCGCGATCCTGCTTCGCTCCGCGTGGTCGGGCTCGAGGAGCGCCCGGTCGTCGTCCACCCACGCGGCGATGGCTGGGCCGCGCCGGAGGCGCCCGCGGGGCTGTCCGATCTCGCGAACGTCGCCGTGTGCCCCTCCGTCGTGACCACGGTCGACGGCGCGCCGCTGCGGCTCGAGGTGCAGCTGCTCGACGACGCCGGCACCCGCATCGCGGGCGGCACGGCCACCGTGCGGCCGACCTGCTCGTCCGACTACTGCCGCTCGGACTGCGGCCCGTAGCGCTCAGCGCTCGATCACGAGCGCCGCGGCGAGCGCGTCGGCGCCGAGCTCCACCGCGATCTGCGCGTCGGTGCACCACGCGCAGCCGTGCCGCCGGAGCGAGCGCCGGTCATCGCCCGCGCCCGCGCCCGCGCCGGCCACGACCGCGACCTCACCCGCGATCGCGAACACGGCGATCGCGGCGCCGGCCAGCTCCGCGCGCGCGCCGCCGCGCAGGATCTGGACGCGCGCCGGCAGCGCCTCGCGCACCATGAAGTTCAGATCGCGGCCCGGCCGCGCGACGGCGGTCGCGGCGATCTGCGCGTCGCCAGTGAACGCGAGCCCGTCCGCCGGCTGGGCGAGGACCACGTCCCGTCCGGCGTGCGCGAGCGTCACCGGCCCGCCCTCGAGCAGGTACAGCCAGCGCCGGTAGCCGGCGAACGCCGAGAACGGCGCTGGCGCCGTGATGTCGGCGACGCTGATGCGCACCGCGAACGGCTCGCCCTCGGGCCAGCGCACCAGCTCGTGCGTCACCCCGGCGCCGTTGCGCCACGGCTGCGCGCGCCACGCGGTCGGCTCGATGATCTGCATCGGGCAGCAGTTATCGCACGTTCAACGAGCGCTACCCGACACACAGCGAGTCACGGCGCGCGACTTGCGCGCAGCTCTCACGGGCAGCAACGACTCTGAGTTCACGAACAACGAGACACAACGCGCTATATCTCTCATCTCGTCATCCGGACTCCTGCTCGTCGCGCGTCGCAGGTCGCCGAGCTGGCGGATGAGATCGCGCAGCTCGAACGACCGTGACGGTCGCCCGATGCGCCTGCGATCCCGTGGCCTGTCTCACCAGCGCCGGGGACGCGGTCGCCACACGGCGGTCGCGTTTCGCGGCACGCTCTGGCGCGCATGCAGATCCGCGCCGCGCAGCCCTCCGACGCGCCCACGCTCGTCGAGTACGTCATCGCCGAGGCCCGCGAGGCGGAAGCGCGCGAGGTCGCGAGAGAGACGGCGACGGCGTCGGTGGCCGCGGCGCTCGCCGATCCGGCGCTCATGCGCTACTGGGTCGCCGAGGAGGACGGCGCGCGGGTCGCGGCGATCGCTGTCACGCGTGAGTGGAGCGACTGGCGCAACGCCGCCTACTGGTGGATCCAGTTCGTCTTCGTGGTGCCCGAGCGGCGCGGCCAGGGCCTTTTGCGCGCGCTCGTCGAGCACGTGCGCGCGGAGGCGGCGGCCGCGGGCGCCGCGGAGGTCCGGCTCTACGTGCACCCGGCGAACGCGCGCGCGGTCCGCGCGTACGAGAAGCTGGGCTTCGAGCCGCTGCCGTACCGCATGATGGCGCTGCGCTGAGCTCGCCAGCTACGGCGCCGGACGCGCGAAGACGAGCGCGTCCCGCGGCGTGCCCGGCAGCCGCTCCTCGATGAAGCGGTCGAGCCGATCGAGCAGGTACCAGACGCCGAGCGCGTTCGCGTGCAGGCCGTCGATCGCGACGAGCGCGCGCGCCGGCACCCGCTCGCCGGGAGCGAGCTCGATGTCCCCGCCCTGCGCGAGCGGCGCGGCCCACGCCGCGAACGGGACGTGGAGCACGCGCGCGCGCGAGGTCGCCCACGCCGCGATGCGATCGTTGTACGCGGCGAGCGCGGCGCGATCGGGGACGCGATCCCGGGCGAGCATCCACTCCGCCGCCGTCGTGACGTGCGGGACGTCGCCGAGCACGATCCACGCCCCCGCGGCGCGGGCGCGCTCGAGCTGCGCGAGCCCCGCGAAGAGCGCGTGATCGCGCCACGCCGGATCGGGCGAGCCGTAGATGTCCCAGAACAGGAAGTCGATCGCGAACAGCGCGCGCGGCGCGAACGCGAGCGCCCGATCGATCTGCGCGCGGCTGTCACCGATCGGATCGCGGAACAGGTAGAGGTTCGCGAAGCTCTCGACCTGCGCGCGCGGCGCGGCCGCGGCGAACGCCTCGCCGAACGGCGTCCCGCCGAAGCCGACCGACACGCTCGCGCCGACGATCGCGATTCGATCGAGCGGGAGCGCGACCGCCGTCGTCGTCGGGGACTTCGACGCAGGCTCGCGCGCCGACGCGCCGCACCCGAGCCCGAGCAAGCAGACCACGCAGGCTAGCAAGCCCAGGACGCGCTCCACCCGCGCGAGGATAGCCCGCGGCACCGGCAGCTACCTCCTCGTCCCTCATCGCGCCGCCGCGTCGATCTGCAGGTGTCAGGGGCTGGCAGGCGTTGTCGCAAACGCGGTGATTGACGAGATCGCCTGCATGCCTTTGTATGAAACCTACAATGTCGTTCAACTCCTACAGGCGCGATATCGGTCACAGTCTTGTGCAGAAGTCCGCGTCTTCTGGAGAGGTTCCCGGCAAACGGACGCTGGTCGGACAGCTCCCGGGGCCGGTGCAGCGCCACGCCGCGGCAGGCGCCGCCGCAACGGCCACGGAGCAGGTGCACGCGGCGGCCGCGCAGGGCGTCGCCACGCCGTCGTCCTCGCTGCCCCACGCAGCGGCGATCCAGCGCTCGTTCGGCCGCCACGACATCTCGTCGGTGCAGGCGCACACCGATGGCGCCGCCGCGGCGAGCGCGCAGGCGATGGGCGCGCAGGCGTACGCGACGGGCAACCACGTCGTGCTGGGCACGAGCGATCTGCACACCGAGGCGCACGAGGCCGCGCACGTCGTGCAGCAGCGCGGCGGCGTGCAGCTCAAGGGCGGGGTCGGCGAGGTGGGCGACTCCTACGAGCGCCACGCCGACGAGGTGGCGGACGCGGTGGTCCAGGGCAAGTCCGCCGAGGGGCTGCTCGATCGCTACGCCGGTGGCGCGCAGGGCGGCGGCGGCGGCGCAGCGGGAGCGGCGGTGCAGGGCCACTTCACGATCACGCGCGCGGACTTCGAGAAGCAGCAGGTGAACCACGCGAACGATCCGCGGTTCTCGGCGCAGGAGCCGTCGGCGGACGGGTCGTACTTGCGGCAGGACGGGACCACCAACATCGTGGCGCAGACCATCGCCGCCATCGGCGGGCTCCGGGTGTCCGGCGACGGCCGGCTCGCGATCGAGGAGCGCGGAGGCGGTGACCGCCAGGCCAAGACGTTCTTCATCGAAGAGGGCCTGATCGCGGGCGCGAACGCCGATCTGGTCAAGGTCAAGTCGCTGTTCCGGTTGGTCCCGCAGGGCGGCAGCATCACCGTGCCCGACGCGCAGGCGCAGCTGCACACGCTGGTGCAGGTGGTCGCGCAGAACGTCAAGAACGAGTCCCAGGGCGACGACGTCACCGGCTCGGTGAACTGCGACGAGATGGCGGCCCAGGTCGGCGGCTGGGGCGCCGACTTCAACAAGATCGCGCGGCTCAACGAGCCGGCGCCCGACTGGGCGAACGAGGAGGGCCACCGCGTGGCCGCGTACATCGTCGAGTACGCCAAGTCGCCATCGCTCATGGACCGCCTCACCCGCAAGTCCAAGGCCGAGCGCGCGAGCAATGCGAGCAACTACTCGCTCCCGGCCGGTAATACGCCGGCGGAGATCCTGGTCGGGCTCGCGCCTCAGCGCGACAAGATCGCGGCGGCCTACGGCCAGATGAGCGCGGACGACAAGCGCAAGGTGGCCGCCGCGCTGGGCCTCAACGAGTCCGCCGATCCGAAGGTGGGCGAGGCGCTCGTGACGTTCTCGACGGGCTCCAAGTCCAAGGACGGCCTCGTGCGAGATCACGAGCGCGGCCAGGACGTCGCGGCGCGCTGGGGCCAGCACTGGGGCGGCGTGGTCGCCAAGAGCGGCGGCGATTACATCACGTTCGAGAACTACGATCGCAAGTCCGAGGACGAGGGTCGCGGCAACGCGCCCGGCCCCGCCGCCGAGACCCGCGGGTTCTTCCAGATGTACGGCGCGGCGTCTGGCCAGACGTGGCACGAGATCCAGAAGGGCACCGGCGAGTTCCCCAACGCCGTCAGCCTCGTGTACGGCAACAAGAAGGCCGAAAAGTAGCGGCGCCGCGGCGCGCTCACCGGCGGACGAGGAAGCGGCTGCCGTCGTGCTCGAGCGCGAAGAGCGCCGTGTTCCGGATCGGCGGCACGTCTTCGCCGAGGACGTCCGTCAGCCAGATGCGCATCAGGCCGCCGTGCGTCACGACGAGCACCGGCCCCTGCCCCGCGCCCGGCTGCCAGCCCGCCTCGCCGGCCGCGATCCGGGCCAGCGCCTCCGCGATGCGCGCCGAGGCGAGCTGCCGTGGCTCCGAGCCCTCCGGGCCGCCGGTCCGCTCGTGCCACGCCCGCCAGGCGTCCGGATAGCGCGCCGCGCACTCGTCGCGCGTCAGGCCCTCGAACACGCCGAACCGCCGCTCGCGCAGGGCGGGCTCGATCGCCGGCGCGCCGAGCCCGAGCGCGGCGGCGATGATCTCGCCGGTCTCGCGCGCCCGCACGAGATCGCTCGTCACGATCGCCGCGATCTCGGCGCCCGCGAGCTGCGCCGCGAGCGCGCGGGCCTGCGCGCGGCCGACGTCGCTCAGCGGGACGTCGGTGTGCCCCTGCATCCGGCCGATCGCGTTCCACTCCGTCTCGCCGTGGCGAGCCAGCAAGATCCGGCGCATCCGGATCCACGATGCCACGGCACGATGCCACGGCACCATGGCGCCATGGCGGTGACACGGCGCTCGACCTGCGCGGCGTCCGGTGTTAGCGTTTCGCTCGAAGGCTGAGTCCCGGCTTCCTTCTACTCTCTTTGAAAAAGAATTTAGCCGGGACGATTTCCTTCATCGACGGGGCGGAGGGCTATCGCCCTCCGCCCCGCCCTTTTGGCCCGCTCGGGCCTGCCACGGGGGATCACCATGGAGATGAGGGCCACGCGCGAGGTGCTGCTGAAACGCCACGGGCTGGTGTTCTTCGACGATCTGTCGGAGGGCGCCCCGCTGGCCGATCGTTACATGCAAGCGATGGAGGCCGAGCTCGCGCAGCTCGCGTACGTGCCGACGGCGCGGCTCGCGGCGCGGCTGCGCCGGCTGTCGCGCAAGGCGATCGGGCCGCTCGTCGCCTGGCTCCGCGAGACGCTCGCCAAGGCGGCCGGCGGCGGGGTCGCGCACGAGCCGCTGTTCCGCTCGTTCCCCGACGACATCCCGCGCGACACGGCGGATCTCTGGGTGCGCAAGGTGCTCGTGCACTTCATGCAGGCCGAGGGGCAGCCGTGCCTGTTCTGCCGGGAGACGGGCACCACGCACGTCCTCGATCCGTGCCGCCACGTCGTGTGCGATCGCTGCTTCGACGGCGCGAGCTACTCGCGCTGCCCGGTGTGCGAGCACGCCGTGAACCGCAGCTCGCCGTTCTTCAAGCCGCCGAAGAAGCGCGCCGCCGGCTCCGAGCGCGTCCGGTTCAAGCTGCTCGACGTGGGCGACTCGCTCGACGCGGCCGCCCGCGCGCTCGTGGCGGGCTTCTGCACGCGCGCGCAGGCAATGTCGCCCGACGACGTCGCGGCGCTGACGGCGGTCGTCGGTGACTTCGGCGAGCGCGTGCTGCCGTGGCTCCCCGAGGCGATCGCGGTCCGCGAGAACGTCGCCCACGTGTTCGGCACGCTGTTTCGGACGTGCGATCCGGTGCGCGTCATGCCGGTCGCCGCGCGCTACCTGAAGACGGCCACCGACGTCTTGCGGCTCATCGCCGTCTACTCCGGCGCGAGCGCGGCGCTGCAGGGCGAGACGGTGTACCGCGAGATCCAGCGCGAGCAGCCCGACGGCCGCTGGTGGGGCAAGATCGCCGCGATGCTCGGCGCCCCCGCGCCGCCGCGCGCCGTGCGCACGCTGCGCGTCCCGGTGACGGTGCGCCGGTTCCGGGTCGGCAAGCTCCGGCGGCCGCTCCGCCGCGCGCTGCTCACGCTGCTCGAGGGCATGCACCCGGACTCGCTGGCCGAGGACATGCTGCGCCACCGCTCGTACTGGGTCTGGCTCGGCGAGCACCTGCACCCGCACGAGTACGGAAAGCGGTTCCCGAACGTCGCGCGCGCGTTTTGGATCGTGCGCGGCCAGGACCACGAGGGGCGGCCCGCGCCCGAGTTCCGCACCTACCGCGGCAAGGTCGAGCTCGCGCTCGCGGCCCGCGACGCCGACGCGCTCGTGGCGCTGCTCCGCCAGCGGCCGGGCGAGCTCGCGCGGCGCTACGATCACGCGCTGCGCGCCGTCGGCGACGACGCGGCCGCGGCCGGCAAGATCATGGCGGCGTTCGCCGAGCTCGCGCCAGCGTTCTCGACGCCGGTGCTCCTGACGTTGCGCAGCCTCCTGCCGACGCGCCGCGCGCCGGCCGCCGTGCGCGTGTACTGGCCCAAGGGCGCGGCCGCGCTCGGCGTCGCTGCCCCCGACAAGCGGCCGCCGCTGCGCGCCGACGTGATCGGCGCCGCGTGCCGGCAGATCGACGACGAGCTGCTCCGGCGCTTCGCGGCGCTGCCCGGGTTCGACGACGCGGTCCTCGATCTGGCGCTGCGCGACATCGTGGTCCCGTTCAACGAGCGCACCGCGAGCCGGTCCGCCGTGGCGCTGCCGCGGGGCTCGCGCGTGCCGGTGCCTGCCGGCAAGCAGGCGCGCCTGTTCACGCACTGGTGCCAGCCGGCCGGCGGGCAGAGCACGGATATCGATCTCTCGGTCGCGTTCTACGACGGGAGCTGGCAGCACGTCGGTGTCTGCTCGTTCTACCAGCTCACGTTCTTGGATCCGGCCGCTGGCTCTGGCGAGACGATCGCGAAGAGCTCCGGCGACATCCGCAACGCGCCGCCGCCTGACGGGGCCAGCGAGTTCGTCGACATCGATCGCGCGCGCGCCCGCGCCGCGGGCATCCGCTACTGCGTGATGGTCGTGAACAACTACGCGGGGCTGCCGTTCTCGCAGCTCGAGCGCGGCTTCGCCGGCCTCATGCTCCGTGACAGCATGAAGGGGCTGCACTTCGATCCGCGCACCGTCGCGCTGCGATTCGATCTGCAGGGCGACAACGGCGTGTTCATGCCGTTCGTGCTCGATCTGGAGACGGACACGCTGCACTGGCTGGACGTCTACGCGCGCGGCACGTTCGAGCTGAACACCGCCGCGAGCTCGAGCAAGGCGATCACGACGGTGTGCCCGAACCTGATCGGCTATTTCGGCAGCGGCGTCCGGCCGTCGATGTACGAGCTGGCCGCGCTGCACGCGGCCGCGCGCGCGGGGCGGGTGCACCTGCGCGCGCCGGGCGGAGAGGGCGAGGGCGAGGTCCGCACGATCGTGCGCGGCGCGGATGAATCGGCCGCCGCGTTCCTGGCGCGGCTCCTGCGCGCGGCGGAGGAGCGTCCCGGCGCCGCGGGCGGGGCCGGGGCCGCGGGCGCTGCCGGGGCCGCGGGCGCGGCCGAGTCTGGCGGCGCGCCTGCGTCCGCTGCCGCGGCCGAGTCTGGCGGCGCGCCTGCGTCCGCGCCCGCACTCGGCTTCGATCGGCCAGTGCTCGCCGCGCTCTACCACGGCGACCTCGAGCTGCCCGACGGCAGCACCATCTACGCGCTGTTCCGCGAGCGCGCCGGCGCGACGATCGCGGCGTCCTCACTGATCGCGCCCGCGACGTAGCCGGGCCTGCAGGCAGAAAGCCCCACGGCCGCTGGCCCGGTTCCGTCCTCGCTGATCGCGCCCGCGACGTAGCCGGGCCCGCAGGCAGAAGCCCCACGGCCGCTGGCCCGGTTCGTAGCAACGCGCGCGCGCGCCTGCCCCGCAAGCCTCGCGGATGACATCCGCGGCCGCGGCCGGTGAGCCGCTGTCAGCGCGGCCCGACACCGGACGTGGACCGATCCATGGGTCCGCGCGTTTGGGCACGCTCATGCAAACGCGATTCGTCCATGCAGCGGCGGTGGCGGTGGCGCTCGGGCTCGCCATCCCCGCCACGGCGGGAGCGCAGGTCTGGGCCCCCGAGAACGTGCAGGCGCTGATGATCGCGCGCGGCGAGCGCGGGGAGGACCTGGCGCCTTCGTCCTCGTCCTCGTCGCCGCTGCCGCTGCCGCTCGTCGAGGAGCGGCTCCGCGTCGATATCGACGGCCAGCACGCGACCTCGACGCTCTTGCAGGTGTACCAGAGCCGGGCGGCGGTGCCGATCGAGGGCCGCTACACGCTCCGCGCCGGCACCGGCAGCCACGTCGAGGGCTTCGCGTACTGGAACGGCGAGGCGAAGATCGTCGGCGAGGTGTTCGAGCGCGAGACGGCGCGCCGCGTCTACGAGAACGTCACCACGCGCCGGCGCGATCCCGGGCTGCTCGAGCAGGAGGGCGAGGGCGCGTTCGCGTTCCGCGTGTCGCCGATCGCGCCGAGCGAGAAGAAGCGGATCGAGCTGCGCTGGGCAAAGTGGCTCGATCGCCGCGCGCAGACCGTGCGCTACCACGCGCCGATCACCCGGCCCGACGCCGAGATCGTCGTCTCGATCACCGGCACGCCCCAGAACCTGCGCTCCCCGACGCACGCGCTCCGCGTGGAGAAGCTGGCGACCGGGGTGCGGCTGCGCGCGGACGGCGCGCGCGGACGCGCAGGCGAGCTCGTGCTCGAGTGGGACGTCGCCGAGCCCGCCTGGACGCCCTCGGCGTACCTCCACCCGAACGGCACGCTCGACGGCTGGTTCGCGCTCTCGCTCGCCGCGCCGGATCTGCCGGCGTCCGCGGTGACGGCGAAGGACGTCACGATCGTGATCGACCGCTCCGGCAGCATGAAGGGCGAGCCGATGGCGCAGGCCAAGGCCGCCGCGATCGACATGATCCGGCGCCTCGACGCGGCCGACCGCGTCAACGTCGTCGCGTTCAGCGACGAGGTCGATCCGCTGTTCAAGGCGCCGCAGCCGCTCGACGCGGACACGCGCGCGCACGCGATCGGGTTCGTCGACCGGCTCCACGACGGCGGCGGCACCGACATCGCGCTCGCGCTGGGCACCGCGATCGCGTCGCAGGACGCCGCGAAGGCCCGCCCGCGCGTCGTCGTGTTCATGACCGACGGGCAGTCCGACGTCGAGAAGGCGATGGCCGCCGCGCGCACCGACACGGGCGACGTCCGGCTGTTCACGCTGGGCCTCGGCAAGGACGTCAACAGCCACCTCTTGTCGCGGCTCGCGGCCACCAAGCGCGGGCGCTTCGTCCACATCGAGCAGGCCGCGGCGATCCAGACGGAGGTCGGCCGGCTCGCGGCGCTGATCGCCCGGCCGCTGCTCGTCGACGTCTCCGTCGAGGTCGACGGTGTGCAGGCCGTGAAGCTGTACCCGCGCTCGCTGCCGGATCTGTTCGCGCAGGACGAGCTCCTCGTGACCGGCCGGTTCCGCGGCCCGAGCACGGGCGCGGCGCGCCTGACGATCCGCGGCAAGCTCGCCGGCAAGCCGGTCGCCTTCACGCGCAGCGTGGACCTGGCGACCGCGCCGGCGCGGCCGTGGCTCGGCCGGCTATGGGCGCAGGCGCGCGTCGCGCACCTGCTCGAGGAGATGTCGCTCGGCGGCAAGCAGCCGGAGCTCGTCGAGGAGGTGGTGGAGCTCGCCCTCGCCTACAACTTCGTGACGCCGTACACGGCGTTCCTGGCAATCCCGGAGAGCGAGCTCGGCGACCAGGCGAGCACCGTCGCCGCAGCGCGCGCAAGGAAGCGCCAGATCCGCGCGAACAACCCGGACGCCGCCGCGCTCGACGGGGACGCCCCGGCTCGCCACGCCGTGATGCGGAGCGCCGCCGATGTCGACGCCGACGACGATGCCGGCGACGGCGGAGACGCCGACGAGGAGGGCGAGGCCCTGCCCGCCTCGCGCGCGCTGTCGCGCCGCGCGCATGGCTGCGCCGGCTGCGCGTCCTCGGGCGGCGCCGCGCCGGGTTTGCTCGCGCTCGCGCTCGCGATCGCCGGCCTGCTCGTGCGGCCGCGCCGGCGCCGCTGACGCCGCTGACGTCAGCCCGACCGATCGATCGTCAGGCCTTGGTCTCGGGGCGCCGCGACGGCAGGCGGAACCGCGCGACCAGCGTGTTCAGGTTGTCGGCCTGGGCCTTGAGGTCCTCGGCGAGCGAGCGGACCTGCTGGGTCGCGGCGAGGGACTGCGTGATCATCGAGGCCACGTCGCGCATGCTCTGCCCGGCCTGCTCGGTGCCCGACCGCTGCTGCTGCGTGACGAGGTTGATCTGGCGCGCCGACTCGGTGGTCCCCTCGGCGAGCCGCGACGACTCCTCGGTCGAGAGCACCGTGGCCGACACAGACGAGCGCACGTCGCTGACCAGCTTCTTGATGTCGCTCACCGACGCGGTGACCCGCTCGGCGAGCTTGCGCATCTCGGCGGCGACCAACGCGAACCCGCGTCCCGCCTCGCCCGCGCGCGTGCCCTCGAGCGACGCGTTCAGCGCGAGCAGATCGCTGCGATCGGCGATCTCGCGGATCACATCGAGGATCTCCGCGATCCGGTTCGCGTGCACCGATAGCTCGGTGATCCGGTCCGCCGTGCGCGACGTGGTCTCGCGCGTGCGCTCGGCGCGCGTCAGGACGCCCATCGTCGACTCGGTCACGTGGGTGGCGGCGACGAGCAGCGACTCCATCGTCCGGCTGACCTCCTCGACACCCACCGACTGCTGCTGCGCCGCCGCCTCCTGCTCCTGCGCCGCCGCGTACATCTCGCTCGCCGCTCCGGCGAGCTGCGCCGCGCTCTGCGCGATGTGGCCGACGACGTCGCGCAGGCTGGTGACCTGGGCGCGGAACGCGTCGCCGAGGTCGCCGGTGGCCTCGAACTCGACATCGAGCGCGCCCTTCGAGACCTCGATCGTGCGCTGGGCGAGGAGGCGCAGCTGAGCGAGCATGGTGTTGTAGTTGTGTGCGAGTGAGCCGACCTCGTCCTGGTGGAACACGGCGACAATGGGCGCCTCGGACACCTCGCCCTGGCCGACGAGCGCCAGCGCTTCCGAGACCCGCGACACCGGCACCGCAGTCGCTCTCGCGATCGCCAGCGCACAGAGGGGTGCCCATATCCCGATGGCCACGAGGAACACCAGGATAAGCACCGTGGTGCCGGCTGACACCGACTGGCCACGCGCAATCACCACGCCGATCTTGCGCTCGCCTTCGGTGCGAAACGCGACCACGCCTTCGCGCGGGTGAATCGCCGTCCCGGTCGGCACCTCGGTGGCCACCTTCCGGAACATACGTGCGAGCCGGGAATTGTCGGCGAGCACGCGCTGAGCATCGGAGCCGATGATGTTCGCACGATCATCGAACGTGAATACCCAGCCATTCTCCGCTCGCGCCGCCGTTTCGCGACCGAGCGAGGCCTCGAGGACGGCGTACTCGGCCCGCCGCCCCAGATCACGCTGCTCCGCTTGCGCGTCGCCCATGTACATGCAGGCTGCCATATAGCTGATCGGTCCCAGCGCGGCTGTCAATGCAAACGCGACCAACCTCGCACGAAACGTCAACCCGCGCCCGCGGATCGCGACGCCGTGTTTGTGAGCGGCCAGCGAGACGTTCTCGACCAACGGCGCCATGAGCCACTCGGAGATCGGAAACCACAACGGTAAGTAGTTAAGTAGGAGTGACAAGCCGGCGAGCACGGCCGCCTCGAGGCTGCGCTGCCCGAGCGGTACTGAGTCCGCGTATCCCAGATAGAGCACCAACGTGGGGACTATGAAGTTGAGGGCTTCAAGGACCGCCCAGATGATGCTGATCGTGAACGGCGCACGATATGCGGCTGCCGCGACCTCGACGATGACGTGCGGGTCGTTCGAGGCCTTGGGATTGGTGAACCACTGTGCTAGGGGCCGCAAGCGTATCGGGAGGATCACCATCACGGTGGTTATCTTTAGAACCCACACACCGACGAACACGCCGATCGCGGTTCCCACGCCGTCGTCCTCGATCCCCATCATCACGATGAACGAGATAATGGTAGATATGAGGAATGTGGCATCCAGGCATCCCAGGATGGTCAAAATACGAGCTACTGGTGAGCGCGCCACGGTTTACGCTCCCCTTCTGGCGCCGCTGCTCGGCGCCGGGCAGCCAGCCTCGGTTTTTGTCGAGGATGTGGCTGTCGATGCTTTCGTCGTAGGTTGCTTTGGCACGCTCCGCCTACCCAATTGATTTCTTCGCACTGCGCGTCTCGAAGGGTCAAGACAGATCACGGTGTTATACATGGGAGGGCTTTGGGTCCCCTGTCCAATTTTCGGGAGACGGGCTCCCAGCTGGAAGCGCGGCCAGCCAGTCCTGAATGACCTGTGCTGTGGATCTGGCATGTTCGGTTATCACACCGAAGTGGTGATGGGGTACGTCGACGACCGTGTGCGCGTCTTTCCAGGCCGTTTGCCAGTTGCTGCGACCGGGCACCCGCTCATGCTCCATGCCGGGCACGGGTTCCGTGCAGCGCAGGAACAGCGTGGGCGTCGCGATCGACGTGGGCCTCCAGCCGACAAAGAGGTTCATGTACCAGCCAAAGCCTGTGAACTCGTTGTCGATCTGCGGAAGCGGGGCGCGCGCGAACCAGTTCATGAGGGCGGACATTATCCCAGGAGCGAGATCGTCGGGAAGATACGTATCGATGAGCACGAGCGCCGCTGGAGGAACCCCAATGCTCTCGAGGTGACTGGTCAGGGCATGAGCGGTCCAGCCGGCCGATGATAGACCAAGGAGCACGAACGAGCCACCTGCAGCGATCTCCTTCACGTGCTCGGCGTGAATCGCGACGAGCTCGGCGATGTCACCCGGCAAGGATTCACCCGGCCCATATCCGGGGCGCGCGAGGGCCCACACGCTGCGGCGTCCGGTAAAGGTAGAGGCAAACGTCGCATACCCAGCAAGGATCGATATGGGGGGCGCCGGGGGCAGGCACAGCAACGGTGGCAGTGGGCTGGTACCGTGGGCGAGCTGTATAGGACCCAGCGATGGTGCCCGCGGCTTCGTCCGGGATCGGACTTCGCGGAAGCGCCGAGCGCGGGCAGCGATGCCCACGAACTCGAGCGCCAGCTCGGGTTCACGGAGCTGCATCAGCTGCGTGACCTGCGCAGCCAGCGATGGCTCCCCGTCCACGTCGGCCGGGGCCTCATCGGGATCCATGACCTCGGAGCTCGCAACCGGCTGCTGCGCAGGCTCGGAGTGCGCGTCGAGGTGAAGCTGGTGGAGCAGCTCGACCGCGGCCTTCTGGATCGTGGGGAACTCGAGCAGGAGCGCGCGGGGGAGGCGGCGCCCGATGGCGGCTCCGAGGCGATTGCGGAGCTCGAGCGCCATGACCGAGTCGAGCCCCATCTCGGGGAGGAGGCGGTCTGGATCGACCAGGCTCGGCGACGTGATGCCGAGGACCTGTGCGGCGTGGGTACGGATGATCTCCTGCAGCGCCTGCGCGCGCTCGTCCGGTGCAAGCGCGCGCAGGCGCTCGAGGAATGAGGGGACAGCCGCGGTGCGGCTGGCAACGGAGGGCAGCACCACCGGAGGCTGAACGGACCCGCGGAGCAGCGCTGGCGGGGCATCGACGCGGGCGGCGAGCGCGACCGCGTCCACGGAGGCGGGCTGGAGAGTGAGCGCCTCGATGTACGCCACCGGTTCACCGGTAGCATCGGCCGCGGCGAGCGAAACCGCATCAGCACCGGTACCCTGGGTACGCGCGAGTCGCACGCGCAACATGGATGCACCGACCGCGCGCAGCGACACCCCCTGGAACAGGACCGGCAGCGCGATGCCTGCGCCCTCATCGAGGCCCTCCGCGACGAGTGTGTGCAGCGCGGCATCGAGGAGCGCGGGGTGCAGGCTGAAGCGCGCGCCGTCCTTGCCCGCCGCGGCGGGGAGCTCGACTTCGGCGAATAGCTCGTCCCCGCGCTGCCACAGGGCGCGCAGCCCCTGAAACTCCGCGCCGTGGGCGAGCCCCGCGGCGGTGAGCCGCGCGTACAGCCCGTCGAGCGCGAGCGCCGTGGCGCCGGCCGGTGGCCACGCGCGGAGTTGCTCGAACGGGGCCGACGAGACCTCCAGCGCGCGCGCCAGCGTGCCGCTGGCGTACCGAGTCCACGGCGCGTCGGGCCCCCCTGTCTCGGCGCGCCCGTGGATGGCGAGCGAACGCCGTCCCGCATCGTCGGGCGCTCCCACCGAGATCTGCACGAGCATCGCCCCCTGGGCCGGCAGCGCGAGCGGGGCCTCCAGCACCAGCGCGTCGACCCGGTCGAGCCCGACCCGGTGCGCGACCACCAGCGCCAGCTCGACGAACGCAGTGCCGGGCAGGACGATCGTGCCGAACACCGCGTGACCGGCGAGCCACGGGTGCTCGGCGAGCGACAGCCGTCCCGTGAACAGGTGCTCGTCGCGACCGGCGAGCGCGACCGCGGCCCCGAGCAAGGGGTGGTCGGCAGGCGCCAGGCCCGCGGATGCGACATCGGCGCTGCGGGCCGTCGCAGCTTCGAGCCAGAACCGCTCGCGCTGGAACGCGTACGTCGGCAGATCGACCTGCCGCGGGCGCCGGCCCAGCCTCGCGCCCACCTCCTTGTGAAAGAACGTCGTCCAGTCGAGCCGGTGGCCCCGCGCGTGCAAAGCACCCAACGCGGACGTCAGCGTCTCCTCTTCCGCTCGCGCGTCGCGCTCTTCCGCGGCGCGCTGCCGCGAGTCGCGGTGCCGCAGCACGGCAATGATCCCCGCCCTCTCGCGCACGTCCTCGGCCAGCGCGTCGTGCACCAGCGACGACAGCACGCCGTGCGGTCCGAGCTCGAGGAAGGTGCGGGCGCCCTCACCTTGCAGCGTGCGCACCCCGTCGAGGAACCGCACCGCACCACGGACGTGGTCGACCCAGTACCTCGCCGAGCTCAGCTCCGCGTCCGTCGCTACCCGCCCCGTCACGTTCGACACGACCGGGATCCGCGCAGGCTGGAACGCCAGCCGCTCGATTACCCGGCTGAACGCCTCCAGCATCCCGTCCATGTGGTGCGAGTGGAACGCATGGCTGACTCGCAGCCGCTGCGTCTTGTGCCCCGCCGCCTCGGCACGCTGCGCGACGTCGGCCACCGCCTCGGCGTCTCCGCTCACCACCGTCGACGCGGGACCATTGATCGCCGCGATGTCCGCACGCCCGCCGGCCGTGCGCGCCCCCCGCGCCTCGAGCAGCGCGCGGACCGCCTCCTCCGATGCCTGCACCGCCACCATGGCCCCCCCCCGCGGCAGCGCCTGCATCAGCCGCGCCCGCGCGCCCACCAGCGTGCACGCGTCCGCCAGCGTCAGCACACCCGCCACGTGCGCCGCCACCAGCTCCCCGATCGAGTGCCCGAGCAGGAGATCCACCTGCAGCCCCCAGGACTCGAGCAGCCGGAACAGCGCCACCTCCAGCGCGAACAGCGCCGGCTGCGTGAACCCGGTCTCATCGAGCAACCGGGCCTCCTCACTCCCCTCCGCCGCGAACATCACTTCGCGCAGCGGGCGCCGGAGCTCACCGACCTTGTCGGTCTCGCCGGGTGCGTCGAAGCACGCGCACGCTGCATCGAGCGCCTCGCGGAACACCGGGAACGCCTCGTACAGCGCCCGACCCATGCCCGCGCGCTGGCTGCCCTGGCCGGTGAACAGCACCGCCAGCTTGCCGTCGCTCGTGCGCTGCCCCACCGCACTGCTCTCCGCCAGCGCCCCCAGCGCGCCGAGCAGCTCACTGCGGTCGCGAACGACGACCGCGGCCCGATGCTCGAGCTGTGCGCGGGTGGTCGCCAGCGAGTACGCCACGTCGGCCAGCTCAAGCTCGGGATGGGCCTCGAGGTGCGCGCGCAGCCGCTCAGCATGACCGCGCACCGC
>Ga0247790_10000239_pt1:15000-26260 | contig 26260 bp, 9 predicted proteins | sample UWRJS171409R4_FD_179913 | JGI IMG/M metagenome (GOLD analysis project Ga0247790, IMG submission 179913) | Soil microbial communities from Arlington Agricultural Research Station in Wisconsin, United States - UWRJ-S171-409R-4 | ecosystem: Environmental > Terrestrial > Soil >... | reverse complement strand
AGCGGCGAGATGCCGAGCGGCGCGCGACGGAGCTCGAGAAGAAAGAGAAGAGCATCGACGGCAAGGTGAAGCAGGCCGACTCCGCGGTGGAGAAGGCCGAGGCGGCGCAGGCGGAGGCGCGGAAGAAGCTCGAGGCGATCGCGGCGCTCAGCGAGGAGCAGGCGCGCAAGCAGCTCGAGGACGAGGTCCGCGGGCAAGCGCTCGCGGCGGCGGCGGCGGACATCAAGCGCATCGAGGAGGACGCGCACAAGGAGGCGACGGCGCGCGCGAAGACGATCGTCGCGACGGCGATCCAGCGCTTCGCGAGCGAGTTCGTGCACGAGCGGACGGTGGCGGTGGTGCCGCTGCCGTCGGACGACCTGAAGGGCCGGCTGATCGGACGCGAGGGCCGCAACATCCGCGCGCTCGAGGCGGCGACGGGCATCGACATGATCATCGACGACACGTCGGAGGCGATCACGATCTCGTGCTTCAACCCGGTGCGGCGCGAGATCGCGCGGCTCGCGATCTCCGCGCTCGTCGCCGACGGGCGCATCCACCCGACCCGCATCGAGGAGGTGGTGCGCAAGGCGGAGAAGGAGGTCGACAAGGTCTGCAAGGAGGCGGGCGAGCAGGCGGTGTTCGACCTGGGGCTGCACCGCGTGCACCCCGAGCTCGTGAAGCTCCTGGGGCGGCTCAAGTTCCGGCAGTCGTACGCGCAGAACGTGCTCTTGCACTCGATCGAGGTGGGCTACCTCGCGGGGCTGATCGCCGCGGAGCTGGGCGCGAACGTCAAGCTCGCGCGCCGCGCGGGGCTCCTGCACGACATCGGCAAGGCGGTCGATCACGAGCACGAGGGGCCGCACGCCGAGGTGGGCGCCGCGCTGGTGCGCAAGCACGGCGAGTCGCCGAAGGTCGCGCAGGCGATCGCTGCGCACCACGGCGAGGAAGGCGGCGGCCCGCTGCCGCTGGCGCTGCTCGATCACGTCGTGGCGGCGGCGAACTCGCTGTCCGCGGCGCGGCCGGGCGCGCGCCGGGAGCAGCTGGCGTCGTACATCAAGCGGCTCGACGACCTCGAGGCGATCTGCAAGCGGTTCGGCGGCGTCGAGCGGGCGTACGCGCTGCAAGCGGGGCGCGAGATCCGCGTCATGGTCATGAACGATCAGATCGATGACGCGCAGGCGATCGTGATGTCGAAGGAGATCGCGCGCGCGATCGAGAACGAGGCGACGTACCCGGGGCAGGTGCGCGTGGTGGTGGTGCGCGAGACGCGGGCCTCGGACTACGCGAAGTAGCGGCGGCCGCGGGCTGCGGGCTGCGGGCCGCGGGGCGCTCAGGCGCCGCGCAGGTACTTCGCGATCTCGCGGACGAAGTGCGGCGCCACGCGCGCGGCGGCGCCGCTGCCGGAGCGCTGGAGCGCGAGGCCGAGCGTGATCGGGATTGTCCCCTGCGGCGTGACGACGCCGAACGCGATCACGAACAGGCTGTCGTCGGGCGGGGTCTTGCCGCAGTCGAGCTGCGTGCGCGCGTCGTGGCGCGCGTTCCACGCGGCGCACGCGCGCGGCCGGCGCGCGATCTCGGCGAGCGAGTCGATCGTGCCGGTCTTCGCGCCGTAGATCGCGAGCGCCGGCTCGGCGAGCAGCGCGCCCGCGCCGGTGTGCGCGGTGCCGCCGGCGCGCAGCACGCCGCACAGGCCGCCCGCGTCGCCGCGCACCTTCGGCTCGCGCCCCGCCCCCTCGGTGCACTTCCAGTCGGGCAGGACGCCGGCTGCGAGCGCGGGGAACCACGACGCCGCGAGGCGCTGCCCCTCGGGATCGTAGATCACGCGGCCGAACGCGTCCGTGAGCTGCGCGAGCGATCCGATCGAGTGCACGCCCGAGCCGCGCAGGAGCTGGAGGTACTCGCGCACGGGCACGCTGGTCTGCGCCGGCCGATCGTCGCCGTACGGATCGATGCGGTCCGGGCCGAGCGCGACGAGGTAGCGCAGATCGGCGCCGGGCGAGGCGATGGGCAGGCCGCGCGCGGCGCACACGTCGGCGCGCGCCGCGGTCCGCTCGCACGACGCGCGATCGCCGAGCGTGCACAGCGGACGGCCGAGCAGGCGCTCGATGCGCGACCACAGCGGCGTGCGGCGCATGCCGGCGACCGAGAGGCCGCGCCGGCCGAGAATCGCGCCGGTAGCGTCGGAGACGACGAGCGGCGCCTCGGTGGACCACGCGCCGAGGTCGGAGCCGGCGATGTCGGCGAGCGAGACGGGCGCGTCGCCAGCGGCGAGCCGCCCGTCGGGGAGGCCGAGGCCGACGAGCCCGAGCGCCATCTGGTACCAGTTCGGCGAGCGCGCGAGGAACTCGTGGAGGTCGGCGCTCGCGGGCTGGCCGGCGACCGAGGTCGGCGGGCAGTGTCCGAGGATCGGACCGACGGCGCCGCGCCGCGCGCGGCAGGCGCCAGCGGCGCCAGTCGAGCTGAGGTTCAGCCGGCCGATGTCGTGCGGGAACGCGAGCTCGGCGGCGCGCGCGACGATGGGCTTGAGCGTCGAGCCGACGGCGATGGGCAGGTTCCACTCGACGCGCTCGGCGTCGCTCTCGCCGCGCGCCTCGCGCAGCCGCACGAGCGCGGCCTCGGCGTCGGCATCCGCGGGCGCGTACGCGAGCGCGGGCCGCCCGGCGGCCACGTTGGCCTGCGCGATCAGCTCGCCGGTGTCGCCGCGCAGCGCGACGTACGAGACGCGCACGGGGTAGGCGTCGCGCCCGGTGTGCGGCTTCGGCTCCTCGAGGATCCGCTCGACGAGCCGGCGCAGCGCGAGCGCGAGCTCGGGCTGCAGCGCCACCCGGCACTCGACGACGCCGTCGAGCGGGCTCCGCGCGCAGATCTGATCGCGCGGGATCGCGGGGGGCGCGAGCGTGCCGCACGCGGGCGCCGCGGCGGCGGGCACCACGTGCGAGGCGTGGATCCAGCCGTCGAGGCCGAGCGACCGATCGAGATCGAACGGGTTCACCCAGCCGAGCTCGGGGAGCGCCGCGCCGTAGGGGTACGCGCGCCGGGCGCGATCGCCGATGCGGTTGGTCTCGTCGGCGAGCAGCGGCTCGACGACGGCGGCGCCGCCCCGCATCCGCGCCGGGCGGAACAGCGCGAGCGCGCGCCGCTCCGGCGGCCCGGCGACGATCAGCGCCAGCTGATCGAGCGCGACCTCGTCGGCGTGGACCATGCGGCGCCACGCGCCCTGCTCGCCCGCGACGAACAGCTCCGCCGCGCCGCGCAGCACGACGCGGCGTGGGCCGTCGCGGAGCTCGAGCGTCACGCCGGGCGCGAGCGTCGCCACGCCGGCGGGGTGGAGCCCGGCGGGCGCGGTCGCGAGATCGACGGCCGGGGCGGAGGGGCGCAGCCGCACGACGCGTCCTCCGGCGACGAGCTCGCCGAGATCGGCCGCGGCGGCGCCCATGGCGACGCTGACGACGCGGATCCGCGGCGCGCGCGGCGCATGCACGGGGGCGCGCAGCACGGCGATCGCGTCGTCGTCGCGGACGACGGCGCAGGTCGCGCGCAGCCCACGCTCCTGGGGCCGGACGGCGAGCTTCACCTCGGGCCAGCCGACGCGGAACGTCGCGACGCAGGCCTCGCCGTCGCGGGCGAGCTGCCAGCGGCCGATCCGGCCGCGGCAGGCGTGCATCGCCAGCGGGGCCGGCGCTGAAGCGGCGGCGGCGGCGGCGGTGGCGGTGGGATCGGCGTCGGGATCGGCGACGGCGTCGGGGTCGGCGGCGGGCTCCGGCTTGGCGGCGGCCGGCGGGGCCTGCTTGCCGCTGGGCCGCGCAGGAGGCGCGCCGCGCGCACCGGCGGTCCCGCGCGCGGGCGGCGCGGGCGGCGCGGCCTGCGTGGGCTTCGTGGCCTGCGCGCCTCTCCCGTCCCTCGCGCCGCGCGCGCCCTCGGCGGGCGCGGTGGCCTTGCGATTCGCCGTCGCCGCTCCGCGCGCCTTCGTCGGCGCTGCGACGGTCATGGGCACGATCGCGCCCGTGGCGCCTGCGGGCGCGAGGCCGAGCGGCACGATCGCTGGCGCGGCGAGCGGCGCGGGCGCGGGCGGCGCGGCCTCCGCCGCGCTCGTGCGAGGCGGCGCGGGCGCCTGCAGCGCCGTGAGCAGCTTCGGCCGGTCCTCGATCCACGCGGCGCGCAGCTCGCGCTCGAAGCGCGCCGTCCCGTCGTCGCTCGGCGTACCGGCGACCAGCGCCGGCACGAGCTCATCGAGCTTGCCGCCGTCGCGCTCGCCGAAGTCGCACTTGATCGTCTGCGCGTACTGGAGCGCCGCGTCGATGCGCCCGTCGTCGCCGGTCACCCGCCCGAGCGCGCACCACCCGGCGCGCGCCACCACGGCGATCGCGGCGATGCCGGCGATCGCGAGCGCCGCGAGCGCGACCCGGCGCGCGCGGGAGAGCCGCGGCGTCTGCCGCACGCGCTCGTCATCGGAGACAGCGCCCTCGGCGCCGAGGTAGCACCAGACGCCGCCGATCACGAACAGCCACAAGTCGGCGGGGCTGTCGATGCCGAGCCCGGGCCAGCTGATCCCGGTCAGCGGCAAGACGCCGAGCGCCGCGAGCGGCTGGTACACGGCGATCGAGCCGGCGACCGCCGTGACGAGCCAGCGCGCGCGGTGCTCGCGGCTCGCGTGGCGCAGGCGGACGCTCGCGAGCACGCCGCCCCCGACGATGATCGCGAGCAGGAGCGCGATCCCCTGCATCAGCCCGAGCACGCCGCCCTCGCGCGCGACGAGGACCGGCAGGTAGTCGTTGTCGATCGAGCGGGCGACCCCGGCATCGCGCACGCGCGCGCCGAAGTAGCCCTGCCCGCGCCAGCGATCGACCTCGGCCGACGGGGCGAAGGCGGCCTCCTGCCACGCGGCGACGTTCGCGGCGAACGCGCGCTCGTCGCGGAGCAGCGCGTAGCCCGGCTCGACGAGCGCGGACACGCGGTGCGAGCCGGTGTGGCTGCCGGCGGTCACGCGCTCGAGCAGATCGCCGCGCGCGCCCCACACCGCGAGCGCCGCGAGCGCTGCGGCGAGCCACGGCATCGAGCGGCGGCGGTGCGCCCGCGCGACGAGCGCCGCGAGCGCGAACAGGGCCGCGAAGACGAGCGGCGCGTGGAGCACCGCGTCCGCGCCGTGCTCGAGCATCTCGCGGTGGCTCGCGCCGATCACGGCGGTGGTCACCCCGATCGCGAGCGCGATCGCCGCGCCGCCGTGGACGAGCAAGAGCCGGGCGTGCTCGCGCTCGAGCACGCCGAGGCGCAGCGCGCACGACGCGTCGTACGTCGCGTCGTGGCCAGCGACGAGCATCGCGAGCGCGAGCCCCGCGCCGATGATCGCGAGCGTCACGCCGGCGTCGAGGCTCGCGACGGCGAGCGCCGCCGCCGCGAGCGCGGCCAGGCAGCGCGCGCGCCCGAGCAGCGAGGTCTCCGGCTCGAGGGCGCGCCGCAGCGCCGCGTGACCGGCGAGGACCACGAGGTACGCGAGCCCGAGCTTGGCGAGCACCGCGCTCGGCGCCGCCCAGCGCGCGATCAGCGCCGCGACGGTGATGCCCGCGAGCACCGCGTCGGGCAGGAGCCGCGGCGCCCGGCGCCAGGCGTCGCCCGCGAGCGGGAGCAGCGCCGCGCCGAGCGAGAGCGCGAGCACGCCGACGCCCTTGGCGTCCGGCACCGGCGCGCCGAGGTCCGCGACGAACCAGCCGACCGCGAGCCACGCGGCCCAGGCGGCGAGCGCGAGGCCGGCGCGGCGCGCGAGCGCGCGAGCGTCGTCCGGAGGCTGCTGCGCTGCGAGCGCGAGGCTCGCGCACCCGGCGAGCGCCGCGCCGATCGCCACGGCGGCGAGCCGGTTGTCGGAGACGCGCGAGCCCGCCGACGACAGCTCGCGCAGCATGTCGATGCGGTACGCCCACAGGAGGCGCCAGCACGCGAGCGCCGTGAGCCCCGCGCCGAGCACGCACAACCGCAGCGCGCGCGCGAGCACGCCCGCCCGGCGGTCGCGCCGCCGCGCCGCCGCCAGCACGATCAAGAGCGCGAGCGGCGGCGCGCCGATCGCGAGCGCCGCGCGCGCGGCGCGATCGGTGACGAGCTCGGCCTCGGGCACGAGCGGCACCGCCGTCACCGCGAACGCGCCGGCATCGATCTCGCAGCCGCCGTCCACCGCGCGCGCCGCGCCGGCCTCGAGCGACCACGCTGCGCAGTCCGTGGGATCCGCGGGGACGGCGAGCATCCCGGCCGCGCCGCGCGGCGCGACGACGTCCCACGTGTTGACGCCGGGGATCGGCGCGTCGCCGCCGCCGACGCGCAGCGCGTCACCCGCGCGCACGACGAGGCGCTCGGCCACGAACCGGCCGCGCCACGAGAGCGGTGTCACCTCGAGCTGCTCGCTCGCCGCACCGCGCCGCACGACGAGCGCGCGCCGCGGCTTGCCGCGCTCGCACTCGACGGCGACCACGGCGGCGCCCTGCGGCAGCGTGTACCCGGCCGGGGCCGGTTTGCAGCTCGCGGCGAGCCCCGCCGCCACGGCGGCCGGATCTGCGCCGAGCCCGACGGGCGCGACGACGACCTCCGGCGCGACGGCGCGGACGAGCGCGCGCCGCGGCCCTGGTGCCGCCGCGGCGACATCGATCTGCACCAGCGTCGCGGCGCCCTCGCCCGCGACGCGCACGTCGGCGGCCGCGCCACGGCCGATCGAGATCGATCGGTCGAGCGAGACGCGCACGCTGCGGAGCGAGAGGCTCACCGACGCGCCGTCCGAAAGTCGTGCGGCCCGGCCGCGCGCCGCGGGCTCACCGCTCCACAGCCACACGGCCGCGGCGATGATCGCCGCGTACGCGACCGCCGCCGCCACGATGATGCCGCGGTCAGATACGTCATTCGGCGTCGCCCGCCCGCGCCCCGACGCCACCCCAGCCGCGATCATCAGCCCGATCAGGCCCGCGAACCACAACACGAGCGACATCAGATCCTCCTTGTCATCGTCGTCGAGCGCGCCGGACGCGCCGGACGCATCGGCTCGGCGAACGCGCCGCGGCGGCGCGTGAGCCACGACGCCAGGTGCGGCGCGGCGGCGCGCGAGGCGCGCGAGATCGAGCGGCGGCGGCGAGCCTGTATCGTCATTTCTTCGGCGGAGACATGCGCGGCGGCAGCTTCGCGGCCGGCGCGGCCTTCGCGCCCGCCGCCGACGCACCGGGCGCTCGCACGCCCGCTGCCGTGGCACCGGGTGCCGGTACCGGTGCCGACGCACCACTCTCTGCCGAACCCGCATGCGGCGCCGCTCCCGTGCCCAGCGTTGGCCCCGGACCCGCCCCGGCGGCCGACGCGCCGGTCGGGCGCGCCCGCGCCGCGGTCGCGTGCGGCTCCGGCTTCGGCGCGCTCTCCGCCGCGGGTGCGATCGGCTCGTTCGAGCTTGGCGCATCTGCTTGCAGCTCGTCGGCGAAGCCGGCGGCCGGCGCCGGTACCGGCACCGGCTGCGCGCCCGGTGAGCTGCCCAGCTCCACCCGCGCCGGCTCCGCCGGCACGGCGACCACGGCCGGCCGCCGCACGACGAGCGCGACGACGAGCGCGACGAGGAGCGCGTTCGCGAGCACGACCCCACCGATCACCGCCCACAGGAGGCGCCGGTCGCCGACCCGCTCGTCGGCGACCGCGCGCGCCGCGGCCCGCGTCCGCGCCTCGAGCCTGGCGAGCTCCGCCGTCAGCGCCGTCAGGTGCGAGCCGACCTGCTCGGAGATCGCACGATCGATGCCGGTCGCCGTCGCGCGCGCGACCGCCGTGTCGACGGCCCCCGCGACGGCATCGCCGATCGCCGCGGCCTCGCGCTCCACCTGGCCGCGCACGGCGGCCCCGAACGCCGACCACTGGACGAGCAGCTCGTCGGCGCGCTGCAAGACGACGCCGAGGTGATCGCTCACGTCGTCGAGGGCGGCTTCGGCTCGCGCGCGCTTGGGCTCAGGCATCGTGCACCTCCAGGGCTGCTCGCTCACGCTCACGCATGCGGCACCTCGACGAGCGCGCGCAGCGAGGCGGCGCGCTGCGCGACCATGTCCAGCAGCACCGCGCGCCGCGCCGCCGGGAGCAGCGCGTGCCAGCGCGCCTCGGCGATGGGCCCGCGCGGATCGCGATCTGCCATCAAGCACGCCAGCACGCGGAGCGCGAGCGCGTCGGCGAGCCGCGTCGGCAGCGTCGCGGCGCCCGCGACCCCATCGAGCCGGCCGCGGCCCCACGCGTGGAGCGTCCCGGCGAAGTCGCGCGCCTCGCCGAGGACCGCGCGCTCCGCGTCGGTGAGCGCGGCCGCCGGCTGCTCGGCCGCCGCGAGCTCGGCCGCGAGCTCGTCGAGGGTGCGCGCCTGGACCTGTGCAAGCTCGCACAGGAGCGTCCAGGCCCGGGCCGCGCGGGAGCCCGGATCGCTCCAGGCTGCCGCGAGCAGGCCTGCCACGGGGTCTGGCGTCTGCGGGGACACGCCGCGCCGCCACGCGCCGCGCCGCGGCCGTCCCGCGACCGCGGGCGCCATCCAGCGCTCGACCGACGCCACGAGCCTCGGGAGATCCGGACGCTCCGGCTCCGCCAGCACCGCGTCGCCGCCGCTGAGCAGCGAGCGCGCGATGGCCGCCACCTCGGCGGCGGCGGCGATCGCCGTCACGTCCGCCGCCGCGCCGCCCGGCGCCGCCACGTCCGCAGCGCCGCCTGGCGCCGTCACGTCCGGCGTACCGTCCAGCGCCGCCACGCCGTCCACCTCGGCCGCCGGCCCGCGGCGCGCGCGCACCCGCAGCCGCGGCACCGCCGCGGGCACGCTTCGAGCCTCACTCGCGCCGCTCGCCTCGCTCCACGGCTCGGCCGCGGGCACCCGGAGTGCATCGAGCAGCTCCAGCGCGCTCGCCGCCTCGGCCTCGGCGGTCGAGAGCACGAGGCCGACGTAACGGCGGCCGTCGAGCGGCGCCGTCGCGGCGAAGACGCGCGCCCAGCTCACGCGGCCCGGCGCGAGCTGCCACAGCACCGCCGGGGCATCGACGCCGCGCGATCGCTCGACGAAGCTCGCGCGCAGCTCGCGGTCACGGTCCGGCGGGTACCAGTGAAACTCGCCGCGCGTCGCGGCGGGGCTCGGGTGCTTCTGCAGCCACGCGTACCGGAGCTCGATCATCGTCGCGGTCGTCATCGCGGCCCCGGCGCATCGAGCGGACGCGACCAGACCTCGGCGGCCGACGCATACGACGGCTCGCGCACAACCGGCGCCGGTGGTGGCGCGAGCGCGGCCGCAGCCGCGACCGGCGATGCGGTCCCAGCTCCCGGCGCGGAGCCCGGCGCCGATACCGGCGACCCTGCCGGAATCGACGTGGACACGGCCGGGATCCCACCGGAGGCACGCGACGGCGCGATGCTGCCAAGCGCGAGCGCACCCGCACCCGCGCCCGCGCCCGTGCCCTCGCCCGCGGCGGCATGCACGGCAGCGGCCTCGCCCACCGGCAGCTGCGCGCGCGGCCAGCGCACCAGGCCGACGATCCACTCGAGGAAGCGATACCGCGCGTTCCCGCTGAACGCGCCCGGGCCGTCGTCGAACTCGTACGCGAGCGCGCCGGACTGCCCATCGACGTCGACGCCCGCGCGAATGGCCGTGTCGTAGCGCAGGTACGTCAGGCGCACGCCCTTGGTGCGTCCGTCCTCGGCATCGAGGCAATGCGCGCGGACCTGCTCGCGTGCGACGGTGTGCGCCGTCGACGGCTCTTCGCCGCGCGCGCGCGTGGTGACCGAGACCACCTCGTCGCGCAGCGCGCCCCGCGCGCAGATCGGATCGACCACCGACCACCGGTTGATGGCGATCAGCGCGCGCGCCACGTCGCGATCGAGCGAGGCGAACAGCGGCAACAGCTCGCGCAGCCGCTCGTACGGGCTGCCCTCGTCGTCGGTGCCCAGCGCGAGCGGGTTGCAGATCAGGACGGGGACGAACGCGTACGCGCGGCCGCAGGCGTCCGCCCGGCGCCGCCGCGCGTCCACGAGCCGGCCGAGCAGCGTGTAGTAATCCGCGGCCGCCGCCGAGTACACCTGCTCGCCGGCGATGTCCCAGAACACGACCTCCACGTCGCCGAGCGCGCCGATCCGCCGCCGCGCCACGAGCGCCGCGACCGCGCCGATCAGCGCGCCGCTCGCGCCGACGATCACGCCCGCCGCGGCGCCACCGCGCACGGCCACCGCCACGCCCGCGACCGCGAGCACGGCCGCGAGCACGATCGGGAGCCCCACCCGCCCGGCGCGCCACGCGAGCCGCACGGCGCCCAGCCCGCGGAGCCGGTCGAGGAGGCCCTGCGCGCGCACCCGGAAGGTGAAGTGCGGCACCACGCCGGGCGGCGTCGCGTCGGGCCGCGTCGCGCGCGGATCGAGCACGAGGCGCATGACGTCCTGGTTCAGGCGCTGCTCCGCGCCATCCAGCGCAGGAGCGTGCGCATGCAGCGCGCGGATCGCGTGCACGATGAACTGCGTCTTCCCGTCGCCGCGCGCCCCGATCACCGCCAGATCGATCACCGCCGCCACGTCGTCATCGGGATCGGTGAGCGTCCCCAGCCCCCGCAGCTCCGCGATCGGATCGTTGCCAAACAGCGATGACCGCCGTGGAACGGAGAACTCCATGGCGCCGTAGATCCACGACTGCGCGGTTCGGTGGACACTCGCGATCATCTCCGCGTCTGCGTACGGCGCTCCGCCGCAGCCCCGCCGCCGCCCCGCCGCCGCCCCACCCCGCTGCACGCGCGGGCCCGCCGCCGCCCACGCTGTAGGCCGTGGTGCGCGCGCGCCCGCCCGCCCGCGGCTCACTTCTCGGTGAGCTTCGCCAGCACCGCGTGGAGGCTCGGATCGTTGCGCGCGTGATCGAGCAGGCGATCGACGAGCACGATCGGATCCACGGCGATGACCCGGCGGCGGAGCAACGCGAACTCGCGCTCCACCTGGTGGCGCTCCTTCTCGAGGTGCGCGAGCGCGATCGCGACCGTGTGCTTGCAGAACTCTCGCTGCTTGCCCATCGGGCACGAGCACTCGTACGCGAGCCCCTCATCGCGCACCCAGATCCGCACCGCGTAGACTGGGCGGCCTCGCGCCTCCGGGCGCACCGTGCCGCGCAGCTCGCCGCCCGACGCTTCGACGCGGAGCACGCGCCCCTCGGCGAAGCACGCCTCGCCCCGCTCGAAGACCTTGCTACCGACCAGCACCGCGATCGTGTCGCGATGCAGGATGTTGGCGATCCCCCCGGCAGTCACGGCTACACAACGCCACGTCTCCCCTACTGCCG
>Ga0247790_10000239_pt1:0-7500 | contig 26260 bp, 9 predicted proteins | sample UWRJS171409R4_FD_179913 | JGI IMG/M metagenome (GOLD analysis project Ga0247790, IMG submission 179913) | Soil microbial communities from Arlington Agricultural Research Station in Wisconsin, United States - UWRJ-S171-409R-4 | ecosystem: Environmental > Terrestrial > Soil > Agricultural... | reverse complement strand
GTAAGATGCCGGCATGCGCGTCCTGCCGGCCCACGTGAGCCTCGCTCTCTCCCTCGCCGCGTGCGGCGGCAAGTCCCCGGCGACGACCACGCCCCGGGCGGATCCGAGCCCGCCGGTCGATGGCGCGGCCAGCGGGGCCGCGAGCGAGCCGGCCAAGACGCCTGACGCGCCGACGGGGCCAGGCGGCGAGGCGCCCAAGCCCGGCGACGCGCCGCTGGACAAGGCGGCGTGCGCGAAGCGCCCTGACATGTTCGGCCCGGTCCTGATCGACGAGGCGCAGGCGCAGCGGCGCTACGGCCAGAACGCGCGGACGTTCGCCGACGCGCCGACCACGAAGGATCGCACGATCGAGGTGTGCGGCATCCCGGCGTCGCGGCAGTGGCTGCGCGGCACGGTCTGCGCCGACGGCTCGTCGGCGCGGCAGAACGGGCGCGTCGGCTCCGTCGGTCCGGGCGGACGCTGCGGATCGATCATCGACCTCTACACGGTCACGTGCCCCGAGGGCGACCTCGAGGTGTTCATCGACATCTACATGTGCGGCCCGGGCGAGTCGATGCGGTAGCCGCGCTCGGGGCTCAGCCGGGGTGCGAGCCGGCGGGCGTGGCGGGCGCCCCGGGCGCACCGGGCGCCACGGGGAGCGACCGCTTGCGCGTGAAGCGGTGCAGCGCGAGGTACGTGACGGGCGTCGTGAACAGCGTGAGGAGCTGCGAGACGGTGAGCCCGCCGACGATCGCGATGCCGAGCGGGCGGCGGAGCTCCGCGCCGGTGCCGCTGCCGAGCGCGAGCGGCAAGGCGCCGAGGAGCGCGGCGAGCGTGGTCATGAGGATGGGCCGGAAGCGCAGCACGCACGCCTCGTAGATGGCGACCTTGGGGGGCTTGCCGGCGCGCTCGAGCTCGAGCGCGAAGTCGATCATGAGGATCGCGTTCTTCTTGACGATGCCGATCAGGAGGATGATGCCGACGAGCGCGATCAGATCGAGCTGGCTGCCGGTGAGGAGGAGCGCGAGGAGCGCGCCGAGGCCGGCGGACGGCAACGTCGACAGGATCGTGATGGGGTGGATGTAGCTCTCGTAGAGCACGCCGAGCACGATGTAGACGGCGATCAGCGCGATCAGGACGAGGATGGGCTGCGACGAGAGCGAGTCGCGGAACGCCTGCGCGGTGCCGGAGAACGAGCCGTGGATGCTCGCGGGCATGCCGATCTGGAGCATCGCGCGCTCGACGGCGGTGACGGCCTCCGAGAGCGCGACATCGGGCGCGGTGTTGAACGAGACGGTGGTCGCGGGGAACTGGCCCTGGTGGCTGACGGACAGCGCGACGTTCGTCGGCCGGACGCGCACGAGCTGCGCGAGCGGCACCTGCCCGCCGCCGGGCGCGGCGACGTAGATCCGATCGAGCGCCTCGGGGCCGCTGCCGACGGAGTCCGCGGCCTCGAGGATGACGCGGTACTGGTTGGTCTGCGTGAACGTGGTCGCGACCTGGCGCTGGCCGAACGCGTCGTACAGGGTCGCGTCGATCTGCGCGACGGTGATGCCGTGGCGCGCGGCGGCGTCGCGATCGATCTGCACGTCGAGCTGGAGCCCGGCGATCTGCTGATCGGAGGTGACGTCCTTGACCTCGGGGAGCTTCCGCAGCGCCGCGGTGGCCTTGGGCGCCCACTCCTCGAGCTCGGCGAGGTTCGCGCTCTCGAGCGTGTACTGGTACTGCGTGCGCGACGCCCGGCCGCCGATGCGGACGTCCTGCACCGACTGCAGGAACAGCTGGACGCCGGGGACCTTGGCGAGCTTGGGGCGCAGGCGCGCGATGACCTCGTCGGCGCTGGCGGTGCGCGCGGGCTTGTCGCGGAGCGAGATGAACATGCGGCCGGTGTTGATGGTCGAGGTGCCGAAGCCGCCGATGCTCGCGTTGATGTGCGCGACGTCGGGATCGGCCATCACGATCTGGATCAGCCGCTCCTGGCGGGCCTTCATGGCGGGGAACGAGATGTCCTGCGGCCCCTGCGTGGTGCCGGTCAGCATGCCGGTGTCCTGCTGCGGGAACAGCCCGGGCGGGACCTTGCCGTAGAGCCAGATCGTCGTGGCGATGGTCGCGACGGTCACGAGCCCGACGGCGACGCGGTGCCGCAGCACGACGCGGAGGACGGCGGCGTAGGCGCGGACGAGCGCGTCGAGGCCGCGCTCGAGCGCGCGGATGACGGGGCCGGGCCGGCCAGGCGAGCGCCGGAGCAGCCGCGCGCACATCATCGGCGTCAAGGTCAGCGAGATGACGGCGGACAGCGTGATCGACACGGCGAGCACGACGGCGAACTCGCGGAACAGCCGGCCGACGGCGCCGCCCATGAACAGGATGGGGATGAACACGGCGAGCAGGGACGCCGTGATGCTGATGATCGTGAAGCCGATCTGCTTGGCGCCGCGCAGCGCGGCCTCGCGCGGCGGCGTGCCCTCCTCGATGAGCCGGCTGATGTTCTCGGTGACGACGATCGCGTCGTCGACGACGAAGCCGGTGGCGATCGTGAGCGCCATCAGGGACAGGTTGTCGAGGCTGTAGTCGAGCGCGTACATGACGGCGAACGTCGCGACGAGCGAGAGCGGCGCGGCGACGGCGGGGATCGCGGTGGCGCGCACGGAGCGCAGGAACAGGAACACGACGACGATCACGAGGCCGATCGCGATCACGAGCGTGGTCTCGACCTCGTGGACGGACTCGCGGATCGTGGCGGCGCGATCGATCGCGATGTCGACGTCGATCGCGGGGTGGATGGTCTTCGCGAGCTCGGGGAGCAGGGTCTTCACGCGATCGATGACGTCGAGGATGTTCGCGCCGGGCTGGCGCCGGACGATGACGGAGACCGAGCGCTCGCCGTCGAACCAGCCGGCGACGCGGTCGTTCTCGACGTCGTCGGTGACGGTGGCGATGTCGCCGAGCCGGACGGCGGCGCCGCCGTCGCGCGGAGCCCCCCCGGAGGAGGAGGCGGCGGCGCCAGCGGCGGCCCAGCGCACGATGAGCTGCCGCCACGCGGCGGCGCCCTGGAGCTGATCGTCGGCGCTGATGGCGTGCCACTGGGCCGCGCCGACGCCGCCCTTGGGCTGGTTCGCGGTCGCGGTCTGGATGGCGGTGCGGACGTCCGACATGCCGAGGCCCATGCCGGCGAGCAGCTGCGGATCGACGCTGACGCGCACGGCGCGCTGGATGCCGCCGCCGACGCCGACCTGGCCGACGCCGGGGACCTGCGAGATCTTCTGCGCGAACACGGTGTTCGCGGCCTCGTAGATCTCGGCGGGCTCGAGGGACTTCGAGCGCAGCGCGATGATGAGGATGGGCGCGCCGCTGGGATCGACCTTGCGGTAGCTGGGGCGCGACGGCATGTTCGGCGGCAGATCGCCGCCGGCTGCCTGGATCGCGGCCTGGATCTCGCGCGCCGCGGTCTCGACGTCCTTGTCGAGCTCGAACTGGACGGTGACCTCGGTGCGGCCGAGCGTGCTCTCCGAGGTGATCTCGGTGACGCCGGCGATGCGGCCGAAGCGCCGCTCGAGCGGCATCGCGATGGCGGTGGCCATCGTCGTGGGGCTCGCGCCGGGCAGGCCGGCGCTCACGCTGATGGTGGGGATGTCGACGCGCGGCAGCGGCGCGACGGGCAGGTTCACGAACGCCGCGGCGCCGGCGAGCAGGAGCGCGATGGCGAGCAGCGTCGTGCCGATCGGGCGCTTGATGAAGGGCGCTGAGAAGTTCACCGCTCGGGCTCCCTCCGGTCGCGGCCGACCTCCGGCCGGCCGGCGTCGCTGGCGCGCCGCCCGAGCTTCTCCATGTAGAGGTAGATCACGGGCGTCGTGTAGAGCGTCAGGATCTGCGACAGGAGGAGGCCGCCGACGATGGTGATGCCGAGCGGGCGCCGCAGCTCCGCGCCCATGCCGCTGCCGAGCGCGAGCGGCACGCCGCCGAGGAGCGCGGCCATGGTCGTCATCATGATGGGGCGGAACCGCAGGAGGCAGGCCTTGAAGATGGCCTGCTCGGGCGAGAGGCCCTCGTCGCGCTCGGCCTCGAGCGCGAAGTCGATCATCATGATCGCGTTCTTCTGCACGATGCCGATCAGGAGCACGATGCCGATGAGCGCGATGACGTCGAACGGCTTGCCGACGACCCACAGCGCGAGGATCGCGCCGACGCCCGCGGACGGCAGCGTCGACAGGATCGTGATCGGGTGGATGTAGCTCTCGTAGAGCACGCCGAGCACGATGTAGACGGTGATCAGCGCGGCCAGGATCAAAAACGGCGTCGACGCGAGCGACTCGCGGAACGCCTGCGCCGCGCCGGTGAACGAGGCGCGCATCGTGGGCGGCGGCTCGAGCGCCGCCGCGGCGCGCTCGATCGCGGCGACGGCCTCGCCGAGCGAGACGTCGGGCGCGGTGTTGAACGACAGGGTCACCGACGGGAACTGGCCCTGGTGCGCGATCGCGAGCGGCGCGCCGCGGTGCTCGAACCGCGCGAGCTGCGACAGCGGCACGGGCGTGCCGTCGGCGGCGCGCGCGTAGAGCTTGTCGAGCGCGTCGGCGGAGTCCCGATCCTCGGGGCGGACCTCGAGGATGATGCGGTACTGGTTCAGCTGCGTGAACGTGGTCGAGACGATGCGCTGGCCGAACGCGTCGTACAGCGTGTCGTCGAGCTGCTGCGCGGTGACGCCGAGGCGGCCGGCGCTGTCGCGGTCGACGGCGAGGTGGAGCTCCTGCCCGGCGGCCTGCTGATCGGACGCCACGTCGCGCAGCTGGGGGAGCGCGCGCATGGCCGCGAGGAGCCGCGGCGCCCACGCGGCGAGCACCTGGGGATCGGCGTCCTCGATGGTGTACTGGTACTGCGTGCGGCTGATCCGCGCGTCGACCTGCAGGTCCTGCACGGGCTGGAGGTACAGGGTCACGCCGGAGACCTCCGCGACCCGGGCGGAGAGCCGCTCGATGATCTCGGCGGCCGAGGCGCTGCGCTCGTCGAGCGGGCGCAGCGCGATGCTGAACCGGCCGACGTTCGCGGCGGGGTTCGTGCCGTCGGCGCCGATCGCCGAGCTCACGGTCGCGACGTCGGGATCGGCGAGCAGCACGGCGGCGAGCGCCTCCTGCCGCTCCATCATCTTGGTGAACGAGACGTCGGGCGCGGCCTCGGAGACACCGACGATCATGCCGGTGTCCTCGACGGGGAAGAAGCCCTTGGGCACCGCGAGCGCGAGCAGCGCGGTGACGCCCGCGGTGCCGAGCGTGACGAGGAGCGTGGTGAGCTTGTGCCGCAGGACCGCGGCGAGCGTGCGCTCGTAGAACCGGGTCACGGCCCCAAAGCCCCGGTCGAACCCGGCGGCGAGCCAGCCGCGGTGGGAATCGCCGTGCGGCCGCAGGATCCACGCGGCCATCATCGCGGTGAGGGTCAAAGACAGGACGGCCGAGATCGCGATCGCGATGGCGAGCGTGACGGCGAACTCGCGGAACAGCCGGCCGATGAGGCCGCCCATGAAGAGCAGCGGGATGAGGACGGCGATCAGCGACACGGTGAGCGAGACGATCGTGAACCCGATCTGCTTGGCGCCCCGGAGCGCGGCGTCGTACGGCCGCTCGCCGCGCTCGATGAAGCGCGCGATGTTCTCGACCATGACGATGGCGTCGTCGACGATGAAGCCGGTCGAGATGGTGAGCGCCATCAAGGACAGGTTGTTCAGGCTGTAGCCGACGAGCTTCATCACGCCGAACGTGCCGATCAGCGCGAGCGGCACGGCGACGCCGGGGATGATCGTGGCGCGCAGGCTGCCGAGGAACAGGTAGATCACGGCGACGACGAGGAGGATCGTGAGCGCGAGCGTGAACTGGACCTCGTGGACGGACGCGCGGACGGTGACGGTGCGGTCGGCGAGGATCGCGACCTCGATGGCCTGCGGCATCGACGCGGCGAGGCGCGGCAGGAGCTCCTTGATCGCGTCGGTGACCTCGATGATGTTCGCGCCGGGCTGGCGCTGGACGTTCAGGATGATCGCGCGCTGGTAGTTGGCCCAGCCGGCGAGCTGCGCGTTCTCGACGCCGTTGACGACGCGGGCGACCTCGCCGAGCCGGACGGGCGCGCCCTGCCGGTAGGCGATGATGAGCGGCTCGAAGCTCGCGGCGTCGGACAGCTGATCGCTCGTGGCGAGCGCCCAGTCCTGGCGCGGCCCGCTGACGTTGCCCTTGGGCTGGTTCACGTTCGCGGCGGCGATCGCGGCGCGCACGTCCTCGAGCGTGAGCCCGGTGCCGGCGAGCGCGACGGGATCGACCTGCACGCGCACGGCGGGCTTCTGCCCGCCGCCCATGGTCACGAGGCCGACGCCGGACACCTGCGAGATCTTCTGCGCGAGCACGGAGTCGGCGAAGTCGCTGATCTCGGGGAGCCCGAGCGTCTCGGAGGTGACCGCGAGCGTGAGGATGGGCTGGTCCGCGGGGTTGCTCTTGGCGTAGGTGGGCGGCGCGGGGAGCGTGCGGGGCAGGAGGTTCGTCGCGGCGTTGATCGCGGCCTGCACGTCCTGCTCGGCGGCGTCGATGTCGCGATCGAGCGTGAACTGGAGCGTGATCTGCGAGCTGCCGAAGCTCGAGACCGAGGTCATCTGCGCGAGCGACGGGACCTGGCCGAACTGGCGCTCGAGCGGCGTGGTCACGGCCGAGGCCATGGTCTCGGCGCTCGCGCCGGGGAGCTGCGTCGTGACGACGATCGTCGGGTAGTCGACCTGCGGCAGCGCGGCGACGGGGAGCTGGCGGTAGCCGGTGAGCCCGGCGAGGAGCAGGCCGATCATGAGCAGCGTCGTCGCGACGGGGCGCTGGATGAACGGCGCGGAGATCGAGGACAGGGGCGGCGGCGCGGGCGGCGCGGGCGGCGCGGGCGGCCCGTTTGGGGGCAGCTCGCTCGGGGGCAGCTCGCTCACGGGGCCGCGGGCGGGCGAGCGCCTGCGGCCGGCCCCGCCGCCGAGCCGCCGCGTGGAGCCGGGTCTTGCTTGTCAACTGGCTTGCCGGCTGACTTCCCGGCTGACTTGCCGGCCGGCTCCCCGGCCGGCTTGGCGACGGGCTCGACCCGACCGCCGGGCCGCAGCTGGTTCTGGCCCTCGATCACGACGGCCTCGCCAGCGCCGAGGCCCTGCTGGATGATCGCCAGATCGGCGGTGAGCAGCGCGACGGTGACAGGCTTCATCGCGGCGGTCTTGTCGGGCCCGACGACGTAGACGAACGAGCCCTGCGGGCCGCGCTGGATGGCCACGGCGGGGACCACGAGCGCGCCGGCCCGCGTCTCGGCGAGCATCCGCGCCTTGACGAACGCGTTCGGCCACAGCGCGCGCGCGCCGTTGGGGACGAGCGCCTTGAGGCGCAGCGTGGCCGTGGTCTGGTTGACCTGGTTGTCGAGCACCGCGAGCTTGCCGGTGGCGAGCTGCTGCGTGCCGTCGCGGTTCCACACCTCGACGGGGACATCGCCGCGCGCGAGCGCCGCGGTCACGGCGGAGAGCCGATC
>Ga0247790_10000235_pt1 | contig 26819 bp, 22 predicted proteins | sample UWRJS171409R4_FD_179913 | JGI IMG/M metagenome (GOLD analysis project Ga0247790, IMG submission 179913) | Soil microbial communities from Arlington Agricultural Research Station in Wisconsin, United States - UWRJ-S171-409R-4 | ecosystem: Environmental > Terrestrial > Soil > Agricultural land... | reverse complement strand
GCTCGGCAAGGCGGCGGTCTCGGTGGGCGTGGCGTACGCGGGCCGGCACTACATCGCGGACCGCGCGGGGCTCACCGCGCCGACGCAGCTCGACACGCCAGACGTCGACTACTCCGGGGTCGCGCCGGTGCTCGGCGGGCGCGGGCAGGTGACGCCGAAGATCTCGGTGTTCGCGGGGCTCGACGCGCTGCTGGTCATGTCGGCGGGCGCGATCACGAAGGCCGAGAACTACGGCAAGGGCAACGTGTTCGGCATCGGCGGCAACGCTGGCGTCGACGTCGCGCTTGGCAAGCAGATCGGCCTGCGCTTCGCCGCCGAGTACAACCAGGTCAGCCTCAGCTTCAAGGGCACCGGCACGATGGCCGCGGCGCGCAAGGTCTCGGCTGCCACGGATCGCGACTTCGGCGCGATGGCGACGTTCGCGGCGATGTACTAGCCAGCGAGCCGCGCGGGGACTGGCTCGTCGACTAGCCGCGGCGGCTAGCGTTGTCGTCGGTGCCGCCGGGCCGGCAGCGCCGGATCGTGCGCGGATCGCGCAACGATCGCTGCACAGCCGCCGCGCGCCGACGAGCCGTCGCAGAGTTCGGCGATCGCCGCTGTCTCCCGCGGGGCGCAGGCGCCGTCTCCCGCGGGACGCAGACGCGCGCGGAGGCGAGCTGGCACCGTCGCTGCACTGGTGTCCGAGCATCTTCAACGAACAGCAAGGACGACACGCCATGACGACGCACACCGATACGTTCGAGACCCTCGAGGACCAAAAGCTCACGCGCGTGGCCGGCGGCAGCCAGCTCAGCAACGCGATGGCGCGCGCGCAGGAGCTCGGCCTGCGGATCACCTCGACGACAGGCGGCAAGCACGCGCCGAACTCGTACCACTACCGCGGCCGCGCGTTCGACGCGGCGGGGAGCAAGTCGGCGATGACGCAGTTCTACCGCGAGATGGCGGGCACGAACCCGACGGAGCTGTTCTACGATCCGATGGGCGGCATCAAGCACGGGCACAACATCGGCGCGATCGGCGGCCACGGCACCCACGTGCACCTCGCGTACTGAGAGTGTCAGACGCCGCCGCTACGGTCGGCCGCGATGGATGCTTCGAAGCAAGCGCGCGATCTCGCGGTCCTCGATGACGGCACCGGCGTCTACCTGTGGCGCGGCGACGAGCAGCACCCGCTGGCCAAGGAGTGGGTGTTCAAGGCCATCTATCGCTGCGAGCAGTGCGGGCGCGCCGTGACGATCTTGCGCTTCGAGCGCGACGCCGCGGCGGAGCAGAGCATGCGCCGGCTCCGCACCTGCCCAGGCGGCTGCGCCTCGATCCAGGCGCGGCTCGCGGTCGCGCCGTGAGCCGGCGCGCGCGTGCGCGCGATGCGCGCGCCAGGCGGCGGCCGCTGGTCTAGACTGCGAGCGTGGTCCGAAGGTCATTGGCCGCGCTCGCGCCGCTCGCGCCGCTCGTGCTCTTTTCCGCGTGCGCCGAGGAAGAGCCGGCGCCGGTGCGGCCGCCGTGGAGCGAGGCGCCGGAGATGCCGGGGCGGCGGCTCGAGCCGGCGGTCACCGCGGCGGGCACGCGGCTCGTGGTCGCGGGCGGCTTCTCGACGAGCGCGCAGGAGGGGCTCGAGATCACGCGCGAGGTGATCGCGCTCGACACGCTCACCGACGCGTGGGCGACGCTGCCCGAGCTGCCGGTCGCGTGGACGCACGGGACGCTCGCCGCGTCGGCGGGCACGCTGTACCTGCTCGGCGGGCTCGAGGGCCCGACGTTCGTCGCGCGCGGCGAGGTGTACGCGCTGGATCCGAACGCCGACGCGTGGCGCGATCTGCCGGCGATGCCCGCCGGCGAGGAGCGCGGCGCGGCCGGGATCGCGGTCGCGCCGCCGCACGTCTACCTGGTCGGCGGCGCGTCGACGGCGGGCGTGCTCGCGAGCGTCCTCGACTACAACCTCACGACGCAGACGTGGACGAACCTGCCGGACCTCCCGGCGCCGCGCTCGCACGCGGCGGTGATGCGGCTTGTCGACGGCACGCTGATCGTCGCCGGCGGGATCGCGGCCGGGGCGGGCGCGCCGCTCGATGAGGTCCTCGCGCTGCCGCTGGGCGCACCGGCGTGGCAGCCACGCCGGCCGATGCCGGCGCCGCGCGGCGGCTGCGCGTACGGCCAGGCGCTCGGCCGGCTGATCTGCGCGGGCGGCGAGGCCGGATCGTCGGCGCTGCGGGTCACCGAGGCGTACGATCCGAGCACCGACGCGTGGACGGAGCTGCCGGAGCTGCCGTTTGCCCGCGCGGGCGCGCAGGGCGCGGTGATCGGCCAGCAGCTCTACATCCCGGGCGGCGCGGGCGCGCTCGTGTTCGAGCCGACCCGCACGGTGCTGCGCTTCTCGCTGCTCGACGCGCTCCCGCGCTAACGCGGCGAGATCGCGGGCGCGATTGATGTTCATGGCCGCCTCGCCGAGGCGGGCTCCGCCTCCTGGACTCGCTCGTCGGCCGGGCCTTAACCTTCGCGCGGGCGGTGCGTCTGATCGCTCACCGTCACTCACCAGGAGCCCTCGCCATGCGTAACCCGTGGAAGCTGACCTCGTTCGCCCTCGCCGCCGCGCTCGCCGCCTCTGCCATCGTCCCCAGCGTGCTCGCCGAGCCGCAGCCGAAGATGCGCGAGGCGCTCGACAGCCTGCGCGCCGCCGAGCGCTCCCTGAGCCAGGCGACGCACGACAAGGGCGGCCACCGCGTGAAGGCGCTCCAGCTCACGAAGCAGGCGATCGACGAGGTGCAGGCGGGCATCAAGTTCGACAACAAGCACTGAGCCGCCGCCCCGCCGCCCCCGCCTACCGCTTCGGCAGCTCGAGCCCGAAGCTCTGGGCCAGCGCGAGGATCTGGCCGACCGCCTGCGGCACCGCCGCGAGCGGGCCGCCCTCGGGGCCGCCGCCGATCTGCGTCACGTGCAGCGTCTGGGCGTGCGGCTGCAGCGCGGCGGCGAGCTGCGGCAGCGCGGTCGTCACGAGCTCGCGCTGCGTGCGGCTCTGCGCGAGCAAGAGCTCGATCTCGGCGAGCCGGCGCTGCGCCGCCGCCTCGAGCTGGCTCTCGACGTCGCGCGTCTCGGCGTCGCCGCGGCGCAGCTCGTGCTCGACGGCCGCCTGCGTGCGGCGGACCTCGGCCTCGGCGGCGAGGCGCTGCAGCGCGAGCGCGTGGGCGCGCTCCTGCTCGAGCAGGCCCGCGCGGTGGATCGCCTCGACGCGCACCGCGTCGGCCTCGAGCGTCGCGAGCTCGGCGGCCGCGCGGGCGCGCCGCTCCTCCTCGGCGAGCTCGATCTGCTGCAGCTTGCGCTCGCGGTCGAGCTCGACGTTGCGCCGCGCGACGGCCGCCGCGAGCTCGGCGCGCCGCGTGGCCTCGCGCGACTCGACCTCCGTCGCCTCCGCCTCGGTGCGCGCCTTGAGCGCGCGGGTCGCGCGCACGCTCTCGAGGTGCGCCTCCTGCGAGAGGCGCTCGGTCTCGGCGCGCCGCTCGGCCACCTGGCGCGCGCGCTCGAGCTCGGCCAGCTCGGCGCGGGTCGCGATCTCGGCGCGGAACGGCGCCTGGAGGTGGTTGAACACGACCTCGCTCTGGATCGTGACCTGCTGGATCTCGATCGTGTCGATGACGACGCCCCAGCCGCGCGCCGTCGTGTCGTCGGGCGAGCCCTCGCCGCCGACGACCGGCGCGATCTCCTCCATGAGGAACGTGGCGATTGTCTCCTTGCGCCGCGTCAGGCACTCCTGCAGCGACAGGTTCGCCACGAGCCGGCGGGCCGCGCCGACGAACATCTCGCGCAAGGTCGCGGCGAGCTTCTCGCTCGCGGCCTCGCCGTAGGTGAAGTTCAGCACGCGGAACGCGAGCTCGGGCGCCGCGATGCGGTACACGGCGATGCCGGTGATCGAGACGCCCACGTGCTCGCGCGTGATCTGATCGGCGACGAACTCGATCCGCTGCAGCGTCGTCGGGACGATCGCGATCGTGTCCCACGGCCACTTGAACAGACGGACGCCCTGGCCGGAGCGCTTGCGATCGATCTCGCCGCGCCGCGTGCAGACGAGGTACTCGCTCGGCTTGGCGCCGATGAAGCCCCAGCGCTTGAGCTTCTCGGGATCCTCGACGGGCTTGCCGCTGCGCCAGCCGTGCTGGTACCGCTCGACGGGCGCGCTGTCGTTCATGCTGGTGCTGGTGCCGCTGCCGGTGACGCCGCTCGCGGTCTTGCCGCGGCGGTCCGATTCTCGGACGAGGTGGAGGTCGGGTGCTGCCATCGCTCGGCAGACGGTGCAGCGCGTGTGCCCGCCCAAGCGGCCGGCGCGTCGCGCCGGGCCTGCGCCGACCTGCGCCGGAACGGCGCAGCTGCGCCAGGATGGAGCTACCCTGCTCCGGTGCGGATCTTCCTGGTGCGCCACGGCGAGTCCCTCGGCAACGTCGACCCGCTCGTCCACGCGACGACCGCGGATCACGCCGTCCCGCTGTCGGAGCGCGGCCACGAGCAGGGCCGCGAGGCGGGGCGGCGGCTCGCCGCGTACCTGGACGAGCACGGCGGCGGCGGCGAGCCCGGAGATGTCGAGCCCAGCGGCGCCGAGCGCGCCCGCGCCCGCCCGCACATGCGCCTGTGGGTCAGCCCATACCTGCGCACGCGCCAGACGGCGGACGCGCTGCAGGAGACGGCGGGTGCGTGGATCACCGATCGCGTCGAGCACGTCCTCCTCTGCGAGCAGCAGTGGGGCCTGTTCGACGGCGTCCCCGAGCGCGAGCTGGCGGAGCGGTTCCCGCGCGAGTTCGCGCACTACGACATGCAGGCCCGGTTCGGCGGCAAGTTCTGGGCGCGCATGCCGCAGGGCGAGAGCCGGTTCGACGTGGCGCAGCGGATCCACCAGGCGTTCGGCACGTTCCACCGCGACGCGCAGGCGCACGGGATCCGCGATCTGGTCGTGATCTGCCACGGCGTGACCTTGCGCGCGTTCGTGATGATGTGGTGTCACCTGTCGCCGGAGTGGTTCGAGCGGGAGCCGAACCCCGGCAACGCGGCGATCCGGCTGATCGAGCGCGGCCAGGATCGCGGGTACGTGTTCGCGGGCTTCGCGAGGCGCTAAGGTGCGCCATGGCCTGCGCGCGTTGCGGCAACCCGGAGGAAGGCGACGCCCGCCGCTGGTGCGCGGCGTGCGAGGCCGCCTACGATGGCTGGTCGCGGCAGTACGCCGCCGACGTCGTGTGGGCGGCGCTGTCCGGCACGGTCGTCGTCGCGTTCGCCGGGATGGGCCTGCCGCTGCTCGGCATCAGCTGGCTCGCCGCGGTGTCCGGCGTGTTCGCCGGGTTCGGCGCGTTCCTCGGGCTGCACCGGCTGAACGTCCGCCGCCGCCGCCGGCAGTTCCTCGCAGGCGGCCCCGTGCCGCGCGCGTACCTGCCGGACAGGAGTTAGTCGAGAGCTCGCATGCGAGCAGACCTTCCCCGTGCGCTCGGGCGCTGAGCACGATCTCGGCGAATTCAAGTTCGAGGTACCGCCGCGGGCGACTCTCGGCGAATTCAAGTTGGGGCGTGCCACGGCGCAGGCGACGCAGGCGCGCCAGCAAGCAGCCCGAGCAGGTCGCGACACAACCGGCGGCCGCCCCGGCTCGAGAACCAAGCCGTGCGCGCCCGATCGAGCGCCCGATCGAGCGCCCGATCGAGCGCCCGATCGAGCGCCCGATCGAGCGCCCGATCGAGCGCCTCGATGACGGGCTCCGCGGGGCGCAACCACGCCGCTTGACCAGCTACAGCATGGCGATAGACCATCAGTGAGATGGTGAGCGTGGCTGGTCGGCGAATCGCAAGAGTCGAGCTCCGGGCGGGTTGAGATGCTGGGGAACCTGCTCGGGAACTATCGTGTCGTGGAGCAACTCGGCGAGGGGGGGATGGGCGTGGTTTACCTGGGGCATCACGAGGCGCTCGGCCATCGCGTCGCTGTGAAGGTGCTGCAGTTGGAGCTGTCTCGCCACGCAGACATGGTGCAGCGGTTCTTCAACGAAGCTCGGGCTGCGACGTCGATCCGCAACCTGGGCATCGTGCAGATCTTCGATTTCGGTACGGCCCCCGACGGGCGCGCGTACTTCGTGATGGAGCTGCTCGAAGGCCAGAACCTCGCCGCGCGGCTCAAGCAGCGGCGCCTCGACTATACAGAGTGCTGTCGCATCGGCCGCCAGGTCGCCAACGTGATGCAAGCGGCACACGCTGCTGGCATCACGCACCGCGACCTCAAGCCGGATAATCTGTTTCTGATCCCCGATGCCGAGGTGGTGGGCGGAGAGCGCGTCAAGGTGCTCGATTTCGGGATCGCCAAGCTCGCCGACGAGGTCCACACCTCCGGCATGAGGACGCGCACGGGTCTGATGATGGGCACGCCGCAGTACATGTCGCCCGAGCAGAGCCGTGGCGCTGGCGTGGTCGACTCTCGCTCCGACATCTACTCGCTCGGCTGCATTTTGTTCGAGATGGCGTGTGGCCGGCGGCCGTTCGTCGAGGAAGGTGTTGGAGAGATCCTCGGTGCGCACCAGTATCTCGATCCGCCTCAGCCACGGCGCTTCGCGCCCGATATCCCCGGCGAGCTCGCGAAGCTGATCCTGCAGATGCTCGCAAAGCAGCCGGAGTCACGGCCGCAGCCAATGGCGGTGATTGGCCAGGTGCTCGAGGAGATCCTGCGTACGCTCGATGGACCGCCGAAGCGCGTGCCGACGCCGCTGCCCGTGCTGCAGGACTCAGCGATCTCGGTGATATCAACGACGCTCGGCGACTCAGCGGGGATGGCGAGCGTCGGACCGCGCACCGGGACACGTCGGCGCCGGCTGTCGTTCATGCTCGGCGGCATCGTCGTTGGCGTGGTCGCGCTCGCCATCGCGGTTGGAGCTTACAGCTCGCGATCCTCCGGGCCGTCTGCTGCCGGCGCCGCGACCGGAGTCGCGGACGCCGACACCGACGCCGGCCTCGCGGAGCGCTCACCCTCCATGGGCCCTTCGCTCACGCCCGACGCAGCGATCGACAATGAACGTGCGGCACTCGCGACCAGCGTCGAGTCACGGATCAAGTCCTTCGAAGCAGCGATGCAGGATGGAAATCTGCAGCGAGCCAAGACCGAGCTTGACGCGATCCCACTCACGGTCTCCGATTACGGGGCGCTCAAGCAGAAGTATGACCAAGCCGAGGCCGCCGCGATCGCCGAGATGGTCCAGCAGCTAAAGAACGCGGCCCGTGACGATTGCAAGGAGTACAACCGGATCATCGAGCAAGAGAAGTCGTCAAGGCCGCCGCATGTCGCGGCAGAAGCCCAGCGGCAGGTCAGGTGCATTGCTGTGACGAAGGCGCAGCCGTTCTCGCCATGTGATCCCGACGCGTTCAGCCAGATAGCCCGCGAACAGTACTCCGCTGGAAAGCTCACCGCAGCTATTGAGAGTTATGAGGCAGCGTGGAATTGCAAGCAGGATCCGAAGTACGCTAACAAGGCGTTTAGCGTGGCGTGCCACATACCCAGCGTCCGGAAGGCGAAGCTGTTTTGGATGCGGATGCCTCCAGCGATGAGGCAGAGCGAGCTCGGGATCATGGTTTGCGTTCGCAATGGCATCACTGAGAACATGCTCAACGCCCGGTGAGCTTCGAGTCGCGGCCGCCCCCCGAGGCGCCTCTCGTCTTTTTCGGTGGTTTAGCCACAGATCGCCGGTTGCCGGCCGCGCGCGGCGCTGCGACGATTCACGCATGATCGGGATCCCGCTGGCGCTCGCGGTGTTCGGTTACGGCGAGTGGGCCACGCACAAGTACCTGCTCCACGGCGTCGGGCGCGATCGGCGGAGCCGATTCTCGTTCCACTACCACGATCACCACCAGGCGGTGCGCCGCAACGGCGGCTACGACCCGGCGTACGAGGGGCCGCCGTGGGCGAGCACCACGCAGGCGCGCGAGGCGCTCGGGCTCCTCGCGGTCGGCGCCGCGCACGCGCCGCTCCTGCCGATCGCGCCGCTCTACACGGCGACGATCTGGTACTGCCTGTACCGCTACCGGCGCGATCACCGCCGCGCCCACCTCGATCCGGCGTGGGCGCGCGATCGCCTGCCGTGGCACTACGACCACCACATGGGCGATCAGGACAAGAACTTCGGCGTCTCGTGGTCGTGGTTCGACGCGCTCGCCGGATCGCGCGAGGTCTACGTCGGCACGGAGCGCGAGCGCGCGCTGCACCCCAAGCACAAGGCCCGCGCCGAGACCGCGGCGGCCGGCGCGGCGGTCCGCGCGCAGCGGCGCAACCCGCTGCTCCGGCTCCTCGCGGCGCGCCGCAGCCGCGCTACTCCGGCGTGAGCACCGCACCGGCGTGAGCGCCGCCCCGCCGCGGAGCGGCGCGGCCCGCGGCGCAGCGCTCAGCGCCGCGAGCGCTTCTTCGGCGGCGCGACGGTGGCCGCGAGCGCCGCCGAGCCGACTCCCGCGGGCGGCGGCGCCGCGGGCGGGCCCGGCGGCCGGCGCTTCCCGCCCGAGCCGCGCACCGTGCGGGCCGGCATGATCTCCTGCACCTCGGCGGCCTGCGCGGCGGCCGGCGCCGCCGGCTGCTGGTACCGGCTCCACCACGCCTGCGCGTGCTCCGGCGTCCACGCGTGCTCCGGCGGGATCGGGATCGCGCGCAGCCGCGCCGCGAGCTCGCGCGCGTTCGCCGGCCGCTGATCGATCTCCTTCGCCAGGCACGCCGTGATCACCGCCTCGAGCTCGATCGGGCAGAAGCCGCGCACGTGCGCGCGCAGGGGCGGTACCCGCGAGTGGATGTGATCGTGCAGGACCTTGCCCTCGCCGCCGCGGCGGTCGTACACCTCGCCGCCGGCGAGCAGCCACCACGCGCAGCAGCCGAGCGCGTAGATGTCGGCGCGCCCGTCGAGCGGCATGCCGAGGATCTGCTCGGGCGCCATGAAGCCCGGCGTGCCGAGCATCGCGCCCATGCGCGTGAGCTTGGATCCGGACATCGCCGGATCGATCACCTCGCGCATCTTCTCGAGCGGCGCCGGCTCGCGCACGTCCTGCACGATGCCGAAGTCGAGCAGCTTGACGATGTCGACCTCGTCGGCGGCGCGGCACAGGTAGAGGTTCGGCGGCTTGATGTCGCGGTGGAGCAGGCCCGCGTCGTGCGCCTCGGCCAGGGACGCGCACGCCTGGATCATCATGTCGATCACGCGCGCCACCGGCTGCGCGCCGTGGCCCGCCACGAGCGACTCCTGATCGAGCCCTTCGAGCAGCTCCATCACGTAGTAGAAGACGCCGTCCTCGGTGACGCCGTAGTCGTAGAGCTCGATCGTGTGGCGCGAGCGCATCGACGCGAGCGTCTGCGCCTCGCGGCGGAACCGCTCGCGGATCTCGCCCGAGTACGCCGGCTCGGAGAGCGCCTCCGGCCGGATCAGCTTGATCGCCGCGGAGCGCGCGAGCAGCCGGTGCTCGGCGCGCCAGACCTCGCCCATGCCGCCCGCGCCGAGCTTGGCGATGAGCCGGTAGGCGCCCAGCTCCCGCGCGCGCTCCTCGGCGGAGCGCGCCTCTTCACGCGACGCCACGACCAGGCGGCGCATCCGCACGAGGTTCCACGCGAGGACGAGCGACAGCCCGACGGCGAACACCAGCGCGCCCGCGCTCACCCACAGGCTCCAGCGCTGCAGCGCGCGCATCGGCCCGAGCAGCGTGTGCTCCGGCACGAGCGTGGCGACGTACCAGTCGAGCGGCACCGCCACGCCGGCGCGCTTGCCGCCGATCGGCGCGACCGACGCGAGGTAGCCGCCGTCCCGGGCGCCCAGCTCGACGAACCGCTGCTCGCCCGCCAGCGGCTGCGCGAGCAGCGCGTCGACGCCCGGATCGCGCAGATCCTCGCGCTGGAGCAGGCGCTCCGCCGCCGGCAGCGCGAGCCGCTCGGCCGCCGGGTACGCGAGGATCACGCCGTCCTTCGTGAAGACGAGCGAGCGCGCCTGCGGCAGCCCCGGCCGCGCGACGAAGCTCGACAGCGCGCCGACCTCGAAGTCGACGGTGAGCACCGCGGAGAGCTCCCCGCCCGCGAGCACCGGCTCGGTGCACGTGATGCCGGTCTCGTGGCTGCCGTAGAACGGGTACGGGTTCGTCCACGCGCGCGCGCGCGCCGCCTGCGCGAGCGTGTAGAAGTCGCGCTTGCGCGGATCGTAGTCCGTGACCTCCTGGCGCAGCGGCGCGAGCGCGCCGCCTGCGACGGTGAAGCGGCTCACCTCGGTGCCGCGCGCGGTGATCCGGCTCTCCTGCGCCTCGATCCGCGACTCGCCGTGCGGCAGGTACGCGCCGCGGAACGTGCCGTCGGGGAAGCTGATGCTGACGTACGACACGCCCGGCCGCGCCACCATCAGATCGTGCATGCGCACCAGCGTGTCCTCGAGCGGGCGCGCCGGATCGGCGAGCGCGCGCAGCCGCACGAGCAGCGGCCCCGCCTGATCGAGCGCGAACGCGACGTCCGCCTCGATCCGCCGCGCCTGCTCGACGAGCTGGCCGCGCGCCATCGACTGGCTCGCGGTGCGCGTGGCGTCGCGCCCGACGAGGAGGATGCCGAGGCCGGCGGCGATCACGAGCGCCGGCAGCGTGACGAGGACGCCGACCGGCGAGGCCAGGAGGCGGCCGATGCGCGCCGGGCCGCGGCGCCCGTCCGCCGTCGTCAGCGGCGGCGGCGGCGGCGGCGCCGGCGTGCTAGCCACGAGACTCGTAGACCGTGCGCGCGGGCAGCTCGAACGCGGTCAGAAAGCCGCCCTTGCCGCACGCGGTGTCGAGCCCGACGCACGCCGGCCCGGCCCACATGTCCGTCGGATCCTCGGGCGTGTGCGTCGACAGCTCGTTGGGGAGCGTGCGCGTCGTCGTGTGGCCGAACACGACGAGCTTGCCGCGGTAGTGCTCGAAGAAGTCGCGGTCGCGCAGCCACAGGAGCGCGCGCCGCGGCTCGACCTTCGACGGGTGCGGGAACTCGCCGGCCTGGCGCTTGATGCCGGCGTGCACGTAGATCGCGTGTTCGTCCTCGTAGAAGTACGGCAGCTCGCGCATCCACGCGATGACGTCCTTCGGCAGGAACGAGCCCTCGAGCATGTCCTCGAGCTCGCCCTGCTCCGGCATCTGATCCTCGCGCGGCGGCGGGCCGCCCGTGAACGAGCGGTAGCACTCGAGGCAGCCGTTCTGGCGCGGGAACACGAACTCCGGCCAGCCGCGGTCGACGATCTGCAGCCAGGCGTCCTCGTGGTTGCCGCGCAGCGCGATCACCTTCGCCGGGCTCGTCTTCTGCAGCTCCCGGACGTGCGCGACCACGCCTGCCGAGTCGGGGCCACGATCGACGTAGTCCCCGAGGAAGATCATGGTGTCGTCGGAGGTGAGCGGCGGGAGCCGATCGAGCAGCGTGAGGAGTGACGCTAGATCTCCGTGTATGTCCCCGATAGCAAAGGTCCGACCGGCCACCTGGCCATTGTAGTGTAGGAACCGGCCACGATCGCGGTCGGATGTTGGTTCTGACCACGATCACGGAGCTGCTTTTCTTACGTTTGCGGTGGCACGAACCGTGGAATCATACGCGGTCATGACGCCTCGCCTGTGGGCCCTCTCGCTCGCCCCGCTCCTCGCCGCCACCACCGCGTACGCGCAGGCGCCCGGCGATGACTCGTCGGAACCGTACTACGCGCCGCCGCAGCGGTACGCGCAGCCGCCGCCGTCGTCGCCGTACTACGCGCCGCCGCCGCCGCCGCCGTCGCCGTACTACGCGCCCGCGCCGCCGTCGTCGTATGAGCCGGCGCCGCCGCCCGCGCCGCCGCCGCCGTACGGCGCTGCGGTGCCGTCGCCGGTCATGGCGCGCCGCTGGGCGATCGGCGTGTCGCTCGGCCACATGGGCGTCGCGCCCGAGGGCGCCGCCGAGGGGACCCAGTCGGAGTTCCGCATCACCGAGCTCGCGGTGCGCTACCGCGCGACGCGCCGGTTCGAGATCGAGCTCGCGCTGAGCGGCGGGCGCGAGGTCCTGCCGGACGACACCGAGGGGAGCCTCGCGACCGGCACCGTGTCGCTCGCGCTGCGCTACCGGTTCCGCCCCGAGCAGCGCTGGAACTGGTTCTTGATGGGCGGCCTCGGCGGCAGCGTCGTCGCGCCGCACCAGTCGACCGACCTCGAGCGCCAGGACGCCACGCGCGCGCTCGGCATGGTCGGCATCGGCATCGAGCGCCGCTTCCGCCGGTTCGCGCTGCAGGCCGAGCTGCGCGCCGTGGGCCTGGGCCCGCGCGCGGACGCGATCAGCGACGGGCCGATCATGGACGGCGGCGCGCCGAAGCCGGAGCCGACGCCGGCGCCGGCGCCGGCGCCGCGGCCGACGGGGGCCCTGCCGCAGGGCTTCGCGACGACGTACGCCGAGGAGCTGAACGGCGGCGTGATCTCGATCGGCGCGTCGTACTACTTCTAGCGATCGCCAAGCGATCGCTACTTCTTCCAGCGCAGCACGTCGATCGTCGCTGGCGACTGCTGCGTCAGCGGCTCGATGACGAGCCTCGGGTGGCCCATGTGGATCACGAGGTCGAAGCCGTCGAGCTGGCCGTCGGGGCCGCCCTTGTGCGGGCCCGACGGATCGCTGCGATCCTCCCACAGCGCCGCGACGTGATCGAACGCGCGCGGCGTGTGGCCGCGCAGCGCGCCGCCGTAGTCGATGCGGATCAGGTCGCCCTCGCGTACGCCGGTGATCGGCTGCGCCGGCGCGCCGTGCTCGTCGATGTCCGTGGACCGGACGATCATCGTCGCGAACGCCGTCAGCCCGGCGACGTTCGAGTAGGGTAGGGGGCGGCCCATGCGCCGCATCGCGCCCACCATCACGTCGGCGCAGTCCGCGCCCGTGAACCGGTCGGTCTGGTGGTTTCGGCCCTCGCCGGCCGAGCCGAACACCTCGGGCACGAGCAGGTACGCCGACAGGTGGCCGAGGAAGTCGTCGCCGCGGCGGATCGAGACGCGGTGCACCGACGGCAGGACGCCGAACGTGTCGGCCGCCTCGGCGCCCGGCGTCTGGAGGCGCGCGCCGTCGAGCTCGAGCTCCACCTTGTAGCGGACCGTGCCGAGCCCCGGCACCTGCTGCGCGTTCGGCTCGCCTGACGTCACCGCCGCCGGGATCGTCGCTGGCGCGCCCCACGCGGCGACCACGCGCTCGAAGTAGTCGATGTGATCGAAGCCGAGCCAGGTGCCGAACGTCTTCGGCTCGACCGACACGTTGCTGTAGTAGCTGCTCGTCACGCCGGTGGTCGCCGGCCGCGCGCGGAAGCCGTGCGGCTCGACGGTGGACCACTGGACGCGCGCGCGCTGCGCATCCATGCGCTCGGTGGCGCGCACGACGCCAGCGATGCGGACGCGCTCGACGCCTTCTGGCGCGAGCACCACCGGCTGCCGGCCGCGTCGCCCGACGACCACCACGGCGAGCTCCGCCTGCTGATCCGCGCGCGCCTCGGTCGCGCCGTCGGACCACGCGCCGCCCGCCACGCGGCCGACGATCACCGCACGCTCCGGCTTCCAGGCTGGCTCCGCGGCCGCGGTCGGCGCGAGCGCCGCGAGCGCCGCGGTCAGCGAGGTGGCGAGCAGCGGGAGTCCCAGCGCGCGGTGCATCCGTTCGGGATGCGCCATCGGCGCCGCCGATGCAAGGCAGATCTAGGATGGTGCGGTGGTGCGGAGCTGCGGAGACCCCGAGCTTCGCCCCTCGCTCGCGCTCGGGGCTCAGTGCTCAGCCTTCGTCCACACCGCGAGCTCCACGCCCGTCGGATCGAGGAAGTGGAAGCGCCGCCCCCCCGGGAACTCGTGGCGCTCGGTGATCCGCCCGCCCGCGCCCGCGATCGCCTTCTCGCTCGCCTCCAGGTCGTCGCTGTAGAGGATCGCGAGCGTGCCCCCGCGCGACGGCGGGATCTCGACCTTGCGCAGCCCCGCCGAGATGCCCGCGCCGAGGATGTCGGCGTAGTCGTCGCCCCAATCCTGGAACGTCCACCCGAACGCCTCCGCATAGAACCCCTTCGCCGCCGCGAGATCCGTCGCCGGGATCTCGATAAAGTCGAGCTTGTGATGGCGCGCCGTCATCGAGGCGCATGATATTCGATCACGCGATCACACGTCGATCGTGCCGCGGCCTAGCTCGATCACCGCGCCCGTCACGTAGATCCCGCGCGCCGCGTCGACGCGCAGGCCGAGCCGCGACGGCCGCTGCACCGCGTCGCCCTGGCGCAGCGTGGCCGTCATCGGCAGCGAGCGCTCCCGCGCGAGCCACCAGCCGCCCAGGTTCGCGCACGCCGAGCCCGTGGCCGGATCCTCGAGGCACGCGCCGTTCACCGTGAAGAAGAAGCGCACCGGCCACTCGTCGCCCTCCGCGGCCCACACGTAGGCCATCGCCTCGGTCCGCGCCTTCGAGTAGCCCCAGCGCTCGAGCAGCGGCATCACCGGGCGCGCCGCGTGCACGTGCGCCGCCGACGCCACCGGGATCACCAGCTGCTCGACGCCCGTCGACACCCACAGCGGCTCGTCGCAGACGGCGTCCGCCGGCAGCCCCAGCATGCTCGCCAGCTCGGCGCGCGACGCGTCCACTGCGCGCGTCTCCGGCGGGCGCGCCGCGCGCAGCGTCCACGCCCCGCCGTCGCAGGTGACCGGCACGAGGCCCGCCGGCAGATCGAGCGTCACGCGATCGCGGCCCGCGCCGACGACGCTCGCCGTGCCCAGTGTCGGGTGGCCGGCGAACGGCATCTCGAAGCCCGGCGTGAAGATCCGCACGCGCGCGTCCGCGCCCTCGCGCTCGCTCGGCAGGACGAACGTCGTCTCCGACAGGTTCATCTGGCGCGCGAGCGCCTGCATCTGCGCGTCCGAGAGGCCCCGCGCGTCCTCGAACACGCACAGCGGGTTTCCGGAGAACGGATCGCCGTCGATCGTGAACACGTTGAGGATGCGGAACGCGTGCGCCATGGCCGCGATCCTTGCGCCGCCCGCGCGCCCGCGCAAGCACGGGGCAAGCACAGGAACCGCGCCGCGCGGCGTGCACACACGGTAAGCTCCCGGCGTGCCGGCCACCGTCGTCGACGCCGTTCGGACCCCGCTGCCGTGTCCCTGCAACTGCCACCAGGTGCTGGCGCTCGAGGAGCGCGCTGCCGGCATCGAGGCGCTGTACCGCTTCGACGACGCCATGCGCGGCTGGGGCCAGACCGTCATCTGGGACCTCGCCGCGCCCACGCTGTGGCGGCTCCAGCAGCGCCTCGGCGACGTCAAGTGGGTCGCCGTGCGCGACGGCGGCTGCATCCACGCCCGGCTGCTCGGCTTCTGCGTCCACGAGACCATCCACGCCATGTGCGGCGATCCGAGCCTGCCCAACTACGGCCTGCCCGTCGGCCTGCCGTACGGCGTGCCCGAGTCCGTGCCGCGCACCGAGGAGGCCGCGCACCTGCACCCGTTCAACCAGCAGGAGGCGCGCGCGTGGGTCGGCCTCGGCGCCGTCGCGTACCGGCTGTTCGGCATCGAGTGGACGCTCCTGCAGGCGCGCGACGTCGGCACGTACGGCTTCGTCGGAGGCAACGCGCTCAACGACGTGCCCGCCGGCTACCGCGCGGTGCCGCGCTACGACTCGCACCACCACCAGCGGCGCTACTACGCGCTCGCGCGCAAGCTCGAGGACGAGGCGCGCGAGTGGTTCACCCCCGAGAAGCTCGACGAGATCAACGAGAAGTTCACCGCCGCCGAGGCCATCGGCCGCGCGCAGCGCCCCTCGGCGTATCCCGCACCGCGCGAGATGGCGCGGCAGCGCCCCGGCAAGCTCGGCCGCAACGATCTGTGCGTGTGCGGCTCGATGCGCAAGTGGAAGCACTGCCACGGCGCGCAGCTCGAGGAGTAACGCATCGCACGCGCGTCGCGGCCGTCCCGCTCGTCGCGCGACGCTCGCGCTTGTCGCACCCGTCGCACGCGGATCGGCGATTTTCGGTCGCGCCTCCGTCGAGGATGCGGGGCTAGGATGTGCCGCATGTCGTGCAAGCCACTCGCGCTCGCAGCGCTCGCGCTCGCGCTCGCGCTCATCGGAAGCTGCGGCTCGCCGCGGCCGCCCGCCGCCACGCCGAGCCCCGTCTCCGCCGCGCCCGCGCCCGCGCCCGCGCCGTCGTCGCCGCCCGTCGCTGGGCCGCCCGCCGCGCTCGAGCCGCCGCAGCCCGCGCTGCGCCTGCCGCGCAACTTCGAGCCCACGCAGTACACCGCGCGGCTCGCGATCGATCCCGGCCGCACCGGCTTCGATGGCTCGATCGCGATCGCCGGCACCGTCGCCGCGCGCTCGTCGGTGATCTGGCTGCACGGCCACCAGCTGAAGGTCGGCAAGGCCGTCGCGCAGCAGGGCAGCTTCGAGGTGCCGCTCACCGTGACGCCGAAGGGCACCGATCTGCTCGAGGTGCGCGCCGCCCGGCCGCTCGAGGCCGGCGCGTGGACGCTCGTGCTCGACTACGCCGGCCAGCTCGATCCCGTGAACACCACCGGCGCGTTCCGGCAGACCCTCGCCGATCACTCGTACGTGTTCACGCAGTTCGAGGCGATCTACGCGCGGCGCGTGTTCCCGTGCGTCGACGAGCCCGATCGCAAGGTGCCGTGGAAGCTCTCGTTCGACGTCCCCAAGCAGCTCACCGTCGTGGCGAACAGCCCGCAGGCCAGCGAGGCGCCCGTCGACGACAAGCAGAAGCGCGTCGAGTTCGCGACCACGAAGCCCCTGCCGTCGTACCTGGTCGCGTTCGGCGTCGGCCCGTTCGACGTCGTCGACGCTGGCGCCACGAAGCGCGGCACGCCCGTGCGCGTCATCGCGCTCGCCAAGCGCGGCGCGGAGGCCGCGTACGCCGCGAAGACGTCGGTGCGGGTCGTCGAGGCCGCCGAGGACTGGTTCGGCACGCCGTACCCGTACGAGAAGCTCGACATGCTCGCGGTCCCGATCACCGTCGGGTTCGGCGCCATGGAGAACGCCGGGCTCATCACGTACAGCGAGACCCTGATCCTGCAGGACCCCGCGCGCCCGGCGAAGGAGCGCCAGCGGCGGTGGATCGGCGTCGCGTCGCACGAGGTGGCGCACCAGTGGTTCGGCAACCTCGTGACGCCCGTGTTCTGGGACGACATCTGGCTCAACGAGGGCTTCGCGAGCTGGATCACGCCCAAGCTCTCCGCCGTGCTCGAGCCCGCGTGGCGCGAGGATCAGTCCGAGCTCGACAAGCGCAACAGCGCGCTCGGGAGCGACGCGCTCGTCAGCGCGCGCCAGATCCGGCAGCCCATCGACGACACCGACGACATCCTGACCGCGTTCGATCGCATCACGTACGACAAGGGCGCGAGCGTGCTCAACATGTTCGAGCACTACGTCGGCGCCGACGTGTTCCAGCGCGGCGTGCGCGAGTACCTCGCCCAGCGCGCGTGGGGGAACGCGACCTCGACCGACTTCATCGCGGCGATCGCGAAGGCCGCCGGCCCCAAGGTCGCCGCGATCGGCGGCGCGCCTGACGCGGCAGCCGGCACGCGCGTCATCGCGGACGGCTTCACCTCGTTCCTCACGCAGCCCGGCGCGCCGGAGATCACCGCGACGCTCGCGTGCAGCGGCGGCGGCGGCGGCGGCAGCGGCAAGCCCACCGTCTCGCTCGCGCAGCGGCGCTACGTGCCGCCCGGCGCGCCCGCGCCCACCGCTGCCGGCAAGCCGTGGACGTTGCCCATCTGCGTCGCCTACGACGCCGCGGGCGGGCGCGCCGAGGTGTGCACGATCCTCGATCGGCCCACCGCGGAGCTCGCGCTGCCCGCCGCCGGCAAGGCGTGCCCGCGCTGGGTGATGCCGAACGTCGCCGGGCGCGGCTACTACCGCAGCGCGTACACCGCCGCCGAGATCCTGGCGCTGCGCGACGAGGCGTGGCCGCGGCTGTCGTGGCCCGAGCGGCGCGCCGTCTACTTCGACGTCGCGCAGGCCGCGGCGCGCGGCCGGATGTCGCTCGCCGTGGCGCTGTCGCTCGTGCCGCGGATGCTCGCCGGCAACGATCGCTTCACCGTCGGGCCCGCGCTCGGGCTCGTCGGCAGCCTCGAGCGGCTCGTGCCCGAGAAGCTGCGCGACAAGTACGAGCTCTACCTGCGCCAGACGTTCGGCCCTGGCGCGGCGCAGGCCGGCTTCCTCGGCAAGGACACCGACACGCTCGACATCGAGGAGACGCGCGCCGATCTCATCTACACCGTGGCGTGGAACGGGCGCGAGCCCGCGCTCGTCGCCGAGGCCGTGCGGCTCGCCGAGCGGGGCTGGCGGGACCTGCCCGAGCCGATCCGCGGCACCGTGCTCTCGATCGCCGTCGACGCGCGCCCCGAGCTGTTCGAGCGCGTCTTACAAGCCGTGCGCCGCGAGCCCGAGCGGTCGCGCCGCGAGGAGATGCTGTGGGCGCTCGCCGGGGTGCGCGACCGCGAGCGCCAGAAGCAGGCGCTGGGGCTCCTGATCGATCCGAAGGTCGACATCCGCGAGACGATGTGGCTCCTGTTCGGCTGGCGGACGCCCGCGAACCTCGCCGTGGCGCAGCAGTTCTACCGCGATCACGCCGCCGCGATCCTGAAGCGGATGCCGACGGCGGAGACCACCGGGCCGCTCGCGCGGCTCTCCGGGCTGTTCACCGCCACGTGCCGCGCCGAGGAGCGCGAGGCGGTCGTCGACTACGTGAAGAAGACGTTCGAGTCCCTGCCTGGCGGCCCGCGCATCGTGCGCCAGAACATCGAGTCGATGGACCAGTGCATCGCGAGCAAGCAGCTGCTCGAGCCCGAGGTCAAGGCGTGGCTCGAGGGCATGCGCCTGCCGAAGCCAGACAAGGCCGGCACCGCCGGCAAGGCCGGGGCCGGGGCCGGGGCTCCGGCGAAGGCCGAGAAGGCGGCCAAGCCGGCGAAGGCCGGCGGCGGCGGCGGCAGCGGCGGCGGCGCGAAGAAGTAGAGCGCGAAGAAGTAGAGCGCGCCCCGCTTCCGCGGCGCGAGCCGCGGCGCGAGCCGCCGCGAATCGGCGGGGTGGCGAGACCGCCTTCTTGCTGCCGGTAGAGCCCCGCAGATCGTGAGCGCGCATGCTGGTGCTCGCGCGTGGACGCGCGGCGCGGTGCTCGCGGCCTCTTCCGATCCGCTGCGCCTCGCGTGCCCCCCGGGCTTCACTCCTTCGCTGTGAGGTCGGCGCTCGCGGTGATCGCGAGTGCTCGCATGACCGGCGAGCCCGCGCGGCCTGTGCGCGCTGCGCGCGCCAGTCCGCTGGGGGACCCCGCACGCTCGGCTCCGCTCTCGGAAGAGGCCGACTCGCCAGCGCGCCTTGCGTTGTCGAGAGCGCCCCTCGGGCGAGCTCCGGAGTGAACGCCTCGGCCCCCTATATAATGAGGTGACTCGTTGCGTCAGAGTCGAGGTAGTTACAGGTACGTCACCGCTTCGCGGGCTCGAGACCACGGGCGGACATCGAGGTGAATCGCCGGATTGATCGCGGGAGCGCCCTCAGCGTCAGCCATCACCGAGAGCGCGAGCCCGCCCGCGCGGAACGATGGCGTGACGATCTGGACCCAGCCCGGCCGCTCGATCTGCTCGGCAAGGGCAGCGCCGCCGAGCGCGGCGGATCGAGGATCGTGGCGGCGGCAGCACGGGCCGAGGCGACGCCATCAGTGCTTCTTGCTCGCGAGGTCGAGGAGGATCCGCTGCGCCGTCTCCTTGCCCCAGCCGTTCGCGGCGGGGTGGGCCAGGTACGCCTCGAGATCGGCCTTCGCCGCGGCAGGCTTCTTCATGCTCCAGTAGATCCGTCCGCGCTGAACCAGCGCATCGGCGAGATCGGGCCTCGCCTCGAGCGCCTGCGTATAGGCCCCGATCGCGGCTCCGTGCTCGCGCTTGTCCTCGAGCGCGAGCGCGAGCATGTAGAGCACGTCGCCTCGCTCCACCGGCGCCGTGAGGGTGGTGGCCCCTAGGCGCGAGACCTCTATCGCCTGGTCGAAGTAATCCCAGCGACGGTACAGATCCGCGAGCGCCACGTATGGCGCGGCCATCAGAGGCGCGCGGCGTACGGCCTCCGAGAACGAGGCCGCAGCTCGCCCCGCGTCATCACGGTCGCGGTAGATCCGCCCGCAGTAGTAGTGCGCGCGCCAGACGTCGCCGTCGAGGTGAACCGCGAGGAGGAGCTGAGCGAGCGCGGCGTCGTGGTTCTGCGAGCGGGTGTCGGGCACCACCTCCTCCGGCTTTTGGCCCTGCGCCGCGGCCTGTGCCTCGCGCGCCCGCTGGCGCTCGGCCTCGTAGAGGCTGAGCCCGTACATCAGGCGGTACATCGCGACGTCGGGAGCCAGCCGGGGCGCGTTCGCCGCTGCCGCTACGGCCGCGCGATAGTCCTGCTTCCGGACGTACGCATAGGCGAGGTAGTACCAGGCGGCGTCGTGCTCCGGCCACATCGCCACCGCAGCCCCGTACTCGCGGATCGCGGTGTCGAAGTCGTTGCGCCTGAGAGACATGGCGCCAGCGTTCGACTGCCGGATCGCCAAATCCCGCTTCACCGGATCGATCCGCACCGGCGGGGGCGTCGGCGGCACCTTCGGCGCGGCGGCGGGTGCCGCCGGGACGGGCCGCGCGGTAGTCGCGCGTGCCGGCGGGGACGGGGGCGGCGCCGGCCTCGCCGGCTGCATCGACTTGAAGACGAGGAGGCCGTCGGAGTTGCGATCACCGTGTGGCGACTGGAGAGCCCACGTTCCCGTAATCGTCACGTAGTCGCCGAGCGCGAATTTGGGCACCGCTGGCCACTGCGCGAGCGTGGCCTTCGGCAGGCGATCGCGCTCGACCCGAGTCGGCGGGCGCGGCACGTCCACGACCCAGATCGATCGGTCAGGCGGTGTGTCCTTCGCGTCACTGAAGTAAAATTTCGGCCGCTCGCAGAGGGTTTGATCGTCGTAGATCCGCTTCTTCACCTGTTCAGGCGTCTCCCCAGGCCGGGTGACCTCCCGCTCGCAGTCGTAGATCCAGGTGATGTAGCCCCGGACGGTGATCTCGGTCCCGAGCCAGTCACGCCCGACGATCCGCAGCTCGCGCGCGGTGCGCACGCCCGGCTCGCCCGGCGGCAGCTCGAAGCTCGGGACTGGCGGTACCGTGAGCTGCGCAGCCTTGCTCTCCGCGGCGGGCCGCAGCGGGTGCTGGGCCGCGACGTGGGCCGGCGCGGTGATCAGCGTGAGCGCCGCGAGCGCGAACCTGACAGGGGGAGCCATCCCCGGAGCATAACGGCGATCCGATGAGGCTCTACAAGTCGCGCGAGCACTCGAGCCGACCGAAGCCGAGCGCCGCCAGCTGCTCGCGGAGCACGATCTCGGCCGGCTCGAGCGGTGGCTCGCGGCCGCGCGAACCTGCGTGGGTATCGCGGAGCTACTGGCCGTGCCCTGAGAGCGGCGATCCGGCGGTGCCGCGCATCCGCCTCATTCGGTGAACGGTGGTGCGTGGGCGCGTGCTCGGTCGACGCCGTGAGCACCACGCTGCAGACGCGTCGAGCTGGTGACCCCGATGGATGTCGACGAGCGTTCCCCGGTCAGGGTGAGACTAGATCGGGACGCCCTCGACGATGCTGAGGTACGAGCCGGTCGGGATCACGCGCGTGAGCTTGAAGCCGGCCGACGCGAAGAGCGCCGCGAACTCCTCCTGGGTGCGCTCGACGCCGCCCGGCATCAGCACGACCATGTACGCGTCGAAGATCTTGCCGATGTGCGGGCCCTGCGGGATCACAGAGTCGACGACGATCAGCTTGCCCTCTGGCTTGATGCCCTTGCGGATGTTCGACAGGAACTGCTTGGCAGCCGCATCGCCCCAGTCGTGGACGATGTACTTGAGGACGTAGCAGTCGCCGCCCGCGGGCACCGCCTCGAACATGTCGCCCGCGATGAACTCCATGCGATCCGCGAGGCCGTGGCTCTTGGCCAGCTCCGGCCCGTTCGCGACGACCTCCGGCAGCTCGAGCACCGCGCCGGTCGCCTGCGGGGCCGCGTTCAGGATGTGCGCGAGGAGCGCGCCGTGGCCGCCGGCGATGTCGATGATCCGCCGGAACGGCGTGAAGTCGTAGGCGTCGACCACCGGGGGCGACTGCACGCTCGAGAACCCGGTCATCGCGCCCTGGAACACCGCGAGATCGTCGTGGTGTGAGCCGAGGTACTGGAACACGTTCATGCCGAACGCCTCCTCGATCCCCGACTTGCCCGACTTCATCGCGTCGAGGAGGTGGCTGCAGCCCTTGCTCGACCAGGCGCTGCCGAAGAAGACCACCATGTCGCGCAGCGAGACGGGCACGCCCGTGCGCAGGAGCTGCGAGACCTCGGTGAGCGCGAACTTCCGCTCGGGGAGCTCCTCGAAGACCCCGAGGCTCGTGAGCGTGCGCAGGACGCGGTAGAGGAAGTCCGGCTGGGCGCCGCTCGCGCGCGCGAGGTCGTCGGCGGACCGCGGACCGTCCGCGAGCTTGTCGGCGATGTCGAGCTGCGCGACCGCAGCGAGCATCTGCGTGGTCATGACCCCCAGGCCCATGCGCATCAGCTGATGCGACGGCGAGAGGTCCGTATGCAGATACTTCGAGGTCGTCTCGTAAACACCCTTGGCACCAGACTTCGACTCACTCTGATTCATGATCTCCACCCCTGCTGTTGCGAACGCGAGTACAAACTATATGTTTGTCCCCGCCAAATGGCGCTCAAGCTAGCTCTCGACTCCGAATGCTGGCTCGAACGCAGCTCTGCATCCGCTCCTCGTCGAGGAGCCAGAGCTGCGACGCGCTCATTCCACCATTTAGAGGTGAGCGGAACCTAACGGAGCGCGGCGAGCGTGTCAATCCGTTGGCGGGCTGAGGCTGCGAACTTTGTGTTGCCCGGCAGCGCCGTAACGATTCGCGTCCCCGACGCCGATCATCCCCCGCTCCGGCTGCCGCGCTCCGGCTGCCGCGCTCCGGCTGCCGCTCTCCGGCAAACGAGCCCCTCGATGCGTGGCTGAGATGTTCGTCTGCAATCGCCTCGTGGTGCTCGTGTCCACGGGTTGACATGCAGGGGCTCTCGCGGGTGTCGCGTCAGATCGTCGCCGTCATCGCCGTCGCCGCCCATGTCATCGCCATCGCCATCGCCGCCGCAGCCGCCGCTCTCACCGGGTGCGGCGGCGTGGACAGCGGCTCCGGGGCCGGTGAGGCCGCGCCGGGCCCGGGCGCAGGCTCGGCCGGCGACGAGGCGTCGCCGATCGACGGCGAGACGGCTCTGGCCGGCGACGAGGCGCCCCGGGACGCTGACAAGGCGCCCCCGGACGCGGCGTACCTCGTCCTCCGCGACAAGGGGCTCGTCGCGATCGAGCACGGCAAGCTCCGCACGCTCGTCGAGGACGAGTACGTCGGCGGGCGCGCGATGGCCCGCAAGGGCGGCGGGCTCTGGTTCTACGTCGGCGACCGGATGGCTCGCTACGATGGTTCGCTCGCGCTGCTACCCGACGCGCCCGCCAAGCTCGGCGCGGTCGCGGTCGACCCCGACGGGACGCTGTGGGTCAGCGGCGCGGGGCTCGCGTCGTACGACGGCACGACCTGGAAGCGGCACGCCTTGCCACCGGGCCTGCGCAACGCCTCCGTCCGCTCGCTCGTGTTCGCCGCCGACGGCACGCGCTACGGCGTCGCGGACGGCGTGCTCGTCGCCGGCCGCGGCGACACGTGGACCGCGCTGACCGCCGGCGCTCCGCCCGTCCGCGACATCGCGCTGGCCAACGACGGGACGCTCTATGTCTCGCGCCGCGATCAGGTCGCCAGGCTCGCCGGCGGCAAGCTCGTCCCGGTCGCCACCCTGAAGGGCGACGCCCCGGCGCTGGTGACGACATCCGGAGGGACAGTCCACGTCTTCCACCGCGGTGGCGCGCATCGGATCACCGCCGGCAAGCTCGAGCCGCTCGCGGACCTGCCGTTCACGGTGGGCCAGGTCTTCGGCGCGGACGGCACGCTCTATGGCATCTCGGCCGACGGCCTGCGGATCGTGCGCCGGCACACCGATGGCAAGGTCGACAAGCTCCCCGCCAACAGGGATCTCCCGTTCAAGGCCAGGTCCATCACCGTCGACGCACAACAACGGATCTGGGTCGTGCTCGAGCACGGCATCACGGTCCTCGGCAGACGTGGGCTCGCGCCGCTCATGCCGGGCGACGTGCCCGAGCTGTCGCGCGACGTCGAGGCGATCATCGTCACCGGCGACGGACCGCTCCTGCACGACATCGGCGACGTCCAGGCGCTCCAGCTGCGCGCCAGGTTCACCTCGGCGATCGCCAGCGCGGAGCGGCTGACGCTCTACGAAGGTCTGCCGCACCCGAGCGAGGAGCGCGCGCGCGCGGAGGCGGAGCGCCGCTCCAAGCCGGTCCAGGAGCTCCACGGGGACTGGTTCTACGAGGAGCCGCTCGCGCCATCCGCCCAGGACGTGAAGCGGCTGACGCAGCTGCTCTCGATGCCGGCGACGTTCGAGCTCATCTTCGCCCGCCCTGCGTGCTGCCAGTTCCACCCCGATTACGCCGTCGAGTGGCAGCAGGGCTCGAGCGTGTACCGGGCGCTGCTCTGCTTCGGCTGTGGCGAGGCCCTGCTGCTCGGCCCCGGGATCACCGAGAGTTATCAACTCACGTACAGCCGCGAGCTCGCAGCGTTGCTCTCGAAGTACCGCAAGAACCGCCCGACGCCGCCGCTGCCCTGCTGGTGGCTGCCCCCCATCCAGGAGTGGAGGTCCGCGGACGAGCTGCCTTGGCCCGCGAAGCTGGTGACACGCAATCCATGGGATCTGTTCCTGCTCACCCTCGAATGCGCGCAACGTGGCAGCGACGCTGTCATCGACCTGCGCGACGCCATGACTTTCTAACGGCATCGGGTAAGCTCGTGGCATGGCCGTGCCACAGCAGCTCCTCGCGCTCGACGAGTCCGTGCGGCTAGAGATCGCTCATACCCTTCTGGAGAGTGTCGAGCGCAAGCTACTCGACGCAGCGCTCGATCGCTCGATCGCCCAAGTCGATGCCGGCCAGGGGATCCCGGTCGAGCAGGCAATCGCCGAGATCCGCGCCAGACGCGCAGCGCGTGCCCGCGCAACTCGCTGACGTGGTCGACCGTCGAGCTCGACTGAGCACAGCGCATCCTCCTTGTGGAGGAGGAGGGTGGCCGACGGCCGACTGACGCGCGACAGCCGCGGGCGCCCATGCGCGCGCGTCTACGTCGAGGTCGTGAGGGCAGTAGGACTCGAACCTACAACCAGCGGATTAAGAGTTTCAGAGCGACGATAATATGAGGACTTACCGAGCCATACCGAGTAGATGGCCGATCCCCTCCCCGTCGGAAACGAGTCGCTCTGAGACATGCCGCGTCGTATGTAGGAGAGGCAACAAATGGGCAACAAACAGGAGGCTCCCCGGAACGTCGACATCACCGAGCGGTGGCTCGAGGGCTACCAGCTCGCACCGGATGTCCCACGCATGAAGCTGTGGGATGAGCGGCTACGCGGTTTCGGCGTGATCATCGGCCAGACCCGCCGCTCGTTCGTGGTCCGCGCGTACGTGAAGGGCAAGCGCGTCCGCCGGCTCGTCACGCTCGGGCACTGGGCCCCGAGCAAGCTCCGGGCGGCCGACCTGGGGCTCCGCGATCGGACGATGACGGTCGCACAGGCCCGGAGCGCCGCCATCAAGGAGCTCGGCGCGATGCACGGTGGCGAGGATCCCGCCCCAGCCCCCGAGAGCGTCCCGGCCGGGCCCACGTTCGGGGATGCGCTCGCGCTCTACATCGATCGGCTGCGCCGTAAGGGCGGCCGGCCGCGCAGCATCTCGTCCATCGAGAGCGAGGCGAAGCGGCACCTCGGCGACTGGACCACGCGGCGGCTCGCGGACATCTCGCGCACGGACTGCCGCACGCTCCACGAGCGACTGACCGACACGAGCGCCAGGAGCCGATCGCATGGGCGGACCTCCCGACCTGGTGCTCGGCGATCGACAAGCTCTCCGCCGTGCGGCGCGACTACCAGCTCGTGGTGCTCCTCTCCGGCCTGCGCCGCATGGACGCAGCAACCATCCGCTGGGAGCACGTCGACTTCGCGGCGCGCACGTTGCGCCGGCCGAACCCCAAAGGCGGAGCGGACCGCGCGTTCACGTTCCCGCTGTCGCGCGCGTGCATCGAGATCCTCGAGCAGCGCAAGCGGGAGAACCGCGATGACAACGGGTGGGCGTTCCCGACCGACGCGATGATAGGCCGCGCATGCGACCTGTGCGCCGAGCTCGGCCTGCCGCGGCACCGCGTCGGGGCGCGGATCCACCTCGTCGAGGCGAAAGAAGCCGCCGACGAGATCGTCTCGCCGCACCGCTTGCGTGACACGTACACCTCCGCGCTCGCCGAGGTGGGCGGGATCTATCCGACCCTGGAATCCGCGACGCGCTCCTCGAGCTCCACCGGCGCGGCGAGATCCGGCTCGCCTCGGTCACGATGCCGGACGTGGCAGGCTCCGAGCTGGCGCACCGTGACGAGCGGCCCACGCTCCTCGACGAACCCGCGATCGTCGACGGCAACGTGACGTATCACGCGATCCTCGTGTGACCGCGCAACGCGGCGCCGAACCGACGGCGCGACCGAGCGCGAGGACACCCGGGCAGAGCGGACCACCAGGCGAGACGCTCGAAGCGCCGAGTAGGGCGCTGAAGGCACGCGGCGCGAAGGCGACCGGACGGGCTCCAGACCCGACCCGCGCGCCCGCTCGAAGAACACGATCACGAACCCGCAGAAGCTGCTCTCGGCCGTGCAGCACCTCGTGCCGCAGAGCTTCTACGACGACGTCGCCGAGGGCTTCCGCCGCGCCC